>Ga0070735_10001158_pt1 | contig 26188 bp, 25 predicted proteins | sample Coa_R1_FD_66443 | JGI IMG/M metagenome (GOLD analysis project Ga0070735, IMG submission 66443) | Surface soil microbial communities from Centralia Pennsylvania, which are recovering from an underground coalmine fire - Coalmine... | ecosystem: Environmental > Terrestrial > Soil > Unclassified ...
CGAGGAGTTCCAGGAAGTTATCTTCGCCAAGGTCAATGCGCCCGAGGTGGTGCGCCGCGAACTGGCGAAGCGCTCGTGGCGCGGCGACCACGTGGTGATCGGCACCGCCACCGCCCCTTACCAGCAGGCGGAGTCGCGCTACCGGATTACCCGCGGCATCCTCGAGGCCTTCCGCGACTTCCGCAATCCGGTCAGCATCACCACCAAGTCCCCGATGGTGCTGCGCGACCTCGACGTCCTCGAAGAGCTGAACCGGTACGCCGATGTCGCCGTCCACTTCACCGTCACGACCATGGACCAGGGCCTCTGGCGGAAGACCGAGCCGACCACGGCGAAGCCGAAGAAACGGCTCGAAGCCCTGCGCGCTGCACCGGCGCGGTATCCGCACCGCCGTCTTCCTCAGCCCGGTCCTCCCCGGTCTCACCGACGACAAGGCGCAGCTCGAGGCGGTGGTGGCCGCCGCCGCCGAGCACGCGCCGATGCGCTGTTCAGCCAGGCGCTGCGTCTGGGCCCGGGGATCAGTGAGTACTATCTCCCCTTCGTCGAGCGCGAATTCCCCGAGCTCGCGGCACGCTACGCGCAGCTCTACCGGTACAACACTCCGTCCGGTGCTTACAGCGAGGAAGTTCAGTCCCGCGTCGCCGCGCTGAAGCGCCGGTACGGGCTGTCCCATGGCACCATCGCGGCCAAGACGCCGGCATCGCGGCCGGCGCCGGCGGTGCAGCTGGGGCTGTTCAGCTCGCCGGACTGAGAGCTCAGCCTCGACGCAGCCGGGACGCCGGTTCGCGCCGCTGGCATATAACTTGCGCTGAGTTTCCAGACCTGTCAACCCGGAGGAGCGAATGGCCAGCGGCGACACCCTGAAAGAGTGGTGGATCAAGGCGTTACTGGGTGAGGAGCTATCGGCCCACCCGGTCTTCGGCCATGATGTACAGGTCGATGTTGACGAGGATGTTGTTACCCTCAGCGGCGACGTCGAAAACGCGGACCAGCGGGATGAGCTCGAGAAGGAGGCACTGGGCGTTGGACTGGTGCACTCAGTCGTCAACCGCCTGCAAGTCGTCGGCCACGGCGAGCCGCAGCGTCTCCAGACGATCATCGCCGTCTTCCCCAGCGAGCGCGCCGCGCAGCTGGCCCGCCAGATGGTTGCAACCTGGAAGCTGCAGGACGAGCGCCCTCCCGATCTCCTCGCCGACGAACCGCGGGCGCGCGAGTACCTGGCAGAGCGGGCAGCCGCGGCGCAGGTCCCGCTGAAGGACGTGGAGCGTTACCTGCGGCCGCTGGCAGCGGGCAAAGCGCTGCTGGTCGACCGGGTACCCGAAGAGGACGCCTTTCGTGTCATCTCGGCGCTCGAGGGAACCGACGCCGAGTCGGTGCAGACACTTCCCCCCGAGCCCGACACGCTGGCCGTGAGCTAACGTGGCCGAACCAGCGCGTCAACCCGCGCCACCGCCGGAGCCGGCTGGGAGCGGCGGAGTGCGACGCCTGCTGCGCGTGGTCGGCCCCGGCGTCATTACCGGTGCAGCCGAGAACGACCCGGCCGGCGTCACGACCTACGCTACCGTCGGCGCCAGCACCGGAACCTCACAGCTCTGGCTCCTCCTGATCGCCACACCGCTGCTCATCGTCGTCCAGGCGCTTTCCGCCCGGCTGGGCTCGGTGACCAAGCTGGGCTTCGCCGAGCTGATCCGCAACGAGTTCGGGCGCCCCGCGGCACTCATCGCCGCCGCCCTGGTGGTGATCGCAAACGTCACCACCATCGGCGCCGACCTGGTGGCGATGGCAGCCGTGCTGCAGCTGCTCACGCACGTCCGCCTCACACTCTTCATCGTGCCGCTGGTCGTCGTGCTCGGCTACATCACGATCTTCATGGACTACAAGCGCGTGCAGCGGCTGATGCTGTGGGTCGTGCTCGCCTTCCTCGCGTACGTCGTCGCCGCCGTGCTCTCGCATCCGAACTGGGGCAAGGTGCTGGCGCAGACCTTCGTGCCGCCGATCCAGCTGAATGTCACGTACTTCGTGGGCGCGGTCGGGCTGCTCGGCACGACCATCCAGGCCTACCTCTTCTACTTTCAGTCGGAGGGTGAGCGCGAGGAACGACGCGGAACCGGCCGCACCGGCGATACCTACCTCGATATCGCATCAGGGATGATCACCTCCAACCTGGTGGCGTATTTCATCATCATCTCCACCGCCTCGACCCTGTTTGTCCACCACCGCTCCATCCAGACCGCGGCGGATGCCGCCAACGCGCTCAGCCCCTTTGCCGGGTCCTTTGCCACGATCCTCTTCTCGGTCGGCATCCTGGGAGCGGGCACCCTCGGCATTCCGGTGCTGGCGGTTTCGACCGGGTACATCGTCGCGGGAACCCTTGGCTGGCGCCAGGGACTCGGCCGGCAGGCCTACCGCGCGCCGGGCTTCTACAGCGTCATCGCCCTCTCCCTGCTGGTCGGGGTGGAGCTGGCCAACAGCGGCATCAACCCGGTCAAAGCGCTCTTCTACTCCCAGGTCTTGAGCGGCATTATCACGCCACCACACCTGGTCTTTCTCCTGCTGCTGGTGGGGCGGCGACGGGTGATGGGAGCGTTCGTGGCCAGCCGCTGGGAGCGCGTGGTCGGCTGGCTGGCAGTGGGCGTGATGACGGTCTCGATCCTGGCTCTGGCCTACACCGTCTTCGGAGGGTAGCCGGCCGCTGGGTCACCTCGGGTCCGGCGTCCCGGGTGGACGATCGCGCTCAGGACGAGCGTTCCGGCCACGAGGAAACAGAGAGGTGATTGGCTGCGCAGGCGTCCCGGCATAGGTGGCGGATCGCGAATCCGCGCCGTGCTGTCGCAGCAAGGTAGTCATACTTCTCGATGGGCTGGTCCCTCTTCGGGCGGGTGGCTGGTTGCTCTATCCGCTCACGCTACAGGGTATGGACCATCGGCAAACTGCTCCGCGTGATACCCCTCGCGCCGACCAGCCGGGCCAACGGACTCCTGAAGTCTTCGCCCGCCTGGAGCCGACGAACCACGGTCTGAAAATCATGGCTCGGCCGCCAGCCGAGCTCTTCGCGAGCCCGCGCATTGACATAGACCCGATCGATACCCGGCATCATCGACCAGCCACGACGCCGGTACTCTGCCTCGTACTCGGGAACCCATCGCCGTACCACTGCGGGCGCCGCGGTGCGAAGCTCTGGCAGATCCTCCGGCCGGAATGGCGTGGTGGCGCTGATGATGTAGCGTCCGAAGCCAATTCGTGATGCCTGCTCCGCTGCCAGGAGATGAGCACTGACGGCATCCGCGATGTCCACCCGCCGGAAGAGGATTTCATTGACCTTTGCGTTGGCATCGGCATAGGCTTCGCGCACGGTTCGGTCGTCGTCCTCTTCCGGGAAGAAGCGTGATGTCCTCAAGACGACACAGCTGAGCCCCTGGTTCCGGTGAAACAGCCGGCAGAGATCTTCCGCCGCGGCCTTGGTGACGCCGTAGATGTTCTTCGGGAGTGGGATCACCTCTTCCGTCACCCACGCGGCCGGAGCGCCGGCGGGCGGAACGAGCGCATCTCCGAAGACGCTTGTCGTGCTGGTAAAGACGATTGAGCGTACGCCGGCGCGGGCCGCCTCTTCCAGCAGATTGAGCGTTCCCGTAATGTTGACGTCGACGAACTCTTGTCGACTGTGGGTTCCTACATGCGGCTTGTGCAGCGTGGCGGCGTGGAAGACCGTATCAACGCCATTCATGCACCCTGCGACGCACGCCCGATCGCAGATCGAGCCGGTGTGGTTGGTGAACGGCCCGGCGACGACGTCGAGTCCGGTAACGTCGTGTCCCAGCTCCCTCAGAGTACGAACCAGAGCCTCCCCCAGATGTCCCGAGCTTCCGGTGACCAGAACCTGCATCATTGGGTAGTCTATCCTTCTTCAGCGGACCACCGGGCGCGAAGAGGGACGCTGCCGGAGAATGCCTTCAATGGGACAGACGCGGGGGAGATGAGCAAGGAAATCGTGCGCACCGGCTATGACGCGGTCGCGGACCGGTACGTCGCCACGCGGCGTCTGCATGACAAGGAGCGGTCACTCCTCCAGGACTTCGCCGGCCGTTTGCCGGCCGGCGCCGCCGTGCTGGACACCGGCTGTGGCGCCGGTGTACCCGTGACACAGTGGCTGGGCCAGCGTTTCCATGTGACTGGAGTCGACATCTCGGAAGAGCAGATTCGGCTGGCTCGCCGTCTGGTTCCGCAGGCGACATTCCGCCGTGAGGACATGACAGCGCTGGATCTTCCGGATGGCATCTTCGACGGCATCTGTTCCTTCTATGCCGTGATCCATATTCCGCGCAACGAGCACCGACCCCTGCTGGCGAGCTTCCACCGCCTGCTCAAGGACCGCGGTCTGCTCCTGATCTGCATGGGCGCCGGTGATTTGCCGGACGATGTCGAGGACTTCCTCGGCGCACCAATGTACTGGAGCCACTATGACGCCGAGACGAACCTGCGGATGACGCAGGAAGCCGGCTTCGAGGTGCTCCGTTCCGAGCTCGTTCCTGACTGTCTGGATCCGGAGGGCGTCGCGAACCACCTGTTTCTCCTTGCCCAGAAACGGGAAGCGGGCGCACGCTGATTCATCCTCGAACCGTGCACGATATCGACGGCGATCCACTGTTCCGATCGATCCTGCATGAAGCGACGGTCGATCCCGCGACGCTCGGCATCATCCTGCACGGCTCGCGCAGCGTCGGCATGGAAGACGGAGAGTCCGACTACGATGTCATCCGGGTGCTGACCGAGGAGCGCTTCGCCGCGCGGCTCGCGCACGGTCTGCCACGCGGCGAAGTGATCTGGCCCGAGAACCGAAAGGCGGAGCTGTACGTCACCTCGCCGAGCGACCTCTCCGGCCCCGCCACCCCCGATTGGTTCAAGCGCGGCCTGGGTACGGCATGTGTGCTGCTCGACAAGACCGGGGCGGTCCAGGCGCTGCTCGACGAGCTGACCGCGCTGCCGAATGACCGGCTCGCCGAGCAAACGGCCGAGCTGTTCGACGCTTATCTCAACGGCTTCTACCGCTCCCTCAAGGCGGCACGGCGCGGCAATGAAGTAGGGGCGCGGCTGGAGGCCGCCGAATCACTGGCCGATCTGGTTCAGCTGCTGTTCGCGCTGGAGGGCCGGATTGCCCCCTACCACAGCCGCCTGCCGGCGGTGCTCGACCGGTTGGCGGCACAGGGTTGGGAGCCAGGCGAGCTGCAGCAGCGGTTTCTCTCCATCCTTCGCACCGGCGGCATCCGGCCCCAGCAGGAGCTAGAGGAGCGGGTTGAGCGTCTCCTGCGGGATCGTGGCTACGGCTACGTGGTCGAGGGCTGGGAGGGGGAGATCGAGCGCGTCAAGGCCTTCTAGCGCTCCGTCCAGCGTGGCCAGGGTCGAATCTCCTCGAGCTGCGCCGCCACCGCCAGCAGCGTCCCCTCCGTTCCGGGTTCACCCACTATCTGCACCGCCAGCGGCAGTCCATCGCCCGAGAGACCGGCCGGAACCGCCATGGCGGGAAAACCAACGAGGTTCCAGGGTGTGGTGAGCAGCCAGTTTGCCACGCCGAGTGCGGTCCGCAGCCAGCCTTTTCCTTCCCCACTTCCCGACGGGCACGGTGGTGGATGCTGGTGTGGTTCTCAGTCCCCCGGCGCGCAGAGGCAGAAGGGATGAGCACTGGGGTCGGCGTAGACCGGGCAGCTTCCGCCCATTGCCGGCAAGCGGATCGCGCCGAGCCGCAGCGCTAGCTCCCCGGCAGTTCTGGCGTCCTCGACGTGTAAATCCAGGTGGAGCTGCTGCGGGTAGGCCGGATCCGGCCAGCGCGGCGGGATGAGCTGCGGTGCATGCTGAAACGCCAGCATCGGCCGATCGCCATCATCCCCCGCGATGACGACGCAGCGCTCCGAGTCCTGCTTGCGCGTCCGCATTCCCAGCAGCTCCTGGTAGAAGGCCGCCAGCGCCCGCGGACTGAAGCAGTCGTAGACGATGCGGCCAATCCGGCCGGACAGCGGCGGGCCGGATGGCTCTCGGTCTGTGGTATCCCGGTAGAGACAGAATGGGTGTCCCGCCGGGTCGGCGTACGTGTACGTGTCGCCCCTATCCTGCAGGAGTGTCGCGCCGAGCCGAAGCGCACGCTCGCCGGCCGCCTCCAGATCGTGCGCCGGGAAGTCGAGATGGAGCTGCTGCGGATGTGCCGGATCGGGCCAGCCAGGTGGCCGGTACACCGCCGGACCGTCGCCGAAGGCCAGCCGGGGGAAGCTGCGCTCGTCCGCGGCGACCACGAACCAGTCCGTACGGATGACCTTGAGGCCGAGTAGCTCGGCGTAGAACGACCCGAGCGCCGGCGGATGCGGGCACGCGAACACGATGTTGCGGACGTAGGTCTTCATGCGCCCCTTTCAGAAGCCTTCCCAGGATCAGCGGACGAGATCGTGCTCCATGGCAAACATCGCCGCCGCTGCCCGGCTGGAGACGCCGATCTTGTCGTAGATGTGCGGCACGTGATGGGCCGCCGTCCGCGGCGAGATTGTGAACCGGCGCGCGACATCTTTGTACGACGCGCCGCGCGCGATATGCCGGAGCACCTCAACCTCACGCTCGCTCAAACAGCGACGGTCCCCGTAACCTGGAACATGACGAATGCCGCGAAGAATAGGCCGGCCCGGTCGCGGGCGGCCAGGTCGTCGAGCCAGGCGCGGGCCCGGCTCTCCTCCATGACACCCTGCCCGACTGCACGATCCACGTTGGACGTAATCCACTCCCGTATCGCGGGATAAGGAGGCGCTATCACTCGAGGAGCGACCTCGACATCGACGAGGCCAGCCTCCTTGAAAAGCCTGGGTAGCTGCCGGCCAATCCGGCCATGCGCGATGCTGTCGCTGTTGAATCGGGTGAATTGCCGGCTCATTTCGATGTCACCGGCATCGATCACCGCGGTGTCCCAGTCCGGCTCGAGTACCGCGACGCGTCCGCCCGGCTTCGTCACGCGATAGAGCTCGGCGAGGCCCTTCTCTGGCCGAGGAACGTGCTGAAGCACCTGTTCGACCCGCGCCCGATCAAACGTATCGTCGCCCAGGTCCAGGGCCATAATGTCGCCCTGTCGAAACTCGACCGGCAGGTTCGTTCCCTCGCTGCGCCGGCGAGCTTCCTGGACCATCGTCTCGCTGAAGTCGACCCCAACCACTCGTCCCGATGGCCCGACCAGGCCGGCGATGAGGCGTGCCATCTCACCAAGCCCGCAGCCACCGTCCAGCACCGTCTGGCCGGGCTGGACGTCGAGGTAGGCGAAGAACGCAGCCGGGTTCTGCCGTGCCATCGCCGCTGCCGGAGCACGGGTTGTGTCGAGGAAGCGGACGAAGAATTGGGGATCGTCGGTACGATCCACCTCGTTCCACGCTGCATGACTTGCCCTGGTCGTGCTCACCCGTTCTCCTCCTGCAGGGCAGCTGGACGCTCGCCCAATCCTATCAGCGCCGCGTTCGGCCTTTCGACGCAGGTGCCCGCGCCGCGCTGCCGCTTCACCGCCGCGTGCCGCGAGCGGTCCCCAGGCGCACAGCGCAAGGGTTTCGGCGCGGCGATTATTACTGCCAGACAGCCGGGCCAGGGCGATCCCCGCTCCGATCTCGCCGCTCGCTCACAGTGGCAGACCGGCTTCCAGATGCGCCAGACCGGCATCGAACAGGGCCAGAAAATCCACCGCCGGCTCTTCGTCGGCGGCCAGTAAGACGGCCATCCCGACCCCGACAATTGCGCCGGCGAACGTGCGCACCGCGAAGTCGTCGGCCGGACGCCCCTGGCGCCGCGCCAGGACCTCGGCCATGAGCATGATCGTTCTGCTGAATTCCTCCAGCATCCGGGCACGCAGCCCGGGTATCTCGCGGACCAGATCGAACCGTCGCTGCAGGTCATTCAGCTCCGCCGGGGACAGCGCGGCAAAGACTTCACGCATCGCCCGGCGGAGCGCGTCGATGGGACCGAGCTCGCGCGGCTGCGCCCCAAAGGCGGCGATGATGAGCGGATCGAGGGCGTCGTAGAGCGCCACATCCTCCTTCGTCGGGAAGTAGCGGAAGAACGTGCTGGGCGATACCTCCGCGGCAGCGGCAATCTGCTCGACGGTGGTCGCATCGTAGCCCTGCTCGGCGAACAGCCGGAGCGCCTGCTGCTGGATGGCGGCGCGAGTCTTCGCCTTCTTCCGCTCGCGCAATCCGACGCTCGATCGATCAGCCTGCGTCACCCGTTTCCCCACGTTCCGGCCTGATACTCCACTCTACGCCGCTTCAACCATATGCCGGCCGGCGCCGGTTCGCTCGGGAAGGAAGACGAGGGTCAGCACGATACCGACGACCGCGATGCCGGCCGATACCAGGAGCGCCACATCCATGCCGTCCACGAACGCCGTCCGCACGGCATGAAGCAGCGCGGGCGAGTGGAGCCGGCCGGCCACGGCGATCCCGCCAAAGATGCTCTCCTTCACGACCTTCCCGGCCGGGGCAGGAAGACCTGTGAGGTGGAGCTGCGCCCGGTAGACGGAGCTGAGGGAACTTCCCAGGACAGCCGATCCCAGCGGCCCTCCAATCTTCTGCAGGGCCTGCAGCACCGCCGATCCCACGCCGCTCCGCTCCTCGGGCAGCGCGGCGAGCGCGTCAGACGCCGCGGTGGCCATGCTCAGTCCCATGCCGGCGCCGACCAGCGCCATCCAGGCCGCGACAAAGCCGCCACCGGACTGTGCGGTCGTGGTGGCTCCCAGCGTGAGGCCGGCGGCGAGCACCGCGAAGCCGAGGGCAACCGCGCGCCTGGACCCGAGGAGAGCCGCCAGGCGGTCGGCCGGAATCGCACCCACCACGAGACCGGCAATCAGCGGCAAAAGCCTGACACCGGATCCCAGAGCATCGGTTCCCAGCACGCCCTGGAAGTACTGCGGCATGGTGAACAGCACGCCGATCATGGCGAGCACGCCGATCGCGACCAGGATCACTCCCCAGGTGAAGAGGGGAGAGCGAAACAGCATCAGGTCGAGGAGCGGCTGCCCCCCGGGGCGCAAGGCGAGATGGCGCTCCCAGAGGAAGAACGCGCCAAGCAGCAGCACGCCGCCGATCATCGGTCCGATGGCGCCCAGCTCACCCCAGCCGTTCTGGCCGGCCTCGATCAGCCCGTAGGTCACGGCCACCAGACCGCCGGTCGAGGTAACGACCCCGATGGGATCCAGCCCGGGGCGCTCGGGGGCGCGCGACTCCGGGACCAGCAGACTCGCGGCCATCAAGCCTCCCAGGGCTACCGGCAGGTTGAGCAGAAACACCCAGCCCCACCAGTAGTGCGTGAGCAGCCAGCCGCCCAGGATCGGGCCGATCGGCAGAGCCAGAAAGTTGGCGGCCGCCCAGATACCGACCGCGCGCGGCCGTTCCTCCTCCGTGAAGAGCACGGTCAGCGCCGATAGTGCCATCACGATCACGCCGGCTCCTGCCACACCCAGCACCACGCGAGCCGCAATGAAGGCGCCGGGAGAGGGTGAATAGGCGCAGGAGGCGGATCCCACCCCGAATAGCGCCAGGGCCACCAGCATCACCTTCTTGCGGCCATAGCGATCGCCCAGCAGCCCAGCCGGAAGCATCGCCGCCGCCAGCACCAGCAGGTACCCCGACGAAAACCACTGCAAATCCGACTCGGAGGCATGCAACGCGCCGGCCAGGGTAGGCAGGGCCACGCTGAGGATGGTGCCGTCCAGGCCAACCGCCAGAACCGCGAGGGTGAGCGCGCCCAGTGCCCACCAGCGACGCGCCGCGGCGGGAATCATGGCAATGCCTGCCTTTTGATAGTTACTACTATTTAACTGAAACTATCATATAAGCTCGAGGGGCCGGATGCAAGAGGGAGACAGCCGGAGGCGATACGGTTGCCGGGGCCGTGCGGCAGGCGCTGCGCGGTCACCCGCGGCGAGATCGTGAAATGCCGGGTCGGTCGAGACGGAGGGCCGACGTTACACTGGCGTGAGAGAGGGCCGGCGTGCCGTGGCCCTGCATCCCCGGGAACCGCAGTGAAGGAGGTGTGATTCCTCGTGGAACGCCAGATTGGTCCGTATCTCGCCGAGATGGTGGGCGCATTCACGCTGGTCTTCGCCGGCTGCGGCGCGATCGTCATCGACAGCATCTCCCGGGGCCAGGTGACGCATGTCGGCATCGCCATCAGCTTCGGGCTGGCGATCACCGTCATGATCTACGCCACCGGGCACATCTCGGGCGGCCACCTGAACCCGGCAGTCACCCTGGCATTTGCCCTCACCCGGCACTTCCCGCTGGCGCGCGTGCCGTTCTACTGGCTGGCCCAGACCCTGGGCGCGATCGTCGCGGCCCTGGTGCTTCGCATCCTCTTCGGCAACGTGGCGCATCTCGGCACCACGCTTCCCTCCGGGAGCGACGGCCAGTCATTCGCCATGGAGATCGTGCTGACCTTTTTCCTCATGTTCGTCATCATGGCGGTCGCGACCGACAACCGGGCGGTGGGGCAGGCGGCGGCGCTGGCCATCGGCGGGACGATTCTGCTCGACGCCATGTTCGGCGGCTCGATCAGCGGCGCCTCGATGAACCCGGCCCGCTCCTTTGGGCCGGCGCTGGTGTCCGGCACGTGGGATCACCTCTGGCTCTACATTCTCGGCCCATTCATCGGCGCTCTGATCGGCGCCTTTGTTTACGAGGTGGTGCGCGGCGAGCGGCCCGAGCCGGGCATCGATAGCGCCGGCGAGCCGGCGGAACGCGCCTCCTGATCGATCCCCGCGGCCCGGCCCGGCGGCGCCGGACCGTCCGCCACGCCCCTGTATACTGAAGTCCACTGCAGGCGGGTCGGGCAATGCCCGGATCCCGCCTTTTTCCTCTCGTGGACAGCATGAACATCGTCGTCGAAGCACACCATCTCACCAAGAACTACGGCTCCTTCCAGGCGGTAAAGGGCATCGACTTCGCGGTCCGCCGGCAGGAGTGTTTCGGCTTTCTTGGCCCGAACGGCGCCGGCAAGACCTCCACCATGAAGATGATCTATTGCCGCACGCCGCTGAGCGGCGGCTCGCTGCAGGTGCTCGGGCTGGACGTGACGCGGCAGCCGCGGCAGGTAAAGCAGCGCATCGGCGTCGTCGCCCAGGAGAACGATCTCGATCCCGAGCTGACCGTCTTCCAGAACCTGGTGGTCTACGGCTCCTTCTTCGGTCTGTCCCGGCGGGAGGCCGGGGAGAGGGCCGACGAGCTGCTGCGCTTCGTCCAGCTGGAGGAGAAGCGGCGGCAGTACGCCAGCGAGCTGTCGGGCGGCATGAAGCGGCGGCTGGCGATCGCCCGCGCCCTGGTCAACGATCCGGAGCTGCTCATCCTGGACGAGCCGAGCACCGGTCTCGATCCGCAGGCGCGACTGCTCGTCTGGCAGAAGCTCGGCGAGCTCAAGGCTCGGGGCGTCACGCTGCTGCTCACCACCCACTACATGGACGAGGCGGAGCGGCTGTGCGATCGCCTGCTGATCATGTACGAGGGCCGGATCCTGGCCGAGGGCTCGCCCCGCGAGCTGATCGCCGGCCACGCCGCCGAGTACGTCGTCGAGCTGCCCGCCGCGGCGCGTCACACCGATGCCCTCCTCCGCGCCCTCGGCGAGCACGTCCGCTTCACCGAGACGGTCGGCGATACGCTCTTCGTCTACAGCGAGAACGGCGCCGGCGTGCGCAGCTCCCTGGCCGCGGCCGGCGTCCCGCCGGATCGCGTGGTGGCTCGGGAGGCAACGCTCGAGGATGTCTTTCTGCGCCTGACGGGCCGGGATCTGGAGGAGTAGGTGGCAAGTCTCCCGCTGGCGATCATCCGGCCCAGCCCGATGCAGGTGGTCCACGTCTGGCTCCGGCATGCCACCGCCTGGAAACGGTTCTACCGCACCAGCATCGTGCTGAACTTCGTCGAGCCCATCACCGGGCTGGTCGGTCTGGGCCTCGGCCTCGGCTCCTACATCCACGCCATCAACGGCGTCTCGTTCATCCAGTTCATCGGTCCCGGCCTGGTTGCCGTCACCGCCATGAACGCCACCACGTTTGACGCGCTCTTCTCGACCTACAACTTCCTGCACGAGAACCGCGTCTACCCGTCGATGATCACCTCACCGCTCTCCGAGGACGATCTCACCGCCGGCACCATGCTGTGGCAGGCGACACGCAGCCTGCTCTACGGCGGCACCTTTCTGCTGATCATCCTGCTCTTCCACCTGGTTCACTCCTGGTGGGCGCTGCTGGTGCTACCGGTCCTGGTCCTGACCGGCATCATGTTCGCGGCGCCGGCGATGGCCATCGCCTCCATCGTCAAGGCGTTCGATCAGATGTTTTACTACATCACGCTGGTCGTCACGCCGATGTTCACCTTCTCCGGTATCTTCTTCCCGCCGTCCCGCATGCCGCCGGCGGTGCAAACCGCCATCTGGTTCACGCCGCTCTATCACGTCGCCCACCTGATTCGCGGCCTGGTGCTGGGGCAGATCTCGGGCAGCCTGCTGGTGGACTTGCTCTGGATGCTCGTCTTCACCGCCATCATGCTGCTCTTCCCGGCCCGCCTCATCCGTCGCAAGCTGATGGTGTAGGACTCGTCAGGAGTGAATCGTGAAGGCCCTGTGCACGGAAACCGGCTTGCCGCCGACTCTGGTAACAGACACCACCACGCGGCCGCTCCTGCCGGTCGTACGATTCGGCACGACAAATCGGTAGCGGACCAGGCCGTGCTCGTCGGTGGTGCCCCGCCGGTTCCAGCTGGTCCCGTTGGGGAAGCGAATGCTGAGGACAACGGTCGCTCCCGGCCGCGACAGGATGCTGAGCGTCTGCCGATGTCCGATCCTCACGCGCCGGTGCTGGAGGAAGAGCGCAAGTTTCGGTAGCGTCAGCGCGAAGCCGGCCGTCACGCTGCGCGTCACACCGGACACGGTGGCGGCGACCGTCACCGACGCCGCGTCCGTGCCACGAACGCAGGCGTCGAGCGGCACCCGCAGCGTAATCAGCGCCGCTCCACGGTCGTCCGCGACGGTGGAAGGCGCCGTCAGGGCCGCGCCGCTCGGGAACTGGGCGGTGGCATCCAGTTCGGCGCCGGCGACCGTCTGGACGGTCAGCGTGACGGCGGTCCCCGGCTTGAGCGGCCCCTCGGGAACCTCGACCGTGAGCGGAATCGCGGGCTGGGTCTCGGCGATGCTCCAGGCACGGACGAAGGCGCCGGTCCGCAGGTTGAAGACACCGGTGACGGCAACCGTGGTGGTCGGCTGGATATCGCCGAGCGTGAGCGGCTGTTTGCTCAACCCGGTGATGGCGGTCTGCGGGCCAACGCCCACCGGGATATCGGTGTTGGTGGTGGCCGCGGTGAGAACCAGACGGTTGCCGGTGGGGTCGACCGATCGCACCACGCCGGAAACGAGCTGAATGGTCAGATCCGTATCGTGCAGGGTGGTGACGTCGTAGACCCCGCCATTCTGCGCCTCCGGGGTACCGGTAGCCTGCAGATGATCGCCGGCCGTCAGGTCCTGCAGCGTCACGGCGGTATCGCCCTTGCCCAGCAATCTAGCGGCGGTCTCGAGTATGAACGTAGCGGGGCCGGCGTTGGTCAGCGTCACGTCGAGCGCAGGCTGCCCGGTCACGCTGCTACCGACCCGGTCGAGCACCGCCGGCGGGATCTGGCCGGGCCCTTGACCCGGCCCCTGCGGGCAGGTACGCGGCTTCAGTGGAAACGGTGGCAGCGGCTGCCGGGAGAAGTCGAAGCTATTGATCATGTCGTTGGCCGAGCCGTCCAGTGCGGTCAGCGGCGGCAGCCCAAGGGAGTCCTCGACGAACTTCAGCATCGAGGGAAAGCTGTACATGGTGTGATCGACGTAACCGGCCCGGGCATAGGGAGAGATGACGATTGCCGGCACGCGGAAGCCGTACATGATCTGGGGATTCGGCCCGGGCGGTGGAGCGACGTGGTCGTAGAAGCCTCCGAAGTCATCCCAGGTGAGGATGATGGCGGTGTGCGCCCACTCCTGGGCGTTGCCCATAACGGCGTTGATCTGCCGAACCGTCCAGTTCTCGCCGGCGCACTCGCTGGATGGCGGATGGTCGCTCACGCCGAAGGGCTCGACCAGCCAGCTGACCGTGGGGAGCGAGCCGGCCGCGGCATCCGTGGCGAAGCGGCGGTAGTCGACGACGTGCGACGACCAGTCCGGACCGAAGCGGATGTGCTTGATGGCGTCGAACGAGGACCAGATGTAGCCGGACTGATCCTGGCCCGGCGCGTAGTACTTCCACGAGATGCCCCTGGCATCCAGCAGGTCGCCCAGCGTCCGAAAGTCAAAGCACGGAAAGACGCTGGACCGCGTGCCGTCGGGCGCCACCTGCTGCACCCTGAGACTCGGATCTGAGTCACAGCCCCACCGACCCGTCCCGGGATTGGTATCGACGTTGGCGCCCTCACCGGCGATCGAATAGAGATGATTGGGGAAGCTCGGCCCCTGGATCGTCGAAAAGACGTGGTCGTCGAGGGTAAAGCGGCGGGCATAGGCCCAGTAGTTCGGAATGTCCGATTGGTACAGCTGCGAGTCGGCCTCGTCGACACCGTTCTGCATCGCTCCGCCGATGAGAGAGAACCGGTCCAGCTTGCCGCTGTCGTAGGCAAAACGGCCGGCGGCAGGATCGTGGGCGATATCCCGGATCAGGCGGTCGGGCTGGTGCGTGAGGGGATGGGTGCGGCCATCCGTGCCCAGATAGCTGGTCGCGCCGTCGGCCCCCGGAAAGGTGCCGAACATGGTGTCAAATGTGCGATTCTCCTTGTCCATGATGATGATGTGCTGGATCGGATCGCACGGACCGCCGAGGCTGCAGGCGGCCTGCTCCGCCTGTCCCACCGATGCGGCGCCGGCCAGCGGCGCCCGGATGGCGCCCTGGCTCAGGACGCCGACGGTGAGTGAGAGCGCCAGCAGTACAGCCGGCAGTACGAAGACGCGACGGTTCACACAGATTCCCCTCTGTCGAATCAGTCTAGATTCATGCCGTCGAGACCCGGCAAAAGGATTACGAATGTCTTAACGCCTGCCGTCGCGCGGTGAGGCACGGCCGGGCATGGTTACGCCCCGCGCCTGGCGGCGCCGGCCTCGTGACCGGTGATGTTCGATCACGCGGCGCCGGTGGCACGGCGCGGCCTAGCGGCGAAACACCTCGAACGTCACTGCCAGCTCGCAGCCCAGCTGCTTGCCGCCATGCTCGGCTCCGCCCCGCAGGAACGTCTCCGGATCGAAGTCGGCGAACTGTGCCAGGTAGGTCGTGTGCTCGCGCAGGGACGCGACACCCTGGTCGAGGAAGCCGGTGATGTCGACGCCGTGGGTGGGAGTGGGTGAGCCGTTGAAGCAGACCAGACGGGCGCCGCCCCACGGCTCGAGGCCCTCGTCGAGCAGTTCCCGAAATATCCAGCGGTTGCCGGCATCACTCGCCGCGTCCAGTAGCGCCAGCGCCACCGCTCGATGGTCCGCCGAGTTTGGGGCGCGGTACCCGCCGGGTGAGCCCCAGGTACCCTGATAGTTCAACGAGATCAGCACCTCGGGGCGGTGCTTGCGGATGGCCCGCGCGATGTCGCGCCGCAGCGGCAGCCCATACTCGACGACCCCGTCGTGGTAGCCAAGAAACTCGACCGAAGCGGCGCCGACCACCGCGGCGCTCCGCTCCTCTTCCTCGGCACGCAGCGGTCCGGACTCCTCGGGCGGGACGGTGTCGATCCCGGCCTCGCCGCGCGTCACCAGGAGGTAGCGGACCTCCTTGCCGTGCGAGGTCCAGCGCGCCACCGCGCTCGCCGCCCCGTATTCCAGGTCGTCGGGGTGGGCGACGACGGCCAGTGCCCGGCTCCAGTCCTCGGGAAGTGGTTCCAGCGACGCACCCGTCATTGCTTGCACCATACCATGCCATACCGTCCGCGCACGGGGCTTTCGGGTCAGGTGAAGGTTTCGAAACCTCAGGAGCCGCGCACGCAGGCGCCGGCGTACCGGTATTTGAACGGGCCGGGCACACAGGCACCGGCCTACCGACGGGTGGTACGTTCGGCGCGGCGTGGACTCCGCCACCCCGTACGACTGTCAGGAGAGCCTCGCAACAATTCGGAAACATTGCAGGCCGTATTCTGAGATAGAGGTGTTTCCGCACCGCCAGCAAAGGAGCTACTCATGCCGCTCTCGCTCGTGCCGAAGGAGCGCCAGTTCTTCGTCCTCTTCCGCGAGAATGCCGCCAACCTGATGGAGGGGCTCAAGGTCCTCGATGCCATGCTCAGGAACGCCACGCGCGAGAGTTTTGGCGAGTACCACCGCAAGCTGCGCGATCTCGAGCACCAGGGTGACGAGATCACCCACCACATCAATAACGAGCTGAACCGGACCTTCATCACGCCCTTCGACCGTGAGGACATTTACGCGCTGGCCGGCGCGGTCGACGACGTGATCGACCTGGCGGAGGAAACCGCGGACACCATCATTCTGGACTGCATCGAGACGATCAACCCGGAGGCGCAACAGATGGGCGGCCTGCTGGTGGAGATCGGCCAGGAGCTGGTCCAGGCCTTCGACCAGCTCGAGTCGCGGAAGGACATGGAAAAGCACTGGGTGCGGATCCACGATCTGGAAAACCAGGCAGACCGGGTGACGCGCCAGGCGATCGGCGCCCTCTTCCAGAACAGTCACGACCCCATCTACGTCATCAAGTGGAAAGACGTCTACAGTCTGCTGGAGAAGACGGTCGATCGTACCGAAGATGTCGCAAACATCCTGGAGAGCGTGACCATCAAGAATGCATGACACCGCCCTGGTCGCGGTCGTCGTCGTCATAGCGCTCGGGTTTGACTTCACCAACGGGTTCCACGACACTGCGAATGCGATCGCGACCTCCGTATCGACCCACGCGCTCTCGCCGCGCCTGGCGGTGCTCCTCTCGTCGGCCATGAACTTCGTCGGCGCCTTCGTGACGCTGAAGGTAGCCGCGACCATCGGCAGCGGGGTGATCGACCCCAAGCACCATCACATCACGCTGGTGATGATCATCGCCGCTCTGCTGGGCGCGATCGTCTGGAATCTCGTCACCTGGTATGGCGGTCTGCCGAGCAGCTCGTCACATGCGCTGATCGGCGGCCTGATCGGCGCCGGGATCGTGGGCCTCGGATTCTCGGCGGTGAACTGGGGATCGGTCGTCTCCAAGATGATCGTTCCGCTCGTCGCCTCGCCGATCCTGGGGTTTTTCGGCGCGTACCTGCTGATGCTGATCATCTACTGGATCTTCCGCGGCGCCCGCCCGCGGCAGGCCAATCGCGGCTTCCGGCTGGCCCAGATCATCTCCGCGGCCTACGTCTCCTTCAGTCACGGCACGAACGACGCGCAGAAGACCATGGGAGTCATCACGCTCGCCCTGATCAGCGGCCACTTCCTCAGTAGCAGCTCCTTCCATGTGCCACTCTGGGTCGTCATCGCGGCGGCCGCCTCGATGGGCGCGGGCACCTACGCCGGCGGCTGGCGGATTATCCGGACCATGGGCACCCGGCTCTACAAGATTGCCCCGGCGGAGGGCTTCACCGCGCAGACGGTCGCGGCCAGCCTGATCCAGGGAGCGAGCAACCTGGGATTTCCGGTCAGCACGACCCATGTCGTCACCGGTTCTATCCTGGGCGCGGGCGCCAGCGAGAGCGCCTCGGCGGTGCGCTGGGGAGTCGGCCTCAACATCATTGCCGCCTGGATTATCACCCTGCCTATGGCCGCGATCTTCGCCGGCGCGATCTATTTCGTGCTGCACTTCATCACTCGCTAGGCGCTGGTCGCGAGAGCGGCTTCCACGACCCCGAGATCCGGCCCACCAGCGGGACAGACGGGTCCACTCTGCCCGGGCCGGCGGGGCGAGCCCGCCGGCAGCATCCATTGAAGTTTGTCGATGTATCTGCTAGAGTGGAGTATGACCGATGTACGCGTACGCGAGCCGCTGCCCCTTCGCCACAAGAATGAGCCCTGCTGCGGGGTGGTCGGAGCGCCGAGTCTGTCGACCGGGCAGACCGCAACGCTGGCGGAACGACTCAAAGCGATCGCCGACCCGACACGCCTGCGGATGCTCGATCTGCTGGCGCAGCAGCCGGAACCGCTCTGCGTCTGTGACATCACCCCACTCTTTCCGCAGAACCAGCCGACCATCAGCCATCACCTTCGGCTGCTGCGTGAGGCCGGACTGATCGACACCGAGAAGCGCGGGATCTGGGCCCATTACTGGGCGACGGACGCGGGAAGGAGCGCTCTCGCGGCGCTGCAGGTACTGACCTAGCTCTTTTTTTGTCACGATTCATCGACATATTTCGATGGGAGGAACCAATGACCACCACGCCAACCGACGATCTTACAGCGCGCGTTCGCGAGCGCTACGCCGCGGCTGCCACCATGGCGACTCACGGCACGCGGAGTACCGATGCGCCCTGCTGCGCCGAGGGATGCTGCAGTGATACGGTCAGCGACAACCTCTACAGCGCCGACGAGATCCAGGATGTCCCGGAGCAGGCCGTGCTGGCCTCGCTGGGATGCGGTAACCCAGCCGCGCTCATCGACCTGAAGGGAGGAGAGACGGTCCTCGACCTGGGATCCGGAGGCGGCATCGACGTCCTGCTCACCGCCCGGCGGGTCGGTCCGGCCGGGTTCGTCTACGGGGTCGACATGACCGATGAGATGCTGGCCCTCGCCCAGGAAAACAAGGCCAGGGCGGGCGCCACCAACGTCGCCTTCCTGAAAGGACGGATCGAGGAGATCCCGCTTCCCTCGAGCTCGGTCGACGTCGTCATCAGCAACTGTGTCATCAACCTCGCCGCCGATAAGTCGCTGGTGCTCAAGGATGCATTTCGGGTCCTGAAGCCGGGTGGCCGCTTTGCCGTCGCCGACGTGGTGACGGATGGGCCCCTTCCGGAGGAGCTACGCCGCAACATGGAGCTCTGGGTGGGGTGCATCGCCGGCGCGCTCGACACCGATACCTACAGGCGGCTCCTCGCCGAAGCCGGGTTTGAAGACATCGGTATCGAGATCACGCGGCGCTACCTGGTGGCGGAGACCGGCCTCGATCCGGCAGCGCTACCGGCCGGCTGGGAGATGGGAGATGGCAAGATCGCCAGCGCCTTCGTGCGCGCGACCAGGCCCCTCGCCTCCAGCGCGGATGCCTCCTCCGACGAAGGGAGGCTTCAGGTTCGGGACGACGGCTGCGGCTGCAGCACCTCCTGCTGCCGGTAACCACCGGCCGGCTCCCGACGATCCGGGCGGGCGCGTGGCGCGAGAGCCTCTCGACCGCCATGTCGTCGCCGCCGGCGAGAGTCAGCCCGTGATGAGCTGGTGCGCGACGCCGGCCACAATCCCACCCGCGATCAGCCAGGCTGAATTCGGCTTCCAGCGGATCAGGATGAGCAGGGTCGCGATCGCCATGACGGCAGTGAGCGCGTCGATGATCGCGGCGTGGGCGAGCTGCCAGGTGACGGCCGCCATCAGACCCAGCGCCGCCACGTTGGCGCCGTCCAGGAAGCCCCGCAGCCAGGGCGAGGCGCGGAGTCGCGGGACCAGCGGGTAGACGAGCGCCGCCAGGAGAAACGACGGCAAGAAGATCCCCAGGGTGGCGAGCAACGCGCCCGGCCAGCCGGCGACGAGGTAGCCGATGAAGGTGGCCGTGGTGAACACCGGCCCCGGCGTCACCTGACCCACCGCGACCGCGTCGATGAGCTGGCGGTTGGTCAGCCAGCCCAGGTGGCCGACGAAGTCGTCGTGCAGGAAGGCGAGGAGCACGTAGCCGCTGCCGTAGGTGACGGCGCCGATCTTGAGAAAGGTGAGAAAGAGCGTGAGAAGTGAGTGACTCGCCGCCAGCTTGGCGCCTCCGGCCGGCAGCAGGATCGCGGTCGGCCTGGCGGAAAGGGCCCGCCTGCGGCCGGCCTCGACCGCCATCACCAGCAGCGCGCCGCCGAAGAGGAGCAGGATGGGATTGGCGCCAAGCAGGTACAGGCCCAGCACCGCCGCGCCGACAACGCCGAGCAGGCCATTCTTCACCGCCGAGCCGGCCAGTCCCCACAGCGCCTGCGCGATCACGCCGATGATGACCGGCTTGACCCCGTAGAGGACGGCGGCCGCCGCCGGCGTCGTGCCGTAGCGCACGTAGGCCCAGGCCAGCGCCAGCACCATGAGCATCGCCGGCGTGATGAAGCAGGCGCCGGCCAGCAGCAGGCCGCGGCGTCCGGCGCGGGCGTAGCCGAGGAACATGCCCAGCTCGGTCGAGCTGGGACCCGGTATGAGGGCCGAAGCGCCGAGCAGGTCGAGGAACTGCTGCTCCGCCAGCCAGCGGCGGCGCCGCACCACCTCATCGCGCATCAGGGCAATATGCGCCGCCGGCCCCCCGAAGCCGATCACCCCCAGCTTCAGGAAGACCGCCGCCACCTCACGCAGGGGGCCCGGCTCGCGCCGCTTGACCGGCCCTGGCGTCACGCCGGCGACGGCGTGTCTCCTTTCCGGTCCCGAGTCGCATCGCTCCGATCCATCACCCGGATTATCCCCGGGGCGCCGCCCGGCAGCCATTCCGGGGCCGATTTGTCGCCACAACCGACCCATTGCGCGCGCGGTGTATCGGGTCGTAGGATGCGGGTGTGAGAGGCCCGAGCCGCCACCCGGCCCATTCAACCCGACTCCGGTAGCCACGATGGTCGCTTCCCGTCCCCGGATTGGCCTGGTGCTGGGCGCCGGAGGCACGCGCGGCTGCGCCCACGCGGGAGTGATCGAGGTGCTGGCCGGGGCGGACATTCCGGTCGACGTCGTGGTCGGCGCCAGCGCCGGATCGATCTTCGGGCTGGGCCTCGCCGCCGGCTGTCCGGTCGAGTACATCGCCGCGGTGGCGCGCGACGCCACTGCCTGGCACATGTTCCGTTTCTACGCCGGACGCCTCCGCGCCGCCGGCCGCTCCAACCCCATCGCCCGCATGCTGCGGGATGCCGGCGAGGGGAAGACATTCGCCGATCTGCCGCGCACCTTCGCGGTACGCGCCACCGATATGGCCACCGGCCGGCCGATCCTGATCGACCACGGGCCGGTGCTGCCGGCGGTCGAGGCGAGTATCGCCCTGCCGATGATCGCGCGGCCCGTCCCGCATGCCGGCAGCTACTGCATGGACGGCGGGCTGTTCGAGACGGCGCCGGTGGAGACGGCTCGCCAGCTGGGCGCCGACATCGTCATCGCCGTCTGTCTGGGCTTCAACTACGTCGCCCCCGGCTTCCTGCGCGCCCGCCCCTGGACCCGGCCGGTGTTGGAGCGCCTCGGCACGCAGCGCACGCCCATCAGGGGCGGTCTGGGCGATCAGCTGCGGTTCGGCTGCCGGCTCTTCGCCGCCAGCTACGGCACGCCGCGTCCGACCGAGGGCGCCGACGTGGCGATCTGGCCGGAGTTCGGCTCGGTCACCCCCAACTCGCTCTTCGGCGCCCGCTTCTGCTTCGAGCAGGGAGTGGCCGCGGCACGCGACGCGCTGCCGCTGATCGACGAGGCGATAGGCCGCTATCGGCCCGGCGCGGACGAGTCCATCCCGGTAGCGTAGGGGGTCACGCGGTCAGGGCACGCAGCAGCGGGCCGGAGGGACCGGCCGAGCACCCCGACGCGGCCAGACGGCGCGAGCGCCGCGTCTACGGGCAGCGTGCGGTCCTCGCGAAAGGACCGGGGCGGATCAGTGGTGATGGCCTCCGCCGCCGCAGCCGCAGCCTCCGCCGTTGGCGGTGTGGATCTGGAAGCCGCGGCCCATCAGCTCGTCGGAGTAGTCGATCTCGGCGTTCTCGAGAAACGGCGCCGAGCCCGGGTCGATGAGCAGCGTCACGCCGTTCACGTCGATCTGGTTATCTCCCTCCGCCGGCTGATCGAAGCCCATCGCAAAGTGGGCCTTGCCGCAGCCGCACTGCGACTGCACCATCACTCGAATCGTATCGGTGGCATTCTGCTGACGGCGCTCGTCGACTGCCTTCCGCAGCTCGTCCGACGCCTTGGGCAACACGGTCACATTCATTCGGTCAAACTCCTTGGCCACGCTGGTGTAGAGATCAGGTCGCTACCTACGGGTTGCGGTGGCGGGTACGAGGCCCGCCCTCCTGAACCTGAAACGCCGATCTAGAGGGGCTTGATCCTGACGATCTCCCAGATCCCCTTTGCCCCCTGCTGTTTGGGCTGATCGAGCACAATCAGGTACCGCTTGCCCTGATATTGCACGGTGATCTGCACCTCTGGCAAGCCCGAGTTGCCGGTGTAGGGGGTGGGGCTGGGCTGCGGCGTCGGCGAGACGATGGTCACGGTGGTGAACCCGTACCTGGGAAGGTTGCGCTGAACCACCTGGAACGGGTTCAGATAGTACGTGTAGCTCGTGTTCCCGCTGTTCGCTCCCTGCTGGATCGTCTGCAGCTGGCTGTCCGGCGGCAGGCTGATGGTACCGGTGGTGAGGGTTGGCGTCGGCGTCGCGGCGGGCGTCGAGGTGGCGGCCGCGGTGGGCGACGGTTTCGGCGTCGCGGTGGGCGGCGCGGCGCCCTTCACCGCGGTGGCAGTCGGGACCGGCGTGCCGGTCGCAGTGGGCGGCGCCGAGGTCGCGGTCGGGGTCGGCGTCGCCTTGTGCGACGACCCGCGGTGAGTCGCGGCGTAGGCGCCTCCCACGATCGCGGCAATGATCAGGACGAGGAGAACCGGCAGCCACCATTTCCCGCCGGGCACGCCGGAGCGCTGTACCGTTGTCTGGCTCATGGGTCAATGTCTATGCAGGAAGTGTGCCGTCGTGATGCGCGTCGGGTACTCTTAGAGACGTGAGGCGTCTACTGCTGGCGGCACTGAGCGGCGCGCTGCTTTTCAGCCTGGCGGGCTGTGGCGGCAGCTCCGCGCCTTTCGCCGTTTCCTGCGCGGTGCGCAAGATGCCGTGGGGCGCGCTCCAGGCGGCCGTGACCGTCACCAACTCGACCTCCACGCCGGGACAGGCCATCGTGTACGGCCCGGCGCTGTCTCTGCTGCGCTACGTCCACCCGGTGCTCAATCCCACCCAGGTGCTTATCCAGCTCTCGCACGGGCCGGCCGCGACCTACTTCGGCTACGTGGTGCCCAATGTGCAGCCCAATCACCCGGCGCACGTGCTGATGCGCTTCAACCCGCCCCGCAGCGGCCAGCCGTTGAATGTCACGACCTCGCGCACGATCCAGGCCGACGATCTGCACGTGCTCGACAACCCGGACTGCACGATCGGCAGCCGGCCGTGACCGGCCGGGCCGCTCAGCAGGATCGCTCCCCCCTGAGCAGCTGAGAGACGCCGGCCAGCGTACCGACGACGAGCGGTGTGGCCGAGAGCAGCCAGAAGGCAGGATCGCGTACCAGCCGCTCGCTGGAGCGCGGCGCCGTCAGGGTCACGGGACGCTCGCTCCCGCCACCGCTCGTTTCCTGGCCGTGCCCGGGCGCCTCGGCGCCGTCCTTGCGTGGCCTGGTCTCGCGAATCACCTCATGCTGCGGCACGCTGTCCTGGGGCGGCGGACCGACCGACTCTCCGTGCTTGTTGGCGTCGCGAATCGCGAACACTGCCGACACCTCGGCGCCGATCATGGTGATCATCGAGAAGAAGTAGATCCAGGCGGTCAGGACCAGCAGCGGGAAGAGGACGGCGCCGTAGCGGTTGAAGTGCGCAAACCTGGCATAGAGAGGCCAGATGTAGGTGATGATCTCGAAGAGCACCGCGGCCAGCAGCGCTCCCGGCCAGATGTCGTGCCACTTGAAGCGCGGCTGAATGTTGGGGAACGCAAGGTAAATGCTGGAAAAGAGCAGGAACGCCGCGGCCAGGCTGATTGCCGTCCCGATGACGAACTGGAGCACGCCGGGCAGCGGAAAGCCGTGAAAGAGCTGATTGAGGACGGCTCCGGCCGCGGTCGCGACCAGAATCACCAGCATCAGGGCGGTGAAGACGAAGATCATCGCGATGTCGAGGAGCTTCTCCTTGATGAAGTTGCGGCCGGTGGTCTCGAAGATGGCCTGGAAGGCGGTGGACAGGGCGCCGCCGACGTTCGAGCCACCCCACAGCACGCCGAGCAGGCCGATGATGCCGAGCAGGCCGCTGTGCTGGGTCGTGGTCCGCACCAGGTTCTTGATCTCGGCGACGGAGAAGGCGCCCTGCAGCGCCTGAGCCAGGTGGTTGATCACCGTCTGCTGCGCGCTCGGGCTGCGCAGAAACAGGCTGGAGATCGCCACCAGCCCGACCACGATCGGCACCAACGAGGTGAGAATGCTCCAGGAGAGGAACCCGGCGAGCATCCCGATATTGTCCTTCCCGAGCTTCTTCAGGAACGCCTTGAAGCCCGGATGCTCGTTGAGCTCCTGGTTGGCGTCCTTTTGCAGATGTTTCAGTTGGGCAGCCATGAGTCCTCCTTCGCCCGACGGGCTAGCCGTGGCCCTGTAGCACTATCACTTGCAGAAACCGTGCCGGTCATCCGGCTGCACCGAGATGGTTCCCCGATGATGGCGCCGTTGAAGGGAACCGCCACCGGCGCGGGGTCGAGCGCCGGCGGCTTCCGCGGGCCGGGATTCGCCCGCTTCGCCCTCGGCGACACCGCCTGTGCTCCCGCCGGATCTCGCCCTACGTTACACGCTGCGGCGGCGTCTGGCGGGGTGTTCCCCCTCATCCCCAACCCCTTCTCCCTCCGGGGGAGAAGGGGCAAACGGGTAGGTGCGGGAAGGGGTGACGGAGCGGCCGCCGGTGAACGGCGGCACCGGCCTGCCCGGCTGGGTCGGCCGGTGAGACACTCGCCGGAACAGGCGCCTCCCTATCCGTCGGCCTGACGGCGATGGGCCGGCGCCGGGTCGGTGAGCGGACTGGCGAGGCGCATGCCACAGCTCGTACCCGTGGCATGACGCCGGAGCGCCCCGTGGCAGCGGAACCTGTCGTGATCTACCGTGCATCTGCATCGGTGCCGGATGCCGGCCGGCGGCATATGGCCTTTCCACCCACCGAGAACAGGAGGACTTGAACGACGCACGTGCGCGGCCCCGGACATACCATCGATGGTATTATCGGGCCAGTGGTATGGACTGTCCGAAGCTCATGGCGGGCGTTCTACCAGCGCATCGGCGATGACGAAGACATCGCCGCCGTCGGTCCAGAGGCCGCGGCCGATCCGCGCGGCTTCGAGCGCGCCGTGACGGCCGCTCTGACCCGGCTCGAAGAGGTGGAACCATGAAGCTCAGCGACCTGCCCACGCACGACGACATCGTCGCCGCCGACCTCGAGGACCCGGCGTACCGCGCCGAGTGGGAGCGGACGCGCTTTGCTCACGAGGTGGCGAAGCGGGTCATCCAGTACCGCATCGACCACAGCCTTACTCAAGCCGAGCTGGCACGGCAGCTCGGTATGCGCCAGCCGCACGTCGCGCGGCTGGAGGCCGGCGAGCATGAGCCGTCGCTGACGACGCTCCGCCGGCTGGCGCAGCGGCTCGGTGTGTCGTTCCACATCGAAATTACGCCGACGTCTGAGGCCGAGCTCACGGCCTGAGCCCGTCCACGGCTCGCACCCCTGACCTTCTCGCGTCGTACCGCCCCCGGGCTCGCGCGAATCGCAGGATCGATGTGCGCGCCGAGGTTGAGCTTCGCCTCTTCAGGCAGGAGGCCGACACGCGCGGCGTGAGTAGGTCGGGGTTGACCCGAACGGCACTCCGCTACTACGTGATGCCAGGAGTAACAGGTAGCCTCTCCGCCCGTGCGCCGTGCCACCTCCAGGTCACGAGGCGTGTTCCGGTCTCGGCGGCGGAGAGGCCACCCGCGTGGGGGAGGATTGTATCGCTGTCGGCTGGTCATACAGCCCGCAGAGTTCACCCCCACGTGCGTGGGGACGATTGTCGTTCTGCTTGCTGCTCCAGTCGTTCAGGGGGTTCACCCCCACGTGCGTGGGGACGATAGATAGGTTCGCCGCGCCAGTCCCCACACGCTGGGTTCACCCCCACGTGCGTGGGGACGATGTGAACACCGGGTTGGCGCTTGACACCCAGCCGGGTTCACCCCCACGTGCGTGGGGACGATTCCCACGGCTCCAGGCATGGATTGGGGAACGTGGGTTCACCCCCACGTGCGTGGGGACGATAGCTTCGGCAGAATCGTATCCTGTACTGTCGCGGGTTCACCCCCACGTGCGTGGGGACGATTAGCTCAGGTT
>Ga0070735_10001159_pt1 | contig 26187 bp, 21 predicted proteins | sample Coa_R1_FD_66443 | JGI IMG/M metagenome (GOLD analysis project Ga0070735, IMG submission 66443) | Surface soil microbial communities from Centralia Pennsylvania, which are recovering from an underground coalmine fire - Coalmine... | ecosystem: Environmental > Terrestrial > Soil > Unclassified ...
AAGATGTCGCCAACATGGCAAGCGATGAAGACTTGAAGACGTTACGCGGCGAACCAAGGTTCACTGCGCTGATCGCGCAAGCCAAAACACGGGCGGCTGTTCAAGCGACGAACTAGCACTCCCGCTGGCCATGTATCGACAATATCGTCCGTTCGTCCTGTTTCACGGGCTAACCGGAAGTTGATCGAAAAACGACTTATCGGCGTCAGTCGGAATTCGTATGCACCTCAAAATCACTCGCTTACATGAGCACTCCGGTCATCGTCGTTGACGGTTCTGTCATCGTGGGATTCGAGGCTGAGAAGATAGCTCAGGCTCTTCACAGTTAGCCCCAAGAATCGTTATGAGTGTGACATTTATGGTTGGGCTGCGTCGGAAGCGTGAAATGAAACCACGCGCCATTGGTGCGCTTCTCGGACGTATGTCTTCGTGAACCGCCAGTCGTCAGACATTTCCTGACCATTCAAAGAGCGAGTTCGCTGCAAACGCCCCGTGACGACAGCTGCATTGTCATACACTCGGACGTGAATGTCCGATGTCCGATAGCTTAGGAACTTCATGCGACCCGAACGTGCAAACTTAAGTGCGTCGGGTTTTGTCAGAACAGACATCTTCGGAACCGCTACCTCCATGTCGTCCGCCCACAATCTTTCCAACGCATTTGCGTCCCCGTGCTCGTGTGCTTCGTTCCAGACCGTTTCCAGCCGCTCAAGCTCACGAACGTCGGCATCGTGCGTTGACTGAGCAGCAATTCTTGCGTTTCCCACGAATGCCGTAAAGACCAGCACCGCAAGCAAACCCGGACAAAGAGATTTCAAAGGAGATACCCCACGTGCGACAGGCTACCACCCTCTCGTCGGGCAATGCTAGACCGTAAACCGGGCACAGATGCATCTGCTGTACCTGCTTGATTGTGCCATGCGTACTACAACTCCTGCCATCCCGCACCCCTGCCGAAGTCTTCCTGTTTGACGCAGCGCACTCCCGAAATCGGGCCTAGCGGGTTGGGTATCTGGCTGATTCCTTCAGGGGGCGTGCTCGGAGCAATTCGCACTCGTTGGCTTATCCAGTGCCTGGCGTCACAACTCGTACTGGTTCGAAGCGTCGGAGTTTTTCTTTACTGATTGTCGAGATCGACCCACGTACCGTTATTCTGAACCTCGATTTTGGTGATTGGGTGAACCTCCCAGACTGTGGCCCTCTGGGTGCCGATCACATTGAGATGCTCGCTATCGTACATGAGCCAGCCGCTGATCCGAACCGCCCACGAATCTTAGTACCATCTCAATGCTTCTAACAAGGTTGTTGTGTATCGGCTACCCGAATTTTTGGCCGAGGGCGACGCGGATTCTTCACCGCTACCGCCAAAATCGAAAGATGAGGAGCATGCTCGCCAGGAAATGATGGCCCGTGGATACAAATCATCGCGCTTGCTGACCACTCCAGGAACGCAAAAGCTAAAAATGCTTCTCCCTCCTATTTCCCATACACAAGGACTGCATCCGGCGCGATGGTATTCGATCCGCCAGAACCAACCACGAGCGACGCCTGTCCCGCTGCCAAAGCCCGCCCGAATGACTGGTAGCCCGAAGGTGGTATCAGATCTAGTGCCGCATTCGACGTGCTGTGCCAGCCTGTCTTCGGCTCGGCATAAATGTACGATTCGGAAGCATTTGGCGCACCTACCACTGCGTATCTTCCGCTAAGCGTTACGGCGTATCCGAACCAGTCACTCAAGAATCCGTTCTTGGGGGTTAATTCTGCTGTCTCCGTCATCGACATCCAACCGCTCGCAGGCTTCAGGTAAACATAAGCGGCACCGTTGCCAACATTGTTCTCGTACGCGCCAGCTACAATCGTCGAAGCCTGAATGGCAACCGAGATTCCCAAGTTGTCGAACCGCACTCCGTCGGAGGCGGTAAGCTGGGCAGTCTCGTTCATGTTGATCCACCCACTGGCTGGTTCGACGTAGACATAAGCGGCTCCTGGGAGATGACCGCTCGTATCATTCTGGAACGCTCCCACCACAATGGTGTCGCCCGAAATTGCCACCGGGCCAAAGTCGTCGCCATTAGTATTGTCCGAAGGTGTTAGGGCCGCGGTCTGGGTCATGTTCTTCCATCCACTGCTCGGTTTGACGAAAACGAAAGCTACACCAGGCCCGAAGGGCCCTTGCGGAACACCGGCCACAATGGTGCCACCGTCGATGGCGACATAGGACCCAAGAAAACCTTGATAAGTGGGGCGAGAGCTAGCGAGTTTCGCGGTGTAGTGAGAGGTCGTGCTCCACCCTCCCACCGGCTTTTCAAATACAAACGCTGCACCCTGCATGCTTCCATTAACGATCGCGTAAGGAGATCCAATCACCACCGTGTTTCCGTCGCTGCTGATCGCGACCGACGAGCCGAAGAGGTCATCGCTATTCGTACCATCGGAAAACATGGCAGTGTACGGCTGACCTTGAGTCCAACCTCCTTCCGGTTGCACGAAGATGTAAGCGGCGCCGACAGGTCCGCCGCTGCTGCCTGGAGCTCCAACCACCACAGTTCTGCCATCTGCGCTCATCGCGACAGTTGTGCCAAACCCGTCCAGCCCACTTTGCCCGTCACTCAAGATAGTCAGCGGCTGCACTGTAGCGCTCGAACGAGATGAAGCAAAGCCCGACCTTGAAATCGTGAACAGCATTAGACACAAAACGACCGGGCGAACAGTTCGCATATCAACCCTCGCTTTCAACGCCTTTGTGAGGCAGACGCATACTCTTTAGACTAGCCCCAAGATAGATGAATAGGCGTTGGAGGTAAGTTGCTCAGACGCTCGCACCACTCGAATTGTGCCTCGTCTCTGTTCTTTCGACATAACCTTAGTCCCGAGATCAGTTTTTGTGCAGGAGCCGAACTGCAGACGACAGACTCAGAAACCGGCTGGAATCGTCTTCGCAGTTGGCTAACATAATGGGGAGTGAGTACGAATGATTTTCTCATTCATTAAAGAGTGCTCAACTGTGCTTGCTTCCCGAACGCCAGTCCTATTCTGCCCGCGATCAACGAGTGGGTGACGGCATGCACCCTGATTGAGACCCTCAAAGCAAAGGGAGACAAAGTATGCGGGCCCGACCACTCATCTCAAAGGAGAAACAAAACTTATGGCGGATTTCCAAACTGTTAAGCGAGAACTACCTAACACGGCCCTTCAAGTCGCCCTCAGCGCGCTAGGATTTCTCATTGCGCTCGGGATCAATGCAGCGTTAGCAGATCGATCCGAGAAGGACACCTACAAGTCGCTACTAGATTCGGTTCGCACTGAGGCCAAAATGAACGACGAGATTAGGATCAACAGTTTCGACCGATACTACAAAAACGGTTTGGTGCTGAGAGAGTTCACCCTGCTCTCTACGTCGCAGAGCCTGGCGAATCCGATTTTTGTGAAACACGCCAGTCCCAGCGATTTTCGAGCATTGAACGACTACGTGTTGAACCTGTCGTTGGCTAACGCGTACCGGCGAATGTCTGAAAATGTATATCTCAGCGACCGTAACAACCAAGGCTTGAGAGATACCATAACAACGCAATGGGAGAGGGTGCTAGCCGCAAGCAGCACCGCGATAGCGTCTGTCGAGACGCTGCCAGACTGATATCCGAACAGAAATGGGAACGCAAGCCGGCGGCGAGGCGTGCCCTAACGGAGGTTAGATACTCAGACACTCGTCCTCCACACCGCCTACGTAAGAGGCAGGTGCGGTTTGCCCGCGGGCCAATCAGATGGTATGCATGTCCGGGTGCACATTTTCTGAGCGAATGTCATGTCGAGAGTTCTGCTCGGGGCAATTTGTGGCTTGGTTCTCGGAATTGCGGATGTCGGAATCATGCTTCCGATGTCGTTCCCTGTCAAAAAGGCCGCACCCCGGCTGCATTCATTGCCTGATTCGGGATCGGCTTTGTAATCGGTACCGCCAAGCTCCCGCCGGAATTCCGCAGCATTCCCGATGCGGCTGGCGACGAAAAGAGTGAGCATACAAATCTTGAGACCGGCAAGAGGCAGTAGAGTTCGCAACCCAGCGTCCACTCCAGAGAACTCCATTCCTTCTTGGCGGAGAAGTGTGCAGTGCGGCCCGGGACGTGATCAAGCCGCCGCGTGTCTCGAAGAAGACGCACGATTTCTCTGCTTCTGCTGCAACACTCGTGAGAATTGCAGAACCGCACTTCCAATTACGGTTTTTCTTTGAAAATTCGAATGTAGCGAACTATCGCGTGAATATCATCTTCCGTCAGTCCGTGGTACAGGAAAGCGTGAGGGTATTCTTTGTGCTTTTTGCCATAGGCAATGGTTTCGAACATTTCCTTGTCTGACATATCTTGGACATCTTTTGAGCGCAGGTTTGCCACTGGCATTTTCTTTGCTGCGGGAGTTTTCGCACGGCCGTCGCTGCCGTGGCAACGAACACAGTTGCGCTCGAAAAGCGCAGTGCCCCGGTCCTCTCGGGCAAAAACGGCAGCGACTAGCATAAAGCTTATAGCCCAGCATTTTGCCATGAATCGGCGACGAGCCGCGTTCGCCCAGCGGTGGACTATTCTCCCGTAGACATTTGCTGCCGCCACATTCTCATGGGGATAATAACACTCAGTCACTTGGGGAGGCTGCGAATGCAAGCAACACAACTACGATACGTGATTCCTGGGGGGCGTGCTCTAGGGCATAACAACTCCCCGACTGCGAATGAGCTGCGGCTGTCCTAACCCCACGGTGGCAGCTCTTCCATTTTGGTGTTGGCAGTAAAAAATCAAATGTCCTCGTATCCGCTATAATTCGCGCCGAGGGGGAGTAAGGACAAGGCCCCCGTGTGGCTGGTAATCGTGTTGGTATTATTTTTCTCTGTTTTTCTCTGGCTCTTAGCCGAAGAGATGGGTAATCAGCGGTAAAGTCGTTTATTTTTATCGGAGTTTCTTAATTTCGGAAATTATTTGTTTGTATAAGAAGTCCAGTGTGACAACAGGCGGGCTCGGCACGGGAGGGGTCACTTTTGCGGTCGCCACCACATCGTGACTAGCTCATTAGCGATCGCAGCTGTTGAAGAAAATGATTCGGGCAACTCCGTATCGCGCTGTTCCGTTCACAACATCGCTACGACTTGGTCCCCGCTGCATGGCGCTGACCTCCGGCCACTGATAAGCACAAGCATTACAGCGCTTCTGCCCCCACGGGAATTGCACCACACAAACTGCGCCGCACTTGGGGCAAGGGCCTAAACCGGTGCCTGCTTTCTCGTTTGAATCTGCCGATTGGTTATTCGCCATATTCTTATCTCCTTCTCTTAGTTGTAAGCAACCCACATCTGACCATTCCAGCGGATTTTTTCTCCTGTGCGGTAGTGAGCCGCAATGATGTCTTCGTCTTCATCCCATTGTTTGAAAATGTATTGATCCTCGAGTCTCAGCCGAATCCTCAATTCTTGCAGCTTGTGGTACTCCAATAACGGATATGTGTGGTAGTTCTGTTTCGCCCAGTCGAGAGCCTGCGAAGTCGAATCGGTCTGGTCATCGTGGTTTCCATTGGGGAAAGTAGTGAGCTCTCGCAGATAGTCAGCCAGCCATTCAGCCTCGGAAGGCAGATAAACAAATCCGTTTTCCATGGTGTTCGTAACCGAGTGCAGCCGCATGACCTTGTCCATCGTAGGTTCGTAACGGGTGACAACATAGACGCCATCCCGGATTAAGTCCTGGATCAACTGCGTACCGGAAGCCTTGTCTTCGATCAGAATGTTCGTGGGCCGGAAACGCTCCGCCTGTTGCTCCACCGCGCGCTTCAGATCGGGGTAATCCATCTTCCGGCGTAGGACGTGAAGCAGGTAGAGTCTCTTGTTCTTCCGACCCCAAGTCGTGCACACGCTGAAGTCGCTAAGCTCTGTGGTTTTGTTGGCGGTATCCCAGCTCTGGAAAATCTGGTCAAACTTCGCCGGTTGGGTTCCGGGGGCATACGTTTTGAACCATTCGGCTTTTACCAGGCCGCCACCGAGAGGAGCAGGATTTTGCTGATATTGACCGGCAAAGTTGTACTCGCCCAAGCTGTGACGAAGATGTTCGAGCAGCGGCAAGGGTTCTCGCTCGGGATGGAGCGCCTCGCCCACTCGACGGTGAACTGTCCGCGAGCCATAGGGAGAGGCTATGACATGCGTTTCATCTTCTTCCGCAATAGCCGGCAGCTTTAGTAGATCCCACGCTTCCTGTTCTAGGACATGCCCTACCAGGTCATCCTCATGGAGACGTTGCATGATAATGATGATGCTGCCGGTGCGCTTGTCATTGAGGCGGCTGTACAGGGTGTGATCGAACCAATTATTTACAGCCGTCCGCTGGGTTTCGGAGAGTGCCTCGTCAGGCTTTAGCGGGTCATCAATAATAATGAGATCCGCTCCTCGCCCGGTCAGTACCCCGCCGACTGACGTAGCCATGCGAAAGCCATTCTGGGTCGTGAGGAACTCCTGCACCGCTTGCTTTTGCGGAGAGAGGCGGGTGGGGAACAAACTGCGGTACCACTCGCTTGCCATTATGGTCCGGCAATCTAGGGAATGCTTGTTTGCCAACTCCTGCCCATAGCTGGCGCAGATGATCTGGGCGCTTGGATTATGCCCGAGGACGAAGGCGGGGAATGCGACCGCGGCCGAGTGGGATTTTAGGGACCGTGGAGGAACATTGATGATGAGCCGGGTGATCTCGCCGCGTCGGCATGCTTCCAGCTTCGAGGCGATGAGCTCGTTGTGCCAGGTGTGAAGGAATTGAGCCCGGGGATTGAGTTCGAGAAAAGCACGATGCGTGAAGATATAGAAAAAATGACGGCAAAAGGCTCGGTAATCGTCCACCCTGAGGGTCATAGTTGTTTGTGCTCCTGCGCATCTTCGCCTTCCTCGTTTTGTAGAGCCTCTCGTTCAAGCCTATCTGCCTCCTGCCCCTGGAATCGCTGCAGGATTCCCTGGATGACTTCCTGGTCGAGTTCTCCAATTTCCGGCTGCTCGCCTCCGGGCACATTCTGTTTGGCTTCGGACTCGCGCGCCAGTTCAGCCAACTGATTGATCGCCCGCAGATCGCCAGAAGCCGCCTTGTTTACGAGTTGCTTGAGCGCCGCCTCGAGCTTGGTAACCTTCTTACGCTGTCCGTTCTCGTTGATGACCACCTTCTCCCGCAGCGTCTTCATAAACAGCGTTGAGACATTGAAGCTACCCCTTGGCCGCCCCTTGGGATTTCCCGATTGGCCTTTCTTGAACTGCGTATTCACCGGCGGACGACCATAGCCGACTCTGCCATTTTCGTGAGGCTCGGCACGCTCCGACGCAGGTGCTATCGGCTGCTCATTGCTTTGTTCCATTGCTCGCCTCCTGCTCGAGTTCAACAAACGTTCTACCTGAGATAGCGTGCCGAGCTTCCAGACCCGCAAACTTCTGCCATCGTCGAATGGCTGTGTCGATGTAAATGGGATCGAGGTCAATGCCATGGCACACTCGGCCCGTGCGCTCAGCGGCGATCACCGTCGTACCGCTTCCTAAGAAGGGGTCGAGGACGATATCCCCGCGCTTGGAACAGTCCAGAATCGCGTCGGCAACGAGTGCCACTGGCTTCACCGTGGGATGGAGTTCCAGTAGATTGCCTTCTTCGGTGGAGCGTGAGAACGAGTTTGCACCCGGATAGTTCCAGACGTTTGTGCGATAGCGTCCGAACTTTCCTAATTGCACATTGTTAGAGTGAGACTCAACGCCATTCTTGAAAACAAACACTAGCTCATGCTGACTCCGGTACAGCGAGCCCATGCCGCCGTTATCCTTGACCCAGACGCACAGGTTCTTGAGTTCCGAATAGATGTGGCGGCTCGCGGAAAGCAGTTCTCGGACGTGGCGCCAGTCCATGAAAACGTAGTGCAGCGAGCCGGCTTCACAGTACTGCGTCATGAGTGTGAAAGCCTGGGCTAGGAAGTCGGTGAATTCGCCTTCCGTCATTTCCCCAGTTGCCATTCGGAAATTGCGGTGACGAATTGCCCCTAAACCCGTCGCGTGTCCATCGATGCGAACGTTGTACGGCGGATCCGCGACCACTATCGAGGCGCGGTGTTCGCCCATTAAAGTCGAGTAGCTATTTCGGCAGAGGCTGTTCCCGCAGAAGACCCGATTGCGTCCTAGCACCCATACGTCGCCTGGACATGTGATTTGGGGCAGAGTATCCGCGTCGGGCAGGTCATCGCCAGGATCACATGCCGCTTCGCCGGAAAGGGTCGAACTTTCGATGAGCACATCTATTTCACCCATTTCAAAACCGATGGTTTCCAAGCTGAAATCAATTTCTGCTTCGGACAAGACTTTCAACTGTTCGCCCAACAGCTTCTTATCCCAACTGGAGGCTTCGGTCAGTTTGTTGTCCGCGATCATGAACGCAAGGCGTTGCTCATCGGTAAGGTGCTCAACCAGAACTGTGGGTACCTCGGACTGGCGCGCAAGTTTTGCGGCGAGGACCCGACCGTGGCCAGAGATTAAACGATACTGTCGATCGACGAGCACCGGGCTGATGAAACCAAATGTGCTGATACTTTCTGCCAGTTGCCGGATCTGTTTCTCGGAGTGGATACGGGGGTTGCGAGGGTCAGGTTTGAGTCGCTCAATCGGCACAAACCTAATTTCTAAGGTCGGCAGGGTGGCGCGTCGTTTTGACGACTCAGTGTTACTCAGGTCTGGTTTGGAGCCCATGATTGCTTCTCTGTTCCAGAAGCACCATCGCACGAATCGGTGTGGGTTTCAGAAAAGAATGGGTCCAAAAAATTCCACTTGTGCGGATACGGATATCACTCGCAAGCGAGGGCTAGGAGTCCAACGTTGTAGCGACAACCTTGCGCCCTTCTATAGGAGTTTCCACAGCGTTGGCTCTAGGATAATCAACACGCGGTTGCACACAAACTGTCAACCCTACTTTAAATACGTACCCGCGCGGTAGGATAATCGTTTGGTTGGCAGGATCGGGTTTCACAACGAAACACCCATAAGGCAGTTTATTCGAGCGGTACTGCGCCAGAATTCGCCTTACCTCAGTCTCAGAAATCGGCATCATAGGCGCTTTCTTGCGGACGTATTCGACGGCCTCTTGTACCGCGCAAGCGTGCTTTTCACCTGCCGCCCTAGCTTGCTGGTATCCGTACAAGGCCAAGGTGATCCGAGTTAGTGTCCAGATGGGCTTTTGGCCATTGTTCTTAGGTCTTCCACGCTTCATAGATTCACCTCAAGAGATTGCCTCGCCCGCTAGATTAAACATTGTCCCAGACCGGTTAGTGGAACAATTAAATTATGCGCCGCACCTTCAATCTTATTAACTCCGAAATTAGCAGGTTTACAGGCTCGAAATTGACTTGATTATTACGGCAAAGGAAGCGGCAATGTTGCTGACTCTATGGAGGATATTATGCCGGGTCCGATTGCCCAGCGTCTCACTACATTGCCAAAACTCGGCAAAGCCGCGCTTCGCGACCTGTGGAAGCAGTTGTTCGATGCAGAGCCACCACAGTTGCGCAGACGCCTGATGATCCCAATTCTGGCTTATCGACTGCAGGAGCAGGCTTTTGGATCATTGACGACAGCGAGTCGTGGACGCCTTCGCCAGTTGGCACGCGTCTTCGAGACCAACTCAAAAGCCGCGATTCCATCCTTGCCAGGTCTCAAGCCTGGAACGCGCTTGGTGCGCCAGTGGCGTGACCAGGTTCATCTGGTAAACGTCGAAGTCAGTGGTTACGAATATCAGGGTGTCCGGTACCAGAGTCTCTCCGAGATCGCGCGCCTAATCACGGGCACACGATGGTCTGGTCCGCTTTTCTTCGGAATTAAAGGTGAACAAGGCAGCAAGACTAAGGAGGCGGAATGAGTACTGACTTTAAACCCATCATGCGATGTGGGATCTACACTCGAAAGTCCTCGGAAGAGGGTCTCGAACAGTCCTTTAATTCACTCGATGCACAACGCGAAGCCTGCGAGGCTTTCATTGCCAGTCAGCGGCATGAAGGCTGGCGGTTGCTGCCGGCTCGCTACGATGACGGTGGTTATTCCGGCGGGACCATGGAACGCCCGGCTCTTAAACGCTTGCTCGAAGATGTTGAGGCCAAGAAGGTCAACGTTATCGTTGTTTACAAGGTTGATAGGCTGACCCGCAGTCTGGCCGACTTTGCCAAGATCGTCGAAGCCCTAGACGCCCGAGGAGTTTCCTTCGTATCCGTCACTCAGCAGTTCAATACCACGACGTCCATGGGCAGGCTCACCCTCAACATACTTCTCTCATTTGCCCAATTCGAACGGGAGGTTACGGGAGAACGGATTCGAGACAAAATCGCTGCCTCGAAGAAGCGAGGGATGTGGATGGGTGGACCCTTGCCGCTCGGATACGACCTCGAGGACCACAAGCTGATTCCGCATCCCGCCGAAGCCGCGCTAGTCTGTAACATCTTTGCTCTCTACCTCAAACTTGGTTGTGTGCGAAAGCTGGCGGCTCATCTCAATCGCGGGAACGTCAAGACGAAGACCTGGGTCACCAAGGAAGGAGGGAGGGTCGGCGGGGTTTCCTTTGCGCGCGGACACCTCTATTTTCTCCTGCGCAATCATCTTTATATCGGAGAAATTCGTCACCGCGACCGGTGGTATCCCGGGGAGCACCCGGGCATTGTACCGAGAGAGCTATGGGATCAGGTCCAGGCGCAGCTCGACAGCCATCTTCGAGCGCACCGTAACGGTGCTCGTGACCGATCGTCCAGCCTTCTCACGGGCCTGATCCAAGATGGGGAAGGGAATCGCTTTACACCGTCGTTCACGATCAGGAGAGGAAGACGGTACCGCTACTATGTATTGCAGCCTGCCATCAAGAGGTCTGCCGGGGAGTGCAAGGGACCAAATCGTTTGCCAGCGCACGAAGTCGAAAGCCGAGTCACTGAAAAACTTCAGGAATTCCTAAAATCTGACACGGATATATTCGATGAGCTGACTGTAGCCGCGGAGAATCCTGCGGTTGTGCAGCGGCTGGTAGCCTCCGCCAAGAAATTGGCGACGCGGTTGCCGTTGCTTCCCTCAGATGACCTTAGGGACCTACTTGCTTCCTTCCTGCAGAGCGTCATCATTCAGAAGAACGCGATCCAGGTCATGATCAGGAGAACCGATCTGCGTAAGCTGTTAGAAAACCCGGAACGGGTCAACGGGCCCGAACTGGCAGGAATACGAAAATCAGTTAATGCTAACGACCTCATCTGTCTGGCAGTTGAAGCGAAGCGAAAGCAGTATGGTGGCGAAGTTCACCTCGTGGTCCACTCTAACGCTAGCGGCCCGGTCCGACATCCCAGACCTGCATTAATAAAGGCGGTCGCCCGCGGTCACGCCTGGTACGAAAAAATTCTTGCGGGAAAGGTCTCTGACATGAGATCACTAGCCCGAGAGACGGGTCTTACGCCTCACTACGTCAGGAACGTCTTCGCCTGCGCCTTCCTTGCACCGGACATTGTTGACGCAATCCTGCAGGGACGTCAGCCACTCAATCTAAAGTTCGAGAATCTCTACAAACATATCCCGCTGAGTTGGGCCGAACAGCGGCGCCTGTTTGGGTTTCAGTCAGGTTCGCGTCCGGGGGCGAGTTCCTCGCTGCAATAGATCATGATCAGGGAATTCAATTCCCTGATACCTCCCTGTTAACGCCCTGTTCCGATTTGAACTGTCCGCGCTGCTTTCCTCAGCAAAGTGTGCAGGTTAGAGAGGGAAGCGTGCATTTTTGAAGGCAAGAATTCAAAGATTCCCTGTATTTTTCCCTGTTAGCAGGGAATTGAGGCGGAGAAGGGTTAGCGCCAGACTGGGTGCTCCGCCAGCTTAAAACCGCATAAACGAGCTTCGGGACCATCATTCAGTGCGAACAGCGCGGCCGTGGAAACGAAAACCACTGTCACTACTCGTTTCCAGTTGGCGATGAACAATACGGTGTCAGTAAAAGCTGAGCAACCACTTGGATTCGGCCAGATAGCGATAGTTTATTACGACAGCCAAGATCCCCGAGTTAGCGCTCTTGAGAACTTCTCTGAACAGAGTCGCGGCATGGGTTCTGAGCACCGCTCTAGCACGCGGTTTTGGCTGGGGGAGCCACTAAGAGGGCGGGTCCAATGCGTCGTCACTCTCAAGTCCGGTTTCCGGGGGTTACGGGAAGCCAACCTTTTTTATTAACTCCTGAAACCGCCCATCGGAGCGCAGAGGGTCTAGCTCAGGGTCGATGAGTAACCACAACAGCTCAGTTTCCCGGTTCTCGTAGGACTTATTCAACATTGCGAGGGCCGTCTCCCGTTCACCCAAGTCCGCATAGTCTCGGGCAAGATAAAGCCAGGGCCGCTCAAACTGCGCATGGATCTTAACGCACTGCCGCAAATAGCCGGTCCGACCGCCCTTTGAGTACGCGGCCGAGAGTTGATCCGCAAATTTCGTCAAATCACCTTTTCTGTCCCATGCCTGAACTGTTTTCTGCAAGGGACGAATTGACTCCACAAACTTTCCCTGCCGCCGATACGTCCAGTACATAGCATCAAAAGGAGCGAACAACTTCGGATCGATTCTGAGGGTTTCGCCATACTGGTCGAGAGCCCGGTCATATTGCCGCGCCTGTTGCAACGTGTTGCCGTATTGCAGATGAGCCACGGCCGATAACGGATCCAGTGTCAGCGCCGTTTGCAACTGGCGGATCGCCTCCTCGGGTCGGGCCATAAGGGAGAGAAATTCCCCATACCACTGATGTCCAGTGGAATAGTTAGGATTGAGTTCAATGGCTTTTTTCAATTCCTTCTCAGCGCCGGCAAAGTCCCAGTCCTGATAGAGCCTGATTTCACCAATCGAAAGATGTGCCTCCGCCAATGAATCGTCCAGCGCTACGGCCTTATCGGCTGCCTCCCGCGCTTTCGGGTACGCCTCAGACTGGGGAACGGCGGTCAAAAAGGGAAGCACGATGTAGCACTGCGCCAGCCCGGCGTAGCTGCGTGCATCGTTGGGGTCTTCTTGGATAGCACGAGTGAAATATTCCGCGGCCTTCTTAAGGCTTTCGTTCGTACGCATCGCCCAATAGTGGCGGCCTTGTAGATAGTCCTGAAACGCCTGCGGGTTCAGCGTGCGGTTGTGGGCAAGAGTTTGCTGTTGCTGCGGTGTCAGGCGGATCTCGACTTGCCCGGCGATGTCCTGTGCCAGCTCAGCTTCGAGGAGAAGAACATCCTTAAGCTGCCGGTCGTACGCTTCAGCCCATAGGTGCTGATCCGTCGCTGCATCGATCAACTGCATGCGCACTCGAATGCGCTCGCCGGAGCGCTCGACCGAGCCTTCCAGTACGGCGCCCACATGCAGTTCGTGGGCAATCTCGGGGATCGTCTTGTGCGTCCCCTTGTATTGCATGGCAGAAGTGCGCGAGATCACTTTTGGCCCCGCCAGCTTTGCCAAGTCCGTAATGATCTCGTCGGTCATGCCATCGGCAAAATACTCCTGGGTCGCGTCAGCCGAGACATTCAGCAGCGGCAGCACCGCGATTGCCTGAATGGAAGCGCGAGATGATGCTGTGACCGGGGATTTAACTCGCATCCTGAATGCGAAACCGGCGGCCACCAAAACGATGCCTACCGCGACCCAGGTGGCAAGGCGTTGCAGAGAGAAAGTTGCTGAGTCGCGGAACGGGACTTTACCTTGTGGCGTTGCACCTGGTGCGGCGGCATCCGAGGACGAAGCGCCTGGTGGGAGCGGTGAGTCGCCAGACTCTTCGACTATTGCAACCGCCACCTCTGGCTGGACATAGGAGGAAACCGCGGGCCGGGAGACCGACACAGGGGCCACGAACCGATACCCGACGCGCGGAACCGTTTCCACAAAACGAGGGTTGTCTGCCGAGTCGCTCAGCGCGGCGCGTAGTTTCTTGACGGCAGTATTTAATCCAACATCGAATTCTACGAAGGTGTCGCCGGGCCAGAGCTTTTCCTTCAATTCTTCACGAGTAACCACCCGACCTTGTCGTTCCAGCAGCAGCGCAAGGAGTTGAAAGGGCTGGTCCTGCAGGCGGATGCGAAACCCGCTCTTGGTCAGTTTGCGGCTGTCGAAGTCGGCTTCGAAGACACCGAACCGCGCAATCCGTCGCTCTGCAATCGGTTCCATGGCCATTCCAGCAAGGCTTTCACCGCACCCATCCTATCATGACCCTGTTCAGGAAAGGACGTAAGTCATTTCTCAACAATGCGTTGTATGAACAGACGGAAGTCCTCGACAAGTCTTTTGACAGGCGCGAGTGATTGGGCCAGATTGTCTGCGCACGTGCGGACGCTTGCTTATTTAGGAACCACTACAACACCAATTTGGAGTTCACTTAAATGAAGTCTGTCACTTTGTTGTTCACGATTATCGTGCTCTGCGTCTCGGCCGGACTAGCCCAACAGACTCCGAGCTCGAACCCCACCGCGGTGCCTCACTTTGTGCGATTTGCCGGAGTGATAAAGGGTTTGGAGGGCCAGCCACCGACGGGAACCGTTGGAGTGACCTTCGCGCTGTACCGGGACCAGGAGGGCGGCTCTCCGCTCTGGTTGGAAACGCAGAACGTATTGCCCGACAAGGAGGGGCACTATACCGTCTCTTTGGGTGCCACCACCTCGAACGGCCTCCCTCTGGAGATGTTCGGTTCCGGCGAGGCACGTTGGCTAGGCGTCAAGATGGAAGGGCAACCCGAGCAAGCAAGGGTTCTGTTACTGAGCGTCCCCTACGCACTCAAGGCTGCTGACGCGGAGACGGTTGGTGGCTTGCCTGCCTCGGCCTTTGTGCTCGCAACATCGGGTGCGGCCAACACGATGGCGCCCCCTTTAGCATCCGCGAGCAGTCCTGATCTCGGTCTGAACATCGGCGGCGGCGGAACGACTAATTTCATTCCCTTGTGGACACCAAACGGCAGCACGCTTGGCAACTCTGTGTTCTTTCAATTAGGGTCGGGCCCGACCGCCAAAGTGGGTCTGGGATTAACCAATCCGCTGGCTACGTTGGACATCAATGGGATCACGCTGGTTCGCGGAACGCTGGAGACAATCACAAAAGGAGTCGCGACTCCCACCAAAGGATTCAATTCGAATGCTCTGGACCAGGAGGCTTCTTCGTACAACAGCAGTGCCGCGAGAGCGGTGATGCAGCATTTCGAGTGGCAAGCGGAGCCCACCGGGAATAACACGAGCAGTCCAGGCGCAACCTTGAACCTATTGTTCGGGACGGACAATAACGCACCGGCAGAAACCGGGTTGAAACTCAGCAAGACTGGTGTCTTCACGTTCGCACCCGGCCAGACTTTCCCCGGGACTGGCACCATTACTGCGGTCAATACGCCAAGCGGGTCGGGGCTGATGGGCGGAGGCACGAGCGGCAATCTTAGTATCGGTCTGACTAATGCGTGCGCCGCCAACCAGGTCTTGCAATGGAACGGCAGCGTGTGGGTTTGTGCGACTGCGGGAACGGGCACGATCACCGGCGTAACTGCGGGAACGGACCTTACAGGTGGCGGCTCTAAGGGCAACGTCACCCTTAGTCTGAATACGACGGCGACTGATGCGCGCTATGCGCAATTGGTAGCGGCAAACACTTTCACCAAGTCGCAGACAGTCAATGGCACAACTTCCGGGTTGACAGCCAATGCCAGTGATCCCGCTGGAGTTGGGTTGTTCGGCTCTGCAACCGCGAATGGTGCCGGGACCGGCATCGGAGTCGAGGGAATCTCAATTTCCAGTAACGGCGTCGGAGTCGAGGGGTCCGGCACAACCGGCGTTGCCGGAAGCACGAATGTTGCCGGCGGGTACGGAGTGAAAGGTGCATCGACGAATGGCACTGCGGTCTGGGGACAAGATTCAACCGCCGGCTACGGCGTTGAGGGTGTGAGCAGTTCCGGCACCGGGGTCTATGGTTTCAGCAGTTCTTCGAACGGCGTTTACGGAAACACCAGTCATGGCACCGGAGTGCAAGGCATCACCGGGGGGGACACGATCAATACTGCGGGAGTTTTTGGGCGTGCCGGCAACGGTACGGTCTTCGGAGGAATTGCTGGAGTTTGGGGCGACGCCGACCAACATGTTGGAGTGTTCGGCTCCAGCAATGGTTTTCCTGGCGTGGCCGGTACCAGCCAGAACAATGTTGGTGTGCAGGGTGTCGGAACTACGGGAGTGACTGGTTCCGGAGTCAGTGGGGTGATTGGAACTGCAAATTCCTTCATCGGCTATGGTGTCGCGGGTATCAATAACAATTTTCAGGGTGGAGTGGGGGTGTACGGACACTCGTCAAATGGGGCCGGCTTCGCCACCGACAGCAATGTCTCACAGGCTCTCGGTATGGGCGGTTGGGTGAAGTTCATGGTCTTTGTAGATCCCTTCGCTCCCGGCGGCACCGCGATTACGCGCTGCTTCAACTCGCAAACCGGGTCCTCAATCCCTCCCTGCAATTTCAGCATTACTCACGAACTTCAGGGGCAGGATCTGATCGATTTCGGCTTTCAAATCAATGACCGCTTTATTTCCACGACCGCATTCAATGGCACTGGAATGTCCTCTTGCGTGTTGGATACGAACAATCAGTGCTATGCAGACCAGTTCTTCCCGCCGACCGCTACTCAACTCGTGACGAACACCTTTTCGGGGGTGGCCAATGTTGACGTCGCGTTCTGGGTGATCGTTTTCTGATGCCAGAGATAATTGCCGGAAAAAACGTCAAGCGGCCGTAATCAATTTCCATAATCAATCACTTTGAAGGAGCAAATCGGATGAGCAACAAGATTCTGAAGTTCGGGGCCAGAACCACTGGTCTCATCATTTTGGTATCTCTTCTCCTCGTGGCGGTTGGAGGCCAGGCGCAATCGGCAAACCAGAACATCACGCCCGTCCAGCCCACCGTCAATACGGTCTACCAGTTTTTGTATGACGGCATCGGGCCGAGCGGGTTTTCGCACGGTGACATCCTCTACGACGAACTCATTCAGGGCGCAGACGGCAATTTCTATGGCACCACTTTCCAAGGCGGATCCGGCACCTGTGCCGACGGCTTCGGCGTGATCGGTTGCGGGACAATTTTCAAACTCACGCCATCGGGAACGCAAACTGTGCTCTACAACTTTACCTATGACAACTCTACCAAGACAGCCATAAACGGGTTCTACCCTGTAGGCGGCCTAGTGCAGGGATACGACGGCAATTTTTATGGCACTGCGAGCCAGGGTGGTGACCCCAGCGCCGTCTGCAATGGGACACTAGGTTGCGGAACCATCTTTCGAATCACCCCCACCGGGCAGTTCACACTGTTGCATCAGTTCAAGGGAATTTTGGCGAATCCTCCTGAAGGCGGAGGGCCTGGTGGCCGGTTGATTTTGGCCACAGATGGAAAGTTTTATGGCACGACTTATTCAGGCGGCTTGGTCCAGAACTTCGGCAATCAGGGCACGATCTTCTCGATCGCTGCCAGCGGAGCTTTCAGCACCGTATACATGTTCGATAATGTGCATGGTATTACCGACGGTGCAAACCCTTACGCCGGGTTGATTCAGGGAAAGGACGGCAGCTTTTACGGGACCACGCAATTTGGCGGGACGGCAAACGCGGGAACGGTCTTTAGATTTGCGAGCAACAAAACGACGGTACTGCACTCATTTCCATCCCAGCCTGGCGGTTTTTATCCCGATGGAGCCTATCCCAAAGCAGCGTTGCTCCAGGCCACCGACAAAAATCTATACGGCACTACTTCCTATGGTGGCGTCCTTACGACGTTCTACCAGAGCGGTACATTGTTTAGGGTTAATACTTCTGGAACGTTCACCAAACTTTGGGACTTCAACGCGACAGATCGTTTCGTGAACGGGATCTCCCCATGGGGAGGGTTGATCCAGGGGAGCGACGGCAATCTCTATGGAACGACAACTGCGGGGGGCCCTGCAAACAGCGGCACCTTGTATGAGGTCACCCTTGCCGGCACGATTTCTCAAGTGATGAGCTTTGACAGCGCAACTACAGGTGCTTCGCCAGACGCAGTTCCATTACAAGCCGCCGACAGTTCTCTGTACGTTACCAATAACGGAGGCACCGTATCGAACAATCAATATCAGGGCGCCGTCGTTCAGATCATCAATGGTTTACCTCTGCCAAAGCCGGGAATCGTCGGATTTACCCCGGCAAAAGGCAGGGTTGGACAAAATGTGACCATCCTGGGCAGCAATTTCATCGGTGCGACCGGAGTCTCGTTCAACGGGACAGCGGCGACTTTCAAAGTGAAATCGACCTTGATTGTGACTGCGACTGTTCCGACCGGGGCCACGACAGGAAGGATTACCATCACTAACGCGGGCGGCTCTACGACAAGCGCACAGATCTTCACCGTGTTGCCCTGATCGACCGGAGGACTCACATGTGAGGTAGAAACAAGAAATTCATGGTTGGACTTTGATCTGGTTTTCGAAATGAGGTAAGTATGAAAATCTGGACTCTTCTCGCTTTCGTGTTGATTGCTGGTTTGCCACACGCGGCAGCTCACGCCAGGGATGGGAGCGCCCGTTCGACTCCGCCCGAAGCAGTGGACGAGATCAAGGCACTCGAACTGGCCCGCAATCAAGCTCTGCTTCACGGCGACGTAGCCGCGCTCGACAAAATGACCTCGGAAGATTACACCTTTGTGACGTTACGAGGCGAAATGCGAAGCAAGTCAGAGATTCTCAAAGGATTCGCCTCCGGGACATTCAAGTACGAGTCAAGAGAAATCTTCGATCTGAATGTCCGTGTTTACGGCGATACTGCGGTCGTAACCGGGCGTTCCACTCAGAAAGGAATGGAGAACCAGAGGGACTACAGCGGCTCATATTGGTTCACGCGAGTTTATATTAAGCAAGAAGGACACTGGGTCTCTGTCGCTCTGCAAGCGACCCTCATACAAAAATGAAACTATTCTCCTCCACTATATTCCTCGGACTCTTGTCTGTCGCGAGAGCGAAGCGCGTGACCATAGGCTCGAGAGTATACGCGAGCGTGAGTGCGCCCCTAAGAAGGCCTGAGATTAGCTGAAGGGTTGGGTAGGCCTAGAGACGTTAGAGAATCGTCATACCGCTCGGCATGAATATGAGGGAGAATCGCTTTCCGTGAGAACGAAGCTGTTTGTCTCCGCCGCCCTGATTATGTTCCTGACCGTCTTCGCCTCAGCTTTTTTCCCTGGGAGGCGATATGACGCAAGCGCCGCCGAAAATCCCTCCTTGCCACGCATCGCAGCGAATACGAATCAGCAGTCCGCTGGAGTTTTCGCCAAGGGAGAACTCAGAGTCGAACTCGAAATCGGCGAAGGCGCATTTTACCCGGAACAGGAAATGGGGCCAAGTCTTCGGGTCTTCGCTTTTGCAGAGCGCGGCAAACCGCTACAGGTTCCCGGACCGATGATTCGCGTTCCCCGAGAAACGAGGATCCATATCACCGTACATAACCTGATCACAAGGGATGTTTTAATCCATGGCATGCATACGCGGCCGGGAAAGAATGACGACACCCTCGAAGTGCCCGGCGGCGCGACCCGCGATGTGACATTTTCCGCAGGCGCGCCGGGTGCTTACTACTACTGGGCGACCGCGGGCGGCGACACCGTCGGAGGCAGGCCCTATAAAGAAGATAGCCAATTGCACGGCGCATTTATCGTGGATCCACCGGGCGAAGTGCCGCCAGATCGCGTATTCGTCATTGGGGTTTGGCGCGACCGCCCGCTCGCGCAGGAATCGTTTGATGTTCCCGTGATCAATGGAAAGTCATGGCCCTATACAGAGCGCCTTGAATACCCGCTGGGCAGCGAAGTACGTTGGCTATGGCTGAATCCGAGCGGCAATGTGCACCCAATGCACATGCATGGGTCGTACTTCCGCGTGCTGAGCGCTGGCGATGCGGAGCAGAGCGATCCGGTGCCACAGTCGCGAACGCGCGAGGTTTCTACCCACCTTATGGCGATCGGTGGAACCATGACCACCGTGTGGAGGCCGGAGCGCAGAGGTCGATGGATCTTTCACTGCCACATCCTGACCCATATATCGCCGGAAACGTCAGCCTTTCATCACGAGAGCATGCCCGACCGATTCCAGAAGGCAGAGCCCCTGAACCACATGGCGGGCCTCGTCATGGGGATTACAATCGTCGCACGCAGTGGCACACCGGTAGCGCATAAACCTGCGCAGCCGGAGCGAAAGCTCCAGTTGCTGATTGCGAAGGATAAGTCGAATCCGAAGAAGTTTACTTATTCAATTCTCGAGTCCGCACACCCGACACAAACCGCCGGTGGTCCCGGACCGACCCTGGTGCTGACCCGCAATCAACCAGTCGCGATCCATATAACGAACCAACTCGACGAAGCCACATCGGTGCATTGGCACGGAATCGAATTGGAGAGTTACTACGATGGAGTCGCAGGATGGGGAGGCGATGGCCCGCGGGTCACGCCCATGATCGCGCCGGGGAAATCGTTCGACGCTCTGTTCACACCGCCGCGAGCCGGTACATTCATGTACCACACTCATATGAACGATCTCCTCCAGTTGAGTTCCGGGCTCTATGGCGCGCTCATAGTTGTGCCGGAAGGCACGACCTTCGATCCTGAGAACGACAAGGTGGTTGTGCTCTCGCGCAATGGCAAACGTAAAGATGGAGAGCTCTTGCTGAACGGATCAACGGCACCGCCGCCCCTCCTGTTGCGTTCCGGCCTGCACTATCGTTTCAGGTTTATCGATATTCTCGCGAATAATTCGATCGCGATCAACGCAACGCAGGATGGGGAACCCGTTGAATGGGTCCCAATTGCGAAAGATGGCGCCGACCTCGGGTCCGCGCAATCCGTCGCAACTTCCGCTTCATTCATAATCGCGCCAGGCGAGACTTACGATTTCACATTGACGCCCAAGAAATCGGGCGTTATCGAGTTTAGGTATGACCAGAGCTTGCTTGACGAACACATAACACAGGTTGCGAACATAAAGGCAGCAGTTCGCTAGTTCGACTTATCACGCACGGAGGACGCGGACTATGAACCCAATCACCATGTAATCAATGGAAACAAACAACCCAGTTTTCATCTCACGAGGATTGGGTCTTTTCTCCTAGTAGGTCGTTGACCGTCGATGAGTGTTGTCGCGATATTTCAACAGCCAAGGTCGGGTGGAACGTCGAATCAAGCTAATTCTGAGGTTCGAAATGGGGAGACGTTTCTATCTAGGGAAACAGCTAATCAGTCTTCGCCGATTGAGCCACACTTCCTCTTCAGATCCAAAAGAGCGAAATGGGTGAGTTCGCAATCATGCGGAACAGTTGCCCGTAACTACGCACGAGGCCCCCGAATGGAGATGCCATCACAATAGGGCTGTTATGATTAGCTGCAAATCGTGATCTCGGCATTGTCCGTCCGGCCATGTTCAACGCAACCGTGAGTATTCTGCTTGAGCCTGAATAAGTAAAGGAAGCGCTGGATCGGCGTCCTTCCAGATCGCAAGAAACTGCTGATATGCAGTGCGAGCTCCCGCTGCGTCGTTGGCAAAGACGCGAGCGCGCGCTAAACCAAGATGAGCCAATGTCCAATTTGGGCTGTAGGGCGCAACCCCTCGATGATCGATGATGGTCTGGAATTCGATGGCTGCCTTCGCGGAATCACGCTTGCCGAGAAACGCGAGCCCTCGAAGATAGAGGGACTGAAATCGCATCTCAGAGCCGAGATCGTAGCGTCGCATTGGCTCAAGCGACGAAATGGCATCATCGAAATTGTTTTGACTGATGGCGATGGCGGCTCGAACGCACGGAAGCGAGAACCTTCGGTCATAGGCACTGAGCCACGAGGATCGTTCGATTTCGCGAGCGACCGCCTCGGCCCTCGCAGAATCTCCTGCCATGGCAAATGCCGTCGACAACGTCGCAAGATTGGTTTTACGTGCCAGAGCCAGACTGGCATCTGCATCGCGACGCACACCGGAATGGAGAAAGTTCGCCTCAAACAGAGCGAGGTGAGCAAGTTCGACTGCGGCAGTCTCATCCCATCCAGCAGGGTGCAGCTCTTGCACATCCCGCTGAAACTGGCGGCGGGCTTCTTCCAGACGTCCGCGTTGCGCAGCGGTGAATGCGAGCAGGGGGCCGAGGTTATCTGTTGCCGGCTGAGCGTCGGACCAACGGGCTTGCTCGGTTTCAGCAGCGGCATCGCCCTGGACGATGGCAACCTGGTAAAGGACGGATCGCACCGACGTGTTGTCCAGCCCCATCGCCCGAGCTGCATTGAGAACCGCTTTCGCGTCCTGAGTTCGGCCCAGGGCCAGGTACGACTGAGCCAGTCCAGACCGAGAGAACGGCTGCTGTGGGTCAAGCTGCGTGGCACGAATAAATAACTGGGCAGCCTGCTCGTACTCATTGAAGTTGGAGGTCAAACGCCCCGCCAGGCCATCGAGCGGAATCCAGTCCCGCGGGTACTCTTCCATCCAAATGCGGTAAGTCTCCATCTCTTTGTCGATGTCACCCAAAGCATCGGACTGATAAAAGGATGTCAGAAGAAGTTTTTCGCGCTCGCTGACCCGATCCCGCAAAGCATACGCCTTCTCAAAATAAGGACGGGCTCGCTGCACGTCTCCAATATTTATATACACACGACCGAGATAGGCATATGTCAGAGCAAAATTGGGATCGAGTTCAATGGCGTGCAGGAAAAGCGGAATGGCGGCTGACGGGTTTGGACCATGACGCGTCAGTTCCGCTCCGGCGTTGAAAGCCTTTAAGGCCTCCAGGGAAGGTGTCGTTGCTTGCCGCAAGGGCGCGTCGAATTTGCGAATGGAGGCCAGGGACTCGCCAAGATCTCTGCGCAGGGCTGCCGCAGCCTGGTCCAGTGCATCCAGAACGGTATCTTTGCTGCGTGACCGCGCCCGCTGACTTGCGATCACTGCGCCATTGTCGCGGCAGTCCAAGACTTCCAGGCTGAGGACGTACTCCCTTCCGACCGAAACGATCGAGCCGGCAATGACAGCCTTGCTGTCGGCGCGCTGACAAATCTCAAGTGCAGCATCGCGCGTTACGCGCTCATCTTCCCGACGGTTCATCAGTTTCAAGGTTGACCGTACCCGCTGATCGGGCAGCAAGCTCAGGAAGGGAGTCTGTTCCAGGTCAATCGCGAGGGCCGGCTTGAGTGTGCCATCGAAGATAGGATCTCCCGTGAGGTTATCGAACTCGGAGAGCACGGCGGTGTCCTTGTCCGTCAGCTTCGGCGTCCGCCACGATCGTAAGTAAAATCCGCCAGCACCCAGGGCTCCGACGAGCAGGAGAACAATCACGGCAGCAAGAGGGCGGAAGCGAGAACTCTGCGGCTGCGCGGTTGGTCCACCGAATGATGCCGCCGAATCCCGTTCTTCGGTTGCCGCTGACGGGGGAACATCCGGAATCTCCCGAACGGGCTGGTCAAACCGGTAACCGCTCCCGCGTACAGTCGCGATATAGCTTTGTTCGGGAGCCGTTTCCCCCAGGGTCTTGCGAAGCATAAAGACGGTTTGACTCAAGTTCGCCTCTTCAACAAAGCTTTCGGGCCAGATGCGGTTCATTAACTCTTCTTTCGGCATGACCCGATCCCGGTTTTGAACCAGCAACAACAGGGTCTCGAAAGCCTTGGGAGTCAGCGAAACCGGCTTGTCCCCGCGAAGCAGGACGCGCTTGGCTGGATCTAGACGGAATGGCCCGAACTCGTACAAGTTATTGAATCCCCTATGCGATTCCCAGTTGAGCGAATTTTGAGGAAGGTATGAACTAACTTTGAGGACAGCCCCAAGCCGCCTTCTGCAAGATGCTCTCCAGATTTTTACCACAAGGAGGAGCAGAAAATGGCTACCACAATATCTCCGGTTCTACCCGAAAGCGGCGACAGGTCCATCCTGCGCGTTCTCACAAAACCATGGGTCGATAGAGTACTTGCGGCAGTGGCGATCGCGCCCTTCGTTTACAGCGTCGCCGTTAACTACCACAACGTCCACATGGACATTCCGTCCGTGTTATGGCTGGCCGACATGCTGATCATCATCAGCACCGTCCTCTTCCGAAAAGCCCCGGTACGCGTAACCCCGAACCCATGGTATTGGGCGCTCGCGTTTGTGGCTACCTATTGGGGCTTTCTGACCTGGGGGATACAGATCGAAGGACGACCGGTGGCTCCAGCTCCCATCCTCAACACCATTGCAATCCTGGGGACCGCGATCGAGCTATGGGGCCGATTTAGCTTAGGACGCAACATAGGATTTGTCCCAGCGCAGCGCGACATTGTGGTGCGCGGAGCCTATCGTTTGGTTCGCCACCCGATTTACACCGGACTGTTTGTCGGGCTGCTCGCCGATTGCCTGGCCAACTGGTCGCCACGAAATCTCTTGATCGACGGGTTCTGCGTGTTCTGGTTCCTGATCAAGAGCCTGGTCGAGGAATCTTTTCTCAAAAACGATCCTGCATACGCCGCCTATCTTCGGCGGGTCCGCTGGCACTGGTTCCCAGGCGTGATCTGACATAAAGTCACAGGCACGGGGAGTGTCTTTCCCGGGAAGAATCCTCGGCCGACACGACTCGTCGACCCGAAGAACGCTAGATTCGGCATCCAATCATCCCGGCGCGAACTCGCCTTAACAAGCGTCCTAGACATTCAGGAGTTGTCCTGATGTCAATATGCACCTTGAACCCGACAGGGATTCAAATCTCTCCTCTGAATGGAGTTTGGGAAACGTTCGGGCCCATTGGCATTTGTTTGTTGCAACGATTATCCTCGTAACGCATCAAAACCGGGGTGTGTTAGAGGAAGAAATGATGGTAAACACGACCAAACGGCGCATTGGCTCTCGCGAAGAGGCCGCTTTTCTGGACCTGGTACGCACCTGTGACTTGCTGTCACGCGGCCTGGTCCAGATTTTGAAAACTGAGGATATCTCGCCGACACAGTACAACGTGCTCCGTATTCTGCGGGGATCGCCCGCGGGGCTGCCATGCGGAGAAATCGCCAACCGCATGATCACTCGGGATCCTGACGTCACCCGGCTGCTCGATCGTATGGAAAAACGCGGCCTGATCTCGCGCTCCCGCGACATCAAAGATCGCCGTACCGTGACCGCGCGAATCACAACGGCGGGACTCAAGGTTCTGGGCCGCCTCGATGAGCCGATTCAGGATGTTCATCGCAAGCAGTTGGGGCATCTGGGAAGAAACCGTTTGTGGGCCCTTACAGAACTTCTGGCCACCTCCCGAGCCAATGTGGAGTGATTTGGAGCTTGAGAATATGTGTTGCAACGAATATCGTGGTAACGCATCTATATAAATTGTGGTCGGCCCGAACGGCCAGAAAGGATCCCAAATGAGTACCTTAGCGATACCGAAAACCGAGTTCAGCACCTGGAACATAGACCCTGCCCACGCGACCGCCGAATTCAAGGTCAAGCACATGATGATTTCCAACGTGAAAGGACATTTCTCTAAATTGACCGGCGTCCTCAAACACGTTGACGGCGATCCGACAAAATCGAGCATCGAGGCTACGATTGAGGCGGCTTCTATCGACACTCGCGAGCCCCAGCGCGACACCCATCTCAAAAGCTCCGACTTCCTTCATGTCGAGCAGTTTCCGACATTATCGTTCAAGTCCACCGATATTAAGGTGGTAGGGGATGGTGAACTCAAGGTTGACGGCGATCTCACGATTCGCGGCGTAACCCGCAAGGTAACGTTCGCCGTGGACGGTCCGACGCCACCCATGAAAGACCCCTGGGGTAACATTCGGATGGCGATTTCGGCCACCACCCGGATCAACCGCAAAGACTTCGGCCTTACCTGGAATGCGGCGCTCGAGACTGGCGGCATTCTTGTCGGCGACGAGGTGACCATTACTCTGGATGTTGAGTTCGTGAAGGCCTGATGCGTCCTGAACTCCGTTCAGGAGCGCTCGACTGATAGAAAGGAGGCGCTTATGTCATTGCGCCCAGTGAAACAAATCATTCAACCCAAGCCGACAGTTGAAGGCGCGGGGGTAAAACTCCAGCGTGCCTTCGGTTTCGGAAAAACCAGGGAATTCGATCCGTTTCTGTTGCTCGACGATTTCCGGAACGAGAACCCGGCAGATTATGTCGCGGGGTTTCCGTGGCACCCACACCGGGGGATTGAAACCAT
>Ga0070735_10001160_pt1 | contig 26163 bp, 21 predicted proteins | sample Coa_R1_FD_66443 | JGI IMG/M metagenome (GOLD analysis project Ga0070735, IMG submission 66443) | Surface soil microbial communities from Centralia Pennsylvania, which are recovering from an underground coalmine fire - Coalmine... | ecosystem: Environmental > Terrestrial > Soil > Unclassified ...
GTCAGGACCTGCACGCGCTGTTGATCCTTCTGACTCAACATGATCGTCTCCCTGGTCATAGTCCCAGGGTGACATAGTCACGGAACTGTTAGGGGGTGACATTATTGCTGAACTACTACAATCCGGAGAAGGCGGGATCATGTCTGCCGACCTTCTGTGATATAATCCAGCATGGTTGCGTGTGCAGTCGTCTGCTCGACAGCACAAATGAACGTTGTGCCCGAGGCATCGACGTTGTTCGAATCCACCGTACGTTGACCTGAGCGAGGCGGCGCCTGCGTGTTTGGGTTCTTTGACGAGATCCAGGGATCGACCGCGCGCACATGCATGCTCGATTCACTCCGATGTCCCGTTTTCGGTTCTGTGACTTCTTCGACCGTGCAACGTCGATTCACCCGATCCGGCTATCGGTGTGCGGCACTGTCGAGGTCGGAGCGCGGGCAGATATCGCGCCAACGCCCGCAGGGTGGAGGCGTGGCGCTTCTCCGTTCAAAACCCTGCAAAAGGAGAGTCGGCACGCAGTGAGGGACGATGCATAAATTGCCGATAGGGACCGTTCGCGGAGTCGCATTCAGTCGGAGGGTTCTTCTGCGCCTCGGAGCCACGCTCGCGGGCGCCGTTGGCGTCGGAGCAGCCAGCGTAGCATGCAAACCTATCTCCGGTGTAGATCCGCGGCACATCGCGTCGGGCGTGCTCGCTTCGGTCGCCCCGAAGAGCGCGTCGGGCGCAGGAAAGCTCACGCTTCAACAGAGCTTCATCACCGGGCAGGGAATGGCTGCCAATCTCGCGTGGAGTGATGACGGGACGGCGCTTTATGTCGCCAATGAAGAGTCTGACTCGACCGCTGCCATTCGGATAGACGCAAAGGTCCCGAGCCGTCCGTCGATTACCGGTGGGCTTGGCGGTCCGACCACCCAGGCTTGGGCAGTCGCGCAGAAGGATGGGTTGCTCGTCTTTTCGACCTCGCTCGGCAACACGACGGTGAGCCGGGTCGATCCGTCGACATGGAAGATCGCCTGGACCCAACGCATGCCGTCGCGCGGCCATGCGATCGCCACAGACGGCAAGTACGTCTACGTGCCGCTGGAGTCCAACCCCGGCCGTGTAGTTGTGCTTGATGCGCGTGGAGACCAACGCGGTGGCATCACCCTGGACCAGACCGACTGGTCAAATGGTGGAAGGGCGCAGACGATCTATAGCACCGTTTTCAACGAGCGCGTGAAGACCCTCGCCGTTGCGGTCGCCGGCGTCAATCGTGTCTTCCTGTTCGATGTTTCCAATCCGACCGCCCCGGCGCTGCGCGGAACGATTCCATCCCTCGGGAATCTGGCTACCGCCGGGACGAAGCTGTGGGTGAGCGAATCGAGCGAGATACACTGCTGGGACATTTCGGCACCGGCCTCACCCAAGCTGATGGGCACGCACAGCACGGCTGGGGCGCGTGTGGTCACCAGCTACGGCCAGGTGAGCGCAAACCGTGCGGGCACGCGTCTCTACGCACTGTACCAGGCCGCGAGCGTCGACGGGCATTCAACAAGCGCCGGGACGTCGGCCGGCCTTGCGGCGTTTGACTCGAGTGGGAGTACCCCGGGGCTCCTGCAGACGAACGAGTGGAAGCTCCCTGCCCAGAGCGCCGTTCCTACGGCATTGGCCGTTTCGTCAAAGGATGTTGTGGCGGTCACGTACTTCTGGTTCGGGGTCCGGTTGCATGCGGTGGCCGGCGACAACATCGTTCCGCTGAGTGTCGTGCAGACGGCTGGTGAATCCCGGGACGTCTATGTCGATGCCCAAGGCTATATCTATTCGTTTGGGGATTACCTGATCGGCGCCTACGATCCAAGCGGGAACCGACTGACAACGTACTACGACGGGCCCTATCACGAAGGAGGCTGGATCCGGTTCAAGGACGGCCTCGTGTTGTGCCCGGGAGGGTGGGCTGGCAATCAAGGTATCACCGGATGGGCGCTCTCGGGGGGCACGATCGCGAGAAAGTCGTTCTTCTGGGACGACGAACACAGTTGGGCCCTGGCGTTTGATGGCACGTACCTCTATCAGGGCGGGACGACCGGGGTCGTCGTGTATTCGGTTGGCTCCGCCGCAGATGGGTATCGCTTGACCCAGATCGGCGCTCTTGCCATTCCCGGTGCGGCTGGCAACACATCCGCCGTCGTACGGGCGATTGGATTGCACGGATCGGTGTTGTGGGGAACTGGGGACAAATGCGGCGTGGTGGCAGTGGACGTTAGCACGCCACAGTCCCCGAGGCTCCTGCGTCAAGATAGCTTCTCATACGCCACCAACGGTGGCCACTGTGCCGTCGTTGCCGCTCGAAACCGCATCTACGTCGGATGCGGCAGCGCGAGCGTCCGGATCTACAACCCGGCAACGATGGCCGCGAGTGGTTCGATCCCCGGGTATTTCGCGACCTTCCTGGACAAGGTCAACGACGACCTCCTGGTGCTCTCCCACTACGGAGATGGCATACAGCGCTTTGACAATGAGGGCGTGTATCTCTTCGATCTTCGACGGAACCCGGATTCCCCGACCCTCTTTGCACGCGCCCCGGACGACAGCTCCCCTAATTTTCGCGCACGGTACCTGAACGGGGCCATTTATCGGTGTCCCCTGTGGGGAGTCGAGAAACTCGCGATCGCAGGGTATCCATAGCACAGCAGGCGAGCCCGACGGGTTGATGGCCGCAGACGCTGTTCGACCTCCTTAGGGGTCCGGACAACGCGATGCCTGCCTGCGATGCGGATGCTGCCCCCGGTGTCTCGAGGGCGATCGTGCTGTGCGGGAAGCGCCCAAGGTCGTCGGGATGGGTCGAGACGACTTCGCCTCCCTGGGATGGCTCACCATCGTGGGCACGCTTGAGCGTCGGCCGGTCCCGCCCGTTCCCCTCGGGCGCCGCATGCCGCGAGGGCCCGGAACGGGCGCCGCTCGTTCCTCCCGCAAGACATGCTCTATACTTGACGTATATGGTGGAGTGTAGGGGTCCTGTGTGGTGACGGTGTCTGCGCGGAACATGCTGAGAGGGCTCCTTTTGGGCGGGCAGCTTCAGATCGTTCTCCCCATCCTTCAGGCGGAGCAATGGTTGGCCCCTCTCGAGATTCACGACCGGCAGGTGAGCCGGGCTCGCCAGATTCTCCGAAATGCCTATTCTCAGTTCGGGTTCTACCGCAGGAAGTTGGAAACGTCCGGGCTTGGCGGCGACATCATCGACACGTCCTTCGAATGGTCGCTCGTTCCTCCGCTACACCGATCGGAGATTAGTTCGTCTCTCGACGGTCAACTGTCAGCCCGGGCCTATGCCTGGCGCACGACGGGAGGCTCGACGGGGGCCCCTCTCAGAATCCCGCTTGACCGCAGTGCCTACTGTTGGTATATGGCCGGACAATGGCGGGGGCTCCAGTGGTGGGGGGTGGACGTCGGGGATCGAGGCGCCGTCTTGCTTTCCTCCGGCAGGCTAGGTCGGATCCAGGCGCTTGCAAGGCTGGTGAAGGACCGGGCCCTCAACTGGCTGACGTGGCCAGTCGATGATGCCTTCGATCAACGCGCGGACGCGGCACTGACGCGGATCGAGGCGTTTCGACCCGCGTTCATCTACGGGTATCCTTCGGCGCTGGCGCGCCTCGCGCAGCACCTGGTCCGTCGACGCTCGGCGCGAGGGCGCGGGCCTCGCCTGATCGTGACCTCTGGGGAGCATTTGTACGGATTCCAGCGGAAGCTGATCGAGCGCGCGTTTGGGAGCCCGGTCGTTGAGGAGTATGGGTGCAGTGAGGTCGGCTCGATCGCATTCCAATGTCCGGAAGGGAGGCTCCACGTCGCGGCTGAAAGCGTGCTCGTCGAAGCAATCGGCGCAGCAGAGGCCTCCGACCGTCCCGGCACGGTGCTGGTCACGGGGTTACGGAACCCGCTGGTCCCCTTGATTCGCTACGAAGTGGGCGACCTGGCTGCGCTCGGCACGGACCCCTGTCCTTGCGGCCGGGGGCTCCCCACGATTCGCGTCCTTGGACGGGTCGACGATCAGCTTTCGTTGAGGGGCGAACGAGTGCCTGCGCAAGTGGTCATCGATCGACTTCTGGCCTTGGTCAAGGGATCGGAGCATCTCGCGAGCGCGCGGCTCATCCAGCGTCATCCGTCCGCCCTGGTCCTTCAGATTGAGCTCGGCGACATTGGTCGGATCGAGGTGAATGATGTGGAGGACGCGGCGCGTCAGCTCGGCTATCCCATTACCGTCGAAGCCACGCCGCGACTTCCCCGGACGGCACAGGGGAAGATCCGCGCACTGGAGCACGAGTCGGGAGAGCGCGAATGACAACGACTCGCTCCGCCACTCCCGCTCGGCTGTGTCATGCGGCAACGATCCGTTGCATCGGACGTGTTGAGCCGCATTTGGCAGTCCGCCGCTGCTGTGCTGCCGCATGGCGGTTGCGCGCGCGTTGCGGAATCGCGAGACGGTTGTGAGGGGTTATACCTTGACGCCGGACGGCGCAGACTGGATGTCGTCCTTCGGAGAGGATAGGGGAATGCAAGTGATCAGGGCGGCCCATGTCGTGGTGAAGCCCTGTGGTATGGTTCGGGTTACGCGGTGATTGTCGACCCGCTGCAGAGTGTGCGCGCAACGACACGGGATCGCTGAGGGACCGAGAGGCTGTGAGCATGAGAAAAGTCCTGTTGATTACCGATGACTTTCCGCCCGTTATTGGGGGGCTGGCGAGATGGTACGAACGCGTGTGCACCGCCGTGCCACCGGATCGCGTGGTGGTACTTACCCCGCAGGTGCCCGAGGCTCACCGTTTTGATGTTCGGCAGCGCTATCGAATCGTCCGCCGACGCGTTCCCCGCGGCACTCACCCTCTGGGCCGATTGCTGCAAATCGCCCTTCTCGTGATCTATGCCGCGCGCATCGCGCGCCGCGAGCGGGCGCAGGTCATTCACATTGCGCATCTGCACTTGGGACTGATCGGGATCGCGCTCAAGCGCTGGCTCGGGACGCCGTACGTTCTCTATTTGCATGGCGGAGAGATGGCGCCTTACATGCGCTTTCGGCTCGTTCGGACTGTCGCACGGGCGATCGTTCGTGAGGCGTGCCTCATGGTGGTCAACAGCACGTTCACACGGCGGCACTTCGAGGCCTTAGGCATGAGCAATTCCCATGTTGAACTGCTGACCATGAGCGTCGAGACTGATCGGTTCCGCCCGGACCTGGACGTGCAGGAGACGCGAGTCAAGTACCATCTTGATGGGAAGCGGACTATCCTCACGGTGGGACGCCTCGTGGAGCGAAAAGGGCACGACATGATCATCCGGGCGCTCCGCAGCGTGCAGGAGCGTGCCGGTCCAACAGTGTACGTGATCGCGGGGACCGGGCCTCAGGAGGAGAAGCTGCGCAAACTCGCCGTTGACGTCGGGTGCGAGGGGGACGTTGTGTTTGCTGGCTACGTGGCCGAGGACCAGCTACCGCTCCTCTACGCGGCGTGTGATGTGTTCGCCATGCCAAGCCGTGCGCTCAACACTCGCGACGGCGTCGAGGGGTTTGGCATTGTGTTTCTTGAAGCCGGCGCCTGCGGGAAACCGGTGGTCGGAGGCCGCAGCGGCGGGATTGCGAATGCCGTGGCCGACGGGGTGACCGGGCTCCTCGTGGATCCGGTCGACGTCAACGACGTGACCGATGCGCTGGTCCGACTGCTCGTCCAACGGGAGGTGGCGCGACAATTGGGAGCAAGCGGGAGGCGACGGGCCGAATCGCTCAAGTCGGCATGGGAAGATGCCGTTCAGCGTATCTGGAATCTGCCATCGGTCGGGTAGCCGAGAGTATAGCCGCCGCATGTACCGGCAGGACGCGGGAAGACGGTCCGGGGATTCGGTCGCCGTTGCAGCGCGTCCTTGGCCAGAGATGTGCGGCCGGCCGGACCGGTTCGCTCTGACGGAATCTCGGCGGAAAGAACCCAGCGAGAGACGAACGGAGTCCGAACACGGGTTGCCTGGGTCTCACGCGGACTCTGGAAGCCGGTGGGAGCAACTGGCAACACCATTGCTGGCAAGGCGATAGGAGCGGAGTCGTGCGCGAGTTTCCCCATCTTGTGGACGTGATCGGTCAGTCCCGCAGCGAGGCGCCGCCTGCGCAGGACCGAGACGCGAGCCCGCGCGCCCCGCTCAAGGTATGTCTCGTCGCGCCGGTCGACGACGGGCAAGGATTCGCCGAGGACGCCGTACTCGGGATCACGACACTGGCGGATCATTTGGCCGGCGCCGGACATCTCGTGACCCTGCTCCTGCCTACCGCGGACGGGACGGACTCCGGCGCATTCGCCGAACGCATGCAGCGCGGGAAGAGTCGGGGGATCCAAGTCGTTCTCCTGCCCGCGGATACGGCTTTCGCGGTCGGGGCGTATGCGAATAACGGCCTTTCCTATCGCATCTTTCTGTGGCTGCGCGGTCAGCAATTCGACACGGTCCATTTCGCGGACCGGGGCGGCTACGCCTACTACAGTGTCCTAGCCAAACATCAGGGGCTTGCGTTTGGTAACACAGCGTTCGTCATCGACGCTTACGGGCCCACGCTGTGGGCGCAAGCCGGCGGTTTCCTCCCGCTCGGGGGTGTCGAACCGATAATCGCGGATTTTATGGAGCGTCAGAGCCTCTCGCTGGCGCAAGCTGTCGTAGCCTCAAGCCAGTATTTGCTGTCCTGGTTGGACCGTTCCGGTTGGCGCTTGCCCGATCACACGTACGTCGCGACCGGTGCGGGTACCGCGACCCCCAACGGCCGACCCGAGGATGCGCCGCGACCGCCCCGTGAAATCGTCTTCGCGATCTCCTGGGAGACCGACCTCGCGCTCTTTTGCGACGCGCTCGACCGAATCGGTCAACTGTCCCGCCCGGACGTGACCGTCATGTTCCTCATCAACACCGCGGGTTCGCAAAAGGAGGACATGCTCCGGAATGTCGCGCGTCGCGCCAAACGCTGGAAGTGGTCCGTACGCACACGCGCCTGCCGGACGTGGGCGGACGTTGGAGCGTATCTGGTGGCAGATGGGCAAATCGCGGTCATGGGCCCATCCGCGTGTGGCATCCCGTGTCACCTGTCTGACTTCCTGGCGACCGGCACCCCGCTCCTGGTCCCCGCGGTGGCCGGGATTCCCGAACTCGTGAGCGAGGTGGATCGCCCGCGTGCCTGCTTCGATCCGCTGCCTGGGCACCTCGCCGACCGATTGGCGCAGGTGGCTGTCGCAGGCATGCGGTCGGTGCGTCCAGGAGTAAGCGTGGACACGAACGCACACGCCTGGACGAAGTGGCATGAACTCCTGCGTCCACCGTTGGAGGGTGGGGGCGCCGCCGCGTCCCCGCAGCCGTCTTCTCCGCTCGTGACGGTCTGCCTGACCCACCACAATCGCCCGAGATATCTCGCGCAGGCCTTGGCATCGATTCGGGCTCAGGAATATCCTAACGTGGAAGTAGTTCTCGTCGACGACGGGAGCACGGACGCCGACGCGGTCGATTACGTGCGGCAGCTTGAGTCAGAGTTTGCCGCGCGAGGCTGGCCCCTTATCAGACAGGAGAATCGATTCTTAGGCGCAGCCCGCAACACGGCCGTCAAACACAGCCGAGGGAAGTATCTTCTCTTTATGGACGATGACAACTATGCGAAGCCGGGCGAAATCGCCACGTTCGTCACCGTGGCGGAGCGGACAGGCGCGCAAATTTTGACGTGTTTTGCGGACGTCTTCTCGGGGGAAGATGCCCCGGACGCGACCACCCGACCGTCCAAGCGGAACGTCGCACTCGGCGCAGCACTTGCCTTTGGAGTGTTTCATTGTGGATTTGGCGACGCGAATGCGCTGGTCCTGCGCGACGCGTGTCTTCGCGTGGGCGGGTTTTCCGAGGACTATGGCGTACCAGGAGTGGACTGGGAATTCTTCGCCCGGGCGGCGCTCGCGGGCACGAAGCTTGAGGTCGTGCCGGAGGCGCTCTTCTGGTACCGTGCGCATCGTAGGACGATCACGGGCAGCGGGAGGCAGCGTGAAGCCCATCTTCGGATCTTGCGACCCTATCTTGACGCGACGGGCCCCGAGTTGCGCAGTCTCCTGCTCTACACCACCGGCCAGTTCCTGGAAGACAGATATCCGAAGCCGGCTCGCGGTCTCGCCCAAGCCTTCTATCTGAGCCGGGCGATTGTCGCATGGGCCCGCGACTCCGATAGACGGATGGTGTCGTGGCTCTGGCGCAGTTTTGTCGCGACGGCGAGAGAATCCGGCTTGCGGAGCGCGGTGCGGGCCGCCATCCGCGCCGGGCAGAGGCGATGGTGAGGTTGGCGACGCTGGCTACAGAATGGGAAAACCCATGTGATCGTCCGCGGATCACTGTCAAGAGAAGAGCCGACCCCGCATCCTGAACTGGCGCAGAATCTCGCTTCAACACACGCGGCCATCGGTAGTGGTACCGTGACCGTGTCGGGGGCGGACCTCCCGTCAGGGCCTGCGCAGCCACCGAATCTCGGCGATCCGTTGCCAGACTCCCCGCGAAACTTCGACACACGCCCAGCCTAAGCAAAGCCCCCCGAACACCTCGGAGGTCCAATGATCGCCGAGGTCGACGAGCGATACCATCATGGCCGTCACGAGGATCGCGCCGACGGCCGGGGTCCGACGCAGCGCCGTGCCCGCGAGGAGCGTCATCCTTGTGACGTGGCCCGACGGGTATCCGTAGGCCGCATAGTCCCTCATCATGGCAATCAGCGCCCGCGGCACGCCGATGGCGAAGTGCTTGAGCAGCACCACAGTCGCTCCAATGGCGATCACGGCGGCGGCCGGCCACAACGATGTCGGTCGGCGCCGCCTGTCCCGCACGACGACGAGCAGCAACATGACCGTCACTGCCACCGCCACGAGCACCGCGGCGTTGGCGATCGAAGCCGCCGATACCCGCAAGTCGTCTGCCGGCCGCCGGAACTGCAGAAGCCTCAAGGCGTTAGGCGGACCGGGATGAACGATTACGTGTCCGAAGAAACCGACCACGAGACTCGCCCCGACCATGCCTACCGCCAGGGCCAGCATCGCGGACGCGTGTCGCTCATCACCCAGGACCAACAGGGCGAGGCCGATCGCTGCCACCAACGGGATGATCGTCGCCGCGTTTCCAAAGAATACAAGCGTCGCCGCAGCGCGCCCGACATCCACGCTCGGTATCGCGCTGTGCAGCCATATCGTGATGGCCCGATCGACGTCTGAGGCGACGGCAAGCGTTGACCCAACGGCAAGCGCGGCGAAGCAAATGAGGGCGACCGTCAGACGGAAAATGGACACGGGAGACCTTTCGCCACCGGACGGGTGCAGACCGATCCTTGCTTCGCTTCCCTCACTCCGTCCTGACCTGTGATGGACGCACAGGGCCATCGACGACGTGTCCGGTCCAGAACGGAAGCGATGCGCACAGACTCCAGTCGGCTCCTTTCTTGTCCCGCAGGATCTTACTGCGAGCGGTGTCATGACCTGCCGCGCCGCCTGCCTCAAATGAGGATACCACTGGGGCGGTGGGTTCGCGACGGATTTCTCGGACGATGCAGGTAATCAACGGAGAGGCGAGTGTCTTCGTTCATTCACGATCGGAGAGGAGGAGACACACGTCGATCATGCGCGAGATGACACGAATTTCGGGTCCCGCTGCCGTGCGTGCCGTGTGCTGGTGTGACCGTAGCGGGACAGGCTCTGCGCTGGGCGGTGTCCCGGTGGGCGGCGACGGGCACATGCCCGCAGATCCGTTAGGGACGCGGTGACGGCGAGGGCCCGACCGAACCGAGGATCGGTCAACACCGAACAAGCGACGTCACGGCGGACGCCAGCAGAACCACCGCGGCAGGAGGCGCGCCGCGTGCGTCGGTCACGCTAAAGACCGGTGAGCGCCAGCTCTTCGACGCCCCACAACGCGCAGCGGTAGAGACGCCCGTTCGCGACCCGGCAGCGGAAGTTGGGATCGTCGGAGATCGGGTAGTGGTCGACGAGTTCCGGTGCATCGGGATTGGTCAAGCCGTAGATCCGGAGCCCCTCGGGGGGATTGTACGACACCCCATCTCCGTAGTGACAGACGCACAGGTACGGCTTTTGCGTCGCGGGGCTGGTGTACGGCTCCACCCAGGTAGGAAAGATCCTGCCCGAATAGGGATCCGCGATGATGGCGCCCGTTCTCCTCAGGAGCCGCGGGTCGTAGATACGGACGCCGCTGCTTCCACACGCGGCGTAGACGCGGCCGGCGATGACGCAGAGACCGCAGATGCCATTGTCCTTGAACAAGTCGGCGTCGTGGAACACCACCACCATCGACGATGGATCGCGGACGTCGACGCACGCCACGCCGAACTTTGGACCAGCGACCCACGCTTGGGTCTTCCCGTTCAACATCACCCAGCGCGGGCGGACCGGGAGCGCACCGACCTGCGTCACGCTTAGTGGGTCCGATGGCACAATGCGTCCGGCAACGAACCCCCCGTCGCTACACACGTATAGATGCTCCGCCCCGTCGTACGCGGCGTCGGTCACACCCCCTCCGCCGAGACGGACCTCGCCGAGCCTTGATAGTTGGCCATCCGACACCGCGTACGCGCGCGGGAATCCGCTGCCCGTGTTGTTGTCGATGACCAGGATCGCCCCGCGCGCGTACGGACGCCACCCTTCGAATAGGCTCCCGATCTCGTTGTAGTGTGAGACCGCGCCGGCCGCAGATCTGCTGGTGACCACCCACCGGCCCAACACCGTTTGGTTGCCTGCGGTGTCCACATAGACGTCTCGGCACTCCCCGGTTGTTGGCACTGCGCTGGCGAGGCTCCATCCGTCGTCCGTGCTGCGGCGCCAGATCTCGACGCCGTAATAGTAGCTGGTCAGTGCAAGCACCCCGGCGGTTGCATCGACGGCGATGGCTCCCGGATCCACATATCTGCCATTCGTGAACTGGTGGGCAACGCGGCGCAAGGGCCGCGGCGTGCTATCGGAGACATCGAATACATAGAACCCGCTGACATGGCCGCCAGCGCTGGCCGGGCCGTCTTGAAACGTGACATACAGCCTCGTCCCGGCGGTGTTCACCGTCGGGCTGCCGAACGTGACCGGACCGTCCCCGCCGGTGGCGTGGCTCGGTGCCGCTGTGTATACACCGTGTTGACGGGGTGTCGCTGGAGTGCTCACGTCCCAGCAGCGCAGCGCCGGTCCGTCGCACATCCACACACGGGTCTTGTTCGCGGCGATGTTGCTCGTTCCCGGTCCGAACCTCGTGACATAGGACGGAGACGACGGATCCGCGACATCGAACGCGATCACACCGAGACGCGAGTCGCCGACGTACACATGGCCGGCGGCATGGACGGTCGCGTAGACTTTTTCGAACGTTCCGCCATGAAGCGCGCCGACTCCGAGGGTCGTTCCGTTTCTTCCGTTGAGCACGAGGAAGTTGCTGGTCCCTTCTTGCGCCAAGAACACGTTCGTGCCATCCGTGGCCACCGCATGCGTCTGCGCCGGGAGGGAGCGCTGCCAGACGCGGGCCAGCGTGGTCGGGTTGTACACCCCGACCGTTGCCCCCAACGACGACACGAAGGCCGCGAGCGATCCGGCGGCGCTGATGCCCCAACAGAACTGGAACGGAGCCGTCTCTGCAAGCAACGCCGGCGAGTCCGGCCTCGAGACGTCAAACGCGAGTTGATTCATGTAGGCGCTCTCTTCGTTCGCCATCAGCAGCACGGTTTTCGAGCCGACCGACAACAACGCACATTGCCCCGCGAATCCGTGCGGTGTACGAAGGAGAGCGACTCGAGCGAGCCGCGCCCTCGGCGGTCCGGGCGGACTGGCTGCCCAAACACGTGCCGTGCGAAGGGGGCGCTCCAGGCCCACCGCACCGACCGCGAAGAGCGCGACCCGCGTGATGAGGGCGCGTCGCGACGAGCGCGTGGCCTCGCCGATCCGCCTCGTCGGACGCTCCACCGTCATGCGGGTTGCCGATCCGGTCGGAGGCTCGTCCGGTTCATCGCGGACGCCGAGATGAACCGTCAAGGGCCGTGCGAGGATCGGCGTGAGCCCGCAGAGTCTCGATCACGGAGCTGAAGCCGCTGGTACACCGCGTTCAGTCGAGACGTGATGGTGGACCACGAGTATTCGGTCACCGCCGCGGAGCGCGCCGCTTCCCCAAGGCGCGCACGCCGGGCGGGATCTCGAAGGAGAGCGATCGTCGTCGCGGCGAACGTCTCGGCGTCGTCTGCGATCTCGATGTCTTGCCCCGCGCTGACGCGCAGCCCTTCGGCTCCGAGGGCGGTGGACACGACCGCCTTGCCCATCGACATCGCCTCGAGCACCTTGAGCCGCGTTCCCGAGCCCAGGCGGATTGGTACGATCGCGACGGCCGCCTTGGCGAGGTACGGACGGACGTCCGGGACCCAGCCGGTCACCTTCACTCCGGGGATGGTCTCGAGCTGCTTGATTTGCGGGCCGGGGTGCTGCCCTACGATACACAGACGGACGTCGGGGACCGCGCGTTGGATCAGCGGAAGGACCTTGCGGCAGAAGAACAGCATGGCGTCAACGTTCGGCAGGTACGTGAAGGTTGCCGTGAAGACCAGACCCTCGGGGTCTTCGTCGTCCGCCTGTGGGCGGAATTCGTCGATGTCGACGCCGTTTGGGATGACGGAGATGTTCGCCCGCGGCGCCAACCGCCGCAGTTGTTGCGCATCAACCTCGGACACCGCCAAGACCTCGTCATAACCGCGCAGGATCCTCTGTTGATACCTGGGCAACTTCACTGTGTCCGTGAGCAACAGAAACTTCGTCAGACCCGGACGGACGTGCTGGAGCAAGCGCCGGTAATACGTGGACTCGACATTGTGCATGTCGACCACCTTGGCGACGTCCCGGAGGTGCGTCGCGAGATGCGCCGTCTGCAGAAGCTCGACCTGCACGGCGTCGTATCGTCGCCGCTCGGTTTCCCGATGGAGCGCTTCCTCGAGGGCTGGGGAGTGCATCGTTACGCGGTAGTATGGCGCGGGCGACAACATGCCCGTTACGTGCGCGCCGAGCGACCGTCGTTGGGTCGGCACCATCACCGGGACGACTTTGTGGCAGTACGGTTGCAACGTGGAGGCCAGCTCATACTCGCGGTCATCATTCACGGCGGTGAGCAGGGTGAGGTCATGCCGCGATGCGAGCCCCCGGAGCAGGTGAAAGTTCCGAATCCGCCCGCCGGACGACGTGGCGGAGGGCAGGAACGGCGAAAGCATCAAGATGCGCATCACCGCACCCGGGCCGGCGCGGTCCGGCCCGGTTTCCGCGGCGCTCCCGCGGCTGGGCGTCTCATGCGGCCTGTCTCGTTACCGCGGCCGGTTGAGACGCACGCGGTCATCGATCTCCGTCTGCCGTTGGCGCCACGACATCCGCCGACCGTCGGGAAACCGGGGTCAAACGCCAGGACAGGGCCCTCCGTGAGGACGCAGACAAGTCGTCAGGGTCGCACGATTCCCGGCGCCGCCTGCAATTCCGGCGCATCAAGCATGGCGCGATCTGCCGGTGTCTCATCGAGACTCCATCGGTGCGGCACACGGATCGCGCCGAACTGCCAGGGTCCCGTGACGCCGGCGATCCCTTCGACCTCTTGGGGTACCTGGATCCGGAACGTGCTCGCGTGCGTCCAATCCACGAGTTCGGTCGCCCCGACGCTCTCCCGCACGGTCATCCACAACTCATACGTTCGGGGTCCCAGGGGGAGTGGCCCCATCTGGCAACTGACCATGTGGTGCCCGGGCGACAGGTGGAACGCTTGGTTGCGCTCGAGCATGGAGCACACGGTCAGCATCCCCGGGCGACCGTCGGTGATGCCGAGGCTGAACCACGGGCTGTGGATGTCGTGCTCCGCCTTCAGGTGGACACGAACGGTCACGGCTTCTCCGGTTTCGAATACAGAGCGCTCCCGGCCCGATCCGTCGTGGAGTGAGACATGCTCCACGATCAGGCCGCGCCCGCGAATCTCGGCACCGCCGGCCTTGCGCTGCACTTGCATCTGTTCCGTCCAGTCGATGTACTGTCGCAACACCTCGCGTACATCTCCGATCGCCGCGACCTTGCCACCAAGCAAGAACACAGCGCGTCGGCAGATCGCTTCAACGGTGGTGAGATTGTGCGAGACGAACAAGAGGGTCCTTCCGTCGCTCAGCAGTTGCGTCATTCGCTCGACGCACTTTGCCTGGAACCCGGCGTCCCCGACAGCTAGCGCCTCATCCACGACGAAGATCTCGGGATCCAGGTGGCTCGCGATCGAGAAGCCCAACCGCAGCTGCATCCCGGTGGAGTACATCTTGACCGACATGTCCAGCGAGTCCCACAGCTCGGCGAACTCGACGATCTCATCGAACCGGCGGGCAATTTGATCGCTGGACATGCCCATGATGCGGCCGTACAACCAGATGTTCTCACGACCGCTGAGCTCGGGATGCAGGCCAGCCCCCACCTCGATCAGGGCGCCGATGCGGCCGCGGACGCGAACGCGGCCTTTGGTGGGGAAGGAGATCCGGGTAAGCATTTTCAGCGCCGTGGTCTTGCCGGCGCCGTTCGGGCCGACGAGCGCAAACGACTCGCCCTCGGGCACCTCAAACGAGACGTGATCCAGGGCCAGACGACCCAGTGGCGCGGGCGCGTTCCGGCGAAGCTTCGCCACGAGCGCGCCTCGAAGGCGCGCGAGGTCGTGGCGGAGATGGAACTCACGCATGCCGCGGTACCGCTTGGAAACGTCCTCGAAGCGAACGGCCCAGCTCATGGCTTACACCGCATCCGCGAATCCCGGCTCCATGCGTTTGAAGAGCCAGTATCCCACGCACGCGATCGCGACCGCTTCAACGGTGCTGAGCGCCAGCAGCCGCGGATCCGGGGGAAGCCCCCGGGCCAGTACGCGGTGAAAGCCGTCGATCACGCCGGTCGCGGGGTTTGCGACGACATAGAGCGTCCGCCATCGTCCCTGCACGACCTCCAGCGGATACGCCACGGGAGTCGCGTACATCCACAACTGCATGGCCAGGGGGATCACGTACCGGATGTCCCGGTAGTAAACATTGAGCGCGCTGAAGGCCATGACGACGCCGGTGACTTGTACGGCAAGGATGGCCCACAGGGGGATCGCTAAGAACATGTACCACGACAGCCGGCCGCCGAGGAACGGCTCCAGGATCAGCACCAGGGTGAGTCCGATGCAGAAGTCGAGGCTGGAGCTCAGCACCGCCCCCAGCACCGGCGCTTCGCGGGGGAAGTAGATCTTACGAACCAATGCCGAATCCCGAAGCAGCGTCTGTGCGCCGAACGAGACGGAACTCTGCACGAAGAACCAAGGAACGAGCGCGGCCAGCGCCAGCGCGCCGTACGGCACGTTCCCGGTGTTGATGTGGGCGACCCGTCCGAACACCACGATGAATACCCCGAGGAATACTAAGGGTTGCAAGACCGCCCATGCGACGCCCAGCACGGCCTGCTTGTACTTGACTCGCGTGTCCCGCTCTGCGAACGCCCACACCACCTCGCGGTAGGCCCACAACTCGCGGAGACATCCCGCGAGATCCGAACGTTCCCCGTCGACGACGACCTCAATCACGATGACGCACGTCCCCCCAAGGTTAGCATTTCCATGTGCTTCCGACACCTGCAAGAACTCGCCGGCAGTCTGTACCGTCCCACAGACCGCGCCCAGCCGTCTGTTCTCATGGCCGGCCCTAGCCGTGTGGTCCGGAGAGAGTCCGCGGGGCGGTGAGCGCCGGCCGACTGCGCAACGGCGTCCAGAGTTCGCGGCGCGTACGGGGGGGCGATGGCTCAGGCTGCGGCCGCGGCGGTGTCTGCCGGAGCACCCTGAGTCGTCCCCACGGGTTCGCGGGAGCCGGTCCGGGGAGCAACAATGGATGACGCTCCCCCCCGTACGATCGTCGGCTCCCGATGCGTTCGCGAGGCGTTTCGGTGACCGACGCCGGCACGAGCACGCGATACAAGACGCCGATCACCGCCACGACCACGAAGAACGGGCTGCCCGTGTGCGTTGCCGAGATCGATGCGGCGAACACACTGTAGAAGGCGTAGCCGACGACGATCAAGCCGAGCCCCTGGACCAGTCCGGCCGATACCGGATCGGTCGCGGCGCGGCTCATCTCCCGAATGACACGGAACAGCGTCATGCTGAAGATCACGAAAATCGCCAGTCCGATGAGTCCGGTATAGAAGAGTTGCGTCACGTATTCGCTGTCGATGGCCCCCAGCGGAACGCTTCCCATCCCGAGACCGAGCAGCGGCGACGTTCCGAGCGCCCAGAGGGCGTAGTAGATTGGTGCCTGCGCCCGATAGAACACCGATGCGGATGCGGTCGAGGTTGGACCGGACGAGGTGTCCGGTGACAACACGCTCTGCAGCGTCACGATCCGGTGGGCGACACCCTCCGGATACACGAGCAAGGCGAGCGCGGCGATCGCCGGGACCGCGAACAGCAGCCACCGTTGTTCTTTCACGCCGACGTACAGCAGAATGAGCAGCGTGGCGACGATATAGTTCCGGCCGAGCGCGAGCGGCAGCGTGGCGATGGCGAACATCATGATCCCGCCAAGGATGACTCTGCCGGTCGGCGTGGACGAGCGCATCAACCCCAGCGCCAACGCCACGGCGACCATCGACGCCATCCCCGGCTCGTGGTACGGTGCGCCTTCGGGCCCGACCGCGATCGACTGGTTGGTATGGTACTGCCACAGCGAGTACAGGCTCAACGCGACCATGGACCCGAGGAGTACATACACCATCTTCCGCACGTCGGAGAGCGTCTCCAGCGTGTCTGCCGCGATGAGGAACAGCGCGACGAACTCGACCCGCTTGAGCATGTGGAGCGGCGAACTTTCATATTTATTGACCGTGAGCAGATGGACGGTGCCAAACAGGCTGCCCCACACGGTCGCCAAGATGCCGACGAGCGCGTAGGCGATCAGAATCCGGTCGAACGGCGTCTGGCGCCGCATCTTGCTGACGCACAGATGGGCCAGCCAGCCGATCACGAGCGGCACCATCATCAGATCCTCGCTGCGCACCGCCACCCCGTGCATTGGCAGATCCGGCGACAGCACCATCGCGGGGACGATCAGGTACAGGGCGATCCTCGTATTGAGCAGCGCCAGCACGGCCACCGCCGCGGCGATCATCCCGAGCAGCGCCTGGGCGCCCGGTAACAGGAGCGCGGCGAGCGCGCCGATCGCGCCGAGTCCGAGGGCGATGTAGAGTGGTGCCCGGCCGGGCGATGCGTGCCCGCTCATTCGGGTCGGTACACCCCGGCGGGCGTGACCCGCGCCGCCGAATCCGCGGCCGGGGTCCGGGACGAAGGCGTCGTCATCAGAGCCGAACCACGTGGGGCGCCCGGAAGGCGCGGAGCCGGTTCCGGGTGTCGACGACGAGCGACGCTTGCGCCACGATCCGTTCGTAATCGAGATCGCTGTGATCGGTCGCTAGGATGACGCAATCCGCGCCCGCGAGGGCCTCGTCGGTGAGCGGCACCGAGCGAATCGTTCCGGGATTGGTCAGCGCCACCTCCGACACGTGCGGGTCGTGGTAGGTCACCGACGCGCCGCGCTTCTCAAGCAGCGCCATGATCTTCAGCGCCGGGGACATCCGGACGTCCGGAATGTCCTTCTTGTACGCCACGCCGAGGATGAGGATGTTGGCGCCGCACACCGTCTTCCCCATCGTTTCGAGCGCCCCCGTCGTGCGGGAGACGACATAGTACGGCATGCTGTCGTTCACCGTCGCCGCGAGCTCGATGAACCGGGCGTGGAAATCGTACTCCCGGGCTTTCGCCGACAGGTAGTAGGGATCCACGGGGATGCAGTGCCCGCCGACCCCTGGGCCGGGATAGAACGGCATAAACCCGTACGGCTTCGTCGCCGCCGTCTCGATGATCTCCCAGACATCCAAGCCCATCCGATCGCAGAGCAGCGTCAGTTCGTTCACCAGCGCGATGTTCACGTTCCGGAACACGTTCTCGTAGACCTTGACCATCTCGGCCACGGTCGGCGAAGAGACGGACACGACCGTGTTCGCGACCTGTTCGTAGAACGACCGCGCGATCTGCGTCGACGCCGGTGTGACACCGCCGACCACTTTCGGGATGGTTCGCAGACTGTAGCGGCGGTTGCCCGGGTCGATCCGCTCCGGCGAGAATGCCAGCGCGAAGTCGGTTCCCGCCCGCAGCCCGCTGGTTTCCAGGATTGGCTGGACGACCTCGACCGTCGTGCCGGGATAAGTCGTGCTCTCCAGCACGACCAGGATCCCCGGGCGAAGCATGGGCACGCATGCCTCGGCCGCAGCCATGACGTGGGACAGATCCGGCTCCTTGCTCTTGGTGAGCGGCGTCGGCACGCAAATGATGATGACGTCCACCCCGCGCAGCTCGCCGTAGTTCGTCGTCGCGGTCAGCTTGTGGCTGTCGACGACGTGCCGCAGCATGTCGTCGGTGACGTCGGCGATGTACGGTTCGCCGGCGTTCACCATGGCGGCCTTCGTCGCGTCGATCTCCACGCCTACGACCGGAAACCCGATCTCGGCGGTTTCGACGGCGAGCGCCAGGCCGACGTACCCGAGCCCGATCACTCCAACGCGGGCCGTTCGCGCGTGAATCTTCGATTCGAGCGATGCATCGTGGTGCGGTGCGGTGACAACATTCACGGAACGACTACCTCCGGGTCGTGGTCGTTGTAATGGTCGGCGCGTTGGTCGTTGACTGGGCGAGGGCCCGTGCCGCGCTCCCGCCCGAGTGGAACCACAGCCACAATCCTATCGTGAGCCCGCCTGCGATGAGCAGCAGCCCCAGGCTCGTGGCGGCCGCCGTCGGCGCGATCTTGGCCACCGCGCGCGACCTGTAGAAGTACTCCTGATAGTAGTAGCTGTCAACGAGGTCGGGTCGGACCTTGCTCAAGACCGAACCGATCACCGGCGTGCCGAGCCGGTCGAATTGAAGCTTGACCTGTTCCTCGATCCCGCGCGGCGCCCGGCTTCCATCGAGCACGAGCAGCGCGCCGGACGCGAGCGGCGCGAGGGCGTAGACGTCCGCGAACGCGCCCGCAGAGGACGTATCGATCAGCACGATGTCCGCGCGTCGCCGAAGATCCGCGAGCACCGACGCCATCATCGTGGAGCCGAGCTGCATCCCCGTATCTGGTGTGCGTTCGGTGCCGCTAGTCACCAGCCACAGGTTTGGCTTCACCGGCGTGAGGATCTCGGGAAGCGTGGCGGTGCCCACGAGCGCCTCGGCGACGCCCTTCTCGTTGGCCACGTTAAACAGGAGATGTTGCACGGGGTCGCGCAGCGCCGCGTCCACAACGACCGTTCGCTGCCCCGCCGCCGCGAACGCCTGGGCCAGGTTGGCCACCACGGTTGACGTGCCCGAGTGCGGTTGCGGGCTCGTCACCGCGATGACCTCCCCACCGTCGTTGCCGGGGTCGTGCGCCATCAGATTGACGCTGAGCAGCCGATACGCCTCGTCGAACGGCGGGTTGTGGCGTGGGATCGCCGCCAGCGCCGGCACACCGAGCAGCCGCTCGGCAACCTCGGGCGTCTTGATGCTAGTGTCCACGTACTCCAAGAAGAACGCCAAGCCTACCCCGCCGAGTAGCCCGAGCACGCCCGCCAACGTCAGCTTGAAGGGTTTGCCCGAGAGCGGGGACGACGTCGCTGAGTTCGCATGGTCGAGCACGGTCAGACTGCCGAGATTCTCCAGTTCCTGCTCGCGCACGCGCGCCTGCGCGAGCTGGTCCTGCAGGGCCGTGACTTGGCTGGTGAGGATATCGGCCGTCCGGTTCAGCCGGGATGCATCGAGCTGCGTTTGAGCGACGCCGGGGAGATGCGCCGCTGCTCCGGTGAGCGCCTGCTGGATCGCCTGCTTCCGGGCCTCGAGCGCGATCTTGTCGGTCTCGGCGGCGACGCGATTCACCGCGAGCGCTTCGTAGATCGGCGTATGCTGCCCTTGCCCCGTAGTCATCATCTTCTGGAGCTCCACGTTGAGCCGGCTCTTGACGGCGTCGATCTGCGCCTTGAGCGCGACGACCGCGGGGTAGGCGTCCGTGTGGACAGCGAGCTGGGCGGCCAGGGCGACTTCCAGTTGGGTCAGCTCCGATCGGAGCTGGAGCGTCACCGGATTGTCCTGGATCTGCGCCGGTGAAGTCGCACCCGCCGCCTGCATCTGCGCGGTGTACGAGGCGATCCTGGCGTTCGCTTCCTGAAGCGCGAAGTCGTTTTGCTGGTCCTCCGCCTGCAGCGCACCCAGTTGGGCGTTCTGGCTTGACGCCAGCACGGTGCCGTTTTTCTGCTGGAAGGCGAGCATCGAGTCTTCCGCCGCGCGCAGATTCGTCTGGGCGTCCGCGATCTGTTTTTCGATGAACTCCCGCGCGAGCGTCGCCTGGCGGCGCTGCACTTCCTGGCTGAACGACGCCGCCGTGTCGGCGACGGAGTTCGCGAGCATCACCGCGGCGGCCGGCGTCGGGCCTTTCGCCGTGACGTGGATCGTGCCGGTGGTCGCATCCGAGAACACCACTAGCCGGTTCGTGAGGTCACCCGGGCTCGCGTTGAGTTGCAGCTGTTGGATGACGCGATTGGCCACGTCTCGGCTCCTGACGAGATTCGCCGCGAGTTGCAGCAGTTGGTCCGATGTCGGCATCGACCCGCCGCCCACGTTCGCGATGAGCAGGAACTGCGACGCCGTCGGCACCGCGAGCGTCGCGCTGGCTGCGTACTCGTCGGTGTTGGTGCGCGTCCCAAGCAAGCCCACCACAAGCGCCGCCGCCATCGCGACCATGACGACCGGCCAGCGCCGCCGGAGCACTCGATAGTATCGCCAGAACTCCATACCCTATACCCTCCTCACTATCACATCACCGCGGCGCGTTTGGACGCGCCGCGGACCCGGATTGACTCAGTGCACGAGGAGGAACAGCCAGCCCATGCTCCCGAGCGAGTTCAGGAAGGCGTTCCAGACGACGTGCTGCCCCTGGTCCGGCACGTAGACGATGTCGCCGGAGTGGAGCTCCAGGTTCTGGGTCATATCCCCGCTCTTATAGAACTTGGTGAGATCGACCTCGGTGACGGTCGGCTTCGTCGCCGACGTAGGGGCCGGTACCGCTTGACGGACCACGCCAACGTCGTTGATCTTCGCGGTCTGCGTCATGCCGCCCGCGGCCGACAGCAGATCCACAAGACGGTCTCCCGGACTGATGATGTACGGGCCCGGCCGGACGACGGCGCCCATCAGCACCACACGGTCTCGGCCTTCGGGGACGATGATGACGTCGCCGGGTTGAATCACCATGTTGGCCTGCGTGTTCCCATCGATCAGCAGTTGCTGGAGATCCACCGGGATCGTCTGGGTCTTACGCAGAACGAACGCGCGCGGCAGCGCGGCGCTCGGGGTCGGGCCGCCGGCCGCGGCGATCACGGCCGCGATCGTCAGGCCGTCCCCGATCTGATACGCGCCGGGGCGCACGACCTGCCCGAGCAGATAGACGAACTGCTGCCGCGTGGCCGTCTGGGTGATCGTGATCGCCACCTGCGGATCCCGGATGTACGTTTTCAGCGCCTGGGTCACGCGGTCGGTCAGCTGCGGAAGCGTCGCCCCGCCGGCTGGAATCCGACCCACCATCGGCACCATGATCGAGCCGTCCTGGCTGACCGTGACGGAGCCGCTGACTTCGGATTCGCCGACGACCGCGATCTGCAGCACGTCCCCCGGCTGCACCGTGTATTGCTGATCCGGTCCTGTGGTTGGCACGGCGCCCCCACCGATCGCCGGCGTCTGCGTGGCCGGCTGCCCGGGAGGCGGTGCGCTCGGTTGTTGCCCTGCGGCCGGGGCGCCGGGCTGCTGCGGCGGAGGCGGTCCTTGATACACCGGCGCGGGCGCCGCCTGGCCGACGGCACCCAGCAACACTACGGCGACGGCCAATCCCACCGTGGCGTTCCGTCGAAGCATTCCGAGAATCCGTTCCATCACTATTCGCCTCCGCTGTCGAGGTCCGAAACCTCTGGTTTCTGCTCGTCCAGGATCCACCACAACTCCCGGCTCCCAGACGATGTCGCTGCAAGGTAGAGTCCCTGAACACGCCAGATGGACGACTGGTACGCGAACGCCGAACCGATCGGCCACCGCGGATGCTGGAGACCGCCGTTTTTCTCGCTCAGCTTAACGTGTCGTTCCGCCATCGTCCCCCCCCGTTCTGCCAGCGTGGGCGTGGGTGCTGCCGTTCGCTGACTCGACCCCTGCTCGATCTGCCGCGCTAGGTGATCAGTCGGTTCTTGAGGACGTACACAACGGCCTGAGTGCGGTTGCGTGCGCCGATCTTCCTGAAGATCGACCGAATGTGGCTCTTGACCGTGGTGGTGCTCACGAAGATTTTGTTCGCGATCTCCCGATCGGTCGCGCCCTTGGTCATCTCGAGCAGAATCTCGAACTCGCGCGTCGTGAGCCCGCCGAGGTGCGTCCCGTCCGTCTTCGTCTGTTCGCGCGCGAGGGTGCGGAACCGCTCGACGAGTTGCCGGGTGACATGCGGGTGGATCAGCGTCCGGCCGTTGCAGACGCCTTCCACCGCCCGGGCGAGGTTCTCGGGTGTGATATCCTTCAACACGTAGCCGGTCGCGCCGGCCTCCAGGGTGCGGAACGGCTTTTCGTCATCCGCCCCCTCCGCCAGCACGATGATCTCGGACTTCGGGTGGCGCGCCTTGATCAGCTTGATCGCCTCGATGCTGTCGAGGCCGGGCATGTCCTGATCGAGCAGGATCACGTCCGGCTCGAGCGTAGCGGCCAGTTCCGTCGCTTCCTCGGCGCTCGACGCTTCCCCGACGAACTCGATCGTGCTGCGCTTCTCGAGAAAGCTCTTGATTCCCTGACGCATCAGGGTCGTGTCGTCGACCACGAGCACGCGAACTTTTGATGTCGTCCGGCTACTCTCCACTGGAACCATCCTTTGCCCCATTGTCGTTTGGACGCTCCTGCTCCTGATGAAGGAGCGATTGGCGCACCTGCACCCGACTCCCCACGTCCTGAAGAAGAGTCCTGGGAGGTTTTTTGGAGGAACTTCCGCACATTTGGATGCGAACAAATGTTTGGTTTCCTTCATAAATATGTGATCGGACGGAGGAGAAGCTTCGAGCGAATGTTACTGATCATTCGACGGGTGATACCGTGCAGATATAATCGCGCGGGGTTAAACATTCAAGAGAATTTCACGCATCGTTCCGGTCTATGCTATAATGTGCCCGCCGAAACATCGCAGGTTGGCAATCCGAGGTCGCGGTTAGAGAGTCAGGTCACCTTCAGTTGATGACCCGTCCGCGATATCGCTTGTGCGATGCCCGCCGTTCCGGGAACCCGCCGGTAGGGCCCAGAGGATCATTCTTCCGATGCGCTCGGAGGATATCACCCCGATGACACCCGTCCACGTCGGTGAGCGTTTCACCCGCCAAAAGTTCGTCAACGCGTGGTCAGGATGATACGCAAAACGGGTATGTCATAATGGGACGTAGTCGCGTGCGAGCCGAGCGCATCCATGGTCTCCCTGTGAATGCATTGAGCGATGTGAAGCGATTGAGCAAAGCGATGACGGACGCAAGTCCGCCCGACGTCCCGAGCGACGCCGAGGAGAAGCTGCTGCAGGTCGCCTTTCAGATTCACAACGGACCGGCGCAGTGTCTCGCGACGGCGCTCGCGCTGTTTCGGGCCATGGACCGGCACTTGCCGCCGGAGATGGCGGAGGCGCGCGAGTCGTTGCGGGCCACGATCGCAAGCACCGAAGCGGCGCTTGAGTCTACGCGCCGGGCCATCGGCGCGCTGCGCTCGCCTGCGTCCGGTCCCGCGATCGGCACGTTTGCCACGTATCTGCGCGACGCGTTCGAGGAGGTTCGTGCGCACACCGAGGCGGAACTTTCCCTCGACATCGGGCCGATCGACGACCTGCCGTCCGGGACGGTGACGGGGCTCGCAGAGGTGGGGCGCGAGGCGCTGGTGAACGCGGCCCGGCACGCAGCGGCGCGGCACATCTGGGTCACCCTGCAGCGCACGCGTCGCGCGGTCGTGCTCGAGGTGAAGGATGACGGCCGCGGGTTCGAAGTTGGGCGCGCCGGCGAAGGCCGGCGGGAGGGCGGATTCGGGCTGGCCCTCATGCATGACCAAATGCGCCTGCTCGGGGGCACATTGAATATTCGGAGGGTTCCGGACGAGGGCACGGTGGTGCGGGCGTCCATTCCGTTAGCGGAGGGGGCGGGCGCGTCGGTGCGGCGGGTACGTCGCTCCGCCACCGCGTGATTATTTCTCCCGGGACGGGGGCAATCTGATGACGATCCGGCTGCTGATCGTGGACGATCAGAGCTTGACCCGTGTGGGACTGCGGGTCGTGCTGCAGGACGCCCAGGACGTGGAGGTTGTCGGGGAGGCCGAGAGCGGCCCCGAGGCGGTGCGTCTTGCAGCCCAGCTCAATCCCAACGTCGTCCTCATGGATCTCAAGATGCCGGGCGGCGACGGGATCGAGGCGACGCGCGCGATCAAGCAGCAGTGCCCGGCGACGCAGGTGCTGATCTTGACGGTGTACAGCGAGCCGGGGCTGTTCCGCAAAGCAATCGCCGCCGGCGCCGTGGGATACGTGCTCAAGGACATCTCGCCGGAGAATATGATCCGCGCGATCCGGGCCGTACACCAGGGCAGAACCATGATCAACACCAACGTCGCGCGCCAGTTGCTTGAGGAACTCGCCAGCAACGGATTCGGCACCGAGCCGGTGCGGCGGGGTCTCCACGGTCTGACGGACCGCGACCTCGAGGTGCTGGTGGAAGTCGCCCGAGGTCTCGCCGACAAAGAGATCGCGGCCAAGCTCTTTCTGTCCGAGTCCACGGTGAAGAGCCATCTCCGTTCGATTTATCGTCGCCTGGGTCTGCGGAACCGCGCGCATGCTGCGGCGTGGGCGATCGAGAAGAACCTCCTCCAGCCGCAGGCCGCGTGGCCGCGGCCCGACATCGCGGCGGAGGAAGCCCCGGATGCCGTGGCGCCCACAAAAGAAGGCTTGCCGCCAAGCGACACCGGCCCGGCCGCGAAGCCCGGTCGGGCGTCCCCTTCGACCGACTAACCGCCGGAGCTGAGTTCGACGCGTCCGATCTGACGGAAACAGCACGCTGCCTCCGCGCGTGTAGACGGTCCACCGTGGATCCACGCGGAGCAGACTAGGCCGGCCGTTTCCTGGGCATAGAAACATACTGCGGGGCTTCCGAACGGGCAAACCCGTCGCGAGGCGGGGACGCAAAGCCACGGGACTTCTAGCGAAGTCGGCCGGGCTGCCGAAGAGCCGGAACCAGCCCCGAATGGAGGTACATCATCATTCGCGGCTGGTTCCTGATTGCGTGCGCGTTGTCGGCACTGCTTGCGTGGTCGACGCCACTCGCCTTCAAGACCTCGCGTGCACGGGTCCCGCTGGCACTCGGAACGACGGAGCCCGTCGCGTACGCGCTGCCGTATCACCTCGAAGCCGTGCCGGCCCGCCCGGATCTCGCGACGACGGTGCTCAACCTCCTCAACGAGACGCGCGTCGCCGCGGGACTCGCGCCGCTGATGCCTCATGAGACCCTGCAGCGAATCGCGCGCGCGTACGGCCGGGAACTGTTCGCCCGCGGCACCCTGTCGCACGTTTCACCCGATGGGAAGACGCCGCGGGACCGCGTCGTCGGCGCTGGTATCCAGGTCCGCGTGGTCGGGGAAAACCTCGCGTACGCCGACGACGTGACCGAGGCCCACGATGCGCTCATGGCGAGCGCGCCCCACCGGTCGAACATCCTCTACCCGGGGTACCGCCTCGTTGGGATCGCCGTGCTCGACGGCGGCTCCGATGGCGTAATCGTCGTCGAGGACTTCACCGACGACAGCGTGTCCTACCCGTTGGCCAAGTGGTGGAACAGCCCGGCGACCGCCTCGACGCCACGCCGCTGACCGGTTATCGTGCCAGCAGGCGATGGCGCAACCGCCGGGCGCCGGCGGCGCGCCGGTGCGCATATGCGCGCGCCCGTGCCCACTGCACGTGGACCCGATCCGCGACGAGCGCCGCGTAGCGCGGGGACGCATCCCCGTCGGCCCACCGCATCACCGCGATCCGTACGAGCGCTTCGA
>Ga0070735_10001161_pt1 | contig 26154 bp, 33 predicted proteins | sample Coa_R1_FD_66443 | JGI IMG/M metagenome (GOLD analysis project Ga0070735, IMG submission 66443) | Surface soil microbial communities from Centralia Pennsylvania, which are recovering from an underground coalmine fire - Coalmine... | ecosystem: Environmental > Terrestrial > Soil > Unclassified ...
ATCCGCAAACTCCTCGCGATCCTTGCCGAGCGTGACGATCGGCGGACCTTTGCGCTCGCCCGCCGTGAATCCGCCGAAGCGATCATCGGTGAAAGACAGCCAGTCGCCCCCCTTTGTGTTTTCGCCTTCGTTGATTATGTCCAGGCCGGTCTGGCGCTGGCGGTCGACGAGTAGTCGCACGGCGGCTTCTTCCGTCAAGCCCTCGGGCGCCGGCAAGCTGCCTACGTGCGTGGTCAGGATTTTGTGCGTGCTTCGCTGCATCGCTCGATTATAAGGCTCGCGAAGTCCCCAGGCCGGCTGCATATTTGCAGGAACCATGTGTTGAGATGGAGGGCGCCGACCCCTTCGGGATAGGTCCTGTATCACGGCGTATCCTTACACTACTTCAATCTTGGCCGTGTCAAAAGCATGTGGTTTTCGCACTGCCACTGCCACCGCATCCAGCGCACGTAAAATCAGTGGAATACAAGCCGGACGACGAGGGTCGTTTCCGCACACGCCCAAAAGCGATCACCTCCGGTTTGCCGATCACTCCGAAATTGTCCGCAGATCTCATCTCAAATGAAGCTGGTGTGGACGGTTAGTGAGATTTCAGCAGAACTGCTTGAGACTCGATGATTTGCACCTAGTGTTGTCGCTCCGGTCATGGCGTCCGCGAGCGCGTCTGGCCGCACCCTACCGACGAATGGGCCCCGGGGTATCTCGACGACCTTGAAGCACTGCCCTGAATTGATAGTCGAGCTTGGTTGGCCAGACGCCGTTGGCCGTGCGCTAGTATCGTAGGAACAAGCAAGGAGACAATTTGAATATTCGCAAACACGCGACCACAGGTCTTTTGACAATTGGACTTCTGGCTTCACTCGCAAGTAGTTTAGAGGCGGACGATTTCGCCTACATGCTCGGAACATCGGCGGCGGGGGTCACGAATCCGTTCGGGACGGTTGACCTCAACTCGGGCGCGTTTACTTTGATCGGCGGTATGGGATCGGGGGGGTATTCAGGCTTGGCCGTTGCGAACGGTGTTGTGTACACCGAACAAAATGGGCTCCTCTATTCGGTCAACACGAGCAACGCAAGTCTCACCACCATTGGAGGACTCGTCGGCTCCAATATGGGCACCTTCGGCTCCACCACCTCTGGACTGTACGGCCTGGCCGGAATGGGTGCTCAAAATGTGGCTACCCTGTTTTCGATAAATCCCCAGACGGGTGCCATCACGGCGATAGGACCGGTCGGCGTCATAGGCAACGGCCAATTTTCCTTCGCCAGGCTTTCCGTCGGTTCCAGCACGCTGTATATGGAAAACAACGCCAATCTCTACACCATCAACACCACAACGGGTGCGGGCACCCAGGTGGGAACTATGGATAGTAACGGCTATCTTACCTCCGTGCTGCTTTTCGAAAACGGTACTTTTTACGATGGCGCGGGTGCCGGGATTGCCACGATCAACATTGGCACTGGCCAGATCACACCCCATTCGTCGATTTTCGGAATAGGGAACTCGTCTGTCGTCGGCCTTGCGCCTATGAGTTCGTCAAGCAGCCCGCAGTCGTATTACTTTTCCCAGCTTGCATTCGCCGGTGGTTGGCAAACGACCGTCACCTACGTGAACTACTCTCCGCAGACAGTCACCTGTACCACCAATTTTTACGGCGACTCTGGCGGCGCGTTGGCGGTTCCGTTCAGCACTGGGACGATCTCGACCCGAACCGATGTGCTGCCTCCCGGACAAAGTATCCATGACCAAACCGTGGCCGATCCCGCTTCAGCGCTCGTGCCGGGATGGGCTCAGTCTACCTGCAATGGCCCCGTCCAGGCTAGTCTGCTCTATCGCTTCTCCCAGTCGGGAAAGGCTGTTGGAGAAGCCAGTGTGATTGCTGAGACGGTGCCCGCCACTAAGTTCGCAACCTTCGCCGAGATCAGGACGGGGATCGCTTACGCCAATCCTTCCACTACGCAGTCAGCGACGATCATGGTGACAGCTATCGGCGCCTCGGGGGCGCGGGCGGGAAGCACGATCATAAATCTCGGCCCCTTAAACCACGGTGCCGACACCGTCGGACACATGTTGAGCCTGCAGAGTTTTACTGGATTCGTCGAGATCACATCCTCGATTCCGATCATCAGTCTGTCGCTGAACGCCGAGGCGTCGCCGGTATTCTCGTCATTGCCCCCGGGCGATCTGCCTAGTTCCACGCTACTAGTGGCGCCCTAGGCCGAGGGCCGCTCGGGATTGCGCCCGTATCAAAGGCAAACCGGAAGTTATCCCGCCTTGGGAGTCATTCGGCGCATGCGAAAAGGATTTCCTTTCGGTCCGCGATCGGAACTCTTGTGGTATCGTCTCAAGGATGTTATGGGCGGCGGCGTGACGAAACCGTCTCCAGAACCTTTTGGCGGCGCAGAGGGCCGGGCGCGAAGGGTCACTTTGCCGGAGATCAACAAGTGTACAATCCGGGTGTTTACGGGTCCTGATAACGAGCAATATCGGTAGCGATTCCTCGGTCGACTGCCAGGGCCGATTTGCGCCACGATGGCGATGACCATAATGTCGAGACGTGCTTTTCGCTTCTTCAGTTTGAACCCGAACTGCTCCCGCACCGCCGTTAGGACTAAATTAGTGTAACTCTCTGCCGTCGTGGATTGGGCTCCGTGCCTTGGTCATGAGGCTCTCTGTGTCGCCGCATCGCGCGAAGAATCTTCGGCGGTCGACCTACCAATCCTGGGGCCACGTATTCGCGATGCCAGGAGCGGATTGCCTCCGCCACCAAATCGGGGTCATCACACATGGGGAAGTGATTGCCCTTGGAGACGACGACTTGACGAGCACAGGGAAACAAAGCTTTCCACCGTTGCTGAAACCCGAATGGGTCGTTGCGCTCACCAAATATCGTGAGTAGCGGAAGGCTCGAGAGGGGGCCGGCCAGCGCGAGCGCGATCTCCTCGTATAATTCGTCACATTGCCTGGCGTCGCGAATATAGTTGTGGAAGGCGCGGCGGCCTCGCGTTCCCATGCCGTTGAAAAAAGCCGCGCGGCTGGGCGTGTCCATGAAACGGCCGACTCCGAATGACGACGCCGTCAACCGGGGAATGAAACCAGTCAGCACGTCGAGTTCCCGGGTGAATCCGCCGCCGATAAATGCCAGCATGCCCCGGAAGGCCGCGCCTGATGGCTTCCACGCGAACGCATTGATCCCTACGATGCCGCGAATCCGCTCAGGCGTGCGGGCGATCGCAGCCAGGCCCGCAAGCCCGCCGAGGTCGTGCGGTACAACTGTGATCTCCTCGAGGTCAAGTCCCTCGATCACTCCGGCGACGGCACGGGAAGCCCTCTCCAAATCAATGGTGATCCCGGCTCCGTCCCGCGTTCGACCGTTGCCGGGAGCATCGAAACAGATGCAGCGAAACTCAGGCGCAAGTTTGGTTATGACATCGCGCCAAATGAACGACCATGTTCCAACATGCACGAACAGCAGCACCGGACCTTGGCCGACGTCCGTCACGGCGAGCACAGAGCCATCGACTTCGAGTCCGAAGGTTTGAAAGGGCCACACAGATTCAGGCAGCCACGAAGGACGGAGTAGAGGCGCTCTGCGAACTGTCCGGACGCGATTGCCGATTATTTCTTTCTCTTCCACGTTTCTCTCCTGACGCCTTCGTAAGGGAAGACCGGCAAGACCGATGGTTTGTGACGGACGCGACCTGAGGACGATCTAGCAGGGCGCGGCGGGCAATTGCGGCAGCCGGGCGAGTTTCTCAGGGTTGGTGACGATGTAGATATTCCGGACAAATCCGTCGGCGATGTCCACCGTCAACACCGAAAACGGGCAACCGTTGACATAACTTACGATGCCAGGCTCCCCGTTTATCTCGGCCATGCGGCTGACAAGATTCCGCGGCACGAGTTTCTTCAGGCCGCCCAGGACGGCCCGCGCAACGTTGTCCGAACCGTAAACAAGGTTCGGAACCGCAGCCGCTTTCCCGCCGCCATCGGAGTGGAATACGACATCGCTGGAAAGAAGGGCCACCAACCCATTTAAATCTCCGTTCGAAGCTGCGGTGACAAACCGATGAAGGAGCTGTTCGCGTTGCTCCAGCGAGGCATCGAAACGGGGGCGTACCTCCACTACGTGTTGTCGTGCCCGTCGCAAAATCTGCCTGCAATTGGCCTCGTTCTGACCGAGCGTCCGGGCGATTTCGGCGTATTCGTAGTCGAAGACTTCACGAAGGAGGAAAACCGCTCGTTCCATGGGCGTGAGCCGCTGCAGCAGCACCAGGAAGGCCATGGAAAGGGACTCGTCTACGCGGAAACGTTCGGATGGATCGCTCTCCGGTCCGGTCAGCAGGGGTTCCGGAAGCCATTGGCCGACATATTCTTCTCGCTGAACGCGCGCGGACTGCAAATGGTTGATGCACAGGCGGCTGATGATGGTCACCAGGAAAGCCCTCGGCGACCGGATCTCTTCCTCCGATGACTTCTGCCAGCGAATGAACGTCTCTTGCACCATGTCCTCTGCATCGGCCACGCTTCCCAGCATCCGGTACGCGATTGAGAATAAGAGGCTTCGGTATTGATGGAATGTCTGAGCACGATCGAGCGGCGCAGGCCCCTCGTGGCTTCCAGGATCCGGCATAGACTTCTTTTCCATTGTCCGACGTATCCTCATCTCGCGAAGTGCCAATTCTCATCGGCGCTCAGGGAACTGGTTCAGGAGCGCAGAACATCCACACCAGGAGACCGGGGATTAGCAAGGTCTGTGACAGATCCAAGAAACATTCAACTCGAATCCGGACTATGCCGGGTCTATCTGTCTCCCTCGCCGGGCTAATTCGAGAACGATGCCCACGACAGAGAGGGTTAACATGATGCTCTCGGGGATGAAGAGTTTGGTGCTCGCTGGTGAGGGGCCGTCGGCCACCATGCCGAAGATTCGCACGACAATCGCCGTGATGATCACTGTGGCGACAAGGCTGACTCCGATAAGAAGCCGCTGTCTGGAAATCAGGCAGGCAAACGTGAAGATGGCGAAACCAAGCGGGAAAGCCCCGGAGCCGACGCGCATCGTAGTGGTGGCGAGCGTGGAGCCGAGACTTATGCCGGTGGCCGCCGAAGCTTGAATCGGGTCGGTAATGTAACGCAGTCCGATCACCGAGAATATTACTGTCGCGCCCAAAAGGACGATGCGGCTGATCCAGGGCGCGAAGCGTATCAGTTTATCCATTTGTTTGTCCCCTTCAAACCTGGATTGTCGAGAGTGTTGAGGGAGTCAAGCCGGATGACCTTACTCGCCGTGGCCATGAAGAGTACCTGAATTCAGCGAGGTCAGCCGTTCGCTAATCTCCCAGTGCTTCTTGGCTATCGCACGATCATAGGTAATCGCGGCAGTCCTCTTTTGTTTGCGATTGACAAAATAGCCTCCGGTTATCCCGGCTACTTCTGGTGCCATGGCAAGATAGATGGGCGTGCGAGCGCCTGCCTCGGAGCTTTTCATGACCGGGCGTAGGATCCGGGACATCACAGCAAGCACCCCGCCCGCTTTCTGCGTGAACTGAGTCGCAACAGGGCCCGGATGAACGCAGTTAACCGTAGTGTTTGTTCCGTGGAGACGCCTTGCCAATTCGTAGGTGAAAAGCACGTTCCCAAGCTTCGACAACATATAGGCAGGAAACTGCCTATATTTCCTTTCGCCCTGAAGGTTTTCCAAAAACTTGGGCCCGAGAAGAATTGGAAGAATCCCCGCCGTCAGGTTGACAATGCGACCTTCCGAGGCTTGACGGATCAGACCCAGGGTTAGATTCGTAAGCAGGAAAGGCGCGAGATGATTGATCGCGAAAGTCTTTTCTATGCCGTCAACCGTGTATTCCTTTTTTGCAAACGCAGCGCCCACGTTGTTAATCAGCACATCGATTCGGGGAAGCTGCTCATGAAGATTTGCGGCCAGCTCACGAATCGAAGCTTGTGAAGAGAGGTCCGCGATAAACAGTCTGGGAGAGGAAACAGCAACTTCGGAGATTGCTCTCAGTGCGACGTTTCCTCGCTCGGTGTTTCGGCAAATGATGACTATTGCTGCTCCCTGCTTAGCCAATCCTGTGGCAGTGGCGAAGCCTATTCCAGCGTTCGCTCCAGTGATTACGACTATTTTGTTCTGCGCCGTCAAACCGATTGATCCTCGTACCCAGACTGTCCGGACGTTAAGACCTTGCGCCTGCCGATTCGTTATGTGCGCGAAGCGCCAACTCGGTGCCTTTCCATGGCACCCGGCATGTCGGGGTGTTCCCCGTTAGCGGATTGCCTCTCGCTTTGTAGTGGGAGGAGTCCTTGGACGGCGGGAAACCTGAAATACACGCCTCCCCATACCCAGACGCCGATTATGACCAACGGGATCACGCTGTCCTTGGTGATGATGTGTACTACCATGGCGCCGCCAAAATATCCAGTCAGGAGTACGGCGCCCAGGATCGCCGTCCTCGGAACAAGGTAGACAACAAGACAGGCCAGTTCCAGAAGGGCGATTGGCAGAACGGCCCCTTCCGGTATACCTGCTCGCGTAAGCCCATCGACCATCTTCGGAGCACCGCCAATCTTCATAGCAGCGGTGACTATCAGGGCAACCGTCACCATCCCAGTAAGGATTCTACTTGCCCACAATTTCTTGTTATCGCTCATGGTCTTGTTCCTTTCTTCGTTCGCCGTGACCTAGGCGGCTGGCGCGCCCGCAAGCGTTTCCATCAGGTTCGGGACAAAATTCCGAACTAGCCAGGCCTCGTCCGAAGTCCCGCGTCTCTTCTCCTGCTAAAGGGGACCGAGAAACAGGCCGACTTGTGACAACCTCATGGTCGACGGATTTCACTGGTCGCGTTGCATCTCGGACTCGTAGTTGGAGGAAGGTGAACAGCTTGGTATTGCGAAGTCGGCTTCAGGATCAGTTAGCCGTCGCGTCGGCTCGATCAAAACGCCCGTCCCGGTGACTGGCAACGGGCTTTTCAAGGATCCCGTTAACCACCATTATCGGAATGAATCCCACGAGATCCAGGTCGAGATAGCTTCCGGATACGCCGTCATTCAGGAGCTATTCGCTTTTACACCCACCGCCGGGAGCTTCGGTTAAGCGGAGACTCAGAGAGTTATGTTTGGCTCTGCACTTGGGACCGAACCTGATGCGCTTTCAGTTAACAGCGATTGTCCGGCTTCGATGTTTCTTCTTGAGATCACAGGTCTTACACGTTGACCGTCGTCAAGCTGTTAATCCACGGATGTGTTAGGTTCGAGTCTCACCTGGGGAGCCAAACATAACTCTCTGATATCGGCTACTCGGTTTGCTGGTGTAACCGGTCTGGAGTCGCGATGGAAGACTGATTTACGCCCGATTTTACTGTGTCCCGACTGGATCAAGTCGGAGAGACTTTAAAAGAACGGCCTCCGCTCTAAGCCGGCCAGATATAATTGACCATGGCTTCACAGCCCAACCCCATCCCGATTAACCCGGGACGAATCCACCAGGCCCTCACTTCCTATCAACTCGCCATGGCCCTTAAGGGAGCCATCGAGCTCGAAGTTTTCACCCACATCGCGGCCGGAGCAACAACGCCGCACGCGATCGCGACGCTTTGCGATGGCACAGAGAAAGGCGTGCGGGTGCTCTGCGACTATCTAACCGTCCACGGCTTCCTCGCCAAGGCTAAAGGAGCCTATGACCTTGCGCCCGATACTGCCGCGTTGCTCGACAAGAAGTCGCCTTCATACATGGGATCCGTTGCTGGGTTCTTCACGCATCCGATGATGGTGAACAAATACCGTGACGTGGCCGCTCTGGTTCGCAACGGCGGCGCCACTGACCACACACTCGCGCCGAACGATAACGTGTGGGTCGAGTTTGCGCGCTACATGGCTCCCATGTTCGCCCTGCCCGCGAGTATCGCCGCGACGCATGTCACGACTCCAGGCGAGGCCGCAAAGGTTCTCGACGTCGCCGCAGGGCACGGACTGTTCGGGATCCATGTTGCCCTCCATAACCGCTCCGCTGAAATCACGTTCCAGGATTGGGAAAACGTTCTTGAAGTCGCCCGAGAAAATGCTACGAAACTGGGTATTACGGGACGTTTCCGCACCATCCCCGGCAGCGCATTCGAAGTGGACCTCGGTACCGACTACGATGTAGTGCTCCTGCCGAACTTCCTGCACCACTTCGATTTCGCGACAAACGTAACACTGCTCAAAAGAGTCCGGACGGCGCTGAAGCCCGGTGGTCTCGTCGCTGTGATCGAGTTTGTGCCAAACGAAGATCGTGTTTCTCCGCCCGACGGAGCCCTCTTCGCCATGCGGATGCTCGGCACGACACCCTCCGGCGATGCGTACACCTTTGCCGAAATTGACCGCATGCTTCACGACGCCGGGTTCGCCGTCAGTGAAGCTCGCAGTCTCGCCCCCGCGCATCAGCAGCTAATTCTTGCGCGAAACGCCTAGACGCACTACCGATGTTCGACTAGTGCACTACCGGCGTTCTCTTGTGAACGGAATGACCGTGAGTCACATGCTGCCCGATAAGGCAGCTGACGAGAATGATCACAAGAAGACCTACGCAGACATCTGCGACAAACAACACACTCGACGTCAGAGTCAACCACGTGGGAACATCAACCGCAAAGATCGATGTATCCATAATCCCAACCTCCCCAACGACGATCGACAACTTGGGAGAAGTATGGGCCGGGCCTTTGCCAAGATCAATACAGTATTGAAGGTAGACGCCGTTTTGGGAAAAATGCGTCATTCCGCGTAACTAAAAGCCGACTGTAACGAAGGATCAAGATGAGAGAGGGATTTTCCCCATGAGGGACCCGAGAGGAGAGCAAAGATGAAGCGTGTTTTTATCGGCTTAGGAACTACCGTGCTGTTGGCTGGCCTCGGCTCATTCGCTGGGGCGGCGACCATGACGATGGACGGAATGATCAGCGATAGCGCGTGCGGCGCCAGCCACGCAAAGATGATTGAGGGGCACAAAGAAGCTAAAATGACCGAACGGGACTGCACCTTGGCGTGCATCAAGGCTGGGGGCAAATTTGTGTTCGTCTCGGGCGGAAAGGTCTACACCGTCGCCAACCAAAAGCTCGCGGCGCTCTCAAAGTACGCCGGAGAGAGCGTGAGTGTGACGGGTGATGTCAAAGGCGATGCGATTACCGTTTCCAAAGTGAGCGCAAAGAAGTAATCCTACGAGTCCACTTGGATTGCTAAAGAGAGCCCGGCGGAGACCCAGGCCACGCCGAAAGCCTCTGCGGATCGCGTACTCTGAGCTTCAGAGCGAGCCGGCGGCATCTTCCTTAGGATGTCGCGGCGGCGACAAATGCTGAGCCATGACGTCAGGAACTGCACGACCTACGGGAATTCCAGGTCTCGGCATGCGGCGGGTTGAGCGGCTGGTCGAAGACGATCTGCGCGGCTTGATGGTTCGCTACCAGCGTGGAGATTCCGAGGCGATAGATGAGCTGGTCAGGAGTCTCTCGCCGCTTCTATGGCGTTACTTCATGTCGCCGCACATTTCCCGGAGCGATACCGAGGACCTGCTGCAGGATTGTTGGGTTCGAATTCACCGTGCTCGACACACCTATCGGCCATCGGACCCGCTCGTCCCGTGGATCTTCGCAATCGCCCGGCATACTCGATTAGACGGCTACCGGCAAAGGCGGCGACGAGAATCCCGAGAGACCCTGGTCGCCACACCCCCAGAGGTTGCTGTGAGCGGTGAAAATCCGACCTTGTCGGACTCAACACGATTTACGCGTTTGCTGCAAACCCTTCCCGACAGTCAACGGGAGGTGATTCTAATGCTAAAGGTTTCGGAAATGAGCCTGGAAGAAGTCGCGCGGGCGACGTCCTCAACTGTGGGAGCCATCAAGCAGAAAGCTCATCGAGCCTATGCCCGGCTCAGGGAAATCATCGAGAAAGAAGGAAAGTGATGCTCGCGGAAGTCAAGACAGACTGCAAGTTAGTAGACGCGGAACTGGACAAGCAATTTGCCGGGCGGGGTTCACAGCTAGCGTTGGAAGTGCAAAGACATCTGGATGAATGCGAACGCTGCAGAACCCTCTACCGTTATCTGGAAGAAGAATTCCCGATCGGAACTGTCCCCCGCGAAGTGGAGCATCAAATCGTCCAAACGATTCAAGGCTCTCTCAAGCCCGTCTCCGCGCTTCGTTCGACTGCGGCGATCGTCGCTCAACTCATGGTCGTGTTTCTTCTGATCTCTGCGGCAGTTATCAGCCAGATGAAAGTTGTTGGCTTTGAGGTGATGAACTTGCCGCAGTTGATCGGCATCAGTATGATTCTCTCTTCCGGAGTTGTGCTCCTTGCTCTGTCACTAGCCTGGCAAATGAGGCCTGGTAGCTTGCGCCGCATCCCCGAATGGGCTTCGATCGGAATTCTCGCCGCGGGTCTGCTGGTGGGCATTGTCCTGCTGTTCCCATGGAAGGCGCCCAATGCGTTTGTCGTTCGTGGCTGGCGGTGCCTGCGGGCAGGGCTCATACTGGCTGTGCCTGTTTCGCTCGTCTTTTGGTTTTTAGTCAGGCGCGGCGCGCCGCTAAGTCCTAGGTCGCTGGGCGGGACATTGGGAGCAATCGCGGGCTTGCTGGCGGTAACTGTCCTTCAATACACATGCGACCTGCAGGACATTGGGCATCTTCTGGTTTGGCATGGCGGCGTCCTTGTACTTTCAACTCTTGTAGGAGCACTGGTCGGCGATTGTCTAAGTCGCTTCTGGCCACGCGTCCGGTAGACCGCTTGCTCTGTAACTTCGGGGATGGGATTGACTGTATGGAAATCACAAATCAGACGGAGCTATTAGCCCGGGAGTTGCGACTGCGACAACACCCGGCAAAAACGCTGACCGCTTGGCAACAATGGCTGCAGCACCCCGAACGGTTTCGCGTGCGCCAAGCTTTGTTCCAGATTCACTTGTGGGTAGGCGCAGCAGTCGGTCTGTATGTTGTGTTGATGAGCGTAACTGGCAGCATAATCGTTTTTCGGGATGGGTTGTCGAGATGGTTCTCAGTCGAGTGGCTCGTCAACCTTCATGAGAATCTGTTGCTCGGACAAAAGGGGCGTCTCCTGAACGGCATCGGAGCAATTTGCGTAACGACGGTTTGTGTAACGGGAGCCATCATATGGTGGCCGGGACTGAAACACTGGCGTCGCAGCCTAAAGGTGAGCTGGGGATCACGTCTCGCGCGCTTCACTTGGGATACGCACAGCGCACTTGGGTTCTGGTGCTTTGTGTTCATCCTGATGTGGGGAGTCTCAGGTATCTATTTTTCTTTTCCGGACGCATTCAATTTCCCCGCCTCATGGGTTGACCCCGCCGATAACTACGCTGATCGGATTCTGTTCGGGCTCTCCGAGCTCCACTTCGGCAGATTCGGCTGGTACACGGAAGCGCTCTGGGCAGTCTTAGGACTTGTGCCTGCCTTCCTCGCCTTCACGGGCGTGTTCGTATGCTGCCATCGGATGATCTATCACCGTAGTTCCAACCCGAATATCCAGTAAGAGAGCGCGGCCGCGGTCCTGTCGCTGAAAACGATTGTCTTTCAGTTGATTCGCGTTTTGGGCAAGATCGGCGGCATCCTCGCCCAAGGCCGCCGATCGCCCGCTTGGAAGGACCATGAAAACAGTCCGTTGTCTTGGATTGTAATTGCGCGATCCGGCGGGATCAATACCATCGAACAGTGAGAGTGCTGAATCGTTTTCAAAATGGAGAAACGTTCACAAATACACTGCTGACTGTATCGATAGATTTGGAGCCTCGGAGTAAACTTTACCCTCATGTCACCCGGCTCTTCGAAGTGTATTCCGAGAACTGAGAGGGTCCTGAGGGAGTTCATCCAGAAGCTAGATTTGGGCGAGTTTGATGGAAAACTACACGAAGCGCTCAAAGATCTTACAAAGGAAGAACTCGTGAAGGTCGCCGAGCATCTGGCGGCGCGTAAACACTCAAAATAACTGCGCTAGGGAAATCCCTGTAGCGTCTAGACGGAATTGAGTATCTCCGGATTGCGCGCTATTCTTGCCGGGTCATGCACAAATGCGTCCTGTGCGGAGCAGACACTATTTTGCTCATCAACGGCGTCCCGGTATGCGTCGAATGTGTCGAGGAACAGGAAAAGAATCCGCGCCAATATCCCCTTCCGGCGGCAAAACAAGATGCGATCGTCCCGAGGTAGCGTCCGACTCAATCGGAGGAGCGGACGCTATCTCTAGGACACGGAGGATGTCCCGACCAGCAGATACTGATCGCTGGAAAAAAGGTTACCCTCCCATTCAGTATTTCGGGAGCGTCAGCTTATCGGTGATCTCACTAGCGATAGTAAAATTCGCAACCCAAGGGATTCGAAAGAGTTTCATGACTTGGTTGCGCAGGATGAGCGCGGCTTTTGACTTCGGCGCAAAGAATCCGGCGAAGCGCAACGCCGCTTTCTGCTTTCCTTGAACAAATGGTGCGAACAAGCGCTGGTACCGGGCGAAAGCCTGGGAGTGATCGCCTCCCGCCCGATGAAGCTCACCGGCGAGGATATAGGCCGCCACCATGGCGAGGGCGGAGTCTTGGCCCGCGAGCAGCGAGACGCATGAAGCTGCATCTCCGAGAAGGGCCACACGGCCCTGAGTCCACATTCCTGTCCGCTCCTCCATGTGTATCTGGCTCACCCGGTCAAAATATAAGTCGCTGCTCGAATCCAGTGCGTCCAAAATGCGCGGACACTCCCAACCACTGTTTCCGAAACGCTTCCGCAGTAGGGCTTTTTGGGCCCGAGGGTCGCCAGTCCCGGGATCGCCGTCGGCAAACGTAAAGAGAAAGAGAGTGCGGCCTCCGCGCATTGTGAACCGCCCCACCTGTTGATGCACTTCTGTGTACATCACATAGACCAGTTCGTCTCTCGGCCAGTAGCCTTCGACCTCAAACGCCGCGACTTTGTACCCCAGATACTTCTCGAATTGGTCTTGAGCGCCGAAAGCTAGCTCACGGACTTCTGAATGGAGTCCATCCGCTCCGATGACGAGATCGAACTCACGTTCAGGCCCTCGTTTGAAAGCGACGCGGACGGTCCTCTCTTTCTGCTCGATCCGGGTCACGCTGTTACCGAACATCGCCTCGACTTTGCCATCAATCGTTTCGAAGATTGATGCGGCGAGTTCCGCGCGTGGAAGGCTTATATAGCGGCCTCCAGTCGCGCGGAAAACTGCTTCGACCGAGAAACCGGCCACCCGTTCTCCGTTCTGATTCACAACCTTAAGCTCTTGGACCATGTAACCTTTGCGGCGGATCTCGGGCAGCAGCCCCATGCGATCGGCAATATCGAAACCCGCTCCCCAAAAGTCAATGATGTAGCCGCCGGTCCGCAACCTCGGCGCCTTCTCGACGATCGTCGGCGTGAAGCCGTGGTGTGCCAGCCAGTAGGCGAGGATTGGTCCAGCAATTCCCGCACCCGATATCAAAACCCTCATGAAGTCGCTAGTCCAATCCTACGACGCCTGGACTCCACCCACGGTTTCCGTGGAACTAAGAAATGCCCTATCCAGGGGAGGAGCCGAACCGCGTCGCCATACGTCATTACAGACAGAGGAGCTCCTTGCGGGACATTCTCGGCCCACCAAGGAGATCAAGGAGATGTTACGTAGTCTCTACACCATGCTGGACTATCACATCGCCGCCACGGACGGCGAGCCGGGGCGAGTCCAGGATTTTCTCTTCGACGATGAAAGTTGGGTCGTTGACTATCTCGTAGTTGACACGGCGAGGTTGCCGGAAAAGCATGAAGTTCTGATCAATCCATTTGCTGCAGGAGTGCCTGACTGGGAGTCTAAGAGACTTCCCATTCTTCTGACCTGCGAGCAGATTCGCACCAGTCCGCTAGTTACGAGCGACATGCCGATCTCGCGCCAGCGGCGAGCCGGTCTGAAGTCGCCAGGCTCTCATTTGAGAAGTATGCGGGAGGTGCTTGGATATAGTATTCATACTCCAGACGGAGAGGCCGGCAGCCTCGAAGATTTCATCATTGAGGACACACTATGGGGCATTCACCACGCCATTGTTGCGTTGGGGCAGCCTCCCCAGAGGTCGATTATCGCGCCGCCCACGTCAATCCGGTCCATCTCATGGCCAGGCAAAGCCGCATGGATGAACCTGACTTTCCAGGATCTTCAGCAGCTACCCAATTTCGATGCAACCAGCCCAGTGAATCGGGATGGCCAACATCGGCTATATGACTACTGCGGCCGTCCCGTCACCCCGCATCCGCCCGTCACGCCAGAAAACAGACCCGACGTGGCCCGACATTAACGCGCTGGGCCGGCTGATTCTACCCCGCGCGAGCGCGGTTAGTCTATACAGCTGAGACTGTATAAATCTCCTGAAACTACGGCGTTTTTAGGGTGATACGGCTCCGTCGCCGTGTTAAATTTGACTGCGGGGGATACTGCGGTGCACATCAAAAAAGAATCGACATTGCACAGGGCAGGCCAACTCACTTGGGTAGCGCTCGGCTTAATCGCGGCCGCGATGGCCCCGAAAGGCGTGTGGGCTTTTCAGAAGGGTTCGGGATCGGCTGGATCTCCGAAATTGGGCGACTCGAAAGTCAATCCTAAGGACGGGCTCACCTATCTGTGGATTCCGCCCGGCAGCTACATCGACGGATGTTCGCCCAAGGACACGGACTGTTTCCCGGATGAAACTCCTAACCGCAAGACAACCCTGACGCGAGGATTCTGGTTGAGCCGTACCGAAGTCACGCAAGCTGCCTTCGAACATGTCATGGGCTACAATCCCAGCATCTTTCAGGGATCCGATCTACCTGTCGAGTACGTATCCTGGGTCGAGGCTGACGAATATTGCGGCGCGATCGGAGGAAGGCTTCCAAGTGAAGCGGAGTGGGAATATGCCGCGAGAGCGGGAACCACGGGAAGCCGGTACGGCAATCTGAATGAGATCGCTTGGTACTATGGCGACGCTGGATTTTCAACCCATCCAGTCGGGAAGAAGAAACCAAACGCGTTTGGCCTATACGACATGCTCGGCAATGTCGTGGAGTGGACCCACACGTTCTACTGGGTCCAGCACAACCAGGAAAACATCAATCCTACGGGTCCCAGCACCGCTGAATATGTGGAACTACGCGGCGGCGGGTGGTGGGACGATCCCAAGTTGATTCGTGTGTCATACCGCAGACACTTCGAAAAAACCGATATCGACTACAACATCGGTTTCCGCTGCGTTTCGGAATAAGCGATCCCCTATTGAGCGATCTTCGCAAGGACCAACGCGAGTGCGTTGTCGGACGCTGGCGTTGAGGCGCCGCAATCCTTGCCGCGAGCCTGCCACAGTTGCTCCGTCAGGTCGAGATTGTCCTCGGTCGCAGCGTTCTGCCGGAACTCCGCCACCCGGGCCTTGAGCGCCTTGTTGGCGGAATCCACAAGCTCTTGGGGCGCCGAAGTCCTCGAACAACGATTCATTTCATCAAGGGCCAGTGCGACCAGCTTGAGACTTCGCTGGTACCGCTCCTTCGAAGCCAGCCCGCGCCGAGTTGGATCAAGCGACATGATTTGCTCGCATAATTCCAGCCTCCTGCGGATCGCTTCATCGTCAGGCTTCAGGCGAGACGCGTTGAGAAAGTCGGTCCGCGCCGGTTGATAGTTTCCGCGCGCAAACTCTGCTTCTCCAAGACCACTGTAGGCTTCCGCGTTTTGCGAATCACGACGCAAAATGTCCTGAAAGACATCCGCCGCGCGGGCAGGAGAACCCGCGGAAAGAAAGAGTTCACCGATCCGTGTTCTGGTCTGAAGGTCAGCCGACGCTTCATCCTGAAGCGGTAGTAACTCGGCCAAAAGCTCCTCTTTGGCATTCTGCCGGGCGAGTAGATCGACTAGCTCAAATCGCACTTTCAAACGATTCTGGGCGGCGTCGTTCCTCCACTGGCCATAGATCGCCCGATGATAAAACGAGATTCCTTCAGCGATCTTCGTTTCCCCGACCAATACCCGCGCCATCGCCAGGTTTGCATCGCCGTCCGTCGAATCTTTCTGGAGCAGATCTCCCAGCGCACTCTCTGCGTCTGTGTAGTTCTTTGCCGCGAGTAGCGCATCAGCAAGCGCAAGGCGATAGTCGCGGTTGTCGCGCTCAATCGAGATCGCGTCCTTGAATCGTTCGGCGGCGTCTGTGTATCGCCCGACCTGCGTCATTTCACGTCCCTCTGCGACGAGCCGGCTTGCTTCGGCTTGGTCTTCGGCTCGCTCGATCCTCACCAGGAAGGTATCGATCGCAAAGAGAGTGGCTAGTGCGATGAATATGAGAACGAAGGTGCCGATAAACGACGTACCCGATAGCAAGGTCCGGCGTGGCATACTCTATTCGTTGTACTCCTGCGCCGTGGAAGGCCGGCCGACGCCATACGCCTCCAGTACATCTTCAAGGACCACGATTCCGAGCAGTTGTCGCACATTCGCTCGGCTGACGACAGGCAGAACGTGGAGTTTGGTTGTCCCCATCCTCTCCAATGCAAGGCTTAAGGTATGGTCAGGGTGGACGTGAGGAAAGTCTTTCGCTTCGGGGCGGTGATGGCGGAACCCTGGGTCACCGAGTTCGGTAAGCGTTTGGGTGGCATTCCCGTTGGAAGCGGCTTGCTTGAGCTGAGAATCCTGAATCATGCCGAGGAACTCGCGCCCATCTGCGACGGGCCATGCATCCAGCGGCACGGGATTTGTGCCATCGATCACATGGTGATCTTTCACAAGATCGATCGCCGACTTCACACTTGTGCTGGCCGTTAACAACACCGGCGCGTCTCGCATCACTTGGGAGATCCGAACCCGGCCATGATCAGAGCGGGATTCAGCCGTCGGAAGATGGACACCATCCTGTTGCGCTAGAGCCTCATAGATCGGCTCTCTCTGAAGCCGCTGCGAGATAAAGAATGCAATCAGGTTCGAGATCATGAGCGGCACGATGATCGTGTAGTCCCGCGTCATTTCGAAAATCATGATGACAGAGGTCATCGGTGTGCGGACGATTCCCGCGAAGGCGGTCCCCATGCCGACCAGCGCATAGGCGCCGGGCCCGGCCGTGTAGTTGGGTAGGAAATGATGCGCGACGCTGCCAACGGCGCCACCCATCATGGCACCAATGAACAAGCTCGGACCAAAAATGCCGCCAGCGTTCCCAGAGGAGTAGCAGACCGCGGTGGCCACTATTTTCAGCACGGCCAGCAAAACTACGACTTGGAGTACCATGTCGCCGTTGAGCACTTTTCCCACATAGTTGTACCCGACGCCCATCACCTCGGGCACAAAGTAACCCATTACGCCGACGGCTAATCCGCCGACAGTTGGCTGCAGCCAAACGCTCCACTTGGGCAGGCGTAGGAACCATGCTCGAAGCCCGAGCAGCAGCTTCACGAAACAAACCGACCCGAGCCCGCCTACAACCCCAAGTACTGCGTAGATGCCCAATTCCGAAGGATGAACCAGGCGATAACCGGAAACATGGAATAGAGGATCGTCGCCAAGCACCAGGTGCAAGACCATCCAGGAGGTCGCCGAACTCAGCACGGCAGTGCCTAAAACCGAGGCGTGTAGATCACCCATGACTTCTTCGAGCGAGAATAAGACGCCTGCTATGGGTGTGTTAAACGCCGCGGCCAGTGCAGCCGAGCAGCCCACAGGGACCAGTGCTTTCACTCGCTCCTGGCTGAGACCCAACTTTCGAGCAATCACCGATGCCAGCCCCGCCCCTATTTGCGCTGACGGGCCTTCGCGTCCCAGTGCGATGCCGCTCGCTAGTGACGCTGAACAGCAAAAGAATTTCCCCAATACCGTACGAAGTGAAATGCGGCCCTCGTTGACAAAGAGTGCGAACTTGGTTTGTGGAATGCCGCTGCCACGCGCGAGCGGAAAGTAGCGCCACAAAAGAAACCCTGTGCCCAGGGAACCAATGGTAGGTACCAGAATGCGATGCCAGCCAGCTCCGCCCGGCGGATACATGCGTGCAGCCAGGCGCCCGGTTAGGAGAATAAACGCCACGATCACTAGACCAACAAGGGCACCGATGAGAAGGCTCAGGACAATGGTGAGCTGATTTTCGTTTTGCCGCAGTCTTTCCAGCACTCTCTTCAATCTGGAAAGTAAAGCTGGTTGGGGGTGAGGATTCATCTGCTCTACGACCGTACGATCCAACGCCCGATGCTTTAGGGTCGGCGATCCGTTGCCTAGTACTATTATCGGGGCCGCACCCCCCGGCCGCTCTCTTGGGGAGTGCCTGAAACTGAAATCTTCTAGGCTCGCTTTTTGCCATCATCGTAGCCCTTAAGGTAAGCTGCCCGCATTAGGCGCAGCAGGGTCGCGAACGCTTTACGATGCCTCTCGGTAGTGCACTTCCGGGCAAAGTGATTCCGGTAGCTAGCAAAAAGGGCTTCGTCAACAGGAATAGTAAGATCGAAGCCATCGACATGTAGCATGAGCTCCCGTTTGTTTCCAGATGGCACGGTGAGTTCTGTGATGCTGGTATGACTATCTGGCATTCCCGGACTCTACGCCGACAGATTTTCGATCTCCAATACCCGGTCTATTAGTCGCGGGCGTGACGCGCAACGCCTTGTGAATTCGGCAGAACTGGTAATAGGCATTGTGCTCGCACTCAGTGTTGGGGGCTTTGTTCGGGCTTGAGACTTAGGCTTGCCATGAGTTGACGATGGTCGCGGATCATTCTGGAGCTCGAACCCTGAGATTTATCAACTTAGCCTCACGGGAGTCAAACTGGCTCAGGGTTTTAGTCGGCCCCTTCGCCCCGTCATATTTGGCCTTTAATCGATAGTCAACATTCCAGTACAGTCCGAAGAAGTGGTACTTGCCGTCACTCTGCGTGATGTACGAGCGAATGCGCAGCAGCGCTGTGTTCTCGATCAGGACGATGGCCCCTTTCGCGGGATTCCCATTCTGATCGGTTACGGTGCCAGACACGCTACGCGTCGCTGGTTGCGCATTTGCGCCAAAACACGGCAGAATGGCGCTCAGGAAGACGAACGAGAGGAAGATCACCGAGGAGAAAAGCTTGCGCTGCGTGGATAGCGTATGTGGATCTCCCTCTCAGCTCAAGTGTGAGGGATAGCCCTCTCAGGGAATATCCCTTCGAGACTCTATTTGTAGGATCGCGTCAGTGCCCGGGCCTTATCCCGTCCGTCGGGCGCGCACCACGAAGCGCAGTGGCGCCGCACCAACAAACCTGAAGGGGTAGCAGGTAACCAGTGTCAACTCAGGCCGGCCGGAATTCGCCAGTACGCTGACGTTGCTGGGCCGCACGATTCGGGTGGACTCGACCGTGTACTCTGAATCTCCCCCCGGCGTGCGCAGCCGGATGCGGTCTCGAGGCTCGATACCACCCAAGGAACGGAAGAACGAATCGCGGTGGGCTGCAATAGCGACATTCCCGGTGGCGCCGGGGAGCGGCGTTCCGGGAATGTGGCCGGCCCCCAAGCGTAAAGCGAGATCATCGTCGCCTTCGAGCACCGCCGTGGAAATATGCAAGCGCGGAACGTCAAGCCAGGCGATCACGTCGTGCGGTTTCGGCCAGGCATCCTCCACCACCAGCCGCGTTTCATTGACCGGTGCCGCAAGGGCGCGCGGCCCTTCTGGGTACAGGCTGTTCCACCGCCAAGATTCATATTTCTCGAACAAGGCGGTGCTCGCCCAGACACTGGCACACCAGACGAGGGTCGCGCTTCCGGCCAGAAGCAGCGCCTTACTCAGCCACCTTCGCATGAGTCACGCGGTCCTCCGACGCAGGATCGCCCCAGCTAACACCAGCGCGGCGCCGAACAGGGTCACCATCGGCAAGTCGCTTGCGGTCTTCGGCAATTCCTTCTTTTGCTCCGTCGCTGTGGGCGCGGGCTTGTTGGCTGCCGGTACAGGCTGAGCCTGTGCGATTTCAACCGGCTGCTGTGCGGGCTGCACTTGCGCTGCAGGAGCGGGAGTTTCCGCTGGCCTTGCTACGGGACCTGGAGCGGGAGCAATCGCCGTGGGCCGCGTCTCAAGTGGCTGCGGAGTAGCCGGTGTAACTGAGGCTGCGATTGGTTGCGGCTTGGGGTAAACGAATTCCTCGCCCCAATTGTCCCCCGCTGGGAACCACTCCTTGATCGCCTGCGGTGCATTGTGCGCCCGCTCCTCAAAAGTTATCACTGTGTGGTCGGTTGGCGTCAGCCGATAATCGGGCACAGCGAAGACCATCGCATACATTTGGTTCTCTTGCGCGTTGTAGAACCGTACGATGGTCCGGTCCATGTACGGATCGAGCAACTTCATTACGTATGTACCCGGCATGAGCACCATGCCCGGAATCTCGACTGGCTGTTTGAACGTTACTTCGGTGCGCTTGTACACCGGGTCCGCTTTCGTGGTTGGAGCCATCAATGCGCAGGCAAGACCAAATAACGCAAGTCGCGAAAGATTAGAACATTTCATCGAAGAAGTCCTCCAACTGGAAGGACGTTTCTTAAGATGTTTGGACTCATCCTATGGACAGGGTATTTTTTGTTTGAGTGGAACACTCACACCGCGGTAACCGAGTCAAGGAAACCGCGATCACGGAATGCTCGCGACGGCGGTTCAACAGCAGGCGCTGGTCCTCCCAGGAAACACCAGTTACCCACCGGGTGGGGACGACGGCCTTTTGACCATCTGGCAACGAATCCACGTGAACCACGATGTCTGGAATGCCCCATCCCTCATCGTCGATGACGAAGTCCGTGACGGCGCCAAGCGGTGCATCGCTCGCCGCTACCTGATAGCCAGAGACCTCTTTTGCGCTTCGAAGGTGTGGGTCTCCTATCGACCTCGATGCTGCCTCGGAACCTGCAACTGCTATGTCGGTCAAAGCGCCGGGTGGAAAGGAAGGTTCCACACTCAGGTAATCCGCCCATCCGTAGGGCCGAATCATGCGGAGTTCCCGCTGTCGCGAGACAGGCCGGTCGGCGTCGACATCTGGGGAGTTTTGAACCTGCTCTTTCGTCAACAGCACCGGAATAGTCTTTTCGGTCCAATGCGGCCGGCCTAAGGCGGCCGGAGTGATCAGGACCCTCCGGCGCGTGAGCCAGGAACCCGTTTCAACCACCAAGTAGCGAACCGCCCAACTTCGATCGTCGAAAAAGACGTTGTAGATTCTGCCTATCTCGCCGTCCTTCGCGATGATCGAAGATCCGAGCATTCCGTCCAGCGTCCGAAGCATATTCGATAGAGACCCACGCGCTCAGGGTGGCGAGAGCGCCTCGCCGGACCGTCGGAGAATCACCTGACCCTCAAGCAGGATGTGCGACGTGATGAGCGTGCTCCGACTGCACTCCGGCGATGGCGCCGAGTAGGGCTCCATAAATCGCGTTCACCATGAGGCTACCCAGGACTCGCGCGAAAGCATATGTCGCGTGGTCACTGAACACGCCACTGCCGGTCACCGGCATGAGAATGACTTCCAATGCGACCCAGAGGACCAAGCCCCAGATCATGCCTCGGAGCCAGCTCTCACCTGGCAGCCAACCGTATACGAAATAGGAATAGATGAGCGAAAAGATGACCGTACCGTTCACGAAGTGCCAGGCATCCCCGCCCACCATAAGCGACTCATCATCGCTGGAGCTCCGTGACCGACGAGAGATCCTAGCAATGCTGCAATGTCCATCTTTGGCGCGCCCACCATTGGTGACACGTACATCAGGACAGTCATGACCAGCGTTCCTACGAATCCACCCAGGATTGCTCGATTCAAATTCACGTGTCTCATGCGTTCTCCTTCAACTCACCCCATTAGCTTGCACTGTCAGTCTTCTCAAGCTTTTGAGCTTCGTTCTTGAGGCTCCTTGAGTAGGTCTTAAATCTCGGATCGCTGGTCTGAACTCCAGGCTTGTCGAGTAGCATTCTGAGCTGGTGAGTCCGACTCTGGATCTCGACAATCAGGCTCTTACTCTGATCAAGTTCCGCCTGCTCCGCGGGAGAAATTGCCGCCTGCATTTTCTCCAGGCGCGCTAGCTTCATTTGCATGTCTTCCGCCGACGGCTTGATTTCATTCCATTGACGGTCGTAGTCCAACCACTTGGAGGCGGGATTCGCGGATAGGGTGTCCAAACGCGCTGCAGCCGACCGGACCTTCACGGCGTCAGCCCTAATATCCCGGAACAGGCGTGCCGCTTTTTTGGACTCATCCCCAACTTTGGTTGACGAGGAAGCTGCTTGAACCACGGCCCTCGATCCCAACAGCATCGTCATCGTACCGAGCCACAAACCAACATTGCCTATCTGTTTCGACATCATGATCGTTTTCCTCTCGTCACTGACCCGGTGCGTCGTCCTCGAATCTGACCCATATAGGGGAGTTCAAGACGGAACGGCAGCGCGGGTCTTTTTGTCCGATTTCAGTCTAGTTCTCCGTCCCATGAAACCGAAATCGCTTTCACACGGTAGATTGATTGCAGCCCCTACCGTAAAGACGGTACTTCGAGCTGATTGCCCTGCGTGCTATATCGCGCTGATCGATCAGGAAGTGGACGTCGAGGACTTCATCGTAGCTCAATAAGCGACGGCTGTTTTGCGGCCCGTTTGCTCTCCGCGCAACTACACATGCACGGGCCCGGGACGGGAGTCGGAATCGACTCGAAGGGCACGCCATGTTGGGCGTCCCATCCGGCCTTCTCGATCGCGTCCAGATCGCGACCTTCCAAAATGCCGGCATAGCTGGAATCACCAACTCTCTCAGTGGTGAGTGTGAACTTATCCAAATGGGGTACACGAATCACGCGGCCGAGCACGAACAGATCAGAACGGCCTTCCGGCTCCAGGATCACGGTGGCTGCAAGGCGGCACTCTGGGTATCCGACTGTGCCGGGGTCAACGGAAAGATATAGCGAACCGGCCCCGGCGAAGGTCAGGCTCGCCCCACCAGAAGGCTCTCCAGGGGCAACCCCTCGGTGTCCACCACAAGGCTCATCCTCACAGAACCTTGCCACTTCGCTTTGCGGGCTTCCTCCGAATACTCGGGTTCCGGTTTAAAAGTCGGGACTTGGAGCGCTTACTCGCCCGATGGCGATAGACTCCCCTGGAACCGCGCTGGTTTCTACGGGACTGCACTGAAACGTGAACGTGGCAGCGGATGTCGTCTGCTTTCCATTGCTGCGCGCGGATTTGAATCGCCACTCCCGAATTGCGTCCAAAAACGGTTTGGCATCGGGGCTATTGGCCTGAATTCCATTAGGAAACCCCTTTTCGTCGATCTGAAAGCTCACGGAGATGGGGGAGCCGTTCAAAGGTGCGCAAGCGGAGACGTCGGGCCGACGGTACCGTGAGAGCACGGGTTTCGTCAGAGTGGTGTCCCGCCGTTCTTTGCGGTTCACTGTATAACTAGTGTGGCGCACGTGTGCGTCGTTATCTGCTGCAAGGCGGAAGCTCAGTTCCACTCCCTGAGCACTCTTAACCGGTGGGGCGGGCAACTGGTCCGCCTTTTGGTGTGGTGCGGTCAGGGTTGTCTTGCGCCCATCCGAAGGCGGCTAGCGTAAGGGCCAGAATCACAGCTTTTCGCATAGAGCTTTTGTATCACAACGATTCGACGCAAAACCGCGCGGAGACTCCTAGACAGAACCGGGGAGGCGCGTAGGCGTCATTGAGGAGATAATTGGCGACCATAGGTGATGATCAAATCGCCACAAATACGGCGGTTCAGCGCGTTCCTTTTCAGGCACTCAGACTCTTAGCAGCGCCTGGACGTACTCGGCCTTCAACGGAAGCCGTCGGGCGATCTTCCCTGTTGCGTCAAAGAGTGCCGCGGCGATCGCGGGCGCCGCGAGCGCATTGGCCGCCTCCGATCCGCCGCCATAGCTTCCCACCTCTGGCCGATTCAGCAGCACCACCTTGATCTCCGGAAGATCGGCCATCTTCAGAATCGGATAGGTCTGCCAGTCGCGGCTCGTGATCCCGCTTTCGTCGAACTGCAGCTCCTCCAGCAGCGCTATGCTGACGCCCATCACCGTCCCACCTTCCACCTGCCGCTTCAGTTGCATCGGGTTCACGACGATCCCGGGGTCTACCGCAACCGTGACCTTCTCAACCTTTATCACGCCCGTGGATGGTGTCACCGCGATCTGGCTCACGCACGCCCAATAGGTCCCTGAACGGAACATCACCGAGACACCCTGCCCTCGCAGCGGTGCGGCACCGGCGATGGCTCCCGAGGCCCGCGACGGGCGTGTCTCCCAGCCCGACGCGTCGCGGACTCCCTTCAGCACACCGATAACGCGATCTTCCTTGGCGTGATCCATGCGGAACTGAATCGCATCCGCTCCAGCCAGCGCTGCCGTTTCGCTGACCGCCAGCTCTCGCGGAAAATTCTGTTGAAACTGTCCCGGCGTTCTCATGCTGTGATCCCGCAGTCCGACTGTGAGCGGCGATGCTTTCTGGCCGATCTGGAATGTGCCGTGACCGCGTTCCATCAGCGTCGCAACACCGTCGTAGATCCATGGGTCCGAAATATCGTTGACCGTCGAGCCAATGAAAACGCCTTTCTCGCTGGGAGCAGGCATCGTTGGCAGACCGGCCAGGACTGCTCCGATGGGTCTGTCATCCTGCATCGCAGGCATGTAATGGTCGATCTGGTACGCCACCATCTTGCCGTTCGCATCCAAGCCGATTTCGACGTCGGACATGGCCGCGGGAGACTGGGTCGACCACTGGAAATCCTCGGGCCGCATCCACTGGACGCGAACCGGCTTGCCCACGGCTTTCGACAGAATCACCGCCTCGTCTTCCGCTCCAGCGTTCCCACCGTTCGATCGTCCGTAGTGGCCGGGACCCGCGAACGTGCGCACCACAACGTTATCGGGCGTGGTCGAAAGCATCTGCGCGATCTCGCCACGAAGCGCTTGAGGATTTTGATTGTGCGTGTAGATGTAAACGGTGCCGTCCTTGCGAGCATCAGCCACGGCCACGGTCGGTCCGATGGGAGCATGCTTCATGTAGGGAAGCTGGTAGGTAGCGTTAAGCTTCTTCGCGGCTCCGACGAGCGCGGGCGTCACGTCGCCTTTGGATTTATCGCTCTTGGTGACCTTGGTCGTTTGCCAGTCTGCGTCTCGCTTCAAGTAATCGAACAGCCGGGCGCGGCCAGGCAGCCCTTTCCAGTCCTTCCATTTCGTTGCGCCGGCCACCTGCTGAGCGGCGCGGATAGCTTCCCACTCCGTGGGCGCGACCACTCCAACTAGATTGCGGTTCACGATGACCTGTGCATTAGGGAACTTGGTCTTGTCCAGAGCACCCACCGAAACCAGCGTCGATCCTAGACTCTTCGGATGCACCATGCGCGCGTGCAGCATCTCCGGCAGCCGTACGTCCGTCGCCCAAGTCTCTTTGGCGGCGACCTTGGACGCCGTGACGGAGTTCTGAAAAGACTTGCCGATGACGGTATATTGGCTGACCGGCTTCATCGGGGGATTGCCGTCCACGGACAATCCCATCACGCTGGTCAGATCGCCCTTCACGGGGATCGTGAGCTTCAATTGCCGGCCCTTCACCAGATCGCCGTAGGACATACTCTTGCCGCCGCCGGAAACCACGCCTTCCTTCACCGAAAGCTCACTCTTCGGCACGCCGAGCCGCTGCGACGCCAGATCCAGCAGGGCTTGATACGTGTAGGCCGCTGCTTTGCGTATGTTCGGCGTTCCGCTACCGAGGAAATCGAAGGCGCCGCTGCCGTCGGGCGTGCGGTCGGTATCGCCCATGACCACCGTGGTGATCGCTTCGAAAGGCGCATCCAACTCCTCGGCCACAATCTGGCGGTACGCGGTGAACGTTGTGCTCTGGCCGAAATCGCTCTTGCCGGTGCGGATCAGGATGGTGTTGTCGGGATGAATCTCAATCCACGACTCGGGCAGTGTCGCATCGAGCGAGTTCCTGGTGGGCGCCGCTTGGGCGGAGTTCTTCAAGCCGTCCACGCCAACCACGCCAAAACCTACCATCAGCGCTCCGCCGGCTCGGACGAAATTACGGCGCGTGAGAGCGGCGCCGAACACGTTTACACTCTTGTTCTTCGGGCTCATCGGTTGCCTCCCATGGCCATTGCAGCGCGCTGAACAGCCTGGATGATTGCGGTGTAGCTT
>Ga0070735_10001162_pt1 | contig 26132 bp, 19 predicted proteins | sample Coa_R1_FD_66443 | JGI IMG/M metagenome (GOLD analysis project Ga0070735, IMG submission 66443) | Surface soil microbial communities from Centralia Pennsylvania, which are recovering from an underground coalmine fire - Coalmine... | ecosystem: Environmental > Terrestrial > Soil > Unclassified ...
GCAACCGGGTAATCAATCGTCGTAACGAATTGTGTCTTCGCGCCATGGGCAAATTTCGCATCGAGCCATAGATTGACCCGTTGTTTCAAATCCTGCATGGAGAGATTCGCGGCTGGTATATGCAACTTCGCGGCAATCAGGGGAAGTGGCGCAACTCCGTGGTCCGCAGAAAGTGCGATCCACACATTCGCTAAACCGATCTGATGACCGAGAAAGTCGAAGAAATCAGCGACTTGTTTATCGAGCGCCAACGCCATCGCGCGCATTTCTTGAGAATCAGGCCCTACTTGGTGACCCAGGATATCGTTCCCGGAGAGACTAATAACAAGCAAATCGGTTACAGGCCCTTCGCCCAGTTTTTCGTACGTAATCAACTCCCGCGCAAATTCAAATTCATAATCATTGGCGAATGGCGTCGAACCAACCAAATCATAAAATCCTGCGGGCTTGCCTTTTTTATTCAGCTGCGGCGTCGTGGCGCGGAATACTATGCCATCAGTGTCTTTCCATTCTCGATTGAGATATTTTTCCCGACGTTTACTGTCGTTATAATTCAGCACCCATTTGGGCAGGGCCCTGCGATAGTAGGTTGATGTAACCCACGCGCCGGTTTCATGGTCGATCCAATAAGCTCCATCCCCGGAATAACCCGCCGGAAGAACGGCTGCGCGATCTTTTAGTGAAACCCCAAAAACACGCGCTTTGCCCTGCGTCGCCAGCTTCAATTCGTCACCGAGCGTATCGCCAAGCAGATTGTGGGGCGAAGCACCCGGCTCTTGACTAGTGACGCCAACCAACTTGGTCGAGTCATCTTCCACAGCTGTGACCACTGCTTTTTTCTGCGGATCCCACCATTCATTAGCGATAATTCCGTGGCCGTTGCTGTATGCGCCGGTGAAGAGAGTCGCATGCCCCGGCGCCGTACGCGTATTGGCATAGTTGTAATTGCAAGCGGAAAAGTAAGCGCCTTTGTCCATCAACATTCGGAAGCCATTGGGAAGAAACGCGTCGCGATAGCGCTCGAGATAATCGCCACGGAACTGATCTATCACCAAAATCACAATCAGCTTGGGGCGCGCATTATAGGCGCTCGAAAAGCCATTTCTCGGAAAACACAGGCATACGATGAGCACGACCGCCAGAATGTATCGCGGATTTTTCATCGTGGATGTATTTAGTGTATCGCGTCCGATGCATGAGAAACACATGCACACAAACTGAGAACGTCTTAGGCACCTTGCCAATTTATAATCATCTCCGCGAACGGACGCGGAGTCTTCAGTGATTCGAAACATCGCCATTTGTTGCGTGCTGCTAGCGGTCCCTGTGATGGGCGCGCAAACCCGCAAGGCATCTTCTGAAACGGCACACCCTGACGCAAAACTTTCCGAGCCGAAAAATACGGTGCTCTCGCTCATCCGCGCTGGGCATCTAGATGATCTCCGCTGGCCAAATTTCTCGGATTACCGCATTCATCTGCAAAATTTTTATCGCCCCACCGGTTACGGTCTGGCATGGGTCAGCGACGGTAAGCCCACCGCCCGAGCGGAAGAATTTATTGGGATATTTGCGCGCGCCGATACCGAAGGCCTGAGGCCGGAGGACTATGACAGCTTACGTTGGGCTTCGCGCCTAAATCAGTTACATAGTTCGCATACCCCGGCTGACGAAGCCCGTTTCGACGTCGCTCTTTCGATCTGCGCCATGCGTTATATCTCCGATGTTCGCGTTGGACGAATCAATCCGAGGCATTTCAAGTTTGGGCTTGACATTGAGCACAAGAAGCTAGACTTGCCACGGTTCGTTCGACAGTTGCTCGCCGACTCAACGGATATGCAGGCCGAATTAGATGCCATCGAGCCAATCTTTCCTGGATATCAGGCGACGCGCCAGGCATTGCTGCGCTATATCGCGCTTGCGAAACAAATGGACCAGGTGAACTTGCCTGCTGCCCCTGGCATCGTCTTCCCCGGAGGGCCCTACGAGGGCGTGCCGCGTATAGCCCAATTGCTTCGCTTGGTCGGCGATTTGCCGGAAGACGCTGTCGTTCGGGACGACAAAATCTATGAAGCTCCACTGGTCGAAGCAGTCGAGCATTTCCAGGAGCGCCACGGCCTACGCCCGGATGGGTACCTTACGCGCTCTACCATCGAGGCCATGAATGTGCCCCTTAGCTCGCGGGTCGAGCAGCTTCGCCTCACGTTGGAGCGCTATCGTTGGCTGCGCTACGACCCCAACAACCCGCCCGTCGTCGTCAACCTGCCCGGCTACCGTCTGTATGCGTTCGAGCCCGGCGGAAAATTGGCCCTGACCATGAATGTGAACGTGGGTGATGCCTACGATTTTCAAACGCCTATTTTTGAAAACAATGTCCGCTATCTTGTTTTTCGTCCCTACTGGAATGTGCCGCTACGAATTCTGCGGAACGAAGTTGTCGCAGATATTGAAACCGATCGCGGGTATATCAAAAAGGCCAACATGGAAGTCACTACCCAAGGCGGCAAAGTCGTGACTTCGGGCATCATCACTGACGCGGTACTTCAACAGCTTAAGGCCGGTAAGCTGGCCGTGCGTGAGCGGCCTGGCGCAGAAAATGCGTTGGGTTTAGTGAAGATTATCTTTCCTAATGAACACAGCGTCTACCTGCACGACACGCCAGAGAGCGTCGATATGTTTTCTGAAGAAGAGCGCGCGCTCAGCCACGGCTGCATTCACTTGCAACATCCGGCGGAACTGGCGGCGTGGCTACTGCGCGATCAGCCCCGCTGGACACTCGACCGCGTCGAACAAGCTATGCACGAGGGCCCTGACAATATTACGGTCAACCTGACTAAGCCCGTGCCTATTTTGATTGTCTATGCGACGGCGATAGCGCGGTTGGATGGGCACGTGAGTTTCTTTCGCGATATCTACGGCCACGACGCGTCGCTAGAATCCGCTCTCGCGGAAGGATATCCGTATCCGTAGTCAGACTGGTCTGAGCAGAAGACAAGAGATTTACGGCTTGATCTCAATCGGAGTGCCGTCGGGAACAGCCTTCCAAATTTCGTCCATCTCGGCGTCCGTAACTGCGATGCAGCCGTCGGTCCAATCGCCCAGGTCTTCATTCGGCGTGGCCTCGTAGTCGTTGGGAAGGCCATGGAGAAACACATCGCCGCCGGGCGAAACTTTCAATCGGTGGGCCCGCTCACGATCAGATGGGCTGGGATAAGAAATGTGTATCGAGCGATAGTACTGGCTGTTGGCATTATGCCAGTCGAGCAGATAATTCCCCTCAGGAGTTTTGTGGTCGCCTCTCCGGATCTTTGCACCAACCGGGTTTTCCCCGAGGGACACCCGATACGTCTTCAGCACCACGTCATCTTTCAAAAGTATCAACTTCCGCTCACGTTTGAGCACAACTACTTTGTTCGCTTTAATCGCTGGAGAGAGCGAAATGTCACTCGCCGCGGCCGAAACGATCAACAGAAGCGTGAAAGTCCACTTGGCAATACTTCTCAACATTAAATGCAATTTTATCTGAGGCAATCCACAATTTCGACGGTTCGCTCGACCTAGTACTTTCGGAACCGCTAGCGCTGCCTTTCAGACGTAATATGTCTATTTCCCAAGCGGAATAAAAGCCGGTGCCCGTTTGAGGTCGTAGTTGAACATGGACTGGATTTCTTTGCCGTTCGCGTCAAGCTGTCGCAGCGTTTGCGCATCAGGCAGAGAAAATTGCTGCGGGCGCCCGTGCGCGGCTTTCAGTGTCAGTATCCCGTTGTCTTTTGACATCTCCCAGATACCCTGCTGGTCGAAGCTATTGTTGCGTTCCTGATAAACCATTCGTGAGCTAAACGTATGGTCCGACAATAGATTGATCTGGTAAATAATGCCTGGGCAGTCCGCGCACGGCAAATGCCCGATAAAAGTAGCTGGTAAATTCGCGAGTCCGGCAGATGCTCGTATTGCCCATGCCATGCCATCGGGCTCACCGCCTGTGGCAATGCGGCCCGTTACCGATAGCGTCTTAAGGTCGACAACCGCCACATAGCTATCTCGGCTCACAGCCACAAACGCGCGGCGTCCGTCCGGCGTGATCAGAATGCCAGCAGCCCCCTGTCCCAGATTGATACGTTTGACCTCTCTACGGCTCGCGGCATCAATCACCTCGAGATCACCGGCACCCAAATCGGAGATCAATACCAACTTACCGTCAGGCGTGAATTTCAGACGGTTCGCCATTTTCATCCGCATGTCGAGGGTCTCAATTACGTTGCGACTAGCTATATTGAGGATCGATACCGTGCCGTCGTGCGAATTTGCCGCCCATAATTCCTTGCCGTCAGGAGAAACGTCGAAACCCTCGGGACCTTTGCCAACGGTTACTCTGTCTTCCTTCCATCCGGACGCATCCGCGGCATTGCGATCTAATTCCCGGTCAAAAATGCTTATCGTGTCCGAATTTACATTTGACGTAAAGATGTGATTGCCATCCGGGCTGACGACAAGCATGTGCGTGCGGTTTTCACCTACCCCTAGAATCCATGCCACTCGGCCGGTCGCGGGATCGTAGCGTCCGATCGCTTTGCTGCCCTCCGCAGTGAAATAAATCTGCCCATTCAGTGTCTGCATCCCGTGCGGCGCAAGCAGCGCGCCAAGCTCAACCGGCGGCAAAGGCTTTTGTGCTACAAGATCAATCACCGAGAGCAGGTGCATAGGCGTGCCAAACGCCCCATAGTCCGAAATAAAGGCAGTGTTGCCGTCGGCGGAAACGGCGATTTCATGAGGATCAGCGCCTACGGATGCACGTCCTACAATTTGCAAGTTGGTCGGATCGACGATATCCACTCTCTGTGTATCTTTTTCGATGACCAACAACGCTGGCGAAGGCGTTTGCGAGAGAGATAATCTTGCAAAAAGGAGAGTAACGCTCAGCAGCCGAACCAAATTCCGATTGGCGGGAGTCATAGGTGAAATTTTAGGCCGAATCGGCCGGGCAATTCATACTTTTCTTCATAAAAAACGGCGAGCCTGAGCCCGCCATTTTCTGATTTCAATTAATTTACTGTTTTGCAACAAAACCGTGAAAGACGCCGCCTGCGTCAATGTATGACCCTGCAACGACGTTTGAATTGTTGATGCTGGTTGGGACCGTTCCCTCACCCAAGGCCGTACCTGCGCCGGGAACATTGAAGGTGATAATTTGCCCACTCGGAAGGCGCGCATAGCCATGCTTCACCGAACCGGAGTCGAGGTATTGTCCCGTAACCACCCCGGAGTCATTGATCCAGTCGCCATCAGTACCCTGGTTGACGCCCGTGCCTCCTCCGGAAACGTTGAACGTGGTAATCGTGCCATTCGCTGCCCTTATGTATCCGTGGTGTACGGTGCCGGAGTCAACGACGGCGCCAGCAATGGTGCCTGCAGTGTTGATAGCGCCTCCAACGGTTCCTTGGAGCACGCCCGTGCCTGCACCGGGAGCGTCATAGCTAGTAATCGTACCGCCGTTGGTGCGCACGAAGCCGTGAACCACAGCGCCGGAATCGATCCAATAGCCTGCAACGGTCCCTGCGGTATTAATGCCGAACCCGGTCGTTCCCTCGTCTATCCCGGTTCCACCCCCCGAAACGTCGTAGGTCGTGATCGTACCATTCGGGGCGCGCACATAACCATGCCGAACTCCGCCTGAATCAGCGTAATATCCCGAGATTTCTCCGCTCGCATTGATGTTGTAGGCAATCGTCCCTTGGTCGAACGCGGTGCCCGCTCCCGGCGCGTCAAAAACTGTGATCGTTCCCGACGTCGCACGCACGTAGCCGTGGTTGACCCCGCCAGAGTCCGTGGAATATCCCGCGATCGTGCCCGAGGCATTAATGGCTCGCGCAATGGTTCCTTCGTTGATGCCGGTGCCAGCACCCGGAGCATCGAAGCCTGTAATCGTTCCCGAAGTCGCGCGCACAAAGCCGTGCTCCACACCGCCCGAGTCAATGTAATAGCCCGCAATCGTACCCGCGGCGTTAATTGCGCCACCAACGGTGCCCTGGCCGACGCTGGTGCCAGCCCCTGGAGCGTTGAATTTAACAATGCTCTGCGCAGGTGCGGCTGTAGCCGCTGCCGCCCAGACGCAACCAAGTAAAAGTCCTGTTAACCCAAATCTGAAGTGACGCAATCTGTGATCTCCTTGTGTTGCAAAATGACTGCAAGCGTACGTGGTATCTACTACGGCGTCAATGTGAAAGAATTTGCATGTTTCCTTGAAACGGCCCATCTGATAAGGATATGGAAGGATTGCGTCGCGAGCTGGCGCTTCATTCTCCTAATCAGTCGCTGCGCCCTTAGCGACTGCGGAATGATGCGCGCTACGAATCTCCGACTCCTCGATCTTTGTGGCGCGCCATCAAAACTCGACCGATTTATACTTCACGGGATGTTCTTTGTCTTAATCACTGAGTCCACGTTATGACCCATGCTGATGTTGCAGGAAACGCTGTTACACGCCCTATCCTGACTTCAACCTCGGCACAATTGTTTGTTGCCGATATCAAAGTATCTTGTAATTTCTATACCGATAAGCTCGGCCTCGCGGTCGATTTCGTTTACGGCGATCCTCCACACTACGGCCAGGTATCCCGCGATCATGCGCGGCTCGCACTAAGGGTAATAGACGAACCCGTTTTCGCTGGTGATATTCGGGAGCGCGAGCAACTGCTCTCCGCTTCCCTCACCGTCGCTACCACGGACGAGATTAAACAACTATTCCTTAGTTACCAGGGCGCAAAAGTGCGCTTTCATCAAACACTGAAAACAGAGCCTTGGGGCGCGAGAACCTTCATCGTGATGGATCCGGATGGAAATCTCATTCTCTTTGCCGGCCCGGCGGATTAGAGTGGCGGGGAGCTCGAACAACGCGGGCTTCGTTATATGAACCAACCGATTTATACTGCCCGGGATGTTTTGGTCTGAGCCCGTTTGGAGCAGCTTAAAGAAATGACCGCCGATATCTCCGCACCTTCTCCCGTTTCACGAGTTCTGTCCATCGACCTCATGCGCGGGGCGGTCATGGTCCTGATGGCCATCGATCATGTGCGCGTATATTCTGGTCTTCCTGCCGGCGGCCCGACTCCTGGCATTTTCTTTACCCGATGGATTACGCACTTTTGCGCGCCCGGATTTATCTTCCTCGCCGGAGCCAGTATCTTCTTCTACGCTCGCCGGCATCAGGACGTGTCGCGTTTTCTGCTCATTCGCGGCGTGTGGCTTATCTTCCTCGAACTCACCATACTTCGCGTCGCCTGGACCTTCAATTTTGATTTTCGACATTATGAGATGGCCGGCGTCATCTGGGTCATCGGGTGGTGCATGATTCTGATGGCGGGGCTGGTGAAACTTCCGCTGAGCGTTGTGGGAACGTTCGGCGTGGCAATCATCGCCGCCCACAACTTGATGGACTCCCACATGGGCAAGCTGCTGGACGGACTCGACGCGAACCGGTTCTCCGCTCTGTGGAAGGTTTTTTATGTTGGGTTCTTTGCCGGCCCGGTGCAGTTTGGCCCCGACGGGCCCAACCTCATCGTGCTCTACTCGCTAATTCCTTGGATTGGCGTGATGGCGGCGGGATACGCCTTCGGCAAAATTCTGACGCTCGAACCAGCACGAAGAAATCAGCTCTGCCTAATGATCGGACTCTCAGCCATCGCACTCTTTCTCGTGCTGCGCGGATTCAATCTCTACGGCGACCCCCGTCCCTGGCACGCTGCGACGCAAGGGCGTAATAGCATGCCTCCAATGCCCGCGTGGCTTTCGTTCCTGAACACCACGAAGTATCCGGCGTCGCTATGTTTTCTGCTGATGACGCTTGGCCCCATCATCGCGCTCATCCCAGTGCTAGAAGGCCTGCGCGGGAATCTTGCCCGCGCCATCACCATGTTTGGACGCGTGCCCTTCTTCTACTATGTACTGCACATTCCTTTGATCCACGCGCTGGCGCTTGTAGTTTCGAAAATCCGGCTGGGATACGTCAGCCCCTGGCTCTTCACCAACCACCCTATGGGCAATCCCGAGCCACCCGATGGCTACGTCTGGAGCCTTCCGCTTCTCTACCTGGTATGGGCCATCGCCGTCGTGATTTTGTACTTCGCCTGCCGCTGGTTCAGCAACTTCAAAGCGCGACGAACCGACTGGTGGCTTAAGTACGTGTAGGGATGTTTTTCGAGAATGCAGCTAATAGCGCCGTATTCGGTCCGCGGTTCCCAACGATGCCCTGTGCCCTCGTCCGCGGCCCGCGGTGGATGCACTTGACAGGTGCGCAATTCTCGCGCAAACTGGCGTCGTTCGGTTTTGTTCCTCCCCCTTATCTTTCCCCGCTGTTTAGTGTGAGGGTGTGGGCACCTGTTTTCGACAAGATCTGGCCCGCGTAGTATCAACTTGGGAGGTCCCTGTGAACCTCGTGTTTAAATCTGTTATTCCACTCTTGCTGCTGCTTACAATCCTTCAACTACCCGTTGCTGCCCAGTTATGCACGCAGGGCTGTGTCACCACGCACGGCTATGACAACTCGCAGGACAACGTCAATCCCAATGAGTCGATTCTCAAGGCATCTCAGATCAGCACTCTAACCGCATCGTCCCGCGCCGACTTGATGGGCGTCATCTATGCTCAACCACTCTACTTGTCTCATGTAGTCATCGGCGGCAATACCGTGAATGCTCTATACGTAGCCACCGAAGAAAACTATGTTTATGCCATCGACGAGGCCAATTTCACCGGCACACCTTTGTGGATTGCCAATCTGAATAACGCGAACCAGCAAGAAACTGCTGTGCCGGATTCCGCTCTACCTGGAGGATGCACCAACATTGCGCCCGAAGTGGGCATTACTGGAACTCCGGTCATCGACACGAGCGTGAGCCCCCCCGTTCTCTATGTGGTCTCGAAGCACATCAATTCCGGCGGCGTGGTAACGCAGCGTCTTAATGTTTTGGACGCGACCACAGGACTTCCGGTCACCACTGCCCTGGATATTCCCACGGTCTTTCAAACTGACTTCTCCTCAATCAAGTTTTCCGCTGCGTTGGAAAATCAAAGAGCGGCGCTCGCACTCACCTACGCCGGCGGTACCCCGCAGGTCACAGTCGCTTGGGGATCGCATTGCGATTCCGGAACATTCGTCGGAATCACCGCCACATTCACGCTGACCCCCGGTCCCGAGACTACGCTCATGCCTGTCGCAGCATTCAACGACCAACTTGGGGCAGTTCAGAAATCCGATGGCGGCATCTGGATGTCGGGGGCTGGCCTCGCGGTTGACGATCTTGCTGGACAGGGAGTGCCGCCTACCGGCGATATTTTTCTGGCAACCGGCAACGGAGATGTCAACTACGCCAAGGGAGATTTCGGACAAAGCGTGCTCCGCCTGCACAACTCCGGGTCCGCGTCCCTCGCGGTTTCTGGTTTTTACGCATTGAACTCCTGGAAAATATTGAACAACGGAAGCGGAAAGAATTGCCCCGCCACGGGTTCATTGGCCCTACCACCCTCTCAAAATGGAGCGATTTGCGCTGCTCAGGACTTCGACTTGGGGTCAGGCGGTGTCATCCTAGCTCGCCCCACAGGGATTGCGTTGTCCTACAACCAGACGCCGGAGAATTTTGTGGTGCTGGCGGGCGGCAAGGAGGGGGTCATCTATGTGAACTCTCCTGTGGCTATGTTGAGCAACAATGCAGCGGACCCAGCGATTCCTTCAACCGCCGCTTGCAGCACGTCGGGACCAAATTCCGCAGTGCAGTGCTTTAGCGGCTCGTATCTTCCTGCAAACTGCTGTGGGGGCACACGGGATTTCGGGTTGCGTGGCAGTTCAGCGTTCTGGGCTGGCCCCGATAACATCCACGGCAACATTCTGTACGTCACTGGAGTTCAAGACACATCTATTCGCGGTTATCAAATGGATCCAGCCTTTACTACCGGCCAGTTTAAAACGACGGCCGTCGGCTTAGGCGATTGGGATCTGATCACCGGCGAAGTCATCACCTACCCCGGCGCGAGCCCGGTGGTGACTTGGAATGCCTCCGGCGGCTCCTATCAGGATGCCATTCTTTGGATCCTGGATAACAGCAAGTATCAACGCATTGGCATAAATAATGTGCAGATTTTGGCCGCGCCTGCTGCTCTTTACGCCTACACTGCAGAGCCGGATGGCAATGGCAAAATCAACAAAACACCATTCTTCGATACAAAAAATGGGCCCGGCGCCACCAAGTTCATGGTTCCCACTGTAGTCAACGGTCACATTTACGTGGCCGGACAAAAGAAAAGAGCCTACTGCAATGCCGCACCGTGCTACGGGGCCGTCACTATGTGGCACTGAAGAATCAAGTAGGTCCAACGGCGTTTGAGCCGACTGCCGAATCAGGGGCAGAATCGAAGAACGCCTCACCATAAATCTTGAAAGCAGCCGAACCTGTAAGCCGAATTCTGTCCACGGAATTTCTTCCGTGGGACGGTCATTCCTCTGGGCCACGCATTACTGCGGGGCTCAAGCGACCTACCCGGAGGTTTGACGCGCCGAGCCGGCACGTGCCCGCGGCCGAAACCGCGGGTTTCCTCCCTATTTGGTCTTGCTCCGTGTGGGGTTTGCCCTGCCCACGGCATTACTGCCGCGGCGGTGCGCTCTTACCGCACCTTTTCACCCTTACCCTGTTGCCAAGGCGGTATATTTTCTGTGGCACTGGCCGTCGAATGAGCTTGAACTCATCCTCCCGGACGTTATCCGGCACACTGCTCTGCGGAGTTCGGACTTTCCTCTCTTAATTCTTGCGAATCTGATTCGCGCAAATCAAGAGCGACCGTCCGGTCCGGCTGCCTACTCATGCATTATAGGCGATGCAACAAAACCATAAACATGGCCCAATTCGTTCGCGCTCTTAGCGAAGGCTGGGACGTGTGTCAACTCGCCATCCCATCCCGCCCACTGATCTTCAAACCGATCCAGCAACTTACCGGCCAGCTAAAAATCCACGACAGCCAGTACCAGTGTGGCCAGCCCTTGCCCCAATTGGGAATCGTCGCCGCGACGCCCATGACTTCCCCGATGACGAAGAACCACAGTAAGTGCTGCCCGGCGCGGTTCGGCGCAACGCGCGCACACAGCCAAGCGCAAAAAATCGAGACCACAATAAAGCAGACCGTGCTAGCCATCAATGCATTGTTCGACGGTATGTGGCCACGCTCGAAATCTCCTGGAAATAGCCGTGAAAGCAATGGGTCGGTTGCAATGACCAACAAGACAGAAAGCAAATAGCTGCCAACGACCACAGCAATGGATTTGAACATTTTGTCCCCCAAGCAATGAAAACCGCCCTAGTATATATGGATGAGCGGAATGGCGTCCTACCTGATGTGTTTTTAGTTGTGGAGTTTTAGAGGTTCTCTCTAGCGTGAGATCGTCAGAGGCTTGCTCAAAGTAAAAATTACTTCGTTATTCGTTCCGCCCTTCGCGAGTGCTACTTGATTTGTTTGTACCTCGTATGTCCTTCCATTCACCGCAATCGCTGTTACGGTCGCATAGTCAACATAGTCAACGTAAGAGGTGACCGAAGCGCCTTGATAAGAAATCGGCGTGTTGATGTTTGCTCGATTTGTTTGTACCACGACTTCTGACAGCGCCGGAATGGCGGTATCGAATCCAACTCGCACCGGCAAAACCATCTTGTGCTGATCGACGTCCACTCTGAGCTCCGTACCCGCCGGAACGACAATGACGTCCACGCTCGATTCTTTGGGGATTGTAACGGGAGCGCGTTCTTGCTGATGCGTATCGCTCGGCTGACCCTGTTGCCCACGGCCGCATACGATCGCCAGTATGAGAAAGCCAATGGTTGCTACAAGATTCTTCATTAGCGCCTTTTACCGCTTCGCCAATCAGGCGACCGCATTCATATTCGAACTCTATGCCGTCTCAGGGCGCCGGTCAACATTACGAGAGATGCAGCTGATTTTGCCGCAGGGGAACATCCACGAAATTGCGTCTGTGTTCCCTAAGCAATATTCTCAAAAGGGAAACCCAAGATTCGATTAGACTTAGCGGACGTTAACGACCCACCTTGTCGTCAGGCACTGTATTTAACGATGTCAAGACGATCGAAAAAAGGCAAAGCCACCAAATAAAAAAAGACGGGTGAGGACACCCGTCCCTAGCACTCGTTAAGAATATTAGTCCCTTACCCCATCCATAAACGCCCTGAGCTTTCTCGACCGCGAGGGGTGCCGTAACTTGCGCAGCGCCTTCGCTTCGATTTGGCGAATGCGTTCGCGGGTGACGGCAAACGATTGTCCGACTTCTTCGAGCGTATGCTCGCTGCCATCTTCGAGGCCAAAGCGCATCTTGATGACTTTTTCTTCGCGCGCGGTGAGCGTGCGCAAGACTTGTCCCGTCTGGTCTTTCAAGTTGACGTTGATGACGGCCTCGGCAGGCGAAACCACGGCACGATCTTCGATGAAGTCGCCCAGATGCGAATCTTCTTCCTCACCAATCGGAGTTTCCAGCGAAATCGGCTCCTGCGCGATCTTCAAGACTTTTCGCACTTTCGCGACTGGAATATCCATGCGCTTGGCAATCTCTTCAGAGGTTGGCTCGCGGCCCAGCTCCTGCACTAGTTGACGCGAGGTGCGGATGAGCTTGTTGATAGTTTCAATCATGTGCACCGGAATGCGAATGGTGCGGGCCTGGTCGGCGATGGCTCGGGTGATGGCCTGGCGGATCCACCATGTCGCGTAAGTCGAAAATTTGTAGCCGCGGCGGTACTCGAACTTGTCCACGGCTTTCATCAGGCCGATATTGCCTTCCTGAATCAGGTCGAGGAACTGCAAACCACGGTTGGTGTATTTCTTGGCGATGGAGACGACGAGGCGCAGGTTGGCTTCGATGAGCTCGCGCTTCGCCTGCTCGGCGTCCATGTCGCCTTGAATGATTTCGCGCTGCGTACGCTTGAGCTCGATGAATGAAACGCCAGCCTCGATTTCCAGCTTTTCAAGGTCGGCGCGGATGGCCCGCGACTGCCGTTTATATTCCTTCTTCTGCTCTTCGCTGCGCGTCGCCTCTGCCTTCTTTTCGAGGTTGAGCGACTGGCGGTCAAACGAGCGCATGTTGTCAACAGTCTTATTGAGGCGGTCAATCAGGCGCTTGCGTTCGTTGTTCGTAAAGCCGAGCTTGCGCACGCACAGCGACATGTGCACCACAGCTCGGGCCAACGCGATGCGATAACGACGGTAGTCTTTTGGGCGCTTCTTCTGGTTGACAGCGGCAAACTTCTCGACCAGCCCTTCCACTTTCTTGTAGGCTTTGGCCAAATCGTCAATTTTCCCCGTGAACTCTTTCAGACGGTTTTGCAGAATCTCATCGGTAATTTCTTCTTCGTCGAAGGTCACTACTTCTTTGATCGAGCGGACGCTTTTCTTGAGATCGTCGCCCAATCCGAGCAGTTCATTGATGACGATGGGTGAGCGGGAAAGCGCTTTCAACACGCGCAATTGACCGCGCTCAATGCGTTTGGCAATTTCGACTTCGCCCTCGCGGGTGAGCAGCGGTACGGTGCCCATTTCACGCAAGTACATGCGGACGGGATCATTGGTTTTTTCAAGAGCGCCTGGTGTGAGGTCTAGTTCGACATCTTCACCGCTCTCATCTTCGTCGAATTTCTTGTCCAGCGTTGAGGACGGGAGCTTCGGCCCCTCGAGCACGTCAATACCTTGCGTACTGATCGTGCTCAGCAGATCGTCCATGTCTTCGGGAGAATTGACATCGTTGGGAAGCAGGTCATTGACCTGATCGAAGGTTAGGTAACCTTTCTCTTTTCCCGTATCAATCAGCTTCTTAATATCTTCGTATTTATCGTCAAGGGCCAAGACGGATTATCCTCAAGGCGTCCCGAAGGACGCGAAACCAGATTTTGGGAGCGGTGGGTGCTAGAGTGCGGAGATACGCGTCAGCACAAACTTAAATTATAACCCAAGACGGGGCATTTCCCGTCGGGAAGAGACGCGATTTTCTGAATTTTGCCCGCACCGCCGCCAAATGTTTGATGATGGACAAGCATATTTAGTTTCAGCAAACTAGGCCATTCACGCTGAATTCCTAATAGGTCCAGAACCCGGACCGCGCAACGCCAGTTTGAGCCGAGTTTTTTCCTGCAAAAGTTGCTGAATTTGGCCAGGTTCGCGAACGCGGCCGGCCTGCAATTCGCTCTGTACCTGCTCCAGACGGCGGCGCAGGTGAATACGCCGCAGAGCCTTGATGGCACCCTCCAACCGCTCGGCGGTCAAATCTTCGTCATCTTTGAGCAAGGCTGTTGCCAAAAGACTGCGCTCGGCGTCGGACATTGGCAATGCCATGACATCGCGTCCATCGGCATTTTCGGACTGAGCCTTGAGCAGGGCGTCAATTAGTGACTCGCAGCTCAGACCTTCGTGGATGCGTTCGTTATGAAGCGCGTACCGGGCTTGGCGGCAGGGGTCGAAGTCCTCCTCCGCGCCATCGCGAGCGGATATGTGCTCGTCCGCATTAAGCATTTCGTTTGAGGAAGCGAGTGCGCGAATAAGGATGCGTTCGGCGTCGGTGATTTGCACGACAGCGGGAGTTTTGAGATTCGCCGCGGAACGATTAGCCGCGGCGTGCCTGAGTTCCTGGCGAAGAACGCCGGAATCGATGCCCAGCTTCTGGGCAATCTCAGCGGAGAGTTCATCGCGGACTATGCGGCTGGGCACACGCTGGATATGCGGCAAAAGGTGATTGACGGCCTTGACTTTGCCTTCGGCACTGCGGACGGAAAATTGAGTGCGGGCGCGGTCGATCAGGTAATCAAAATATTTTTGCGAACTGCGGAGCGCGGCGGCGTAAGCATCACGCCCTTTTTTGCGGATGAAGAGGTCGGGATCGAATCCGGATTCGAGGGTGAGGACTTTGATTTGGAATTCTTCTTCGACTAACAAGCCCAAAGTGCGTTCGGTGGCGCGGGCACCAGCGGTATCAGGATCGAAGTTCACGACGACATTCTTGCTGAAACGTCCGAGTAGCTTGGCTTGCAACTCGGTGAAGGCAGTACCGGAACTAGCAATGACGTTGTGAAATCCGGCCGCATAGACAGCGATGCAATCCATTTGGCCTTCGACGAGGATAGCGTAATCGAGTTTGCGAATCGCTTCCTTTGCCTGATTGAGATTGAAGAGTATTCGCGACTTGGAATAGATCTGTGTTTCCGGCGAATTCAGATACTTGGGCCCAGCTTTTTCGTCCGTGGAAAGGGTGCGTCCGGTGAAGGCGATGACGCGGCCCGATTCGTTGGCAATGGGGAACATCACACGGTTCCGGAACTTGGAGTACATCGAAGCAGCCGCTGGCACTCGGCCTTTAGCGGTTGGCGGTTGAATGGAGCTGGCAATATCTTTTGCCTGACCACCGGCAACTGGCGATTGACTGCTGCCGTCTTGCTTCCACGAGAACAATCCGCTTTCACGGAGCGTCTCTTCATCGAACTCATTGCGCAGACGGTCGCGCAGGAGAAATCCCGAATCAGGAGCGTACCCAATGCGAAAAACAGCGAGCATTTCGTCGTTGAGGCCACGACCAGAGAGGTATTCACGGGCGTAGGCGCCTTCGGGACGCTTTAGACATTCTTGAAAAAATGCCCTAGCGCGATCATGAGCGTCGAGCAACTGAGCGCGAAGCTTTGCGTCTTTGGCTTCGGCCGGGCTGCCGTAGTTCAGCTTGGGCATGGCAATGCCGAGCTTCTGGGCGATGAGGCGGACAGCTTCGGGAAAAGTGATGTTCTCGATTTTTTGAACGAAGCTGAAAACGTCGCCCTTCGCGCCGCATCCGAAGCAATAGTAGAACTGGCGCGTGGCGTGAACCGAAAACGACGGTGTCTTCTCGCCGTGAAAAGGACACAGCCCGGTGAAGTTCTGCGTCCCCGACTTGCGCAGCTTGACGTAGTCTCCGACGATGCGGACGATGTCAGCCCGCTGCCGGACGAGTTCTTTGAAGTCGGAAGCTTCGGTCATGAGATCAGTCTATTGTCGAACAGATTGGGCCAATAAGGAATATCGAAGATTGTGGACAAGCTGTGGAAGAGCTTGCATTAAGTAGATGTCAGCATGTTGCGGGCTTGCGTATTCTTACTGCACAAGGACCACTACGAATGAGGCCTAATGAGAAAGAGGTCGAGTGCGTGATTTTATTAATGCATCAAAGAACGATGTTGATTGCGGCTACGGGGGCTACGGAGCTCGTGGTATTGCGGCCCGGCGCGATGACCCGCGTGCCGAAAATTACTCCCCAACGTGAATTCCAATTGTATTCGATGGCGGGCGCGCAACCGGCTCCCGCACTTGAGCCGGAGTTGAGCCGAATGCTAGTATCTGGTGCCTGAATGTTGTAACCCGTGACTGGCGTATTGCCGCGCTGATTGTAAATGACGTCAAGTGCTAGCACCCACCTCTGCGTCAGGCTGTACTCCCAGGCTGCGTCGATGGAAAACGCAGCACCGGGATAAGCGTATCCGCGAAATCCCGTGGTTGTGCCATAGACGCTTACGTCTTGAATGTTTGCTTTTGTGGAGAATGTTTCCGCGACATTGAAACGCATACGCAGAATGCGGCCATTTGGCATCCAGAAATACGTCTGATTATTGACGCCAACTAGTGTGCTGTAAACACCGCTGCCGAGACCATCGCTGGGCCGGTCGCCAAGCTGGTCGTATTTTCCCGTAGGAAATGTCTGCTGTACCTGGACGGCCATCATAGGCAGCCAACTGCCTTCGCGAAACTTCCTCAACCGGTATTGCGCAATTGGCGTGAAATCCCCGAATCGGATGCCAGAGCTATTAGGGCCATCTGTGACAACGTTGTAGCCAATGATCGGAATGAGCCCAACGGTTAGTTTGTCGATGAGTCCGTACTCTACATAAGCGCGCGAACCCAGGGCGTTTGTGTTAGAAGAGATCACGTCATAAACATAAGGCTCAATCAGAAAATGGCCACGCGGGAGCGTGGCCGCGGAGTTTGCCAACAGCGGGCCTGTCCACCAGGCTTCGCTGAATGGTTCGCGATTATCAGTCGAAACAGAACTTTGAGCGAGCGCCCCGGCAGTGAATGCAATCGTTGCCAGAGCAACGACCGCAAGTAACTTTTGGATAACGAAGGACGAGACGGGCCCAGATCCAACTCTTTGTTTTTGCATTCTTGCCAGTCCGCAACCCTCCGAAGAACCCGGATGTTCACCCACAAACCTGTTCTTGGTGCTCCAAATAGCGTAGAAAACGGCCTTTAGCCGTATCCGATTCTTGGGCGAGTTAACTGGTTGCAAGAAATCGAGATTGATGGCATTTGAGGACCGAAAACGGCTAGAAGCGGGGCAACCTCAGCCAACACAGGATTGTCCGTCCCGCATGACTTGGTGGATCCTGCCGCGCAAAAATTCACACGGTGCTCCGAATGGCAATGTGTCGCATATCCATCGGGCACCTTGAAACCACAGTAACCCTGGAATCCCCTTAGGTATTGAAGTTGGCAGGGGAAGATAAGCATGATAAATGGTGCATATGGGCAAATTTGTACGCTGCACTTACGTCCTTTTATTTGCGGCCCTCGGCCCGGCGTTCGTTCTCGCGCAGGATTCGAATGCCCAGCCCTATGTAGATGGCGGAATTGGGCTGTACGGCAACTTGGGAAAATCCAATCCTAACTACAATGCCGATGCCGGCGTGGATTTAAGTTATCAGCGGTTGTTTGCCGAGCTTGAAGCAGGAGGGGACACAGCCAATGCTTCGGGCACGAGCAATGGCTACAACATTCGCACGCATGTGCTGGCTTTTTATCGCAAGACCGATCGTTGGAACTTCGGCGGCGGAATGCACTATGCCGAGTTCAAATCGAACGCTTACACGAAACATGATTTCTGGCCAACTTTTGCGGCGTTGTATGACCGGCAATGGCTGCGGTTGAATTCGCAGTATTTGTTTCCAGGATCGAATAGCAATTACCACGAGACCGGGCCGTTATTTGATTTGCGGCTGCGGCTGACGCATGGGTTTTATTACCGGGAGCGTTTCGCCTTGTTGCACTATACGGATAATCTGCAAAATCCGCCTCAGGGACACTGGGGGCGCGAGGCGACGTTTGGAATTATGTATGTGCTTAGGGACAAGCAATAGAGATGCCGACGTGCTTCGAAGAACGATTCGTCACCGCGAAAGCGGATTCAGAACGACCAACTCGGTTTCTCTAGATATCGGCGCGGACTTTGATTTCCAGATCGCGCAGCTGGCGCTGCATCTCACGCATCTGAGCGCGGATTTTCGCGGAGTCGAAGGTCTTCGACTTGAATTCTGTTAACTGCTTCTTTAATTCTTTGCTCTGCACGCGCATGGCCTCTTGAATCTGCGAGTGGGAATGCTCCATTTCCGCTCGCGCCTCGGTGAGCGCGGCCTGCGTTTCCACATTAATCTCGGGAATCTCAAAGCTTTCATTCAGGATCTGTCCGGTCTGGCGTGGCGGCAGAGTCAGCGTCAGTGTCTGCTCTTTCTTGTCACGAAGGATGGTGATGGTGGCGCTATTGTCTTTGCGGGAGCGCAGGGCGCGGGAAAAATCTCCAGCATCATTGATGGGCTCGCCATTGGTTTTGACGATCACGTCGCCGGCATGAAATCCGGCCTTCTCGGCGCGGCTGCCTTTTTCCACGGATCGCACCAGTACTCCCTGACCACTTTTAGCGCCGAAAAATTCACCGAGCTGCGGAGTCATGTTTTCGACCATCAATCCACTGCGCATCCAGGAGTGCACCACGACCACAGAAACGGGATAATCCATGTCTGGCATTGCAGGTACCGCTGGAATGGCTGGAATTGCCGGTACCGCAGGGATCGCTGGAATTTCCGGCATCGTGAATTTAAAGCTCTTCGGAGCGTAGTTGTAAGCAAATTCTTTGGAGCGATCGGCGAGCTGCGCTTTGAGTGTCATCTGCTGGCCCTTGCGGCTGATGCCAAGGGTAATGACGCGGCCAACAGGTATTTCACGAATGACACGGCGCAACTGCTCAACGCTTTGGATCGGCGTGCTGTTCACATTGAGAATGACGTCCTGCTCTTTGAGGCCAGCTTTGCCGGCAGGAGCGTCCTGATCTACCATGGTCACTTCGACGCCTTGCTCATCTTTTAAGTTCAGAGCACTCAGGCGATCGGGCGTGATGTCGCGCGTATCCACGCCGAGGTACGGAGCCGGTTCGGTGTCATCGCTGGAGTAGCCGAAAGCGTAACCGGACGGGCCATTGGAAGCGAGAGCGGCGCTCGTGGCCAAAGCCAGTGCAAAGATGGTGATTAAAGTGCGCATGTTGTTTCTCCTGAACTCGGGCAGGTGAGGACACCTGCTAGACATCAAATTTTTATTCGCCGCGACGGATATAAATGTCACCCGTCGTGGTGGAAATCTTTACTGCAGGGCCTCCGCCGTTGAGGCTGCCTTCCGCAGTCACCGTCCGCGGGCCCCAATCATTGCCATCACTGTGCACTGCGATTTCCGGGAAATCGGAGTGGATGGTGTGACCGCTGGCGACTTCAATCGATGCCTTCACGGCGACGTGAACATTGGGCGCGATGTAAACCGTAATGTCGCCGGCGGAAGTTTCCAGAGATGAGTCATGGCCGACGCCGGCCACCAGATGGGCGATGATGCTGCCAGCGCCAGTCTCAGCATGAGCCGCGGGAACGCCGTTAAGTTCGATACTGCCGCCGCCGGTTTCTGCTCGCACCGGACCTTTGGCCGAAGCCAGACGGATGCTGCCGCCGCCGGTTTCCAACTCCGCCGGTCCGCCGATATCGCCGAGCTCAATGCTCCCACCCCCGGTGGAGGCTTTCACGCGGGCGTTGCAGCTTTGGACGCGGATGCTTCCGCCTCCAGTTTCAAGAATGGTCTCCTGCTGGCAGGAATTGACTTCGATGTTGCCGCCGCCGCTACTGGCTTCAACTCTGCCTTGCGCGTCGCCAATGCGGATGGTACCGCCGCCGGTTTCAAGAGACAACTCACCGCCGACATGGCCGATGTCAATATTGCCTCCGCCGGTTTCTGCCTTCACCGAACCACCAATGTCTTCGAGGCGAATGCCACCGCCGCCACTCTGCGCGTCCACGCGGCCAGTAATGCCCTGGACTTGAACGCTGCCGCCGTCAGTCTCAATTTTGGCAGTGTCCATATCGCGCGGAACATTGATGACGAATTCTCCGTTGAAACGGTGAGGACGGCCGTCTTCTTCCCACTCCCCGATGATCGAGGCGGTGTCGCCGTGCATGTTGGCGGTTATCTTGTAAGCACTGAGCGCGTGGCGTGCGCGATCTTCTGAACCGGGCGCTTGCGTATGAATGCTGTACGTGATGCCCTGCTGCGAGCCGCCATAAACCTTAATGGTGCCGACTTCGACCTGGACATGAAGATTCCGGGCATTGCCCAGCGATCCGGTAATCTCTTGCGTCCAGTTGCCGTTTTCGTTATAAACGCGCGTCTGTTGGGCCAGAGCCAGCGGCGCAACCACGAGAACCGCCGCTACGAGTTTGTGAAACTTGTTCAATGAATTCTCCTCAAAACTTCTTTCAACTCTTTCAAGTCCAATTCAGCCACTCCAAATGCGCCAGTCCATTTCAGCTAGTCCATTTCAGAGGACTGCGCCGCCATCACCCGAGCCTGCGTCCGGATGTAGTCGCTCTTGTCATTCTTGGCCAATTGCTGTAACACCACGCGCACGCTGCCGTCTGCGCGCACCGGCTCGAGCAGGCGTAAAGCCTCAATACGCACGCCGGGGTTCGAATCATCCATTAATGCTTCCAGCACAGCGTCACGGACGCGAACATCTTCCTTCACCGCAGGGCCGACGCCATCGAGCGCCTTCAACCGAACTCCGGGATTCGAGTCATAGCGCAAGGCGTATACCAGTGCTTCACGGACGTGCGTATCGTTCGGTTGTTTGATCAACAGATCAACCGAATCCATGCGAACGCCCGAGTTATAGTTGTTACGCGCCGCGAAGAGAAGCAACTGCTGGATGCGCTCATCGTTCAACGATCCTTGCGCCTGCTGCGTCGAAACCGTGTCGTACTGAATGCTGACTTGCTTGCTGTTGGGATCCTGAGTGACAGAACGAATTCCGGCGACAGAAGCCTGATTTCCAGCCACTGCGGGCGTGGAATTGTCCACCGCGATGTGGCCTCGATCATTCATCGTTTTATATGTTGCGCCAACGCCACCAGCAAATCCAACGATGAAAATCGCAGCCGTCAACGCGGGAGCAAAACTAATTTCACGGAGCCACGCTGTCGGATCGAAAACTAAACGGCGCCAAAACCCGCCCTGCTCAGCGGTCTCAAGAGCCTCCTGCAAGCGCATACGCGAGGATGCCAAAAGATTCGGCGAGGGCTCCTGGATAGGGAATTGCGAGAGAGCACTGTGGAAGGTCTGGGCTGCGCCTAGCTCTTTTGCACACTCGGCGCAGCGCGAGAGATGCTGCTCAAGTTCGTAGCGGGCATCGTCGGCCAGCTCGTTATACAGATAAAGCGAGATGTTGTCTTTAACCCATTCACACTTCATATTCGGTTTACCCCTTAAAGCCGTTCTACCCCTTAAAGCTCGTTCGCTCTTAACGCCTTCATCGCATGTCCGCCAGCGCCCCCCGCAATTTTTGCGTGGCGCGGAAAAGCGTGTTCTTGGCGGTCTCTTCCGTTGTGTTCAAGACTTCACCCACGGTTCGTAATTTCAAACCGTGATAGTGCTTCAACTCAAAAACCATGCGCTCGCGCGGCGTTAATTTGCCGAGGGCTTTATTAATACGGCCACCTAATTCGCGACGCATCAGATCGCGTTCCGGATCAGCCGCGGCCCGGTCATCGGCAACCCGATCGAGCACGTCGTACTGCTCGCCATCTGAATCCGTTGCCACTGGCGCATCTTCTTTTCGTACCTGTCGCTTGCGCAGATGATCGAGACACAAATTCGTCACGATCCTGTAGATCCAGGTATAGAAAGAGCACTCGAACCGGAAACTGCCCATGTTCTTGTACGCCTTCAAAAACGCTTCCTGATAGATGTCCTGGGCTTCGTGCTCTGAACCGGTCATGTGCATCGCCAGGCGGAGAACGGCCTGATCGTAGTTGCGCACCAGCTCCTCGAAAGCGGCGCGATTGCCTCTCTGCGCTTCGCGGACCAGCAACGTATCGTCGATACGGCCTATGCCTTGCCCCGCCATAAGGCCCCGTTCGGGGTCTTCGGTTCCGCCGTTCCTGCTCCGCGGGACGATTGCCGTCTCCGTGGGAGCAAAATTACCAACTGCAAAGTTTACCGCCAACGTCTCCGCCGGCATATAAGTTCCTGATTCCCCAGCTTCTTTGCCGCTCTTTCATTTTTGCGGTGCTGCTTTCCTGACACAGTAATGGACGCGCTACCTGGCGAAGTGTGAGCAGCTATTTTCAGGCACTCTGAGGTTTGGCAGGATTCGTGCTAGACAGGGCGGCGCACTGTTATAGGTGGCTGACCGAGGTAATAGAGATTCAGGCTGTTTTCGAGCAACCCAGCTCTTGGATACTTACCTATTCGATGAACCTCATGTTGACATCGTGCTCGTGCTTTTGGGCGACGGTTTACGGTTATTTGAAGGCTCCGGCGTGGATGCTCGAGCAGGAAAAATCCATTGCAAGAAGCCGACCAAACAATAATTCTCAAACTCCGCGTCAAACTAGCCGGTAGTTTGATTTGTAAAGACTTCTATATCTAGTTGCGCGGCCCGCGTTCGGCTTCGCGATTCGCGTCCCGCAATACCAAGAGAAATAACATGCCTTCCTCTTCTGTGGAATGGCGACGCTCTTTCGGCGCGTCGGGTCCCAAAAGCGTGGCGCTAGTCATCCAATTCTGGCGGCGCCGCGTGTATTCCGAGATAGCCAAGCGCAAATCTGCGAGCGTGGCTTCTGATTGCGAAGTGAGACCTACACTGTTTTCCGAAGGGAGGGATGAGCAGAGCTCCCGAATCTTGTCTTCCAGACGACGTGCGAGCATTCACTGGCCTCATAATTCGGAAGCGGCAGACTTCATTCTCTACGGAAAGGTGTTGCTGTGGTATCCGGTGGAGTCTGTAGTACAGACGTAAGGTCGCGACGTACGAATCGTGGACTGATAGAGTGTCTTCTAGTGTGAGTAGTGTGAGCCGAGCGGAATGTAAACGCTTATTGACGGAGGTTGGGACGCAACGTAAGCGAGCCGTCTTCGTTCAACTTTTGATGACAAGCCCACCGCACGGGGTAGCGCATTCCCTTTACTTCAATCTCAGCTCTGAGTTTCAACCCTTTCCAATCGGGGACGCTTGGGAGGACAAACTGTGCCTGCCGAATTTTCCCTGGGAGCGGATAACCAGCATCAAGACATCCGCTCGTTAGAATTTTCCCGTCGCGGCTCGTCACCGTGACGCGCAATACGCCCGGCACACCAGCAATACCGTCATTGGCGAAGCCTACGATGAGCCCACCGTTACCATCGTTTGTGTAGCTCCAAATGAAAGATGGCCTCACGCGGTAGCCGATTCGGCGATTGATTCGGTCGAACGCTGCCGGATAGGCCTGATAGTAAGCCATCAGATTCTTCGCACTGATCTGGTGGAAGTTCCAAAGCGACCAGTAGTTCGCGCCGACGTCTATTACGTGATTGATCATGTTCTCTGTGGGAGAAATTCCTTCGTAGGCGGCTTGTGGATCAGGCGACTCTCCGGAGAGTCCCTGCTCGAGCAATGCCGCCGTCCACGGTGGACGATTGCTGAGCGCTTCAATTTGCTCGTTCTCGATGAAGATGGTGTCGCTGCGAATCCAATTATTGCTGCGAACCGTGCGATCGAGTAGTTCTGAATTGCCCACCCGGCTATAGTCCGGCTGAGTGTTGGTCAACAGGGGTGTTTTCTTGAAATGTTCGAGCTGAACGTTGAGCATATTGACCCATGTCCGCTCTGCGGTCTGGTAATCAGAGAACGAATTATTTGCAAATGGCCAAGTGTGCCCTTCGCCCCAGAAACCATACATAAAGGTATCGATGAACTCCACGTCGGGATTGCCATCGAATTCCGCTGCCAGGAGCTCTACCAGTTCATTGAATGACTGCTGAAAAAAAGGATGGTCAAATCGCGGTTGATAGCGAGCATAAGGATTTTCAAGAAATCTCTTGCCAGACGCTGCACTCTCCTGATCGTTCACCACTAGGTCAACCGTAGGCACTTTCTCGAGGACAAAATCCGGGAGAGCAGGTTCGTGTTTATAGTCTGGAGCGCTCATCTGCACTCGCAAGCCGACGCGCTTATGGTTCTTCTTTGCTAATTCAAAAACGAGCTTTATATACTCGGGAATCTCGAGCCGCCCCGGCCGGGGTTGCACTTCCCTCCACGTCGGACGGACATAAAGCTGCTGGCCTAACGGAAATCGCACCAGGTCTTCGATCGCCTGATGAATATTGTCGGATTTGATTTCTTCCGTACCGCTGTCTGCGGTGATGTATGTCACCAGTCCCTTGCCGTAATTCGGCACGACCTCTTCGGAACTCGTCGTCGTCATGACCACATCGTCGCCGGGAATAACAGCGTCCGGCGGATATTGAGGGAAAGGACCTTGATTGAGACGATCGTCCACCCTAGGGCCGGGTCCGAAGTCGTAGTTGCCCCAGTTATGCGCAGGATTTTTGGCTCGTACTCTACCGACTCCTAATTCTGCCGCCGCGACGACTGCGACTGTACTCTTTAGGAAATCTCTACGCTTCATGGAAATGTCTCTGGCATCACTTAAAGAAATGTGATTCTAGCAGGTGAATAGAAGTTTAAGCCTTGGGGACTCGTCGGATTGGCACAAGATGCTCGCAGTTTTCCATTTGTTTCCACAGAGATTTGCGGGTGTCCACAGCTTCTGCACAGAGACACACAATTTTGTGATTGCGGGCGTTAGCGATTTCGCGCACAGTGCTTCCAGCGCTGCGTGAGATGTTTATGCGCGGCTCCATTGCGAACCACGGCAGTTCCGGCGGTTCTCGAGGGTGAACTGCTGGCGATAATTCTCGAGGGCGCGTCATCATCATGGCAGGTGACGCGGGACGCGGGAAGGAACGGCGATGCGGCCTCCTGAGACTAAACCTCCTGGTAGGCAGGGCTGAACTGCGGTGACGTAATCTCCAGTCGGTGCTTCAATCTTCGGATTGGGCGAGACTGCGGCGTGCGGTGAGAGACCGGGCAACTCCTTCGGGAATGCGGGTTCGAGCGCGCACGGAGCCGCCACATCCACGAGCAAATACGGCCCGATTGGCTGGATCGGGCCGTATTTAGTTCACACTTGTCCTTCGCTTTTTATTCCCCTACAATCGATTGTAAAATCAGGCGCTAGTAGCGCGAGCATATGTGTCGCCGTCGCGAATAAATAATTGGACTGACTTTTCCAACGAGATACTTGTCATCCACATGCGGATTCATGGGTAGTATGCAATTCGCGGCTAGGCGTTTTAAGGGGCTAAGAGGTAGAAATTTGGCAACGACCGATTACAGCATCACCCACACACTTCCCGCGAACGTTGACGCCGAGAGATCGATTCTCGGCGCAATTCTGCTCGACAATTTTTCTTTCAACGAAGCCGCGGAGCACCTGAAGCCGGAGGATTTTTCGCTCGACTCCCACCGGCGAATCTATCAGCGAATGATCGACCTGATGGATACGTCCCGGGCCGTGGACATGATCACACTCGTCGAGGAGTTGAACCGGAGCAAGGAACTGCAAGCGGTCGGGGACGTGGGATATATCTCCGGCCTGGTCGATGGTGTGCCGGACCGGCCGAGCATTGAACACTATATAAAGATTGTCCGGGACAAGGCCTTGCTGCGCGGCCTTATTCATACGGCGAATTCTGCCATTGCGCGGGCGGCTGACCAGAGCGACGACGCGGAAGATGTTTTGAATGAAGCCGAGGCGGCGCTGTTTCAGCTTTCGGAAAAACGGCTGGGTCGTGGCTTCATGGGTGTGCAGGAAATCGTCAAAGAAAAGTTCGGTTCGATTGATTCGCTGCTGCAAAAAGGGCAGCGCATTACGGGTGTGGAGACACACTTCGCCGATCTT
>Ga0070735_10001163_pt1 | contig 26128 bp, 24 predicted proteins | sample Coa_R1_FD_66443 | JGI IMG/M metagenome (GOLD analysis project Ga0070735, IMG submission 66443) | Surface soil microbial communities from Centralia Pennsylvania, which are recovering from an underground coalmine fire - Coalmine... | ecosystem: Environmental > Terrestrial > Soil > Unclassified ...
TAGCCGGGGTGCACCGCCTGGGCGCCGGTGATCTCGCAGGCGGCGATGATCGAAGGGATGTTCAGGTAGCTCTTCGCCGCCGACGCCGGCCCGATGCAGACGCTCTCGTCGGCGAGCCGCACATGCATCGCCTGCGCGTCGGCTTCGGAGTGCACCGCCACCGTGGCGATGCCCATCTCCTTGCACGCCCTGTGGATTCGGAGCGCGATCTCGCCGCGATTGGCGATGAGGATTTTTTCGAACAACGACCTACTCGATGATGACCAGCGGCTCGCCGAACTCGACCGGCTGCGCGTCGTCGACCAGGACGGCGACGATGACGCCCGCGCGCGGCGCGTGGATCGGGTTCATCGTTTTCATCGCCTCGACGATCAGCAGGGTCTGGCCGGCTTCGACGCGGTCGCCGATGCGGACGAACGGCGCTGCGTCCGGCTGGGGCCTCAGGTAGACGGTGCCGACCATCGGCGACTTCACCTCGTCGCCGCGCACCTGAGCTTCGGCGGCGGGCGCCGCCGGCGCGACCGGGGCCGGCGCGGTCGAGGCCGCGGCAGGCGGTGGGGCGGCATACGTCACGGCGGCCTGATTGGCGCGCGCGACGCGGATTCTGAGCCCGTGCTGCTCAACCTCGATCTCGGTCAGGCCGGTCTCGGTGAGGATATCGGCCAGGGTCTTGACCATGGCCGGATCGATCGCGCCGGCCGGCGCCTTGGGTTCAGCCATCGGTGTCGGTCAGCCCCTTATCGCTTCGCCGCGCCGGCTCGCGCCGCGATCGCCGCGACACAAGCCTCGACGGCCAGTTCATAGCTCTTCGCCCCGAATCCGGATACGACGCCGGTCGCCGCCGGCGCCACGTAGCTGACGTGGCGAAACGCCTCGCGCGCGGCCGGATTCGACAGATGGCAGTCGACCACCGGGATCGCGAGCGCCTTCAGCGCGTCGTGCAGCGCCACCGAGGTGTGGCCGTAAGCCGCGGCGTTCAGCACGAGGCCGGCGCCGTCCCGGCCGGCCTCCTGCACCCAGTCCACCAGTTCACCTTCGTGGTTGGACTGACGAAAGACAACCTCGTGGCCAAGCGCTCGGCCACGCGCCGTGCACAGCGCATGGATATCCTCGAGCGTGCTGGTCCCGTAGATGTCCGGCTCCCGCTCGCCCAACAGGTTGAGGTTTGGGCCGCTGAGCACATAGATCGGCTTGGGCATGCGCTCCCGCGGGGCCAGTGCGGTCAAAAAGCAGAGAATCCGCCGCGTCTTCTATCGTCCGGGCGCCGCCGGAACAAGGCGCGCGCCGCTTGACCGCCGTCCGCGCGGGCGTAGGCTGGCCCTCGTCTCCGGGGAGTCCCGCCAAGGGACTGAGAGGCCGCTATCGGCGCACGGCGCCGGCGCGGCGACCCGCTGAACCTGATCCGGGTCATGCCGGCGAAGGGAGAGAGGTAGGATGCGGATTCTCATCAACGGCGAGGCGAGGGCGTTTTCGGGCGTCCGGGACGTGGCCGGGCTCGTCGCGGCGCTCGGCCTCGATCCGCGCAAGGTCGCCGTCGAACGCAATCTTCGCATCGTGCCGCGCTCGACCTTCGCCGCGGAGGCGCTCGTCGACGGAGACCGGATCGAGATCGTGGCGTTGGTTGGAGGCGGGTAATGGACGGATCGCAAACCATAGCGGATGACAGCTGGAGCGTCGCCGGGCGGACGTTCACGTCGCGCCTGATCATCGGCACCGGCAAGTACAAGGACTACGCCTTGAACGCCGCGGCGGCCGAGGCGGCGGGCGCCGAGATCGTCACGGTGGCGCTGCGGCGGGTCAATCTCTCCGACCCGACCCAGCCGATGCTCGTGGACTTCGTGAAGCCCGATCGTTTCACCTACCTGCCCAACACCGCCGGCTGCCACACCGGCGAGGCGGCGGTGCGCACGCTGCGCCTGGCGCGCGAGGCCGGCGGCTGGGACCTCGTCAAGCTCGAGGTGCTCTCTGAGGCCAAGCACCTCTACCCGGACATGGAGGAAACGCTCCGGGCGCTGAAGATGCTCGTCGCCGACGGCTTTTCGGTAATGGTCTATTGCAGCGACGATCCGGTCTATTGCCGCAAGCTCGAGGACGCGGGCGCTGCGGCGATCATGCCGGCCGGCGCGCCGATCGGCTCGGGGCTCGGTCTGCAAAACCGACTGAACATCGGCCTCATCGTCGAACAGGCGGGCGTACCGGTGCTGGTCGACGCCGGGGTCGGCACGGCTTCGGACGCGACGATCGCCATGGAGCTCGGCTGCGACGCGGTGCTGATGAACACCGCGATCGCGGAGGCCAAGGATCCGGTGCGCATGGCCGCCGCCATGAAGCATGCGGTCATCGCCGGCCGCGAAGCCTACCTGGCCGGCCGCATGGCGCGGCGCGCTTACGCCGATCCCTCGTCGCCGCTGGCCGGCCTCATCTGACAAGCGAACGAAAAAGGCCCCTCCCGCGCGGGGAGGGGCCTCGAATCGCTGTTTCAGGCGCCGGCGCGGCCGGCGGTTCGAATTAGGCGAACGGGAAGATGGCGTGACGCACCGACGAAGCCGGCAGGCGCGCGAGCAGCTCGAAACCTTCGCCGAATGCGCGGGCGAGCGAGCGGAAGAACGATATGAACATAGGTGACAGCCTCCTTAGGTCCCACGCCGCGATTGTGCGACGCAGCAATTTGAGGCTCATATGGTGCGACGCACTATCAACGTCAAGGGGCGGAAGGTCGCGCGCTATCCGTGCTGGTTGCGGGCCTGGGCGATCGCCTGCGTCACAGCGCTCGTGTCGTCGCCAGGCACGAGCGTATCGCCAACGATGAAGGCTGGCGTTCCCTCGATGCCGAGGTCGATGGCGAGCTTTCTGACCGCCAGGATCTGCGCCTGCGCCTGCTCGCGGATCGGACCGTGGTCCAACACCCCCGGGTCGACGCCGTGGGCGCGCGCGATCCGGTCGATCGCGGCGTCGTCCAGCGGGCGGGTGTTCATCATGTCCTGGTAGAGGCCCAGTTCGTCGCCGCCTTTGTCTTTCAGAGCGATCGCCGCTGCAGCAGCGTGTTCCGAGGTCGCGCCGAAGATGGGGAATTCCTTGAACACCACGCGCACGTCCGGATCGTCGTGGATGATCCGCAGGACCGATGCCGCCGCGTTGATGCAGTGCGGACAGCGGTAGTCGTAGAACTCCGTCAGCGTGATCTTGCCGCCGGGGTTGGCGACGAAGTCGCGCGGGTCGCGCTCGATCGCCTGGCGATACTGGTTGATGGCCACCTTCGCCTTGGCGGCGTCGGCGGCGTCCTGCTGCGCCTGCAGCTTGTTCATCGCCTGCTGGATGATCTCCGGGTGGGCGAGAATGTAGTCATGGATGCGCGCGTCGATGTCGGCGGATTTGCTGCATGCGCTAAGGGCAAGCGTCGCAGCAGCCATAACGGCAAGGAGACGGGCAGCGGACATGGGCAGGGCCTCTAGCGTTTCTCCGGCGCGTTGGCGCCGTTTCCCTGCGCGAGCATGCGCAGGTCTTCGTTGGTGGGTTTGGAGGTCAGCACGATGTCGGTCGCGCGCCGCCACTCGGGGCTTCCCCGGGGGAGCAACATGCGCGCGCGCATGGCGAACATCCGCGCGTCGTTGCTTTGCCCAAGCCCGAAATTCTGCTCGGCCGCCGCCAGCCGCGCCAAGCCTTCGTCGCCCTTCTGGGCGTAGGCTTGCGAGAGGTAGAACCAGCCGAACGAGGTGAAGATGCCGTCCGGGTCGATCGCGACGCCGAGACGCAGCTTGGCGATCGCCTCGTCGACCTTGGTCGGATCGTTCTGAGCAAGAAGGGTCTGGCCGAGCAGGGTCAGGAGTTCAGGCGCGTCAGGCTTCAGCGCCACGGCCTGGCGCAGCGGCGCCTCAGCGTCCGCCGCGCGCCCGGCGTCGAAGAACATCTGCCCCTTGAGCTGGTAGAGGTAGGGATCTTTCGGCCGCTCGGCGATCAGCGCGTCGATCAGCTTGCTCGCCTTGTCGATCTCGAACTCGCGCGAATAGGCGATGGCGCGGGCGTAACGCGCGGGAAAGCTCGTGTCCGTCGAGGGATAGTCGAGCAGCGTCTGCTCGGGCATGTCGAGATAGCCGCGCAGCTTGGCGATCAGGATCTGGTGGCGTTCGATGGCCTCGGGGGTGTCGACGTCGTTGTAGTGCGACTGCTGCTGGGCCCGGACCTGCAGCGCTTCGATGCGGTCGTCGGTCAGCGGGTGGTCGTCGAAGAAGCGATAGCGCTTCGCCTCCGAAAACACCTCCTCATAGCGGAAGTTGTCGAAGAAATCGACGAGCCCCTTGGCCGAGTTTCCGGACCGCTCGAGGTAGGTCACCGCGGCCTGGTCGGCCGACGCCTCCTGGGTGCGGGTGAACCCCGCGTGGGTCAGATAGGCGAACTCTCCGGCGCTGTAGATGAGGCCGCCGGCTGCGTCAGGCGCCCCGGCGGCGGCGGCGGCGATTCCAAGCCCGAGCGTGAGGAGGTAGGTGGCGAGCGACTGCTTCTCGCCCTCCGCCTCACGGATCAGGTGGCCGCCGGCCATGTGGCCGGTTTCGTGCGCGAAGACGCCGATCAGCTCGTTCGGCGTCCTGGTCTGCATGATCAGGCCGGCGGTAACGAACATGTTCTGCCCGCCGGTCACGAAGGAATTCATGTTTTCGCGCGTCGCGTCGGCGACGATGTAGGTGCGGACCGACTTTGGATTCAGCCCGGCCGCGACGAAGATCGGGTCCGCGTCCTTGCGGATGATCTCGTCCATCTCGGTGTCGCTGAGCAGCCCGACCGGGGCGTCCTGCGCATGAACCGCAGTTGCCGGCGCGATCACGCCGATGGCCAGCACGATCGCGCCGAAGGCGGCGCCCACGCGCTGTCGCGGAGACGGACTTGCGAACGCGTGGCTCATGCGCGCGGCTCCAAGGTCGTTGCGCCCCCGCCCGGTCCTTCAGTTGGCCATTAACGCATTGCGGTCCGAAAGTCTCAACCGCTGCGCCGCCACCAGCCGCGCTTCGGTTGCGCCGGCGGACTCGAGATCTCCGCGGCGTCCGGTTCGGCGGGCTCGACGAACGCCGCCACGGGCTCAGGCTCGGTCAGCGCGCCGACCGGCTCCAGCTGCGGCTCAGGGTCGTGGGCCGGCTCAGCGGTCGGTTCGGGCTCTGCGACCGGCGCCGGTGCGGCCGCGCCCTCCGTTGCAACCTCAGCCTCCGCGGCTGGCTCGCTCGCAGCGGCTTTCGCGCGGCTTCGCCGGGCCCGCGGCGCCTTCGCCTTGGGCTCCGGCTCGGCCGGCAGCTCGACCCAGACGTCGAGATCTGGCGCGTCGACTTCCGCGACCATGGCCGTCTCGACCGCCGCCTCGGCGGCTTCGATCACAGGCGCCGCCTCGGCGGTTTCGATCACGGGCGCCGCCTCGGCCAGGACGGGCGGCGCGTGCGGTGCAGGCGCCAAGCCCGGCTCCATCCAGATGTAGGGATCGCCCTCGGGCACGCGCGGACGATGCCAGACGTAGGGCTCGTCGCCCCCGGCCTCGTCGCGCATCCGCCGCCCGCCGCGCCGCCCGCGCCGCCGGCGCTTCTGGCCGAGGGGGTCGCCGGCGTCACGCACCTCCGCTGCCGTCGGGGCTGCGCCGCTCTCCGCGTCTTCGCCAATGTCGTTCGCGGCGCCCGCGTCGCCAACGCTCACCGGCGCCTCGTCGCGCCGACCGCCACGCCGGCGGCGCCTGCGCCGCGAGCGCCGCTGGCCGTCGTCGTCCTCGCGCTCCTGCTGCTCCAGGCGCGCGGTCGGCTCGTCGTCGTCGACGTCTTCGGCTTCGATTTCGGCCTCGAGCTCGTCCTCGTCGTCGAAGTCGTCACCCGGAATCATTTCGAGGCGCCCGGCTGGCGGCGCGGCCACCTGCGCGGTGTCGTGATCGCGCGTCTCGGTGCGATCGAGCGCGTAGGGCGCGTGACCGAGCGAGTCGTCGACGACGACCGTCACGTCCAGCCCGTGCACCACCCGCACGCGTTCGAGGTAGGCGCGTTTCTCGTTCAGCAGGTAGAGCGCGACCGCGGTCGGGGCCCTGAGCGTGATCGCGCCGCCCCCGGTGCGCACCGCTTCCATTTCCACCCCGCGCAGCGCGTCGAGCGCGCTGGACTCGGTCGAGCGCACGCGGCCGGTGCCTTGGCAGTGCTCGCAGACGTGGGTCGTGCCTTCCAGCACGCCCGAACGGCGTCGCTGGCGGCTGATCTCCATGAGCCCGAAGCTGGAAATCTTGCCCATCTGGACGCGCGCCCGGTCGTCGGCGAGCGAGTCCTTCAGGCGTTTCTCGACCGCGCGATTGTTCTTCGACTCGTCCATGTCGATGAAGTCGATGACGATCAGGCCGGCCAGATCGCGCAGGCGCAGCTGCCGCGCCGCTTCGTCTGCCGCTTCGAGGTTGGTCTTCAGCGCCGTGGCTTCGATGTTGCGCTCGCGGGTCGAGCGGCCGGAGTTCACGTCGACGGCGACCAGCGCCTCGGTCTGGTTGATCACCAGATAGCCGCCCGACTTCAGCGGCACGACCGGCGAGTAGATCTGCGCCAGATGCTCCTCGACCTTGGCGTGGGCGAACAGGGGCGTCGGCTCGGCGTAGTGCTGGATCTTCTTCGCCTGGCTGGGCATCAGCATGCGCATGAAATCGCGCGCCTCGCGGAAGCTCGCGTCGCCTTCGACCCAGACGCCCTCGACGTCCTTGTCGAACATGTCGCGGATGGCGCGTTTGACGAGGTCTTCTTCCTCGTAGATCAGCGCCGGTGCGATCGAGTGCAGCGTCTTGTCGCGGATGTCCTCCCACAGGCGCATCAGATACTCGTAGTCGCGCTTGAGCTCGGCCTTGGTGCGCTTGGCGCCGGCCGTGCGCACGATCAGGCCCATGCCGTGCGGCACGCCAAGCTCGGCGACCAGGTTTTTCAGCCGCTTTCGGTCGGTCGCGGTGGTGATCTTGCGGCTGACCCCGCCACCGCGCGCGGTGTTGGGCATCAGAACGCCATAGCGGCCGGCCAGCGACAGATAGGTGGTCAGCGCCGCGCCCTTGGTGCCGCGCTCTTCCTTGACGACCTGCACCAGCATGATCTGGCGGCGCTTGATCACCTCCTGGATCTTGTAGCGGCGCACCGCGCGGCGGCGTCGGCGCGCGGCTTCCTCGCCCATGACGTCGTCGTCGCTTTCGTCTTCGTCCGCATCGTCGTCGGCGGCTCGGGCGGCGGGCGCCTCATCGCTCTCCTCGGCCTCTTCGCGGAGCAGCGCTTCGCGGTCCGCGAGGGGGATCTGGTAGTAGTCGGGGTGGATTTCGTTGAAGGCCAGGAAGCCATGGCGATTGCCGCCATAGTCGACGAACGCCGCCTGCAGGCTCGGTTCTACGCGGGTGACTTTGGCCAGATAGATATTGCCGCGCAGTTGCTTGCGGCTACGGCTCTCGAAGTCGAAATCCTCAATCCGGGTTCCGTCCACCACCACGACGCGGGTTTCTTCCGCGTGGGCGGCGTCGATCAACATTCTCTTGGTCATGGAAAAGGTCTCCCAGGCGCGCGCCGGAGCCTGGCTCCGGGGGCCTGATGGGCTGAAGGGCGCGCGCGCCAAGGTTCCGGGCGCCGAAAATGGCGGGGGAAACCTGCGGCCAGAAAGCGGCGTGAGCGTCGCGGCCCATGGGATTGTCCAATTCGCGCCGGGATGGCGCGGCGTCTCTTCAGCGCGGGCGCTTCGCCACCGGTGCGCTCGCCGAGAATCGGTCGAACGCACGAAAGGACGAGGCCGCCTTGGGCGCCGTGCGCCGTCGCGGTCCTTTTCGAGCACGGCGCGACGCAAGGGCGAGTCTGCAATATTCGCGGGAAAAAGGAAAGGCTCGGCGGCGGCCGACCGGTTAACGGAATTTCTATAGGACAGACTCTACCGTGCGGTCGTAAAAGCAGAAAATCAGTCAAGGGGCGGCTCTTCAGGATGCCTCCGCGACTTCTAGGCGCAATAGGTTCGGCATGGGGACGGCTGGCGGCTTCGCTGGGCGCGCTGCTTTGCCTCGCCACCGCCGCCGCGCAGAGCCCGCCAGCGACCGACGGCGTCGTCGGCGTGCGCCTCGGCGGCGACCTCACGACGACCCGGGTTGTCATCGAACTCGACCAGGCCGCCAAGGGCCGGCTCATCGCTGGCGCCGGCGCGGCCGATCAGCCGATCGTGCTGGCGCTGCCCGGTGTCTCGGTGGAGACCGACCGGCAGGGTCCTGGGCTCGGCCTGGTCTCCGGCTGGTCCGTCGACAACGCCGCCGGCGCGGCGCGCGTGCGGCTGATGCTGGCCCGTTCGGCTGTGGTGAGCCGCCGCTTCCTGCTGCCGCCGGCGGACGGCGTCACGGTCTATCGCTATGTCGTCGACCTTGCGCCGACCGCGGCCGGCGCGACGACGACGACGGCCACCGAAGCTGCGCCGCTGCGCCAGCTCTCGACGGAGGCGCAGCCGCCGCATACGCGCAAGGTCATTGTCATCGATCCGGGTCACGGGGGGCACGACCCCGGTGCGCTCGGGGCCAACACCCGCGAGAAGGATCTGAACCTGGCGGCGGCGCGCGTGCTGAAGGCCAAGCTCGAGGCGACCGGCCGCTATCGGGTCGTCATGACGCGCGAATCCGACGTCTACATCCCTCTCGAAACGCGCGTGCAAATCGCCCGGCGCGCGAACGCCGACCTCTTCATCTCGCTGCACTCCGACTCCGGCGGTCCGCAGTCGACGCTGCACGGCGCGACGGTCTACACCTTGTCCGACAAGGGATCCGAGCGCGTGGTGCACGGCGTCACAGACCGCAACGACTGGCTGATGAGCGCCGATGCGCCGGCGCACGCGCAGGCTGTGAACGAGATACTGCACGACCTCACCCAGCGCGCCACGCGCAACCGCTCGGCCGCCTTCGCCGAGGATCTCGTGGCCCACATCGGCGATCGCGCCCAGGCGCACGCCGGCCATCGCGACGCCGGCTTCATGGTGCTGCTCGCGCCGGACGTGCCGGCGGTGCTTCTCGAAATGGGCTTCATCACCAACGCCGACGACGAGCGGCTGCTGGCCAGTCCGGCGCAGCGCGACCACTTCATGGGCGAGGTCGCCGCCTCGATCGACGCCTACTTCCGCCAGCCGACCATGGTCGCGTCGCGCTAAGCGCGAGTCAGCCGAAGACCTTGCGCACCTGAACCGCGAGTTCCGGGCCGAACCGTGTGCGCCGGGTGTCGACGGCGCTGAGGGCGCCCACGCCGGCGCCGCGGAACGGGTCGAAGAAGGCGCGCGTCTGCACGAAGTTGTGGGCGATGAGGTTGTCGGCTTCGACGCGCAGGCTGAGATCCGGCCGGGGCTTGTACTCGAAATACACGTTCACCGTCGCGCTCAGCCGCTGCGTGTCGATCTCGTTGAAATGATACTCGATCTGGCGCCAGGCGAGGCCCACGTCGACGCCCCAGGTCGACTTTAGCCCGGGCAGTCCTTGCACGAAGTGCGCCTCGCCGTCGAAGGGATGCAGCCCGGAGACGCCGCGCGGCCGAAGCGTGCTGGGGTCGGTGACGCGCGAGAACCGCCACACGCCGCGCAGGATGATCTGGCCATTTGCAATACCCAGACGGTCGGTGGGCAGCGTGAGCGCCGCCAGCAGCGCGCGTTGCTCGCCCGAGCCGATATTGGCCGGCGCGTCGAATTCGTTGTTCGGAACGCAGCCGGCGAGGGCTGCGGCGCCGCTGCAGAGCGGCGCGAAATCGATCACCTCCGCCAGCCAGAAGTTGCGCAGCGTGAGGCTTACGTCTCCGCCCTTCCAAAACCGGTGGTCGACCGAGGCCTCGAGCACCCAGTCCTGCGCCGGGGTGAGTTGCGGGTTGCCGGCGTGCTCGCCGCTCACCAACGAGCCCTGCGCGGCGAAATTATTGAAGTCCAGTTGCGACACCTCGCGCTCGATGCGCAATTGCAGCTGGTCGGACGCGTTGGGGGTCCAGGTCACCACGAGGCGCGGCTTGGGAAAGACGAACCGCTCGGTCGCGCTGACGTCGCCCGATGACTGAAGACGGGACGCCTCGGTGCGCAGGCCGGCTTCGAAGGTGAGCTTGGACGTCGCCCGCCAGGTGGCGTCGGCGAAGATTTCGCCGCGCAACTCCGTCACGAGGATGTTGGCCGCTGGAACGACGACGACCGCGCCCTGGTCGGTCTCGTTCGTGTGGCTGACCATCCAGTTGTCGTCGCCTTCCGCGCCGTATCGCAGCTGCAGCTTGGGCGTCACGTCGGAGGTCAGGATCGCGCGGGCGATGCTCTCGCCTTGCCGCCGGCTGAGCGTGAAGAGCGTGTCGTCGAAGGGCGTGAACAGGTGGTCGTTCTCGCTGGTGTCGCCGAGCTGCTGCAGCGCATAGAGCTCAACGCCAAGCTTCGGTCCGAGGCGCCGCTCATAGCGCACGCCGAGTTCGCTCGTGTCCTGGTTCTGCCTGAAGAACTCGGTCTGCTGCGCCGCCGCGAGCGGCGAGAGGTCGTAGATGCGCGAGCCGTAGTTGTTGCCGGTGTAGGAGCCGTCGACGCTCAGCTTGCCGCCCAGCAGCGGCCGTTCCATCCCGCCGGTCGCCTTGGTGATCCTGAGCTCCGCCAGCGCGTGCTCGGCGTCCGTCTGCGGCGCGCCGCCGGCGGCGTCTGCGACCGTGTGCAGGCCGTCGCCCAGACCGTCGTCAGGAACCTGGTAGTGGATGAGCGCGCCCTCGAGCGAGACGTCGCCCAGCGTCTCCGACGCCTCCGCCCGCAGCTGGTGGTCGAGCCGCCCGCTCGCCAGCAGCATGCCCAACGCCTGGATGGTCAGCCGCCGGGCGACGGCGTTCTTGCGGATCACGTTGGCGATGACCGTCTTGCCCTGCATGTCGATGCCCGGCGCGCCGCCGCGGATGATGTCGATGCGCTCGACCTGACTGGCGGGGATGCGCTTGAGGATGTCGTCGAGGGTGTCGCTCTTGGCCGCGGGTCGGTCGCCGTCGATGAGCACGTTGCCCGCCGCGCCGCCGAACCCGCGCACGCTGTCGCCGGTGTCCAGCGAGAAGCCGGGCAGGGCGAGGATCATCTCGAGCGCGGTGTTCGGCTGCAGGTGGGCGAAGAAGCTGGCCGGATAGCTGGTCACGCCGACGCTGGCGCCAGCCGCCTCGGGAGGCGGCGATTCCGGTGCCGGCGCGGCGCGCGCGCCGCCCGTGGCCAGCACGGCGACAGCGCTGCATATGACGACGCCGACCTTCACGAAGCCCCCCTCGATTGGCCGCCACTCATCGGCCTTGAATCGCGCGAAGACAACGCTGTCGCGTCGCGCACGCGAGCCTTTCCGCCGGACCCGACACAGGCTAGAGCCTCGCCTGGGTCGCGTTGAGAGGTCTCCCGGCGGTGAAGTTCGCAGGACGATGGATCGCGACGGGCGGCGTCGTGGCGCTGAGCCTGGTCGCCGTCGCGGCGCTGTCCCTGGCGATCTACGCCGCGTGGCTGTTCCACGACATGCCGGACGCCTCGCAGCTGGCAGACTACCGCCCGCCGACGGCCACGCGCGTCTACGCCTGGGACGGGACCCTGATCGGCGAATTCTCGCGCGAGCGGCGAATCTTCGTTCCCTACGACCAGATCCCGCCGCAGCTCGTCAACGCCTTCCTCGCCGCCGAGGACCGCAACTTCTTCCAGCACGGCGGCGTCGATCCGGCCGGCATGATGCGGGCGATGGGCAAGGACGTCGTCAACATCATCCATGGCCGGCGTCTCGAGGGCGGGTCGACCATCACCCAGCAGGTGGCCAAGAACGTCCTTCTGACCAACGAGGCGACCTTCGGCCGCAAACTGAAGGAGGCGATCCTCGCCCAGCGGCTCGAGAACACGCTGACGAAGAAGCAGATCCTCGAACTTTACATGAACGAGATCTGGCTGGGGTATCGCTCTTACGGCGTTGGCGCGGCCGCCTACAACTACTTCGGCAAGCCGCTCACCGACCTCGACCTGGCCGAATGCGCCTACCTGGCGGCGCTGCCGAAAGGGCCGGACAACTACCAGCCGGTGCGCAACAAGGCCGCGGCCATCCGGCGGCGAAACTGGATCATCGGTCAGATGCTCGAGCTCGGTTGGGTGAGCCGCCAGCAGGCCGACGCGGCGATGGCCGAGGACCTGGTCGTCCAGAACGCGCCCGAGCGGACCCGCTACCACGACGCCGACTACTTCGTCGAAGAGGTGCGCGAGCGCGCCATCCAGACGCTGGGGCCCAAGGTCGACGAGGGCGGCTTCTACATGCGCACCACCCTCGATCCGCGCCTGCAGACGATGGCGCGCGAGGCGCTGATGAACGGCCTCGAAGCCTACGACCGGCGCCACGGCTGGCGGGGCGCATGGGGTCACTCCGAAGACGCCGCCAACTGGGCGAAAGGTCCGCTGGGCCACGCGCCGGCCGAACGGCGCGACTGGCGCCCCGCGCGGGTGCTCGAGGCGAACGGGCGCGTCCAGCTGGCCGATGGGACGACCGGGACGATCGTCGGCGCCGACATGGCGTGGGCGCACGCGGGAAAAGGTCTGAACGTCGGCGACCTGGTGTTCGTCGCGCCAGCCGGAGCTGGTCAGTTCAACCTCAAGCAGGTGCCGGCGGTGAACGGCGCGCTGGTGGCGATCGACCCCTGGAGCGGGCGGACGCTGGCCATGGTGGGCGGCTACAGCTTCTCGCTCTCCAACTTCAATCGCGCCACCCAGGCGATGCGGCAGCCCGGGTCGGCCTTTAAGCCGTTCGTCTACGAGACCGCGCTCGAAAACGGATTCACGCCCGCCTCGACGGTCGACGCTGGGCCGATCTCGCTCAAGGGCGTAGGCGGCCAGGTGTGGTCGCCGGAGAACTTCCACAAGGGCATTTATGGCGCCCAGACGCTGCGGACGGGCTTGGCGTTGTCGCTGAACACCATGTCTGTGCGCCTGGCGATGCAGGTGGGCATGCCGAAGATCGTCGATACGGCGCTCAAGGCCGGCGTGGTCGACAGGATGGACCCCGATCTCGCGATGGCGCTCGGCGCCGGCGAGACGACGCCCTTCCGCCTGACGGCGGCCTATTCCGCTTTCATCAACGGCGGCCGCCGCGTCACGCCGCACCTTATCGAAGAGGTCGAGGATCGCGACGGCCATCCGATCCTGGACGCGGACCAACGGCCGTGCACGCGCTGCGACGCCGCCTTCAACGGCGATGAGAGCCCGCGCATCGAACCTTCGGGGCAACAGATCTTCGATCCAATCGCCGCGTACGAGCTGACATCGATGATGGAGGGGGTCGTCGAGCATGGGACCGCCTATCAGGCGCACATTCTCGGGCGGCCTATCGGCGGCAAGACCGGGACGACCAACGACTTCCGCAGCGCATGGTTCGTCGGTTTTTCGCCGGACATCGTCGTGGGCGTCTTCGTCGGCTTCGACGACAACCGCTCGCTCGGGCCGAACGAGACCGGCGCGGTCGACGCGGTGCCGATCTTCATCGACTTCATGCAACAGGCGCTGAAGGACACGCCTGTGCACGACTTCCGCGTGCCCCCGGATGCGAAGTTCGCGATCGTCAACGGGGCCAGCGAAGCCTTCCGGCCCAAAGACCTGCCGACCGGTCCGAGCGCGCCGTTCTCGGCCAGCGACAACAACGCCATTACGCGCAACCCGAACGCGCCGCCGCCGCCAGGCGGCCAGCCGCCCGCTGGCGCTCCGCCCGCGGCGCCGCCGAAGCATGCGCCGTCCGACCTGAACGGCCTATATTAGGCGCCAGCAACCGCCAGGAGTTTGGCATGAGACCGGATGTCGAGGCCGCGCAGGCCGACATCGAGCAGTCGATCGAACTGCTCAGGAGGCGACTTTGACTGGGCTCCGGCCCTAAGGCGCCTGGACGAACTCGACGCGCGCGTCGAAGACCCCAGCCTCTGGGAGCGGCCGGCTGACGCCCAGGCGCTGATGCGGGAGCGCACCCGCCTGGCCGGGCAGGTCGAGGCCGTGCGGTCGCTGGAGCGCGAGCTGGCCGACGCCGTCGGCTACGCCGAACTGGCTGACGAGGACGGCGATGAGGAGTCCTTGGCCGACGCCCGCGCCCAACTGGAGCTGATCAAGGCGCGCGCCGCCCGGGCCGAACTCGAGGCGCTGCTCGCCGGCGAGGCGGACGCCAACGACGCCTATGTGGAAATCAACTCCGGCGCCGGCGGCACGGAGTCGGCCGACTGGGCCCAGATGCTGCTGCGCATGTACACGCGCTGGGCGACGGCGCACGGCTTTACGACCGAGCTCGTCGAGGAGACGGCGGGGGAACAAGCCGGCATCAAGTCGGCGACACTGCAGGTGAAAGGCCCAAACGCCTACGGCTGGCTGAAGACCGAGGCCGGCGTGCACCGGCTGGTGCGCATTTCGCCGTTCGATTCCAATGCCCGGCGGCACACGAGCTTCGCCTCGGTCTGGGTCTACCCGGTGATCGACGACGCGATCGAGATCGACATCAACCCGGCCGACGTGCGCACCGACACCTACCGCGCATCCGGCGCGGGCGGCCAGCACATCAACAAGACCGACTCCGCCGTGCGGCTGACGCACATCCCGACCGGCGTCGCGGTCGCCTGTCAGGCGGGGCGCTCGCAGCACCAGAACCGCGATGAGGCGTGGAAGATGTTACGCGCCAGGCTCTACGAGCTGGAGCTGCAGAAGCGCGAGGCGGCGGCGCAGGCGGTCGAGGACCAGAAGACCGACATCGGCTGGGGGCATCAGATCCGCTCGTACGTCTTGCAGCCCTATCAGCTGGTCAAGGATCTGAGGACCGACGTCGAGACCTCCGACACCGGCGGCGTTCTGGACGGCGATCTCGACGACTTCATGGGCGCGGCGCTCGCCCAGCGCGTCGGCGCGACGCGCGACGCGGGCGAGGCGCGCTAGCGGCGTCTGGTCGGCGCGCGGGCGTCTACTCGGCTGCGTTGATCTCGATCACTTCGCCGGTGATGGCCGCCACCGGCGTCGAGGTGCGCTGGAACTTCAGGCTGCGGCCCTGGAAAAATGCCCCGGCCTCCATCGTCAGCTGCTCGTGGGTGATGTCGCCGTCGATGTGGCAGCTCGCGTACAGCCTGACCTGCTTGGCGCTGATCGAGCCGATGACGCGGCCGCGCGCCTCGACGCACTCGGCCTGCACGGCGCCCTCGATCTGGCCGCCTTCGCCGATGGAGAGGCGGGCGACGCTCACATCGCCGCGGATTACGCCGTCGACGTGCAGCTCGGTGTCGCCGCTTACGCCGCCGTCGATGGTGGTGTCGGACGCGATGAGGGAGGCGACCTTGGGCGACGCCGCCGGCTTGCGCAGATTGTTTGAGTCGGTGGGAGTGTTCATCTCGCTCATGATGCTCGCGCTGGGAGTTGATGCGGTCGGTTTAGTTGGTTGCTTGCTGAACATATTGGCCAGCCTCCAAGAAGCGTTCAGGGTTCTGCAGGCGCCCGTCAACCCAGACCTCATAGTGCAGGTGAGGCCCGGTCGAACGGCCGGTCGATCCGATGCCGCCCAGCCGATCGCCGATGGCGACATGCTGGCCGACCTTCACATAGATGACGGCCAGATGGCCAAAGCGTGTCTTCAGGCCATGGCCGTGGTCGATCTCGACGACGTTGCCATAGCCGTTGCGCTGGCCGGTGAAGGAGACGACGCCGGGCGCTGTCACATGCACCGGCGTATACATGGGGCCGGCGAAATCCAGCCCCGGATGGAAAGCGGGCCGTCCGGTGAACGGATCGATGCGCACGCCGAACCCGCTTGCCTTGCGCGTGCCCACCGTCGGCGCAGCCAGCGGCAGCGCGTGGACGACGTCGGTCAGATTGCGCAGATCGGAGAGATCGGCCGAGGCGCGCTGGATCCGCTCCGCGAAGCCTTCGTCAACGTCCAGTACGGCGGCGAGCGCGCGGGGGTCATTGTTCTCGATCAACGGACCGCCCAGGTTCTCAGAGCCCGACGGGCTGAACGACCCGGGGTCGAGGCCGGCGAGCTTGAACGCCAGTCTGAGGCGGTCGGCGCGCGACTTGGCGTAGATCTGGGCCTCGGCGATCAGTCGGTCCTGGTCTGCCTCGACGGCGCGAACGCCAGCGAGCGGGTTGGCGTCGGCGGTCAGCACGGTCGGCGCCAGCGCCTGCGCTGCGCCGGGATCGCCACGCGCTTCGGTCAGCAGCATGGCGAGGGCCGCGTGGCGGCTCTCGACCGAGCGGGCGAACGCGCTGAGCGCGCCGTTCGTGTCGCTGAGCTGCGCCATGGCGCTGTTGAGCTTCGCCTGGCGGTCGGCGGTCATGCGCTCGTAGTAGGCTTTGGTGCGCGCCGCGGCCTGGTCGGCCGCGTTCGGCTGGTTGGCCGCGATGACCATCGAGCCCGTGCAGATCACCATCCAGAGAGCGAGCAGGGCCCCGACGCACGCAGCGGCGACCTGGCGGCCGGTCGTAAGCACGATCCCGCGGACTTCGCCCCCGGCCGTGCGGAGATAGATGTGGCGTTCTGGGAACAGCGCCTCGAGAAAGCGCCGCAGTCGGGTCAGTTGGTCAAAGACCATCCGCGCGGAAACCTTTTGTCGAGTTCCCGCGTCATATGCCCCAACAAGCGGCGCATAAGCAACCACGCTGGGCCCGGATTGGGACCGAGCGGCGACGTTTGGACGCAGCGTTTAGCGCGAGTCGGCCGGCCGCACGACTCCGTGGCCCGAATAGGGCGCAAGCGTGGCCTTAAAGCGCCCTGGCGGCGTCCAGAACCTCCTTGGCGTGGCCTGGCACCTTCACCTTGCGCCAGACGCGGGCGATCTTACCGCCGCCGTCGATCAGATAGGTGGCCCGCTCGATGCCCATGTACTTGCGGCCGTACATGCTCTTCTCGACCCAGACGCCGTAGCGATCCACCACGGCCCCCTCGGTGTCGGCGCCCAGCGGGAAGTTCAGGTCATACTTGGCCTTGAACTTGTCGTGGCTCTTTACCGAGTCCTTCGAGACGCCGACCACGCCGACGCCAGCCTTCAGGAAGTCGTCGTGCGCGGCGGCGAACTGCTGCGCCTCGCTTGTGCAGCCCGAGGTGTCGTCCTTGGGATAGAAGTAGAGGACCAGCTTCCGCCCCTTGAAGTCGCCAAGGCGCACGTGGCCGCCGCCGTCGCTTGGAAGGTCGAAGTCCGGCGCGGCGTCGCCCGCCGTCAGTGCGCTCGCCATCACTCGTGCTCCTCTTCGTCGGTTAGAAACAATCTGATCCGGGTCTTGCCCTTGCGCAGCTCGGCCTCGCCGCCCTCGAACGCCGCCGGCGCGTTGGCGTCCTCGACCTTCACGCCGTTGATGCGGAACCCGCCGCCGGCGATCTGTCGCCGAGCGTCCGAGTTCGACGTCGCGAAGTTGACGGACACCATCAGCTCTGCGGCCGAAATTCGCTTCAGCCGCGCTGCGCTCATGCCAACCGCGGGCAGCCCGGCGAGGGCGTCGCCGGCCCGCCCGTCCTCGAACGCCGCCTTGGCCGTCGACGCGGCGTCGTCCGCCGCCTCGCGGCCGTGCAGGAGGGCGGTGGCTTCGTTGGCCAGCACCTTCTTCGCCTCGTTGATCTCGGCGCCGCCGAGATGCTCCAGCCGCACGATTTCGGCGAGCGGCAGGTCGGTGAACAGCCGCAGGAACCGGCTCACGTCGGCGTCGTCGGTGTTGCGCCAGAACTGCCAGTAGTCGTAGGCGCCAAGGAGCTCCGGGTTCAGCCAGACGGCGCCGTCGACGGTCTTGCCCATCTTCACGCCGGCCGACGTCGTGACCAGCGGCGCGGTGACTCCGAACGCCTCGGCGGCGTCCAGCCTGCGGATCAGGTCGATGCCGTTGACGATGTTGCCCCACTGCTCGGAGCCGCCGAACTGCAGCGTGCAGCCCAACCGGCGGTGCAGCTCGAGAAAGTCGACCGCCTGCATCAGCACATAGTTGAACTCGAGCACCGTCAGCGGCTGCTCGGCCTCGATCCGTGAGCGGACGAACTCCAGGGTCAGCAGGCGATTGACGGTGAAGTGCACGCCGAATTCGCGCAGGAACTCGACGTAGCCCAACGCCTCGAGCCACTCGGCGTTGTTCACCATCACCGCGTCGTTCGCGGCGCCGCCGAAGCGCAGGAAGGGCGCAAAAGCGCGCTGGATGCCGGCGATGTTGGCGGCGATTTCGGCGTCGGACAGCAGCGGGCGCTGGCTCGTCTTGTCGGACGGATCGCCGACCTTGGTCGTCCCGCCGCCCATCAGCACGATCGGCCGGTGGCCGGTCTGCTGCAGCCGGCGCAACGTCATGATCTGCACCAGGCTGCCGACGTGCAGGGAGGAGGCCGTGGCGTCGAAGCCGATGTATGCGGTGATCGGCCCCCTCAGCGCCGCGGCGTCCAGGCCGGCGAGGTCGGTCGCCTGGTAGACATGGCCGCGCTCGATCAGCGTCCGAACGAGGTCGGACTTCGCGTCGAAGCGGCTGGGATCGGTGACGGGGGGCATGACGGTTTCTTTCGGAGGCTGGCTTTCGGCCGGAGACCGTCTCTTGGCAAGAGCCCGACGCCGACCTTCTGGCGGCTGGGCGTGATGATCCGGCCGCTCGCTTACGGGTGCGAGCGGTAATAGCGACGGCTTTGGCGGGCGCGTCCGGTCATCGGCGCGCTGGCTACAGGACCGGCGCTATGGCAGTCAACCGGCGATGCGCATCCTGGGCTTCATGACCGGCACGTCGCTCGACGCCGTCGACATGGCGGTGCTCGAGACGGACGGCGAAGTCATCGAACGGCTGGGGCCGACCGGTGAGAAGCCGCTGGAGCCGGCCACGCGAGCCCTGATCGAAACGGCGACCGCCGATGCGCTGGCGCTCACGCCGGGCGCGCCGGAACCAGACAGCTTCGCCGCCGCGGCCGCGGCGGTCGCCGACGAGCACATCGTCGCCGCCGACGACTTCATGCGCCGGCACAGGCTGCTGCCTGAGGATCTCGACCTCGTCGGGCTGCAGGGCCAGACGGTCCTGCACGCGCCGCCCACGCCGGACCGGTCGGGGCGCAGCGTCCAGCTGATCGATGCGCCGGCTGTTGCCCGCGCGCTCGGCGTCGCCGTGGCCTACGACTTCCGCGCCGACGACGTGGCGGCCGGCGGGCAGGGCGCGCCGCTCGCGCCGATCTACCACGCCGCGCTCGTCCGCTACTCGACGCTCTCGACCCCAACGGCCGTGCTCAACCTGGGCGGCGTCGCCAACCTCACGCTCGTTGGCTCCGACGGGCGGCTGGAAGCCTTCGACTGTGGGCCTGCGAACGGCATGCTCGACCAGCTCGTCCAGGCGCGCGGGACAGGGCGCTACGACGCCGATGGCGCCCTGGCTGCGGCGGGCAAGGTCGATGCCGCCGTCCTGGAGGCCTACCTGGGCGAGCGCTACTTCCAGGCGCGCGGCCCGAAATCGCTCGACCGCTTCGACTTCCCGATCGAGCCCGTGCTCCACCTCAGCCTCGAGGATGCGGCCGCGACGCTTACCGCGTTCGCCGCCGAAGCGGCGGTGCGCGGCCTGAAGATGCTATCGGAGCTGCCGCTTCGCCTGGTGATCACCGGCGGCGGCCGCCACAATCCGACGCTCATGAAGGCGATCCGCGCCAGCCTGCCGTTTCCGGCGATGAGCGCGGAAGAGGTCCATTGGCGGGGCGACGCGATCGAGGCTGAGGCGTTCGCCTTCCTGGCCGCCCGCTGCCTCATCGGGTTGCCCATCTCATTCCCGACGACGACCGGCGCGCCCGAGCCGATGACCGGCGGGCGTATCGTCCAGCCCTGACCGCCGCCTTTGCCCGCTTGACGCCTCAGGCGGGCTCGCGCTGCCGCGCGGCGGCGGGCTGCGGGGTCGCCGGCCGTGCGCCGCCGGGGCGCGAGACGTCGGAGAGCCGTTTGATCGCCTCCTCGGGCAGCTGCAGCGAAAAGCCGGGCTCATAGTCCTTCAGCTGCTGCAGCGTGCGCGGGCCGATGATCACGCTCGTCACGCCGCGCCGGGTCAGGCACCAGGCGATGGCGACGGCGACCGGCGTCGTCCCAAGTTCGGCGGCGACGTCCTCGACCGCCTCGACGATCTCGAAGTTGCGGTCGGTGAGGATCATCCCGGCCATGCCGGGACGCCCGCCAGCGCGGCGGCCGAGCCGGGTGTCGGCCGCCGGCGTCTCGCCACGGCGGTACTTGCCGCTCAGCATGCCGCCGCCGATCGGGCTGTAGATTAGCGTGCCAAGCCCGTGGCGTTCGGCCGTGGGCAGAACGTCGGTTTCGATATCGCGGGCGATCAGGGAATAGCGCGGCTGCAGGCTCGTCAGCGGCACGCCGTTCATTTTCTCCGCCGCCCACTGGCACTCGACCATCTGGCTGCCGGTGAAGTTCGAGCAGCCGATGTAGCGGACCTTCCCGGCGCGGACGAAGCCGGCCAGCGTATCCATCGACTCTTCCAGGGGCGTGTCCGGATCGAAATGGTGCATCTGGTAGAGATCGACGTAGTCGGTCCCGAGCCGCTTCAGGCTCGCATCCAGCGCCCGCGTCAGGTGCAGCCGCGAGAGACCGACGTCGTTCGGGCCGGGGCCCTGGGCGCCGCGCGCCTTGGTCGCGATCACCACCTTGTCGCGTTTGCCGGCGACCGCGCGGCCGACGACCTCTTCCGATTGGCCGCCGGTGTAAACGTTTGCGGTATCGATGAAGTTGTTCCCGGCGTCGAGGAAGGCGTCGATGATCCGTTTCCCCTCGGCCTCGTCGCAGGGCGCGGTCTCCGACGTGCCGAAGTTCATGGCGCCCAGGCAGGCGCGGCTCACCTTCAGGCCCGAGCGGCCGAGCGTGACGTAATCCATGGTTTCAATTCCTTCCTGATCTCAATCCCGGACAGGGCGAGCATCGCACGCGGCCTGCGGCCACGCCAACGCGGAAGGGAAGGAATCAGGCCGGCTCGGCCGCCAGGCGCTTGTCGAGATAGTCGGCCACGTGGCGCTCCACGTCCGGCAGGTTGTTGGTCCAGAAATGGTCGGCGCCCTCGATCACGTCGTAGTCGATGACGATGCCCTTCTGGGTCCTGAGCTTGGTCACCACCCGCTCGACCTCGGCTGGCGGCACGACCGGATCGGCCGCGCCGTGCAGGAAAAGCCCCGATGCCGGGCAGGGGGCGAGGAAGCTGAAGTCGTAGGCGTTGGTCGGCGGCGAGACCGAGATGAAGCCGTCCGTCTCCGGCCGCCGCATCAGCAGCTGCATGCCGATGTAGGCGCCGAAGCTGTAGCCGGCGACCCAGGTCTGCGAGGCCGCCGGATTGGTCGCCTGCAGCCAGTCGAGCGCGGTGGCCGCATCGGCCAGCTCGCCCACGCCGGCGTCGAACTCGCCCTGGCTGCGGCCGACGCCGCGCAGGTTGAAGCGCAGGACGGAAAACCCGCGCTTCATGAACAACAAGAAGAGCTGCGCCACCACCGGGTGGTTCATGTTGCCGCCGGCGCGCGGGTGGGGATGCAGGATCAGCGCGATCGGCGCGCCTTCCTTCTTGCCCGAGGCGTAGCGGCCCTCGATCCGCCCCGCCGCACCCGTCAGCACCACTTCAGGCATTTCGTCTCCCGGCCGCCTCGAATTCTTGACTCATTTAGTTGGTCTTCCTAGATGACGCCAGAGCAGGCGGCCGCCCGAAAGCCGGCGGCGGTCTTAGCACAGGCGAATTCCGATGCGCGCGATTTCTCCAACGCCGGGAAAGGTCCGGCGATGAAGCTTTCGACCAAGGGCCGCTATGCGGTGATGGCGATGACCGACCTCGCCGGACACGGCGACGAGCGGCCCGTGACCCTGGCCGAGATCGCCGAGCGCCAACAGCTCTCGCTGCCCTATCTGGAGCAACTGTTCGCTCGCCTCAGACGGCGTGGCCTCGTCGTCAGCGCCCGCGGCCCTGGCGGCGGCTATCGCCTCGCGCGGACGGCGGACGCGACCTCGATTGCGGATGTGGTGACGGCTGTCGACGAGCCGTTGCGCGCGACACGCTGCGCCGGCAGCGACGCCCTCATCGGCTGCATGCGCGGCGGTGAACGCTGCCTCACCCACGCCCTCTGGGAAGAGACCGGCCGGCGCATCGAAGACTACTTCGCCAGCGTCTCGCTCGCCGACGTCATCGCCGGCCGATTGGGCGCCGAGCGCCCCGCGAGGGCTGCATGAGCGCCGTCTACCTCGACTACAACGCCACCGCCCCGATCCGCCCGCAGGCGGCGGACGCCGCGGCCTGCGCGCTCGCCATCGGCGGCAATCCCTCCTCGGTGCACGCGGCTGGGCGCCTGGCGCGCGCGGCGATCGAGCGGGCGCGGGGGGAGGTCGCGGCGCTCGTCGGCGCGCCCGCTGACGCCGTGACCTTCACCAGCGGTGGCACCGAAGCCAACGCGCTCTCCATCGACAGCGCTTTTGCCGGCGGCGTTCGCCGGCCGCTCGTCGCCCTGGCCGAGCACGCCAGCGCCATGCAGACCGCGCTCGCCAGCGGCCTGATGGTCGAGGGCTGGGCCATGACGCCCGACGGAACCGCCGACCTGGATTGGCTGACCGAGCGCCTCAAGGGCTGGAAGGCCAATGACGGGCCGATCTTCGCCGTCCTCTCGCTGGCCAACAACGAAACCGGCGTCATCCAGCCGGTCGCTGCGGCGGCTGAAGTCATCCACGCGGCCGGCGGCAAGCTGCACGTCGACGCCGTGCAGGCGGCCGGCAAGATCCCTGTCGACTTCGCCAGTCTCGGCGCGGACACCCTTTCGCTTTCAGCCCACAAGCTCGGCGGTCCGCAAGGCGTCGGAGCCCTGGTCGCCAGCAAGAACGCCGTCCTCTCCCGCCGCCAGCACGGCGGCGGCCAGGAGCGCGGCCGCCGCGCCGGCACGGAAAACCTCGCCGGCATCGCCGGTTTCGGCGCGGCGGCGGCCGTTGCGATGGCCGAGCTCGATCTGGCCGCTCGTCAGGCCGCCTGGCGCGACGCCGCGCAGGCGCGCGTGGCCGGGGTCGCCGGCGTGACCGTGTTCGGCGCGAATGCGCCGCGGCTCCCCGCCGTCCTCTGCTTCGCCACCGACGGCTTCGACTCCGAAAAGCAGGTGATGGCGCTCGATCTCGAGGGCGTCATGGTCTCGGCCGGCGCCGCTTGCTCGTCGGGCAAGGTCGCGCCCAGCCGCGTGCTGCAGTCCATGGGTTTCGGCGCCGCGGCCAACACCGCCATCCGCGTCAGCGGCGGCTGGGCGACGAGCGAGGCCGACTGGCGGCGGTTCACCGAGACCTGGCTCGCGGTGCAGGCGCGGTTCGCGCTCCGCCGGCGAGCGGCGTAGGGGCGCCCGATGGCCGCGGTCAAGGAAACCATCAAGACGGTCGAGGCGCTGGAGGCCTACCAGCACGGCTTCGTCACCGACATCGAACAGGACTTCGCGCCCAAGGGGCTGGGCGCCGACACGGTGCGCTTCATCTCGGCGAAGAAGGGCGAGCCGGCGTGGATGCTCGAGTGGCGGCTCGGCGCGTTCGAGCGCTGGCTCGCGCTCGAGGAACCGCATTGGGCCAAGATCGCCCACGCGCCGATCGACTATCAGGACGCCTACTATTTCGCGGCGCCGAAGACGAAGGCGGGACCGAAGTCGCTCGACGAGGTCGATCCCGAACTCCTCGCCACCTACGCCAAACTGGGCATCCCCTTAAGGGAGCAGGAGGTGCTGGCGGGCGTCGAGGGCGCGCCGAAATACGCCGTGGACGCCGTCTTCGACAGCGTCTCGGTGCTCACGACCTTCAAGGCGGAACTCGCCAAGGCCGGCGTCATCTTCTGCTCGATGAGCGAGGCCATCCGCGACCACGGCGAACTCGTGCGCCAGTATCTGGGCACGGTCGTTCCCGTCTCGGACAACTACTTCGCCTGCCTGAACAGCGCCGTCTTCTCCGACGGCAGCTTTGTCTACGTGCCGCCGGGCGTCCGCTGCCCGATGGAGCTGTCGACCTACTTCCGCATCAACGCCGCGGAGTCCGGCCAGTTCGAGCGCACGCTGATCATCGCCGATGCGGGCGCCTACGTTTCCTACCTCGAAGGCTGCACCGCGCCGATGCGCGACGAGAACCAGCTGCACGCCGCCGTCGTCGAACTGGTCGCGCTGGACGACGCCGAGATCAAATACTCAACGGTCCAGAACTGGTACCCGGGCGACGCGCAAGGCAAGGGCGGCATCTACAATTTCGTCACCAAGCGCGCCGACTGCCGCGGCGCCCGCTCGAAGGTCTCCTGGACCCAGGTCGAGACCGGCTCGGCGATCACCTGGAAGTATCCGTCCTGCATCCTGCGCGGCGACGGGTCGTCGGGCGAGTTCTACTCGATCGCGGTGACCAACAACCGCCAGCAGGCGGACACCGGCACCAAGATGATCCATCTGGGTCGCGACACGCGCTCGCGCATCATCTCCAAGGGCATTTCGGCCGGCGGCTCGTCCAACACCTACCGCGGCCTCGTCTCCGCCCACCCGCGGGCCGTGGGCGCGCGCAACTTCACCCAATGCGACAGCCTCCTGATCGGGAAGACATCGGCCGCCCACACCGTCCCCTACATCGAGGCCAGGAACGGCTCGGCGAGGCTTGAGCACGAGGCGACGACGACGCGGCTTTCCGAGGAGCAGCTCTTCTACGTGATGCAGCGCGGCTTGAGCCAGGAGGACGCCGTCGCCCTGCTGGTGAACGGCTTCGTCCGCGAGGTGCTGCAGGAGCTCCCGATGGAGTTCGCCGTCGAGGCGCAAAAGCTGGTGGCGATCAGTCTCGAGGGGAGCGTGGGGTGAGCGAAGAACCCAAGGCCGTGGTCAACCTCGCCGACCTGCAACTGCACGAACTGGCGCCGGAGAGGCAGGAGAGTGGCCGTTACGCAGCGCAGTTCGGCGAGATCGGGCGCGCCCTCGGCTTCTACCGCCTCGGCTGTATGTTGCACGTCGTCCCGCCCGGCAAATCGGCGTTCGGCGCGCACCGGCACCATGGGTGCGACGAGATGTTCTTCATCCTGTCGGGCACGGGCGAGTACCGAATTGGCAAAGACCGCCTGCCGGTTGGGCCGGGCGATTGCCTGGGCGCGCCCGCCGGCGGGAAGCACCATCAGATCGTCAACACCGGCTCCGAAGACCTGAAGTATCTCGGTTTCTCGAACATCGGTGACGCCGACGTGGTCGAAAGCGAGGAGGGCCCCACCAGCGTCATCATCGGGACGCGCGGAAACATCTACACGTCAGCGACCTACTACGGGCGTGGCGTGCTGACGCCTCAGACCCGCCGGGAGGACCCGGAGAGGCTTCTTCGGGAAGAGCCGGGCGCATGACCCTCGAGACCATAGATCACGCCCAGGTGGCGATGCCGGCCGGCGAGGAGGCTAGGGCGAGGGCGTTTTATCGCGATCTCCTCGGCCTGCCCGAACAGCCGAAGCCGCCGGAGCTCGCCAAGCGCGGCGGCTGCTGGTTCGAGAGCGCGCGGGTGAAGGTGCACTGCGGCGTCGAGACGCCGTTTTCGCCGGCGAAAAAGGCCCACATCGCCTTCCGCGTCGACGACGTCCAGGGCCTTGCCAAGCGCGCCCGCGCCGCAGGCTACGAGGTGGTCGACGACGACCTCTTGGCGGGGCACGAGCGCATCTACATCTACGACCCCTTCGGCAACCGGCTGGAGTTCCTCAAGCCCCTGGAGGACTCAGTCTGATGCTTACGATCAACGATCTGCACGTCCGCGTCGGCGAGGCGGAGATCATCAAGGGGCTCACGCTCGATCTCCCCGCCGGCGAGGTGCACGCCGTCATGGGGCCGAACGGCGCCGGCAAGTCCACGCTGGCCTACGCGCTCGCGGGACGGCCCGGTTACGAGGTCACGGCCGGCGCGGCGACCTACGACGGCGAGAACTTGCTGGCGATGGCTCCGGAGGAACGCGCGGCCAAAGGCGTCTTCCTCTCCTTCCAGTACCCGCTGGAGCTGCCCGGCGTGCCGGGGCTGACGTTCCTGCGCACGGCGCTGAACGCCCAGCGGAAGGCGCGGGGGGAGGGCGAGGTCGGCGCGCCCGACTTCCTCAGGCTCGCCCGCGAGAAGGCGGCGGCCCTGAAGATCGACTTCGAGATGCTCCGCCGGCCGCTGAACGTCGGCTTCTCCGGCGGCGAGAAGAAGCGGATGGAGATCTTCCAGATGGCG
>Ga0070735_10001165_pt1 | contig 26024 bp, 23 predicted proteins | sample Coa_R1_FD_66443 | JGI IMG/M metagenome (GOLD analysis project Ga0070735, IMG submission 66443) | Surface soil microbial communities from Centralia Pennsylvania, which are recovering from an underground coalmine fire - Coalmine... | ecosystem: Environmental > Terrestrial > Soil > Unclassified ...
TGCATTCCGGCAATTGCCGGAAGAAATAGCGCCGCGCACGCACCGATGACGGCAATGGGCGCGACGAGCTGCAGTTCGGCGAGCAGCGATGTGTGCGCGTGGTCGCATTCGCGCCGCCCGTTGCGTTGGAAATGGTCGACGAGCATCGCAGCCGCAAGCCGCGCGCCGGCAACCAGCGGTCCGAAGACCAGCAGCGTTGCGGCGGCGGCCGGGAGTGAACGCGCGGAGGGGCCGACCCCACACCCGCATCCGAGGTAGGCGTCCATCCGCGCGTTCCACCGCAAGGGCCCGTGGGTGAGCACGATTGCGGCGAGAATGAACGGCGCGCTTTCGAACAACGTCGCGGCCGACGTAACGAGCAGCGCGCTGACCACACTGCTTTATCACGCGCGGCGGCGCCGTCGTCAAGGGGATGTCCCGCAGCGCATCGAGGCGGGCACTACGGACAATATGGAGCCTTCACGTGCGCGTGGTTTCACGCTGCTCGAAGTCGTGATATCCCTGGCGCTCGTTGCACTGCTTGCGTATTTGCTGCTGCACGTTTTGGGCGGCGGCCTCGCAGCGGCGCGGCTGCAGTCGGAGCGTGACGTCGAGCAAAGCACCATCGGTTCGCTCGTCGACGATCTCACCGAAGAAGAAGACGACGCGTGGGCTATTTACAATGCGCCCACCGACGTGCTCGGACAGTCAAACGCCGATGGTCACGAGGTCGACTTCTTCGAGCGTGACGGCAAGCAGCGCACGTATTTTTGGTGTTACAATTATAATGCAATGACGCGTACGCTGACGCGTTATCGTTTCAGTTTTCCCGGCGCGGTACCGCAACGGGACGTCGTCTACACCGGCATCACCGACTTCTCTTCACACACGTATCCAATCACGGCGATGCAGGATCCGAGTACGCCGGTATACTCGTCGCTGTACAGCGGTGCGCATCTGCAGAGCGGCATCGTTCGCTTCTACGCATCGACGATGCCGTGGATTCAAGGCGGCAACAACGTCACCTACGTGCACATCGAAACGCCGATCGTGAAGCAAGACTTGCAACTGGTGACGCAAACCGCCCCGAGCGGCTTCACCGTCGTTTTGTGGTACACGCCTTCGCCGAAACCATCAGCCACCGCGCTCCCGGCATTCAAGACCTGGCCTGCGGATCTGGTGCTTGGCGCGTCGGGCGCCCCGGTCAACCTCACGAGCGGTGCGCTCGCGGATGCTTCGCCGAAGATGTGGGTCGCGCGCGAAATCAATGCGCTGTTCGGCGGCGGAACCGCCCTTGCAGCGTCACCGTGCTACGCAATGGCGATGGATACATCCGGCACTGCACCCGATGCCTCGATTGACGGAACGCCCGCGCAGACCGCACTCGGCGTTCACGTCGACTCAAACGGATGTGAAGTCGATTCGAGCGACGCGCCGCTCACGACACCAGTCGTTGTAGCGTGGGAGCCGAGCGGCACAAGCGAAACGTTTGCGGTCCAGAGCAATACATGTGCCAACGCACAAGTCGGCCCCTGGAAGCCATATAGCGGGACGGGTGTAAACCTCGAACTAGACGCGGCCGGTAAAGCGGCGGCCTCATGTACCGTCACGTTGAGCGACGGCGTTTCGACGCAGACACCGACAGCCGACAACGGCAGCATTGGCGTGAAAGTGTGGTCGATGAGCCTCGTCGAGGTCGGCAGCGGAGATTCTTGTGAGGTTATTTCGAACGGGAATGGCATAGTCAAAATGAATTGTAGTGGTAGGGGAAGTGCGACGTATGGCCCCAATTGCGCGGCGACTGGTGTCGAGCGCGAGAGCATAACTTCCGGAAACGGGAGCGGTTCGGGGCAAGTGTGGGCCATGAATCAAGCCGTGATGCTTTCCTCATTACCGACCACCACGAGCGGGTGGGCAACGTTGCTGAATAACGGCGTAACTGACGTATTACGTAGCGGTGGCGGTGTCGTTGGGAACAGATCAACCATCGTGGCCGGCTGCCCACTCTAAACGTAAACGAATCAGCGCTGATCATCGTTGCTGCCGAGCCTCGGCACCTATGGCCAGCTCAGCTGATTCGGGTCCTTATTCGCGCGAGGGTCGATTGGAAACTCTGCCGCGCCGACAGCACTGGCTGACACGTTCGGGTTGTAGGGAAGGTATTGGCCTCCAAACCAGATTGTTCTAGGATCGGTAGCATATGTGTTAACTGCAAACATCCCAGAATCAACGAGGTTTTGGTTGCAGGACGTGCCGCCCGAAACGTCCGTTCCGTTAACGGAGAGGACCGAATACGCTCCGCTCCTTTGCTGCGATGCGAAATTGACTGAACGTATGTTTTCCGTCAGCCACTCGTCGACGCTCGAACCCGGTAGGCTGTTTTGTGCGCGTTCGTATTCCCACGCGATGTAGCAAGGCATTTCGGTGCTTGCATCGAGCGTTGCGAGGCGATAGTCGCCGTTGGTCTCCCATGCTGGAGGCGCATAGTACGCGTTACTCGGGAGCGTCGGCGCTTTCAGCGTTTGATTGCCGCCGGTTAGCGTGACGTTGTCATGCACGACGGCCTGCACCGTGAACGGCGCTGGGGTCGGCGTGCCGCAATTGTTCGTGCAGCTCGGCGGTGCATATCCCGGCGGCGGCGTGTACGTAACATCGTTGCCGATCACGAGCAGATAGTGCCCGTTCGCCGCGCCGTTCAGTGTGAAGGCGCCGTTGGAATTCGTCGTCGCTTGCGGCGATGGGAGCGGTGTCGGACAACCGTCGTTGCCTGGCGTGATGGACGTCACGGGAGACGGCGTTGCGCCGCACGGTGCCCACGGCATCAGCACGACTTTGACGCCCGAAAGCGGCGAGCCGGTCTTGTCGTCAACGACGATGCCCGAAGCGTTGGTTGTTGACGGAGTCTGCGTCGGTGCAGGACTCGGCGTCGAACCGCCGCCGCCGCTGGGCGGCGTAATGCCGCCGCCTCCGCCACCGCCGCATGCGGCCAATAGCAAAGCACCGGCTGCAAAAACCACTGGAACGTACCGCTTCACCGCTTCCTCCTCCATGAGGCAAGTGCCCACACGTGGATGCAATTGGACAGCGGCGGCCGCAACTCCGCGTCGTGCTACTGCGGCGCTGGTGTAGGCTCGAACGGGCGCGGATTGAAGCCCGGCGGCGGTGCGTCACTCGTACCCGGCGGGGGCGGAGCCGGCTGCACGCCGATGCTGCGGCAACCCACCGGTGCCGGAATCGTGTGAATGGTGCGATCTGCAAAGATCGCGCCGTCGCGCGAAAGTGGCGGCTTCGTCCCGGCGAGCCGCCCGTAGTCAAACGCGCCGCGCAGATTTGAAAGCAACGTGTTGCCGTCGCGTGGCCCGAGCGGTAAGTACCGCTTTTCGTCGGGCAGCGAAGCAAACGTCGGCAGATGGAACACCGTCTCGACGAACTTGATCACCGAATCTTGATCGTTCAAATCGTGCACGATGACGCCGGTTTTGCCGTACGGCGAGATGACAATCGCGGGGACGCGTGCGCCGTCGCCGCACGGATGTCCGTCGGGACAGGTTTCGAAGTTGTGCGGCGTCACGTGGTCCCAAAAGCCGCCCAAATCGTCCCATGTGATGACGATGGCGCTGTCCTTCCAATACTTGCTGCGCGCAATCGCCGAAACGGTTGACGCAACGAACGCTTCGGATATCTGCGAATCGGTGTAGCCGGGGTGATCGTCGTCGCCGAGAAAATGCTTCTGCACGTACGGATCGTGATTGGCCGGCCGCAGCCCGAGCGTGTTGTGCGATCCGCCCTTCACGTAAAAGACACCGCGATCGGGCAGACGGCCGAGCGCGAGATCATCGTAGAACGCCGTCACGTCGCGCATGTTCGAAACCATCGATCGGTTTTTCACCACGTATCCAAAGTATTGCGGCGCGAGATGGTGCGCGATGAGGCCGATGTGCCGCGGTGTCGCGTAGCCTTCCTCGTACCAGCGCCAGGGAATCGCCGCGCCGTTCAATTTCGCTATGACGGCTTTATCTTCACGTACTTCGCCGGTGTCTTGCGTAACCGCGCCGACGTCCTTGCGCTGCATCGTCAGCAGCACGTTCGCGTATCGTTGGTTGAGTTGCGTCTTCTTCGGTGGTTGCGCGGGATTGTACGGCCCAAATGCGGGGTCGAGATCGACGAAGATCGGATCGCCGGGATCGCTTGCATTTGGCGCGCGCGTCTTCGGGTTGCGCGCGTACTCGGTCAAGCCGTTTTGCGCCGCTATGATCTCGACGTTACTCGGCGTCGACGGCCCGCGCAGCGCTTGATAGAAATTGTCGAACAACGTGAAGCGTTTCGCGTACGCCCACAAGTACGGAATCGCGGCGCAATCGATGTGGTACATCGACTCGGCTCCGACGGAGAAGCGCTGTGCGGGCGTCGCGCTCTTCTCTTCCTGCATCACTGCGCTGCCTTGCGCTGCAACGAACCGGTCCATCTTGCCGCCGTCGAACGCTTGCAACTGCACGTCGCGGGCGTTGCTCTCGTAATAAACGTCCGGATCGGTCAGTCGGAACGGCGTGACGCTGCGATGCGTGATCGGATCGATTTGCGCAAACCCGTGCGCCCGTGCTTGCGCGGACCAAATGCCGTTCGCACCTGGAAACGTTCCGAACTCCGCATCGAAGGACCGATTCTCCTGATAGATGACGAAGATGTGTTTGATGTGCTGTGCGAGCAGCCGGTCGATTTGCATGGGCGTCGGCTGTGCGGGCGAGACTGCGGCGCTGAAGAGCGGTGCAGCGGCCACGGCTGCCAATGAGGCGGCCGCGAGCAAAACGCGTAGCTTCATGCAGTAGCATACCGTCCCACCGGCTAATGACCTGCGCCATGTCCTCGAAGATCGTCGCGCCGCGCGGCACCCAAGACTTCCTACCGCCCGAGACCGGCCGCTGGCAGGAACTCGAATCGCGCATTCACGTGCTGGCGCACCGCTACGGCTACGGCGAGATCCGCACGCCGATGTTCGAAGCAACGGAACTGTTCGTGCGCGGCGTCGGCGAGACGACCGACATCGTCGAGAAAGAGATGTACACGTTCGTCGACAAAGGCGACCGTTCGATGACGCTGCGCCCGGAGTTTACGGCGCCGGTCATGCGCGCAGCGCTGCAGAGCAACCTCTTCGCGCAAGGGCCGCAGCGCTTGTACTACATCGGACCGATCTTTCGCTACGAGCGTCCGCAAGCGGGCCGCTATCGCCAATCGCACCAGTTCGGCATCGAGTGCACCGGGTTTGCGGGTCCCGAAGCGGACGTCGAAGTGATTGCGCTTGCCGTTCATCTTTTTCGTTCTTACGGTCTTACGACGGAACTCAACATCAATTCCATCGGCGACGACGAATGCCGTCCGCGCTACCGTGAAGCGCTGCTCGCGCATTTCCGTCCGCACGTAACATCGCTCAGCGAAGATTCGCAACGCCGTCTCGAGCGCAATCCGCTGCGCTTGCTCGACAGCAAAGCACCGCAAGATCAGCCGTTTTTGGACAGCGCGCCGAAATTCGAGGACCGCCTGTGCGATGCGTGCCGCGAGCACTTCGAAAGCGTAAAACAGTATCTCACGCAGCTCGGCATTCCGTTTAGCGTCAATCCGCGCATCGTTCGCGGGCTCGACTACTACACGCGCACGGTGTTCGAGTTCGTTTCCGGAGCGCTGGGTGCGCAAAGCACAGTGTGTGCGGGCGGCCGTTACGACGATCTCATCAAGTCGCTCGGCGGTCCGGACGTGCCGGCCGTCGGGTTCGCGCTCGGACTCGAGCGGTTGCTGACGACGATCGCCGCCGCCGGCGCGTCCCCCGAAATGGAGCGCAGCGGCATTCAAGTGATCGCGCTCGGCGCGCAAGCACGCGGGGTGCTGGTGATTCTTTCCGCGCTGCTGCGCTACGCGCTCAGCATCCCGATCTTCATGGATTTCGACGATCGCAAACTGCTCGCGCAATTGAAAACCGCCGACCGCAACAACGCGCGGTATGCGCTCATTGTGGGAACGGATGAACTGCAGGCGGGCGAGGCGGTGCTGCGCGATCTCGCGGAACGCACCGACACCCGGCTCACGCTCGGAAAAGACCTGGTACCGCAGCTTGTGGAAATGGTGGGATGAAATGTATCTGATCATGACGGCGCCCTCGGGGAGGACGTACGCTGGCAGCATCTTGAGGCGCCATGAAGCGATGGGGGGCGCCCTTCGAGGTTGCTCAGGACAGGCTGCGCCTAGGGCGGAGCGCCTTTAGAATGGACGAAACGGAGACCCTCAAAGACCTCCTGGAGATTATGTACGAGCACGACTTGGACGCCCTCAAAGTGAAGGTCGGCGACAAGGTGTTCGAGCTGGTCCGCCGCGAGGCGGGCATCACGGTGCTGCCTACCGCCGGCGGCGGTGCACCCGCGCCCGCAGTCGAGACGGGAACCGCCGCGGCGCCTCCCGCTGCAGCGGCGGCCTCGGCCAACGTGAAAAAGGTCACAGCTCCGCTGGTCGGCGTTTTCTACCGTTCGCCCTCGCCGGACTCCGAGGCGTACGTGAAAGTCGGCGACCGCGTCGAGGCCGGTCAAGTACTGTGTATTCTCGAAGCGATGAAGCTGTTCAACGAAATTACCAGCGACCACACGGGCGTGGTGACGCGGATCATTCCGGAAAACGGCGAGCTGGTTTCCCTGGGTCAGGAGCTGTTTTGGATCGAACCGTAGACGTCAAAGGCAAGCGCGGTTTTGACGACCTGCTTGCCGACCGCCGCGGCATCTACGACGCGCCGCATTATCGCGGGCAATGTGAAGCGATCGCGGACGCAATGGTCAAGGCGTTGCGTCGCGGCAACAAGATTCTGTGGATGGGCAACGGCGGCAGCGCCGCCGAGGCGCAGCACATGGCCGCGGAATTGAGCGGGCGATTCTTGCGCGAGCGTCCCGGTTTGTACAGCGAAGCGCTTTCGGTCAATTCGTCGGCGATCACCGCAATCGGCAACGACTACGGCTACGATCGCGTGTTCGAACGGCAGATCGAAGCGTTCGTGCAGCCAGGCGACGTCGTCGTCGGCCTTACCACCAGCGGCACGTCGAAGAACATCGTGCTTGCGCTCGAGGAAGCCAAGCGCCGCGACGCGGTGACCGTGGCGTTCACCGGAAACGGCGGCGGAACCGTCGCGCGAATCGCCGACCTCGTATTGCTCGGGCCCGACGGGTATTCGGCGATCGTTCAAGAGGTGCATCAAACGATGGCGCACATCGTCTGCGATCTGGTCGAGCAGCGTATCATCTTCGAGCAGTAACGCCGCCATGCAAATGCTTGCAATACCCGATGCCCGCCAACTCTTCGAGCGCATGCGCGAACGCCGCTTGCTCGTCGTCGGCGACGTCATGGTCGACGAATGGATCTGGGGAACGGTGACGCGCATTTCGCCGGAAGCGCCGGTTCCGGTCGTTCAAGTAACGGACCATTCGTTTACGCTCGGCGGTGCGGGAAACGTAGCGAATAATCTGCATGCGTTGAATGCGCACGTGACGTTCGTCGCGGCCATCGGAACCGACGGGTTCGCGCACTACGTTTCGGATATTCTGGCGAGCGAGGGAATATCTGCAGACGGTCTTATTCGCGTCGAAGATCGGCCGACGACGCGCAAGACGCGCGTGGTCGCGCATAATCAGCAAGTCGTGCGTGCGGATTGGGAATCGACGGCAACGCTTTCGCAGAGCGACCGGGCAAAGCTGGCAGAGGCGGTGCGTATGTATGCCGCACGAGCCGATGCGGTGGTGCTCAGCGATTACGCAAAAGGGCTGTTCTCGTCCGACATCGTCGAAGCGGCGCTTGCGTGCCCGATCGTGCTCGCCGATCCGAAACCGCAGAATCTGCAGCTCTTTCGCGGCGTCACCTGCGTTGCACCGAACGCGCAAGAAGCCGCGCATGCCACCGGTATCGCGATAACCGACGACGCTTCGCTGGAGCGTGCGGGATCCGCACTGCTCGAAAATCTGCAATGCCGCTACGTCGTCATCACGCGCGGCGAACACGGTATGTCGCTCTTCGGGCGTGACGGCGAACGTTTGCACATTCCGTCCGTTGCACGCACGGTGTTCGACGTCAGCGGCGCGGGCGACACGGTGATCGCGGTACTCTCGCTCGCACTGGCGGCCGGCGCGCCGATCGAACTTGCGATGCAGCTTGCCAACTACGCAGCGGGCGCCGTGGTGGAGAAACTCGGTACTGCGACGGCGTCGGCCGACGAGATTCTCGCGCTGGTGGAGCATGCGGCGCGCTGAAACGCTCTTCGGCGACCTGCTCGCGCTCGACGATGCGGTCGCATGGCGCGAAGCGCAGCGCGCGCAAAAGCAGCGCGTCGTCTTCACCAACGGTGTCTTCGACGTGCTGCACGCCGGTCATGTGACGTATCTCGCGTGGGCGCGCGAGCAGGGTGACGCGCTGATCGTGGGCCTGAACAGCGACGATTCGGTGCGGCGTATCAAGGGCGAAAATCGTCCTATCGTGCCGTTCGAGGAACGTGCCCGCGTGCTGTGCGCTCTCCGAAGCGTCGACGCCGTCGTGGGTTTTGCAGAACGCACACCGGAAGTGATCCTCGACCGCTTGCGCCCCGACGTGCACGTGAAGAGTGCGCAGTACCGTGAAGACGAGTTGCCCGAACGCGACGTCGTGCTGCAGCATGGGGGCGAGATTCGCCTGGCGCCGCACGTTGCCGGCACGAGCACGACTGATACCATCGCGCGAATTTTGCAACGGTACCGCTGATGCGAATCGTAATAACGTGCAACGGCCCGGGCGAGAGCGCCGGCTGGCTGCGGCCGCTGCTGCACGAGCTGTATCGGCAAGCACCGGAGAGCGACGTCCACGTCTTTTACGTGCCGGACGATTACGCGACGGGACGCGAAGCGCAGACTGTGCGCGAATGGTTTCCCGCCGCGCACGCGTACGATCCGAAAACGTATCTGAAGGTTGCGTTCGGCGCGCGCATAGACGGCGTGCCGGAAGGCGCGGACGCCGTGCTGTATTTGGGCGGCGATCTCATGCACGCCGCGCGCCTGCACAAACGCTTCGGCGGCGCGCTCTTGACCTACAAATTTTCGCGCGAACGATATGCAAAGGAAACGGCGCGCGCGTTCGCAGTCGACAGCGCGAACGTCGAGCAGCTGGCGGCCTGGGGCGTTGCACGCGATCGCATCGAGCAAACGGGAAACCTGGCCATAGACGGTGCGCTCATGGAGGCGCGGGCGCAGCCCGAAGAAGGCGCGCCCGACGACGGCGTCCTGTTCATGCCGGGCTCGCGGCGCTTCGAGGTCGAGCAGATGATTCCGTTCTTCTTTACAACGGCGCTGCGCATGCGTGAAGAGCAGCCGTCGCTTCCGATGGCGTTCGGCATTTCGCCGTTTACGGAATTGTCAGCTGTGCGAGCCGCCGTCGAGGCAGGTGGAGACCCGATGGTGTTCGCGCGGCGCGGCTCCGTTATCGAGAATTCGCACGGTGCGTTCCTCGCTTTCGACGATGGTGCCGTTCGATTTCCCATCGTGCGCCGCGCGCTTGCCGCTGCGGATGCCGCAAGATTGGTCGTGACGATTCCGGGAACCAAAGCGATCGAACTTGCGGCGATCGGCAAACCGGCAATCTCGTGCAGTCCCGCCAACAAGCCCGAAGGCGTCACGATCAACGGGCCGCTGACCTATCTCGACCGCATTCCGCTCATCGGCGTGCCGGCAAAGCGCGCCATCGTGGTGGCGTACGCGCGGCGCTTCCGCTTCCATACGCAGCCAAACATCGACGCAAACGCGATGCTGATCGACGAACTGCACGGAACGCTTACACCCGGGCGCGTCGCGCGCGTCGCACTGCAGCGCTTTGCCGATCGGGTGTGGCTCGAGCAGACGGCGCAGGCGCTCGGCGGGCTCTATCGCGAACACGTCGGCGCCGCATCCCGCACGGCATCGGCACTGCTCGCGCTGGATCGAGGATAAGAAGAACATGCGTTTATCCGTCGTCATCGCCACGAAAGATCGCGCCCGCTACCTGGAACGCGCCCTCGAGTCGTTCGGCAAGCAAATCGGCGCGCCGTCGTTCGAGGTGATCGTCGTCGATAACGGATCGTCCGACGACACGCGGCTTGTCGCCGAAAGCGCGCAGCACGGGTATCCGGTGACGTACGTCTTTGAAGCGCAGCCCAATCGCGGTGCGGCGCGCAATCGCGGCATCGCCGCGGCACAGGGGCATCTCGTGCTGTTCTGCGATGACGACGTATATGCGCCGCCGGGCTTTTTGGCTGCGCATGATTCGGCGCATACGCTCAGCAACTTCGTGGTCAGCGGTCCAATCATCAACGTTCCGGGCTACGCGATGCGTCCGAAGCCGACGATCGCGAACTTCTCGCGCGCGTTCTTTTGCACGTGCAACGTTTCCGTGCCGAAGGTCGCCGTGGATGCAGTCGGCGGTTTCGACGAGCAGTTTCACATGTATGGCTGGGAAGATACCGAACTCGGCGTGCGCCTGCGCGAGCACGGCATGCGCGCGAAGTTTGCTTGGGACGCGTACATTTGGCACGTCAAGCCGCCGCACGACGTGACGCTTGAATCCGAGCTGCGCAAAGCCGTCGAAAAAGCGCGCATGGCTGTGCGTTTCCTACACAAAAACGACAGTCCGCGCGTGAAGTCGGCGACGGGCGCCCACCGGATGAATTTGCTGCGTGCCAAAGCCCTCGAACCGCTTTTGCCGTGGTTTGCGGGCGCGGCAATCGATGAGGACCTGCCGGCGCCGGTGCGGGGCTTCGCCCGCGTACAGCTGCTCGATGCCATCTACACAGTCGAACTCGCACGCGCACTCGGCGATAACCACGCGTGAACCAGAGCGCAAACGCGCTAGTCTACTGCGCCGGCGGCGGCATCGGCGACTCGCTGATTGCATCCCTTGTCGCGCGCGCGCTGCGCTCGCGATTTTCTCACGTCGACGCGCTAACGCTTCCCGCACATCGCGAAACCCTCGAACGCGTTCCGGACCTGGATGGGGTACTGGTCGACGACGGCGATGAAGATGCGCTGGTTCGATCGCTGCGCACTCGCAAGTATGACGCTTGCATCGTAACGTGGGCGACGTCACGGACCGCGCGCGTTGCACAGCGCGCGGGCATACCGGTTCGCGTGGGTCAAGCGCGGCGGCTCTATTCGTGGCGGTTCACCAAGCGCGTTCCCGTTCGCAGCGAACTCGGCGACGTCACGTCGCATTGGTCGCAAATCGTGCTCGACTACGCGCGAGCGTTGGGTTGCGATACGGCCGACGCGGCGCCGCGCTTCATTCCGGCCAACGACGATCGCGCAAAGGCCGACCAGCTGCTCGCGTCGTTGAGCCTGATGAACGGCGAGTTCGTCATTCTCCATCCGACCAACGCCATCGCCTCGCAGCGCGGGATCTGGCCGGCGCAAGGGTGGGCCCGTCTCGCTCGCGCGTTTCGCGAAGAATTCGACGCGCACGTTCTGCTGACGGGATCGCACGACGACATTGCGATCAATGCGAACATTCTTCGGGACGCGCAAGACGAGCAGGTCATCGACATCGCCGGAAAGATCGGCATCGGCGCATTCGGTGCGCTCGCGCAGCGCGCGCGGCTCTTCGCCGGTATCACGACCGGATCGATGCACGTCGCCGCCGCGGTCGGTGCCCCGACGCTCGGCATTTTTCCGTTTCAGACCGACACGCCGGAACGGTGGGCGCCGATCGGTGCGCACACGGCGATCGTTCGGGCCAGCTATCCATGCCGCCCGGGCGAGCGAAAAGAGACGTGTCCCGACTACGCCTGCATCGCGAATCTGGACGTTCCGCGCATCGTCACCGCCGCGCGTTCGCTGCTGCCGGAATAGCCCATTACGGCAGCATTTCGGGAGGATCGTACCTCACGACCCGGCCGTTCTTGAAGACGACCTCTTGGCCGTCGGGTGCCGGTCCGACGTACTTCCAATCGTCGAGTTTGTCGAACTCCTCGGGCGTCCCGTACACAGGGGGATATCCGATTGCGGCCGCGACCATTTCGTGGGTCATCCCGGGTATCACCGTATGTTGCTGAACCGCTTTTCGATACGCGGGCGGCCACAGCGGGTCAATCGGCGGATGCAATGAAAACATGCGCTCAAGCTGCCACGGATCAGCGGCTAGCGCGTACATCGCGGTGCAGCTGCTGGAGAAGGAGGTCATCGTGGCACCGTTTCCCGATGAAAACGTCGGATTCGCGTCGACCGGCGTGTCGAAGACGATCACGAGCGGATCTACTGCGGTGAATGCCGCAGCGTCGCTGCCCGAAGCGTCCATCGATAGCGGGGCTGTCGCAACAATGCGGTACACTGCCCGAACACGCAACTCTCCGCTGTAAAACGTCATCGACGTAGCGTCGCCGTAGAGTTGAACGCAAACTGCGGCAAGACGGCGAACGTACGCCAGTTTATGCGCGTACGTCGTGCGTACGAAATCGGTTACGTCGTCGTCCGCCGTCGGCGTCAATCCGGGGATGCCGTCGTTCATGGCATACGCCCCGGGGAATTGCAGCGTCTTTTGCGTGTCGTTCACGCGGAAGCGCACGACACCGTTTCGATGGGCGAGCAACGTGAGTGTGGATGTTCCAAGCGTTTTGCCGGAAGCGTCCGTCATCGCCTCGTGCACGTCGTTCAGTCCTGCAAGCGCGAGAAACCGCTCACCATCGTGCAGACGGCCCGGTGAATGGAGCTTGTGCGGAAAGTACATGCGCTGCGTGGATGCATTTATTAAAAACGGGCTTTCGTACATTCCGGCAGCGATCGGCGGCGCACGGTAGATCAGCGCCGGCAGGAGCGTAAACGGCGGATAGATCCATGGCGCGCTAACCCGACCTTCGAAGGTCAGCGGCACTGAAGCAGCCGTCGCATCGGACTTGAACGCGAGCGGCATCGGCGACGGCGTTACGGCTGCGAACGGCAGCGCGTCGGATGAGGCGGTCCGCGTGAGGGCAAAGCCGAGCGGATCGGCAGTGGTCAGCAACGCGTCGGTGACATATCGCGGCGGCGGCGTTGCGGCGGTGTCGTAGCGGATGGCTGCTCCAAACGCGTGAATCGTCCTTGGGATTCCCGCCGCAACCGCAAAAACCGAGCCGCAGCGCAGCGGTGATGCAGCCAAACCGCCGCGTCCCGCTTCGCATCCCGTGCCGTCCGTAATACCGTAGACGTTGCCGCGCGCATCCACCGTTGAAGGCGCGACCGAGAACACGCAGCCCATGATGTCGGCGGATTGCCGATCTCCGGGCAAGATCGATTCGCTGCGGAACGCGCCGGTTTCGTCGAATGAAAGGATTGTGCCGCAGTTCGTTCCCAATACTCGGGAAAGCGCCATACTGATGCGTCCGTCCCGACTTCTCGACAGCGTGCGCGGTTGCTCCTCATCGGCATCGCCAAAACGATTCTTCCACGTGCTCGATAGAACGTACACGGGCACGACACTGCCTGCATGAATTCTCACGAGCCCACGATTCGAAATTGCAAGAACGTCGCCGTTCGGCAGCGGTAGAATCTGAATCAAACTTTGGGTGCGGTCACAGGCGGGCGTGTTTGGATCTGCCAGGCTAGTGAGCACAACAGTGTCACGTATATCGTCGATGCGATGAATCTCCGAACCGCATTTGCGCCGGTTGATGAGAAGCGCGTAGACCGTTCCGCCTTCCGAACGCAGATCTGTGACGACGGCATCACTCGGGTACGTCGAAATGACTTGCGCTCGGCCGCTGCCGATCCGCACGATTGCCACCGACCCATCGTCTTGCCTGGCCGTCGCGTAGACATCGAGAGATGGCGTTATCGTAAACGGCGTGTCGGAAATGAGATCTCGCGCGCTGTAGAGCACGCGGAAGTTCGAGCCGTTGCGATTCAGCGAATACAGTTCGGTGGCCGAGTGAGGGTAGTCGCCAATTTGTGCGCGACCATAGAGCCCTCCATCCGGCCCAAGTTGCAGCGGTCCGTATGGGCGCTTCCCGTCGCTGCCGTCGAATGCGTGAATAACCGCATATCCCGAGCCGTCGTACTTTATCCGGTAGATGACGCCGCAGCCGATATTGCGCAGATCCGTTAGCGAGGGCGACAGGCAGTGCGGGCCGCCCACCAGAGCCGCGCCGTACAACGCATCCCCGCCATCGACAACACCGCCGGCCGGCTCGGCGCCGCCCAGCGCCAAAACGAGCGTCAAAAGAGCGCTCATCGGCAAGCAGCATTTTCTCTCGATATGTGTGACGCACCTTACGGTGATCTTCGACGACATTCCGTCCGAGGCGCCTCAGACACCCTGGTCGAACCCGGCGCCCGTGAGGGCCACGATCCAACTCTGCACCTACAACCGGGCCGCGCTGCTGGAGCGCGTGCTTGACGCCTGTTTCGAGCAGCTCGCGGACGAGTACGAAATCGTCCTCGTCAATGACGGTTCGACCGATGATACGCCGGCCGTGATTGCACGCGCGCAGACGCGCGCGACCTGTCCGTTCATCGTCGTCGACCAACCGAACTCCGGACTTGCGAAGGGGCGCAATGCGGGCATCGCGCGCGCGTCGGGAGAGCGCATCATCTTTGTCGACGACGACGTGCTGCCGCTTCCGAATTTCGTACAAGAGCATCTGCGATCGCACGACGAGCATCCGCTCGCCATCGTCCGCGGCGGCGCCATCAACGTGGAGAACTTCGACGATTTACCGCCGCCGGTGTGGAGCATCGGCAACTACAGCGGCAACTATTTCTGGACGACCAACGTCTCGGTGCCGCTCAAGACGATTCGCGCGATTGGCGGATTTAACGAAACATTCGCAGAGTACGGCTGGGAAGACATCGATGTAGGCTTGCGGTTGCGTTTTGCCGGCGTGAAGGCCGTATTCAACAAGCGCGCGCTCGTGTATCACTACAAACCGCGGCCGCGCACTGGGAACGTTGAAAAGATGATCCGTCAAGCGCGGGCGCAAGCGCGCACGGCCGTGCAATTGGAGAAGCTGCACCCGCACTGGCGCACGACGCTTGCAACCGGCGATACCGCGGTGCAGCGCCTGCTGCACAAGTGGATGCGCGGCGTCGACATGGCGCGACGTTACCGCTCGATGCTCGGTGAACTGAACGGCGATCGGCCGCTGAGCGCGCGCGAAGCGCGTGCTGCGCGTTTACTCGCAAACGAAGCGTACTTCGAAGAATTGGAACGCGCCCGAACGAGCGCTCGTTGATGCGGATCGTCCTGGTTCGCACGGATCGCATCGGCGACCTCATCCTCTCTACTCCCGCGATTGCAACGGTGCGCGCGTCGTTTCCCGATGCGCGCATCACGATGGTCTGCAGTCCGTACAATCGCATCGTGATGGATCGCAATACCGACGTAGACGACCTCGTGGAGTTACGGCGCGACGCCAAGCCGGGCGAGTTCGGCGCGCGCTTTCGCGGACAGACCGACATTGCCATCGCACTCGCGCCGCGCAAGCCGGATTTGCAGGTCGTAGGCGCCACGCGCGCGCCGCTGCGCGTCGGCTATACGTACGTACGGCGTTACGTTGCGCGACTTACCGCACGCCTTTACGTCAATCGCTTGATGATCTCCGAAGCCGACCCCGACCTTTCCGATCGCGATCCGCACCGGCACGTGCGCCACGAAGTGAATCAACTGCTCGACCTGGTCGAACTCGCCGGCGCGGATAAGCGCGTCAATCAGTTACGGCTGGAGATAGCCGACGAGGATCGCGCAGCCATCGCCTATCTGCCGCAAGCGCCGCTCGTGCTTCATCTGGGCATGCGCTGGTTTCGCGACGGAAGCACGCTGCAGTCGACGCTCTTGCTGATGAAGGAGCTTCGGCACTTCGGCGTGCCGCTGGTGGTGACGTACGCGCCCGAATGCGAGCAATTCGTCAAGGCAATTGCCGAGTCGCGCCAGGCGGACGTCCTGCTAGGCGGCCTGGCGTTTTTCCGCTGGGCCGCCGTATTCGAGCGGGCGAGGGTCATCATCACGGTCGACACGGGTGCGACGCATGTCGCAAGCGCCGTGCGCAGGCCAACCGTCGTGGCTTTCGAACATCGCTACTTCCGGCTGAACTCGCAGGAGTGGTCGCCCTACGGCGTGCCGCAGGTGCTGGTTCGCAAGCCGGGCGACGAATCGCCGGAATCGCTTGCGCGGTTTCGCGGCGAGATCCTCGACGCAGTAGCCCAATTAATGGATCATGCTTGAACTTTCCGTCGTCATTCCGACCTACAACCGGCTTGACACGCTGCAGCACGTAATTCCGTCGCTGCTCGAACAAAGCACGCCTCGCGATGCGTACGAGCTGTTGATTTGTGATTCGAATTCGAATGACGGAACGGCAGAGTATCTGGCGCAGGTGAGCGCGGAGCATCCGAACGTGCGGCACTTGCCGGGCGCGTACACCGGGCGCGCGATGGCGCGCAACGCCGGTATCGCGCACGCGCAAGGCGAGGTCGTGCTGTTCAACGACTCCGACATCATCGCGGATCCGGGCTTGCTCGAAGCGCATCTCGCGCATCATCGCGCCGAGCAACAGATTGCCGTCGTCGGTTGGGAAGTGCAAGTCAATTCCATCGCCGACTACGAGTACAAGCGCGAGCGCCCCGACGAGCGCGGGTCGCTGCACCCGGCGACGCGCAAGCGGCTGAGCTGGCTGTATTTTCTCACCGGCAACGCATCGGTGCGGCGTGAGGATTTGCTTCGAGTCGGTTCCTTCGACGAGAATTTCACGGGTTACGGCCACGAGGATTTGGAACTCGGGTATCGCTTGCAAAAGGCCGGACTGCGCATTCTGTACGAGCCGCGCGCAGTGAACTATCATTGCCAAGACGTGCCGCACGAGAATCAAGTCGAGAAGATGAAGCTCGCCGGACGTTCGACCGTCCGCTTTTACCGCAAACATCCGGATTTTGCCGTAATGGCCAACCTCGGCATGACGCCCGTTTCGCTGGGTCTGCATTCCGCGCTCAGCAAGCTGCCGTGGGTGCTGGGCTACTTCGACCGCCGCACGGACTGCTCGAAGTTTGCGCGCGACCTCATCCAACAGTATTATTACGTCTCCGGCGTCAAGAACGCACTGGCAGAGAAAGAGCAATGACGACGAGCCTGGTACTCAAGCGATCCTGCGGCGCGCTGCGCGCCGACGACGTCGGCACGACCGTCGAACTGAACGGTTGGGTGAATCGCCGCCGCGATCACGGCGGCCTCATCTTCGTCGATATGCGCGATCGCGACGGTATCACGCAGGTCGTGTTCGATCCCGGTGATGCGTCGTTCAAAGATGCCGAGCACCTTCGCCATGAAGACGTCATTCGCGTGCGCGGTGCCGTGCGTAAGCGCCCCGCGGGGACGGAAAACCCGAAGCTTCCTACCGGCGAGGTCGAAGTCGGCGTAGACGTGCTCGAAGTGCTCAACCGTTCGCTCGTGCCGCCGTTCCCCGTCAACAGCGACGAAGACGTCGACGAGAACCTTCGGCTCGAATATCGCTATCTGGATTTGCGGCGTCCGCGACTGCAGCGCAACATCGCGGTGCGTCACAAAATCGTCAAAGCGATGCGCGATTACTTCGACGATCGGGGTTTTCTCGAGATTGAAACGCCGATGCTCATCAAGTCGACGCCGGAAGGCGCGCGCGATTATCTCGTGCCCAGCCGCCTGCAGCACGGGTCGTTTTACGCGTTGCCGCAGTCGCCGCAGCTGCTCAAACAGATTCTGATGATCTCGGGCTTCGGCCGCTACATGCAGATCGCTCGCTGCATGCGCGACGAGGATTTGCGCGCTGATCGCCAGCCGGAGTTCACGCAGATCGACGTCGAGATGTCGTTCGCGACGCAAGACGAGGTGCTCGAACTGATGGAGTCGTGCATGCGTTTTGTGTGGAAGCGCGTGCTGGACGTTGATTTGCCCGCGTTTCCACGCTTCTCGCATGCCGACGTGATGGAGCGCTATGGCAGCGACAAACCCGATCTGCGCTTCGGACTCGAGCTGCAGCACGGCAACGACGTCTTTGCCGGTACGGAGTTCGTCGTGTTCAAGTCGGTCATCGACACGCAAGGCGCGATCGTTGCACTGCGCTATCCCGGCGGCGCGTCGTTGTCGCGCCGGGATTTCGATGCGCTAACGGAACTTGCCAAGCAGCAAGGCGCCAAAGGCATGGTGTGGATTGCGCTTAGTGCCGAAGGCGTGAAGAGCTCGGCAGCAAAGTTCATCGGCGATAGTGCGATCGCGAAACTGTGCGAACGTACGCAAGCGCAAACCGGGGATGCGATTCTGCTCTTCGCCGACGCGCGCGACGCCGCGCTTGCGGTTGCGGGAAAGATGCGCCTAGAGGTCGGCGAACGCTGCGGTTTGCGCGATCCGGCCGCGTTTGCGTTTGCGTGGGTCACCGACTTTCCGCTCTTCGAAATCGACGAAGAGACCGGCGCACCGGCGCCGGCACACCACCCATTTACCGCGCCTGGTCCGGATCAATGGGAGCTCATCGATACGGAACCGCTCAAGATGCGCGCGCAGCATTATGACATGGTGCTCAACGGCTACGAGCTGGGGAGCGGATCGATTCGCATCCACAAGCCGGAGTTTCAACGCCGTATCTTTACAATGCTGGGTATGACCGCCGAGCAGATCGAAGACCGCTTCGGCTTTTTCATCCGCTCGCTGGATTATGGAGCGCCGCCGCACGGCGGTATGGCGCTGGGTATCGACCGTATCGTGATGCTGGCCGTCGGCGAGACGAACATCCGCGACGTCATCGCGTTCCCCAAAAATCAGCTGGCCCGCGACGTGATGATGGACGCGCCCTCACCTGTCCCGGAGCGCCTCGTCCGCGACGTTGGCCTGAAGATCGCCCATCCGCCGGCCGATAGTAAGTAGCGAGATGCATCGACTTCGTGTCATCGCCGCGTGCGCGTGTGCGCTCCTGGCCGGCGCCGTCTTTTTCACGCTCACGCACGATCGCGGCTTTGCCGCGCAGCCCGATTCCTGCGGAATATCCACGTTTTCCAGCAACGGCGTCGTCTATCGCGTGCTGTTTGCCAAGAACGGCGCCGTTCAGCAGTACTTGCTCGCGAAGAGCTCGGGCAACACGGAAAAAGATCACGACGCGTTCAAAGCTGCCGAAGCGCAGTACGGACCTGAAGCGGTGAACGCGCCGCCGCTGCAAATCATCAGTTTCAAACCGGGCCCGGGCGGCATGATGGTCCCCGACAAGGCGGTCGACTCATGTCACCGCATCACGCACTTCCACTGAGAACAGCAGCCCAAAGTGCTGTAGAACCTAGCGTTGGAATGTGACGTTAAACGCGTACGTCCCGCTCACGGGAACGCAATTGACGACCTTCGGAGCGTAAATAGAATTCTCAGCCGCGTAAAGCGCCTGGTCATCGAGTCGCTGATAACCCGACGACATCGCTACGCGCGCCTGCGCAACCTCACCATCGGGACCGATTGTTACCTGAATGCTCACGACTCCATAGCCAGGAAGGCCAGTGTCGTCCTGCGGCCATCGCAGCGGCATCTGTTTGAGCACAATCGCATCCATGTGATGGACGGTGCACTTCGGTCCAGCGAACTTTGTGTAATCCGGCCGAACCACTTCGGCAACGATGACGGACTCCACCACGGGATGACACGCGTTCATGGCCGGCGCATACGTTGACGCCATTGCGGCGGCAATAGCGGCCGCGTCCGCCTTTGGGGATCCACTGCCGTTATAGACGTTTGCGTTAGTCGCTTTGCCATTCGGTCCAACTGTCACTTGAACGATTGTTACTCGTCCTCTGCCCAACTCCGGGTCGCCCGCTGCCATATACTCCGAAACGGCATGAGCCATCGACGCGTCACGAAAACACGCAGGTGCGGGGGTTGAAGCCGCCGGCAAAAGAGCTGCAAGGACGGCCGCTCCTAGCATATGGAGCAATTCGTTCACCACCGAGGGTGTGCCTGGAAGAAAGTTCGCGCGATGTTTTCTAGCGTCGGGCGTGCTACAAGTTCAAGGGCAAGAGCTGCTACGAACGCATATCCTTCGGAAGCCGCCAGCGGCGTCTTTCTCGAAAACGTAAGATCGACGCCACGATGGCCACAACCAAGAACAGCGTACAAAGCGCGCGAGCTACAGTTCCGTTTATAATGTCGTCGTTGTAGTTCGCAAAAACCTGAACGGTACGGACCAAAATATATTCGCACGCCGCGCAGTCGGCCCACCATGGCCCATAGGTCCAGGCAGGTGGATAGTCATCGTCGGGATGTTGCGCGGCAAAATCGGTGGTCAACGGCTCGGGTGGCGAGCCTTCGCAATCGATCGGCGTCACGCATTTCCACTACGGAGGCAGTTGGGTGGTTCGAAACGCGAGCGTTGCCGTTTCGGTGATCGAGACGGTGCGCGGAATAGGAGGAATCGCAAGATCGTCGTGATTTGGTGACTCCGGCCATGGAACGGTCCCGCGCGAAATGCAGTCATCGTAGTCGCTGTTCATGTACAGCGGAGAGCTCGCTGCGAGGAGCAACGCGTGCAGCGGGCGCCGGCTCCTGGCACTTTCTTTCAGAGCGTAGTCGGCATCGGCGTGTAGCGCTTCCGACGCGAGCTCTAAGGCGATGGCGTCACAATCCGTCGCGACCGCCGTCGTCCGATAATGCAGCACGCCGCCGGAGTTTGCATACGCGCGCTCCAGCGTTCTTGCAACGAGCGTTATCGTAGCAGGATCCACCGGCTCAATGATTGCTTGAAACGACGCATGCGGATAGCCGGCTGCTGGGATAAAATTCCACGCGAGATCCACGACATGTGGAACGTGCCGAAGCTGCGAGGCGAGCTTCGCGGCGTCCGGCCAATTGCTGGAAACGGCGCTATTTATTGCGGTTGGTGCGATGTTTACGTCGAAGCGAAGCGCATTAGGACGCTGTGTGCTCGCAGCCGTCGCGGTCGCAACGATTAGGGTTTGAGGATTGGAAAGCGCTATAGGCAGAATATTCGGAAGCGACGGGCTCGTCGGGCCGACGATTTTTGTCTGCGCTTGTGCGCGGAGTTCGTGCAGCATTCGAATATTGAATCCATAGAACGTGCTTGCAACCCCAATCGCACGGGCATCGGCACGCGGCAGAGAAGGATAGGCTGTAAAAAGTGTGGGCCGCTCTACGTGCACGCGTAATAGCGAGGCGAGCACGCCGGTCTCCACTCGCGCGTCCGCGATCGCGGCAAACTCCGGAGCGAGAGCCGCGTGAAGAGCAGGCTCATCTGCGGCTTCGCCGACCACATAGAGTTCAGGCCGGTCCGAACTCATTTCGGCAATGGGCTCGATCGCTGCGACTCCGATATGCCCAAATCGGAACGCCGGACGCGCCAATATATCCGTCACGGACTGGGGAGGCGTAGAGATGGCGCGTGAGCCGACGAATGCTGCCTCTTGAGAGAGCAGTATTGGAGTCGGCGAAGCGTTTGCGAGTGGCAACTTTAGCGGATCCAGTACGGTGACGCTCGGCCATTCGGGGCTGGTCAGAGGGTAAACCGGATATTGGTCGTCGCCGAACAGAACGTGCGCAGGCACGGCCGCGTATGTGGAGGCGTACGTAGATGTCCCGGCATCAACGATCTGCGCAAGCGCCGCGGCTTGCCGCCCTGCGTCCGCGAAAGCGCGCTCGCCCGCAGTGCCGGAGCCAAACAGACTCACGGTGAGGAACTGCGATTTAAGCATCGCGCGTCTAGAAACTTCATTGCGAACTTTCGAGACCTTCGACTCGATCAGCGTACGCTGTTCCGCGAAATGATCGATCCCGATGTCGGCAACGGCATGCTCGTCGTCCCAGCCCCAACGTCCCGGCCCGGCGTCGAGGCCCTCACCTTTGAATGACGCCAGGAGAGACTGTTGGAACGCCCATGGCGAAAAATCTGCTCTTGTCGATTCGCTCGGCGTCGGCGTAAACTCCAACACGAGTGTGTCGGGATAGATGCGATCGCGCGCAGTTCCGTAGACGATGAATACGGGACGGTTCTCGCCCACGCCGGCCAGATGATACGTCGCTTGGGGGTCCGGGATGAATTCGTATTCCAAGAGCTGTGAGCGGCGCGTTTCGAGCCCTTGGGGATTGCCGGCGTGATACTGGAGGATTACCTGCTCGAAGCATGGGCGCCAGGTAACGGTGCAAGACGGAAGGTCGATAGACCGCGTGTAGAGCGTGTGCGGTTTTATCGCAACGTCGAAAGACCCGCCCATAACGCGATCCGGCGGTATGCTCCATCCGCTCGCAGTGTGAACCAAGAACCGGATTCGATACCAGTTGTAGTAGATTGTATTCGCGGAAGCATTGAAAATTTTCAAGGTTGCGGTCGCCGTTTGCGTGGAAAGAAACGCCGCGTGGTCGAGCGTGATGCTCGTCGAAAACTCGGCCGATTCGGCACAGGCTGCGCGTAGCATCGCACAGGTGGCGATAACGAACAGTAAGCCCATCACCCTGACCCTCATGATCCGGTTATCGGCCGGTATCAGCGGTTCGTGACGATCTTACTTCAGCAGGGCTTTTGCGCGTGTAAAAATGGTACCAAACATCTGCTTAGTCAATTTGCCAGTATTCGTGTTTTGACGGCTCGGATGGAATGAAGCGATGACGGTGATGCGGCGTTTGCTTTTAGTCGCGAGAATCTCGACGCCGTGTCCGAAGTTCCAGCGCTGCGGCTCGACGTTGTAGCCCGAGTCCTTCAGCATATCGATTGCGGCTTTGGTGCCTATTGCCCCGAGACCGACGATCACTTGCACGCGCTGCAACGCCTCCATCTCGCGAAGCAGGTACGGAAAGCAGCGGCGCAATTGTTGCGGCGTGGGTTTGTTCTGCGGAGGCGCGCAGCGCAATGCAGCGGTGATGATGCAGTCGTGCAATTCCATGCCGTCGTCCGCTGAAACGGCCGATGGCTGCGTCGCGAACCCTGCACGATACAGCGCGGGATACAGAAAATCGCCTGACGCATCGCCGGTGAACATGCGCCCGGTCCGATTGCTGCCGTGGGCCCCCGGCGCAAGCCCCACGAGCATGACGCGGGCGTTTTCGTCACCGAACGCAGGAACCGGTTTGCCCCAGTAGGTCCAATCCCGATAGGCTTTCTTTTTCTCGACCGCGACTTGCGAGCAATACGTTCGCAACTCGCGACATTTCGTGCACTGCACGACTGTCTGCTGGATTAGGTCGAAAGTGCCCATCGCTGCATGCTTCAACGCCGGGACGCCGAATGCATACGGCACGGCCGGCTCAACCGAAGGCGTCCTGCGGTTCGACACCATCGTGGCCATTTAGTGCTCTGCTCATTAGCACCGTCACCGCGGGCGCAATGATCTATCAAACCCGCGTACTCGACAAGCAGTTTGCCGCCGCGAATTGGCCGTACATCAACGTCGAGAACAACCGGACGTCGACGACGTACAGCATCGATGTAGCGAATAACGAACCGGTGAACATCAAGTAGAAGTCACTGCAAACCTGGAAAACCGAGGCGCGCCAGCGCCGTGTACGCCGCGATGCCGACCGCTGTCGAAAGATTGATGCTGCGTACGCTGTCCGGTCGCTGAGGAATGCGCAGCGCATGCGATGGATCTCCATCGAGCAGCCGTTGCGGTAAGCCTTTGGTTTCCTTACCGAAAACCAGTACGTCGCCGAGTGCAAACGCAGCGTCGGCATAGCACTGCGTCGCTCGAGTGGAGAAATACCACCGCTGCAAATATGCGGTCGCATCCAGGAACGCGTCGAGCGAGGGATGCAGTGCGACGCCGAGATGCTTCCAATAATCCAATCCCGCACGCTTGAGTTCGCGATTTTCGATGCGAAAGCCGAGCGGCTCGATCAAATGCAATTGGCAACCGGTCGCCGCACACACGCGCGCGACGTTTCCGGTGTTCGGCGGAATCTCGGGTTCGACGAGCGCGATGTGCAGCGGAACGTCGCTACGGACGACGTCGGTGAGGCGCTGTTGCGGCTGGACACTCATGAATTTACGATGTGCACGAAATCCAAACCGACCGGCGCGATTGCGTACGCAACGCCTTTATTACGCAGCCATAGACGCTCGATAGCAGCGCGCGGATAGACCACCCGAAGATTCGGCGCAGCCGGATCGTTGATCGCACAGTCGCCGTTGGCGGTGAAGCCGCACAGCACGACCAAATGCCCGTCCGAGTGTTCGACCGGCGCGTTGGGAAGCTCGCCCTCGCTCCAACTATACGAAATGGCGATGGGAATACCGGCTTCGATCAGCTGCTGTGCGTGGTCGAGATTACGCAGGTACACAACAGCGGCGCGCAAGCCCAAATTCCCGCTGAAGGCCACGTTGAACGACCAATTGCCGGTGCCGTTGTACGCGCGATCGAAGACTGCGCGCGCGGTCGACGGCACGTCGTAGTCGAGACCGTAGTACGCATTGAGCATTGAAAGGCTCGTCGCGCTGCACCAGCCGCGTTCGCCTTCGACGACGTACTGCGAGCGTGCGGGAACGTCGAGAATCCGAGCCTCGCGAATGTACGGCATCGACGGTGCGTTGTGCACCGGCGCCGCAAACATGAGCGCTTTGAATTCGACGTCTTTTGCGCGCACCTCGATGCCGTCGAACGGCTGCGTGCTGCGAATCACGTCGACGTCGACGCGCACGTCTTCATGCTCGGGGCTCATTGAGCGGCGGCCCTCTGCCGACCACTCGACGTGGGCGAGCCACGGCGTCGCCGGCAGCTGCGCTCGCAGCAGACGAAACGCAATCGTTCCCGATTCGGAAAACGTGTTCCAACTCAGCACGCCTTCGCGCGCCGGCTCAAACGTTAGTGTGGCAAGTTCCTCGACATCCGTGCTAATCGCAAGCATCTATCGAAACCCAAAGAGATTTAGAGTGTGTCGGCCTGGGGGCGGAACACACTCTAAATCGACCACTGCCAGCAGTTCCACATGTCGGCGATGAAGGCGGCCGGGACGTAATTTTTCACGTCGCTGTTCATCGCCGTATACGAGTTTTCCCAATAGAAGAACACGGCGGGCACAAGTGCGTGAATCCGCTCTTCCTCTTGCTGGTAAATCGCTTTGCGCTTGCTGATGTCGAACGTCTCGACGGCCTGTTGCGAGAGCTTATTCACGATCGGATCGTTCAGCCACGACGTGTTCGCGCCGTTTGGCGGAATGTACTCGCCGGACCAATTTCCACGATTGTCCGGCTCGGGTCCATTCGTGTTTACCGACCACTCCAGATCGTAGTGGCCTTGGTAGAGCGGTCCGTCTTGAGCGAACAGCAGACTCGTGGGATAGTTGTGAATCATGATGTCGATGCCGAGCGGCTTTAGCTGCCCTTGAATCTGTACCTCAGCGTCGTTGTTCGGCTGGTTATCCGTATTCGTGGAGATGGAAAGGCGCAGCGTCCGACCGTCCTTTTGCAGCCAGCCGTCCGGACCCATCGTCCAGCCCGCTTGCGCTAGCAGCTTCTTCGCGTTTTGCGGGTCGTACGGGTAGCGCGGAATGTTCGGCGCAGCCCATGATTGCGGGAATACGTCGCTGACCGCTAATTGATTGTACCCGTGGTAGATGGTGTCGTTGATGCGCTTCCAATCGACGGCTTCGGCAAGCGCGAGACGCACGCGCACATCGTGCAAGAACGGCCGGTTCGTATTGATGCCCATGTGACGCCAGTAGGCGATGAGGCGATGCACCACCGTGATGCCGTTTACGGACGGCAGCATCGGGATGTGCAGGTCGTCGACGAAGGGATACACGTCAATCTCGTGCGTGCGCAGTTCGTCGAACATCGTGGTGACGTTAGGGATGACTTTCCACACGACTTCCTTGAGCTTCGGTGCGCCGCGCCAATAGTATGAGTTAGGCACGAAAATCAGCGTCGCGCCGTGATTCCATTGCTTGAGAATGTACGGGCCGCTGGAAAGCGGACTCGAATTGAATGCCGCACGATTGATGTTCGGCAAGTTTGCAAGGAGGTGCGCCGGCAGCGGCGGGTAAGCGTCGCCGCCCATCGCAAACGTCCCGAGCACGCTCGAGTCCGCCTGTTTGAGATGTACGAGCAGCGTGTACGGGTC
>Ga0070735_10001166_pt1 | contig 26019 bp, 22 predicted proteins | sample Coa_R1_FD_66443 | JGI IMG/M metagenome (GOLD analysis project Ga0070735, IMG submission 66443) | Surface soil microbial communities from Centralia Pennsylvania, which are recovering from an underground coalmine fire - Coalmine... | ecosystem: Environmental > Terrestrial > Soil > Unclassified ...
GGCCTGCGCCGACATGCCGGCCGAGCTATACCGTTGCGTGGAGGGCCGTGCGCCGCCGCTGGTGTCCGCGCAGGCGGACCACTGTAATGTCAGGCGCGACTTCAGTCGCCGGCCCGCGCCCACGCCTAAAGGCGTCACTCCTCGTCCAACTCCGTGTCGGTCCTCTCCCAATGGTCCTGCAATAGGTCGTCCGCGTGATGTTCCCTTTGACGCTGTACATACCGTATCACCGCGGGAAGTCCGTCCGGGCTCACCGACTCGACTCCATAAGCGCCCTGCCATTTGAAGAACAACTCGGGGAATCGGTCCGTCGCCGCATTGGACGATGCGCCCTTTGTCGCCTTCATCAGGCTGGCGAACGACGCCGTCGGTGAGAAATGCACAACGAGATGGATGTGGTCCTCGACGCCGCCAATGGCCTCGACACGGCATTTTTGCTTGGCGCATTCGGAGAGGATGATCGGGTACACGAAATCCCGCACCGCTGGCATCAGCAAGGGCTGGCGGTCCCATGTCGCCCAGACGAAGTGCAGGTACGCCCGGTTGTAATTGCGCCGCATCGAGACTCTCCATTCGCCTGATGCAAACCGGTGCGGCAACATCGATGCCGTGCCTGTCCTGGCGGTATACGACATTTGGCAAGTGGATCGAATTCGGTCGCCGCCGCGGAATCTGCAACACGCTGGCGACGGTGTCCGCGCAGGCGGACCACTGTCATGCCAGGCGCGACTTCAGTCGCCAGCCGAGCCGCGTCTGACAACCGCAACGGACCGCCGCCGGTGCCCGCGCAGGCGGACCACTGTCATGCCAGGCGCGACTTCAGTCGCCAGCCGAGCTGTCCTGCCAGGCGCGACTTCAGTCGCCAGCCGAGCTGTCCTGTCAGGCGCAACTTCAGTCGCCGGCCCGGGCCTGCGCCAGTCCTACTTCACCCGCCACTCCTGGATGCCCGCCGACCAGCCCGGCTTCAGCGTCACCTCCAGCCGAAGCGCGCTCGTCGCGACCGGCTTGAACGTCACCCGGTTGTAGCGGTTCAGCGCGGTCTCGTAGGGGCCGGCAGCCTCCACCGGCTTCCAGGCGTCCCCGTCCCGATAGAGAATCCGCCAGGATGCCGGCACGCGGCACTCGCCGCGGCCGGTATCGTCGAACCAGTAGAGCTCGCACCCGCTCACGGTCGCCGGCTTCTCGAAGGTGTACTCCACCCACTCCGTCGTGCCCTTCTTCGGCCACCAGTGGAAGAACGGGTTCGACTCGTCGCCGGAGGAGAGCGGCTCCGCCTGGTCGTTGATTGCCCGCGGGTTCGTGCCGCCGGACGTGCGGACGCGGCTCGTCGAGGCCAGTGTCGGGTAGGGCAGCGGGCGCGCGCTGGCCTCCGTGTCCGCGATCCAGACCTCCATCTCGCCGCGGCCGCGATTGGCCCACGCGTAGTAGGGGATTGCCGTGAACGGCTGCTCGCGCTTCGTCACTCCGCCCGCGCCATCGCGTGACAGGCTGTGCGCGCGGCCCTCGATCACCTCGACGCCCCGCAGCAGGTCCGGCTTGAACGCGGCCGTCAGCGGCTGCGAATCGCTCAGCATCAGGTTGCGCACGCGGCGGTCGGGATTGTCCGGCGCCTCCAGGCAGTAGACGATCGGCCCTCGCTGCAGCGCCACGCGCCCGCGGTCCGCGACGACCGCGTCGTTGGCGGCGATCCGCCGGACCGGCATGGGCAGCGTGAGCGAAACCGTGTCGCCGCGCCGCCAGGTCCGATCCAGCCGGACGTAGCCCTTGTCGAGCGTCAGCGGCATCGGCTTTCCGTTGACGCGCACCGTCGCTGTCGCGGCGCTCTTATCGACGAAGCGGTACAGGTCGCCCGGTACGGGCTCGTTCCGCGCCCAGCTCGGAATGCGAAGGCAGACGGCGAACCGGCCGCTGTGCTCCGGGTTCACGGTAAGCGCCACGTCGCCGCTCCAGGGATACTCCGTCTTCTGGACGACCTCGACCCTGCGCCCCGCGCTCAGCGCGATCTGCGCGGTCCCCGCGGCGTACAGGTTGACGTAGATCGCGCCGGGCTGCTTCGCGTAGACGTAGCCCGGCACCGAGGCGAGGAAGCGCGTGATATTGCCGGGGCAGCAGGCGACGCCGAACCAGGGGCTGCGCTGGTGCTGGCCCACCGATTCGAGCGGGTTGGGGTAGAAGAACGACTTGCCGTCCAGCGAAACGCCGGAGATCAGTCCGTTGTAGAGCGTCCGCTCCAGCACGTCCACGTACCGCGCGTCGGCGTGGAGGAGGAAGAGCCGCTCGTTCCAATAGTCGTTGCCAACGGCGGCGCAGGTCTCGCAGTAGGCGCTCATGTTCGGCAGCTCGTAGTTGCGGCCGAACGCCTCGCCCGCGCCGGTCGCCCCGATCCCGCCGGTGATGTACAGCTTCTTGCCGACAGCGTTATCCCAGATCGCATCGATTGCCTTTACGTAGGCCGGATCGCCGGTTAGCGCAGCCACGTCCGCGACGCCGGAGTAGAGATAGGCCGCGCGCACGGCGTGCCCCACCGCCTCCGTCTGGTCGACGATCCGTTTGTGCGACTGGTTGTACTCGCTGCCGCTGCCCGGACCCGTTCCCGGCCCGCGCGAGTCGATCATGAACTTGGCCAGCTTCAGGTAGCGCTCCTCGCCGGTGGCGCGGTAGAGCTTCGCCAGCCCCATCTCGACAATCTCGTGGCCCGGCCAGATCGCCCGCTTGCCCGGCCCGAACGTCCGGTCCAGCAGGTCCGCCGACTTGAGCGCGAGGTTGAGAAGGGAGCGCTTCCCGGTCGCCTGGAAATGCGCCACCGCCGCCTCGTACAGATGGCCGAGATCGTACAGCTCGTGGCTCTGGATCTGCTCGTTCTGCCAGCGCTCCCGGCCCGACCAGGAGTGGGGATGCGCGGGGTTGATCGTCCGCGCCGGGTAGAGATAGCCGTCCGGCTCCTGCGCCGCCGCGATCTTGGCGATCAGGCCGTCCACGTAAGCGTCCAGCTTCGGATCGGGCTGCACGCTCATACAATAGGAGGCGCCCTCGATCACCTTGTAAATGTCCGTATCGTCGAACGGATAGCCCGGCAGCTTGCCATCGGTCGGCTCGCCCTTGAGCGCGTTGGCCGCCCGCTCGAAGTTCGCGACTCGCCCGGTCTCCTCGCACTTCTGGAAGGCGAACGGGATCGTCACCGTCCGGTTCGTCTCGATCTTCGGCCGCCAGAAGTTATCCGTCAGGTGCACGTCCGTGAACGTTACTGGCGTGACGGGGTAGTCGCGCGGCGGAGCGGTCTTGATTTGCGCCGGTAGGGAGCCGGCGGCGCATATCATGAGAACCGCTGCGGCAGCCATATACGCGGCGCGAATTACGCGCCTAGCGCGGATACCGACACCGTGGCGAGCCGTCTTCAACCGCGAATATAGTGCGTGGCCCGGGGCCCTTTGGCCGGCGACTAAAGTCGCGCCTGACAAAACGGTGGTCCGCCTGCGCGGACAATCAAGCAAGTCGTCGCCATCGCAGATCGGGGCACGCGACCGCCGGTGCCGGCGCAGGGCGATAGCCACGTGTGGGCGGGCGATTGCCATGTCAGGGGCGACATTAGTCGCCGGCCCGACCCTCTGCGGACCGACGTACGCAGGATTGATGCGTGCCAAGCCTTTAGACCTCACTCTTCGTCCATGTCTGAATCGATCGTTTCCCAGCGCTCCACCAGTCTGTCCGCGGTGTGACGCTCTCTATGTCGCTGCACATACCGAATGACTTCCGCGAGCCCCTTTGGAGAAACCGACTCCACACCGTACGCGCCCTGCCACTTGAAGAATACCTCCGGAAACCGCTTCGTAGCAGCATTCGACGAGCCGCCCGTCGTCGCCTTCGTAAGGCTGTAAGACGACGCGACTGACGACATATGGACACCAACGTGGACGCGGTCCTCGATGCCGCCTATCGCCTCGACTCGGCAATGTTGCTTCGCGTACTCCGAAAGAATGATCGTGTAGACCAGGCCGCGCACCCGTGGTGAGATCAACTGCTGGGGGTCCCACGTCACCGGGGCGAAGTGGAGATATGCTCGGTTATAGTTCCGCCGCACGGTCACCTCTATCTGCCGCGTCGGCGAGCGGTGAACTTCGGCAAGCGGAACACGCTGCGAGCCGCGCTGGCCACGCTCTTCTGCGGAATCAACCGAAGCCGGCGCCCGGTGCCCGTTGCAATGCGATTCCGAACGAGTAGAACGCGAGACCTTGGCGCCGGTGTCCGCGCAGGCGGACAAGTGTCTTGTCAGGCGCGACTTTAGTCGCTGGCCAACGGTGGCCGAAAGCCGTATTCCCTCCTTCCGCTGAGGTCGCCAAGTCACCCACTCACGCCTCCTCCCGCCCCAGCGCCGCAGGCGGCGTCGCGCGGCCAACCACGCTCACCAGCGCAATGATCGTCATCACGTAAGGCAGGGCCTGCAGCAGGTATGCGCTGGACCACTCGATGCCGAGCCAGGGCCGCACCCCGCTGATCTGAAGCTGGCTTTGCAGCGCGTCGAAGAAGCCGAAGAACAGCGCCGCCAGAGCCGCGCCGAGGGGGTTCCACTTGCCGAAGATCACCGCCGCCAGCGCGATATATCCCTTGCCGGCGGACATGTCCGGCGAGAACTGGTGCGCCACGCCCATCGACAGGTACGCGCCGGAGAACGCGGCGAGCACTCCCGAAAGTGTCACGGCGGCCATCCGTACGGGGAACGGCGCGATGCCTGCCATCCGCGCGCTCTCCGGGTTTTCGCCGACGGCGCGCAGCCGCAGCCCGAAGCGGGTCCGGGCTAGTGCGACGGCGACCACGAACGGCAGCACTACCGCGGTCCAGGCGAACAGGTCGCGAGGCAGGCCCGCTATGTTGAAGCCGGTCGATGGGAAGACGCGCTGGAACAGGAATCGTGTGCCCCCGGCCGCGAGCAGCGTAATCGCGAGGCCGCTCACCACGTGGTCCATCCGCGCCTTCTGCGTCAGGACCGCGTGCAGTAAGCCGAGCAGCGCGCCGGCCGCGAGCGCGGCCAGGATGCCCAGCGCCGGTACCTGCTGCCCCGCCCAGACGCCCGCGAAGGCGCCCGCCAGCATCAGCCCCTCCAGCGCGATGTTCACGACGCCGGCGCGCTCCGACAGGATGCCCGCCATCGCGGCGAGGATGAGAGGCGTGGCGCTGAAGAGCGTCGCGACGAGCAGCGCCCACAACCAGCCGCTACCGCCCATCAGCCGGCCCTCCGCTCTCCGGTGCCGATCCCCGGTCCCCACTCCTCGCTCCCGTCTCGAAAGGCGTGGTCGGGTCTGCCGCAATCCTCGCGGCGACGCGACCGTGGTCCGTAGCGGCGGGCAGTGCCGGCGCCGAGCCGGCGTCTGCCGGCCGCGCGGAATCGCCTCCGTCTCCCGCCTTCGCGGTCGGTGCGAATCGCCCGAACCGCCGGATCCCGACGAACATGATCACCGTCGCCTGCACGATGACGGCGACCGGCGCCGGAACCGACGTGAAGGCCTGCATCGTGTCGCTCCCGGCGGCGAGGAGCCCGAAGAAGAGGGCGCTCAGGATCGCGCCGCCGCTCACGCCGCCGAGCAGCGCAACGGCGATGCCATCGAATCCGTACGAGCCGGCCACGCCCTCCACGTACCGGTGGTGAACGCCCATCACCTCGATCGCGCCCGCCGCTCCGGCGAGCGCTCCGGCGAGCGCCATCGAGAGGACGAGCACGCGCGCGGTCGAGATGCCCGCGGCCTCCGCGGCGTCGTTGTTCAGCCCGACGGCGCGGATCGCGAACCCCGGCGACGTTCGCGCGATGAACAGGGCGACCGCGGCCGCCGCGATCAGCGCCAAAATCAGCCCGGCAGTAAGGTTGCTGTGTGCGACGAGCGGCCGCAGGATCGCGGTCTCCGCCATCCGCGGGGTCTCCGGGTTCGGGCTGTGTGGATCCCTCAGGCTGTGCGTCACCAGGTAGTTCGCCACGTCCAGGCCGATGAAGTTCAGCATGATCGTGGTAATCACCTCATGGACGCCGCGCCAGGCCTTCAGCGCGCCGGCAATCGCGCCCCACGCGGCGCCGGCCAGGGCGCCCGCAAGAAACGTGAGCGCAATGTGCACGAGAGGCAGCCTGCAGGCGACCGCAAGGACCCGCAGGGCCGCGGGCGCGTGGAGCGGCGCCGAGCCCGCCGCCTCCGGGGCGCCGATAAGCCCGACGGCCGCCGCCGCCAGCGCGCCCACCGTCAACTGACCCTGCGCGCCTATGTTGAACAGGCCTGCCCGAAGGCCGAGCGCCACGGCCAGCCCGCAGAAGAGCAGCGGCGTCACCGTGGCGAGCGACTGCGCGAGCTGGAACAGATTGACGTGGCCGGACCCCAGCGCGACGTCCGTGGGGCCCGTCGCCGGCCCGGCCTGGAGACCCGTCGCGCCGGACCAGAGCGCGCTCAGCGCGAAAGGCGCGCTGTAGCCGGAGAGCTGGATCAGTACGCAGGCGACCACGAGACCGGCCGCAATGCTGATAAGCGCCTGCTTGAAGCCCGCGCCCCCGGCGCTGGAGCTGCTCACCGCTCACGCGCCTCCAGCGCCATTGCGTCGGGCCGTATCGCGCCGGTCATCAGCGCCCCGACCGATTCCGCCGTCGCCTCGGTCCGCGCGAGCTCTCCCGCGATCCGCCCGTTGTACATCACCACGATCCGGTCCGAGAGGTCGAGCAGCTCGTCCAGGTCGAGCGAGAACAGCAGGATCGCGAGCCCACGGTCCCGTGCCTCCCGCAAGGTTCGGTAGACAAACTGCGAGGCGGCCACGTCCAGGCCGCGCGTTGGCTGGCATGCCACGAGCAGGCGCGGTCCGCCGTCCATCGCGCGCGCCACCACGACCTTCTGCTGGTTGCCGCCGGAGAGCCCTCGCGCCACCGCCCTCGCGTCCCGCGCGCCCATCCGCACGTCGTACCGCCGGATCATCGCGTTCGCGCGCTCCCCGATGCGGCGCGCGTCGAGCAGCAGGCCGCCGCCCCAGCTTCGCATCGTCTCATGGCCCAGCAGATAGTTCTCCGCGACGGTAAAATCGAGCGCCAGGCCCGACCGGTGCCGGTCCTCCGGGATATACGCGATCCCGAGCCGCTGTCTCGCGCGCACCGAGCGGCCGGCAAGGGATGTCCGCTCGCCGTCCGGCTGGAGCCACCCGATCTCGCCGCTCTCCGCCGTGCGCAGGCCGATAATCGCCTCCGCCAGCTCTCTCTGGCCGCTTCCATCCACTCCGGCGATACCCACGATCTCACCCGGCGCCACGGCCAGCGACGCTCCCTCGACCGCCGGTCTTCCGCGCCGTCCGCGCACGGTCAGTCCCGCGATGCGCAGCAGCGGGGCCGCGACGGCCGCGGGCGCGGCGGTTTCCGCGGTGGGGGCCGCATCGCGGTCGCCTGTAGCCGCGCCGGCGCCGTCAGGATCGGGGCGTCCGGCGATCGCTCCAAGGTCGAGGTCCGCCATCTCCGCCGCGACGGTGGCGCCCGTCCGGGCCGGCGCCTCGGCCGCGCTGGTTCCGGCAGCCCCGCGGGCCGCATCCCTCGTGTCCATGCGCGCCCTCACGACTCCGCCCTCCCGCGGCCCGATGATTGCGGCAAGCAGCGCCTCCGGGTTGGTTTCGGCGGTCAGGAAGTCGCCCGCGTTGCGGCCGGCCCGCAGCACGGTCACGCTCTGGCTGTACGCCATCACCTCTCGCAATTTGTGCGTCACAAAGACGATCGTCGATCCGTTATGAAGGAGCGTGCCGAGCAGCGCGAAGAGGCTGTCGGCCTCTTGTGGCGCCAGCGTGGCCGTCGGTTCGTCCAGCAGCAGTATCCTGGCGCCGCGGTAGAGCGCCTTGACGATCTCGATCTTCTGGCCGACCGCGACAGAGACGCGTCCCGCGAGCTGGTCCAGGTCGAGCGGATCGAGCTGGAGCTGCGCGAAGAGGGAGCGGATATCGGCCGCCGCGGCCCGCCGGTCGATGAATCCGCCGCGCACCGGCTCCGCGCCCAGGACGACGTTCTCCAGCAGGCTGAGCGCGGGGATGAGCGCGTAGTGCTGGCTCACCAGGCCCAGACCGCGCCGGATCGCGTCGGCCGGGCTGGAGAGGGCGCCCGTCACGTCCTCGCCACCGAGGAATATCCGGCCGGCATCTGGCCGATAGCGCCCGTAAAGCTGGTTGAGCAGCGTAGACTTGCCCGCGCCGTTCTCGCCGATGACTGCGTGGAACGTGCCGGGCCTCACGAACAGCGACACATCCTGGTTCGCGACGACGCCAGGGAAGCGCTTCGTGATGGATTCCATGCGAACGGCGGCGTCCGAAGGGGATTGCGCGATTGCCGACGTGGACTCGGTTTCGGGCATGTTGGAAGGTAGCTCTAGTCGGCGGCGGAATGGTCCGGCCCGCGCAGGCGGCGGTCGGCGGTGGGCGGCGCGGCGCCGGATGCTGGCCGGCGGGCGGTTTGATCCTGGGCATTGTAGCGGAGATTTAACCTGCTGTCAATGCCGGAATTGGGCGGAATCGGCCGGCGCGTCGCGATCGGGCTAATTCTCGCCGACGAATAAACGTAGAACAACATATCGTCCTGGCACGTCAGACGGGACACGACTGAGCGCTTGCCGGCGCGCGCGGTCGATCCGGCAGGCGGGGACGTGGCTACGATTTGCCGATCGTTGCAGGGATGGGTTCGTGTGCAGCGCGCCACCGACGCGCGCTCCGCCCGTGTGGGCGCCATGGAGGTAAATCGATGCCGCGAAGAAGGAACCGCGAGGCGTCGGCCCAGGAGGCCGCGACGGCCTGCGCCGATCGGACGCTCTATCTGGACGTTTGCGCGGCTTACAACCGCGATAACCTCCCCATGCCGAAGCCCAATGGCCCGAACGGTCGCCGCGTCCTCAGCATGGAAATGCTCCTCAATCATCCCTTTTACTGGGAATGGCTCAACGAGCGCGAGACCGAAGAGGTCCTGATGGAGCTCTACGTAGCCCGAACACGCAGGATGCAGTAATGCCGGCTTCGGTGTCTGGTTGTCAGTGGCCGGTGATCGGGACCATACCACTGCGACCCCTCCTGAACACCCAGCACCCAACGCCGAACACCTGAATACCGGACACCCGAATACCCTCCCGCCTCTCTCCTCCCCCGTAAACCCTACAGGCGCCGCGCCTCCCAGCCGATAATGAGTCGGGAAGGTGCGCGCTGGCGTCTCGACCCGCTAAACTCCGGTTCGCCGCTCGCCTCTTCGGCCTAATCTCCCCGCGTCGTCGAGGTAATGCCTTGTCAGAGATTCTCTCCCAGGCCGAGATAGAAGCGCTTCTCTCCTCGCTCCAGGGTGATGGCTCGGAGTCGGATTATGCGCCGGCGCCGGAGCCAGGCAATCCCGCGACGCCTTCCGGCGGCACGCTGAGCGCCCAGTCGCCTGCGCCCTCTATCGGCGGGCGCGAAATACGCGGCGCGGTCGATATCGAGCCGTACGACTTCCGCAGGCCGGACAAGTTCGCAAAAGACCAGCTCCGAACCCTGCAGATGCTCCACGAGACGTTCGCCCGCCTGTTCGCCGGCTCGCTCTCCGGCTACCTGCGCGTGCCGGTCCACGTCGACCTCGTCTCCGTCGAGCAGATCCCCTACGACGAGTACATGCGCTCGCTCACCTCCAGCATCATCAACGTCTTCAGCATGGCGCCTCTGTCCGGCCAGGCGATCCTCGAGGTGGAGTTCAACATCATTCTCTCGATGATCGACAGGTTGATGGGCGGGCCCGGAAGCATGACGAAGTCCAACAGCGTCCTGACAGACATCGAGCGCGCGCTCACGGAGAGCATCGTCGATCGTGCCCTGCGGGAGTTCTTCACGGCATGGGAGGGCATCGCCCAGTTCACGCCGCGGCGCGAGATCATGGAGACGCAGAGTCAGTTCGTGCAGATCGTGCCGCCCAACGATGTCGTCGTGTCGATCCTCTTCGAGATCAAGGTCGGCGACCTCCGGGGCGCCATGAGCATCTGCATCCCGTACCAGGTCCTGAAGCCGGTCACGCCCAAGCTGAGCGCCCAGCGCTGGTTCGCCAGCAGCGTTAAGAAGAACTCCGGCAAGCACGCTGCCGTGCTCGCGCGCCGCCTCGCGAAAACACAGGTTGTCTGTACCGTTCGCCTCGGCAGCACGGTGCTTTCCGTAGACAACGTGCTCGACCTGAAGGTGGGCGACGTCGTGCCGCTCCAGCGCGGGAAGGACGACGAGGTGGAGATTATCGTTGGCAACTGCACCAAGTTCCTCGGCAAGCCCGGTATCCGGGGCAAGAAGCTGGCGGTCTATGTGAACCGCGCCAACCCGGACGCCGAAGCGCCCGACTATCCCATGGGCGGCAAGACCGCCGCATAGCCCACTCGGCGCGACGGGCCAGCCGGCCCATTCGGCAGCGCAGGCCCCCGTGCCCGCGAAGCATAGAGGAAACGGCCATTCGGTAGCGCGGGCCTCCGCGCCCGCAGCGCGCCCAGGACTTACAATCGTGATTATCCGTTCTCGGAGGACCCGATGCCCGAACTGACCGCAAACCAGACAGAGGAGATCCAGGGGCTGATGCAGCGTATCGCGCCCGCGCTTGGCGCAGCGCTTACGGAACAGCTCCATGGCGAGGCGAGCGTCGACCTCCTGGACGTCCGGCCGGTATCGCTCACCGATCTGCTTTCCCGCACCGATTCCGTCCTGCAGACGCTCTTCACCGTCAGCAGCCCGGTCACAAGCGAGGGCGTGCTTGTAGCGGGCGAGGAGGCCGCGCGCGTCCTGGTGGATCTGATGCAGGGGATGTCCGGCGGCGATCCGACGATCCCCATCTCGGAGCCCGAGCTGGACACACTCTCGACAGGCATGAGCGGCCTGGTCCGCGGCCTTGCGGTAGGTCTGTCCGAGGCCACGGGCGACCACTACGAGATCGACGCCAGCTCCACGCACGTGGGGGCGCTCACGGTGCCGCCGGTATTTGCCCTGGAGGGCAGCGCCATAGAGGCGCAGCTCGTGGTGATGCTGGCGCAGGCCGAGCCGATCGTCCTTACTCTGCTCTTCACGCTCGCGCTCATGACCGAGGCCCAGTCCGGAGCGAAGGGCGGCGGCGCTGAGTTCAACGCCGGCTCGCCGATGAGCGAGGACGACGTCGCCGCGCTGTTCAGCCAGACCGCGGCCGACGGCTTCGGCGGCATGGCGCCGACGCTGCCCCTGCCGGGCGGGGGCGCAGCGCCGTTCGGTGAGCCCCCGGGCCACGGGTCCGGCGTTTCAGCGCCTCGCGGCCTGGACATGATCCTGGATATTCCGCTCGACGTGACGGTGGAGCTCGGCCGCGTCCGCATGCTCATCCGCGACGTGCTCGAGCTCTCGACCGGCTCCGTGATCGAGCTGGACCGCATTGCCGGCGAGCCCGTGGACCTGCTGGTGAACGGCCGCCTGGTGGCGAAGGGCGAAGTTGTGGTCATCGAGGACAACTTCGGCCTGCGCATCTCGGAGATCGTAAGTCCGGCGGAGCGCGTAGCCGGCATCGGAAGGGGGGACCGAAGATGAAATCTCAAAACGCTGTGCGCCTGATCGCCGTGCTCGCCGCTGCGGCGCTGTGCGCCGCTGCTCACGGTCAGGCCGGGGCGCCCCGGACCGCCGGGCAGACGGCGGTCAACGCCGCGGCGCCGGCCGCCGGCACGCCGGCGACGCTCCGCGCCAGCGCCTGGCGCGAAAAGTGGGTCAGGGAGTACTGGGCCAGGGAGGAGGAGCGCCAGCGCCGCCTCCATGCGGCCGCGGCGCAGGCACGGCAGGCCGCCGCTCCGAAGCCCGCGACCCGCCGGCCGGCCGCCGCCGTCAATGGCCTGGCTGGCACGCAGGCCCGCGGAGCCTCCACCGCCGCCGGAACCCGGACGGCTGCCCGAGCTGCCGGACTCTCCACGGGCGCCGGAACCCGGACTGCGGCCCGTGCCGCTGGAAACTCAACTGGCGCTGGTAACTTGTCTGCGGTCCGCACTTCAGGATCGTCCGCTGGCGCTGGCAACCTGACCGCGGTCCGCGCTGCAGGGCCGTCCGTCGGCGCCACTAGCCGCGCGGGCGGCGCGCCGGCCCGCGCGGCCGGGGGTTACACTGGCGGCGGCAACGGAACGGGTGCCACGGCGGCCCGTGGCGCGCTGGGCCCAGCCGGCGCCGGCGCTCGCGGTAGCACGGCCAGCGCGCCGGCCCGCTCCACCGGAGCCCTCGCAGGCGCCGGCGCGGCTGCCGGCCAGACGGCCGGCGGTGCGGCGCCTTCGCAGGCCGCGGGCAGTGCGAACTCGGGCGCTCGTCCGGCCGCTGGCGCGCCCCCGATCTCCAATGCGAACGGCCAGGCCGCCGCGCCCAGCACCGCTGGACAGGCCTCCGGCGGACCGGCGGCCGGCGCAGCCGCCACTCCCGGCCTCCCCGCGCCGTCGAATGGCGCGGAGTCCGGCGAATCCGCGGCAGCCGCTCCGCAGCCTTCCGCGCACGGCCCGTCCGATGGCGCGATCCCTCCCGCGCAGGCATCCGCCGGCGCCGAGATCCGGCAGGCCGCGCCGCCTGCCTCCGGCCCGCCCGCGACGGCGGGAACCCACGCCTCCGGCCAGCCGAGTGCGCCGGCCGGCGCCGCCGCGTCCACCGGCGACACGGCGATTTCGCAGGCCAGGCCCGACCCTACGCCCGCGGCGGAGTCCAGGGACCATACGATCGACAGCCCGATGCAGGCCGTCGGCGACGGATGGAAGATGCTGCTCTACCTGGTTCCGACGGTCCTGTTCATCATCGTCTGCCTGCACCTGCTGCGACGCTATCAGCAGAAGTCCGGCAAGCTGCCCGTCGGCGCTGCGCCCTCTGCCCCGGCCCGTCCGGGACCCGGCCTCGGCGCGGCGCTCTCCTCTCTCTTCCGCGGCAGCGACACGGTGCGTAACGGCACGGCGGGCATCCGCCTCGTCGAAACGATGAACGTCGGCGGCGCGGCTCTCCACCTGGTCCAGGTCCGCGGCCGTACGCTCCTGCTCTCCGCCGGCGCGAGCGGCGTATCCGTCCTGAGCGAGTTTGCCGATGGCTCCGGCGCGGAATCCGATGAGTTTCGCCGGCTGCTCCAGGAGGCCGCCGCCGACATGGACGGCCTGAACCTGGACGATCGGCGGATGCCGGCCGGCGCGGTGGTCGGCTCGCTGGAAGAGGCGATGCGTGGCGCCGGCGACACGGTCCAGCGCCGCCTGAACCGGCTCCGCACCGTAAGCGAAGCCCAGTCCACCTACCGCTCCCAGGGGACCAGCCGCTAATGCAGTTCCCAGCCACAATAGCCGCGCACCTGCGCCGAATCGCTTCGGGCACCAGCGGCCCGCAGCCCATAACCAGCTACCAGCAACCAGCAACCAGCTACCACCTGCCAGCTGCCGGCGGCCGGCAGCCCGAAACCAGGAACCTGCAACCAGCTGCCAGCCACCAGCTGCCAGCTGCGGGCCGCCGGCAGCCCGAGACCAGCAACCAGCAGCCAGGAACCAGCTACCAGCAACCAGCAACCGGCTACCAGCTACTCCGCCGCCCGGTGGCGATCCTCAAGGCGCTGCTCACCAGCCGGGCCTTCTGGATCGGCATCCTCGGCATGCTGCTCTCCGGCTGGCTGACTGCGCTGCAGGCGCATGCGCAGACGGTCCCGCTGCCGAAGATCACCCTCGGCGTCGATCAGGCGAAGAACCCGCAGGACGTGGCGATCTCGCTGCAGATCCTGCTCATGATGACGATCCTGACGATCGCGCCGTCGCTGCTCATCATGATGACCGCCTTCACGCGGCTCATCATCGTTTTCTCGATCCTGCGCAGCGCGCTCGGCACGCCGCAGCTCCCGCCGAACCAGATCCTGGCCGGCATGGCGCTGTTCCTTACGTTCTTCATCATGCAGCCGACGTTCACCAAGATCAACGACGACGCGCTGCAGCCCTACTTCGCGAACAAGATCACGATGCCGGTGATGCTGGACCGCGCGGAGAAGCCGCTGCACGGCTTCATGCTGCGCCAGACCTACAAGAGCGACCTGATCTTCTTCATCAACCTCTCGAAGGTCGAGCGGCCGCGTACGGAGAAGGACGTCCAGCTTCTCACGCTCATTCCCGCCTTCATCACCAGCGAGCTGAAGACGGCGTTCATCATCGGCTTCTACATCTACCTGCCGTTCCTCGTGATCGACATGGTGGTCGCCTCCACGCTGATGAGCATGGGCATGATGATGCTCCCGCCGACCGTCATCAGCTTGCCCGCCAAGCTGATGCTCTTCGTCCTCGCCAACGGCTGGACGCTGCTGATCGGCTCCCTGGCGCACGGGTTCCGGTAGCCGGTCGAAATCGCCGGGCGCCACGTCGCGCACAGGCGCATTGCGCGCAGCCTGTAAAACCAGCAGACCGCCCGCAAAGCGCGCCGAATCGGCAGAGCGGGCACAGACAGGGCCGTGCGCGGAGTCGCGGAGGAGGCATTAGATCGGCTTTCACGCAACGCAGACCGCAAGAGGAGAGATTCGTGCGGAGATCGCAAAGCGCCCAACAGAGAAGGCCTGAGGCCACGAGGACATCTGCCGCAGCGGCGGCACCGAAGCGCGCGTCGATTAATTCTTTCCGAGTTGATCTTGCGCCGTGAGGGAATGAATGACGGGCGCGAATGCGTGTCTGCGATGGCCGCCATGGGGCCGCTCAGTCGGCGAATCGGCGGTACGAGTGCTTTGGGACTGTGCAGTTTCTTACCAGATTGACTCCGGGACGGCCCAGTTTTGACGAGACTGATTCGGAATCGGGCGAAAGTCGCCCGATTCCGTTGATTTGGATGCCTTTTTGATCTCCACAGCGCGGTGGTTTGTGGCTTCCGAGCCCATCTTGACCTGGAGATACCGCGTTTAGAGCTCTTCGTGCGCGTATCCAACCTTGCAGCGCATTCGACGAGCGCCTTGCAGGCCGCTGGATGCGCTCCCCAACCCCTCCCATTCCGACACGGCCCGCCGCCTGCTAACAAGGAGTATTCTGTCGAGCCGGCGAACATGTCGTCGAAGCTTGGCCGCTCGGGTCCGGCATCGCCGTTCCTGTACTGGGCCTCCAGTGAACTTCCGCTCCGCGCCGCCGTTCGTCCCAGGCGCGAAGTCATCGCCGACTCGCGATACGAATGCGCCCGCCGCGAGCGCCGAAACCTCCGATCTGTGCGCGCTTCGATTATTTATGCTCACCCGACCTTGACTTTGGCGCTCCGGCTGGAGTACCATACGCTCCTTTGGTTTCGGAAGCGCTGGATTGCAATGAGCGCGATTCGTTTTTAGGGGGATTTGAGCATGATACTTATCACGACCATCGGCCTGCGGCGATACGAACGGACGGTCTATCGGTGGGAAGACGGCCAGGCCTTCGAGACGCGGTTCTTTGCCGAGGCGCTTTGCAAGTGGCTCAAGCCAACGGAAGTCCGCGTGCTTCTGACGAAGGGCGCGGAGGGCAGCGATAATTGGCGCGATCTCCGTTCTGCGCTCGAGGGCCGGGCGCTCGTTGTGCCCGTTGCCATCCCGGATGGGGCGAACGAGGCAGAGGTGTGGGAGATAGTCCGCGTGCTCACGGGCAGCATCGCGAAGGACGAGGTGGTGCTGGACGTGACGCACGGGTTCCGCTCGCTGCCCTTCCTGGTCGCAATGACTGCAGCCTTCCTGCGCGCCGCCGGGAAGATGAACGTAACGGGAATCTATTATGGCGCGTTCGATGCGCGCGACGGGGACAACGTGGCGCCGGTCTTCGATCTCACGCCGCTGCTCCACCTGCTCGACCTGGCCGGCGCCACCTCGATCTTCACCGCGACAGGCGACGCCGCCAGACTCGGAAGGCTGCTCGTGGATCAGCATGTCGTGGCTCGGCGCAATCCTTCCTCGTCCATGCTGGCCGAGGAGGCGCCGGTCCGCCTGCGCAACCTTGGCTCCCGGATTGAGGATCTGGCGCTGGCGCTTGGGATGGGCCGGCCTGCCGAGGCGCCGAAGGCTGCTGCGGCGCTGCTCGCCTGCCTGGACGAGGCTCGCGCGCAGGCCGAGGTCGAGCGGTGGCTGCCGGCATTCGGCCTGCTCCTGGACGAGATACGGGCGACATACGCTCCACTCGCGCGCCCGGGCGACGACCTCGATGCGGAATTGGCGAGCCAGTGGCCGCTGATCGAGTGGTACTTCGACCGCGGCCAGACGTTCGTGGCCGTGCCGGTTGCGCGTGAGTGGCTGGTCTCGATCGTCTGCCGGATGAATGGGTTGCAATGGATGCAGCGCGATGAGCGGGAGCGCGCGGAGAAGTGCCTTACCGCGCTGGTGCGGGCGGCCAGTGGAGACCACGTGGACTCGGCGCGCGGTTCGGACGCCTTGACGACCGGCGACCTCGCCGTGCCGCTCCCTGCTGAGATTGCAAATCTCTGGCAGAACGTCTGCGGTTTTCGCAACGACGCAATGCATTGTGGCTTGACTCTCGCACCGGGCCAGACCGCCCGCGACGTGCGGAGCGCCGGTAGCCTAAGCAGCGGAATAGAAGGATTGTGCGGTTCGCTGCAGGACGTCGCCGCCGCCTGCGGCTGGGCTTCCGGTTCAGGTGACATGCGAGCAGTATCCATACCATGACCTATTGCTCGTTCGGGTAGAAGGGAGGTTAGACATGCCTATTTGCAAGTACGCCGACATTGGGGCGCCGCCTGTATGGGATGCGTCGCAGCGCGACTCGATCGAAGTCTCGCTGCGCACCATCACGCCCCTCTTCGGCGGCGGCTACGAGGCGCGGAACGTGGACCCGGTCTGCGTCGTGCGCCCCGCCGCCATTCGTGGGCACCTGCGCTTCTGGTGGCGCGCTACGGCGGGCGCGCAGTATCCGACGGCGGCGAATCTGTTCGAGGCCGAGGAGGCGCTGTGGGGCAGCGCAACGAAGCGTGGGGCGGTGGCGTTGACTGTGACCCTGAAAGACGGGGGTAAACAGGTCAAGTGCGGTGAGTACAACGTCGGCCGCAGCGGCTCCCTGAAAGGGTTGCCGGATTTCCAACGCAACTGGCCACCGTATGCGCTCCAGCCGTTTCAGGGCAAAGCGGATCGAACCCGCGTGATAATCGAGCCAAGTTACGCGACAACCGATGCCGCGTTCGACTTGATTCTCTCGCTCTCCGATGTGGGCTGCGCCGATGAGGTCCGGCGATCGGTGATCGCTTGGGTTACGCTCGGCGGTTTAGGGGCTAGGGTACGAAGGGGTTGCGGCAGCTTGGCCACCGCGACGACCGAGCTCCTTACCCAAGGGGGCAACGTGACCGGTTCGGCCAAGCTATTGACAGTACTAAGCGGGTCGCGGGCGATGTGGGGCCAACCGATCATGGATCCGATACGCGCCTGGAATGCTGCTGTAGAAGTGTATTGGGGATTCCGGCAGAAGCGAGGATATGCGCGCAATCCGGGAACGGATCGCCCAGGCCGGTCCCGATGGCCGGAGCCGGATACGATACGAAGGATAACGGCACGCTCTGCACCGGGTCATAAGCCCGAACACCCGTCAAGCGGATTTCCGCGCGCGGATCTTGGCCTGCCCATAGTCTTCCAGTTCAAGGACAAGAACGCCGGCGATCCTTCGGAACTCACGCTGCAGGGATCGGATCGTCTGCGCCAGCGGTTTGCTTCGCCGGTAATTACCAAGGCGGTGGCTTGCGGACAAAATGAGTACCGCCCGTTGATTGTAATCTTGGACTCCCCCCACGTCTGGGAGCTAGGCGACCTCGACCTCAACGGCTCGCGGATTTCGAGGGACCAAATCGATCTCGATAGAGGCGCGCGAGACAGGGTCTTTCCCCTGCAGGGACTGCCGGTGCGCGAGGCTCTGGCGAAATACGTTCTGGACCAGGCGGGCTGGGAGAAGGCGAGGGTGTTCGCATGACCACTTACCTCATCGCCATCTCCATCGGCCCCGTGCAGGAGTTCATCCTCGCCGGGCGGCGGACGGGCGACCTGTACGCGGGCTCGCTGCTCATATCGGAAGTCGCGAAAGCCGCCGCGGCAAAGCTGGCAGCGCTGGAGCCCAACTGCCTCATCTTCCCCGCGAGTGCGGACGAGTGCGCGGCGAACAAGATCCTCGCGGAGGTTGCAGGCGATCCCGCCGAGGCTGCAAAAGCCGCGGAGGCCGCCGCTCGCGCCTGTCTTCGGAGGCCCTGGGACGATGCGCTGGGCAAGTTGACAGCCGAACAGCGCGCCGTAATCGACGATAGAATCTGGGACCCGCAGATCAACTCCTTCCTCGAGTTCTTCGCCGCCTGGAGGCGCCGGACAGCCGACTATGCGGCCGATCGAAAGGCGGTGGAACAGCTCCTGGCCGGCCGCAAGGCGTTGCGGGATTTCAGGCAGCCTCAGAAGCACAATGTCTCCAAGAGTCCGCTCGACCCGTCGCGGGACTCCGTGGTGAAGGCGCTCTCGGCCAAGCGGACCGGGACCGACAGAGCGGGACGTGAACGCGAGACCTGGATGCCCGATGCGGTCGAGGCCCGCCCGCTGCGGCTCAAGCCCTCCGAATGGCTGGACGCGGTGTCGCTGCTCAAGCGTGTCCGCGGGTCCAGCATGTCCGTCCCTTCCACGGCCGACATCGCCGCCAAGACCTTCCTCGAAGACGAGAAAGGCCGCGCCGGAGCGCCGGACTACGCCGGGCTGCTCGAAGGCGTTCCGCAGGGCGCGATCTTCGAAGGCCGCCGCGACGAACTTCTGGAAGACGGCGATTTGGAAGACCGGCAGCACGCGGAGATCGCGACGGCCATGCGCGGCCGCGAGCCGAATCCCTACTTCGCGATCCTGCAGGCGGACGGCGACAGGATCGGCGAGGCAATCGGCAGGCTGTCGTCCGCGGACGGGCACAGAGTATTCTCCAGCAAGCTGCAGAGATTCGCCACGGACGCGACGCGGATCGTCGGCGCGCACGGCGGCCACCTCGTCTACAGCGGCGGCGACGACGTCCTCGCCTTCCTCCCGCTGCACACGAGTATCGCCTGCGCGCGGAAGCTCGCCGGGGCATTCGAGGCGACCGGCGCGACTCTCTCCGTTGGACTGGCCGTCGTCCACTATCACGAGCCACTCTACGCCAGTCTCGCCGCCGCGCGCGACGCCGAGGGCGCCGCGAAAGAGGCCGGCGGGAACTGCCTGCACGTCGCGGTCCATACGCGCGGCGGCGAAGCCCGGCGCGCGACCGCAGCCTGGAAGGACCCAGGGGACCTCGCGCGCTGGGAGGCCTGGATCCGCGCCTTCCAGGGCGGGCGCGCCGCCGGCTTCCCTTACGAAGTCGAGCGGCTGGCAAGGGAGGTCGAGCGGGCCGATCTGCCGCCTGACGTGATCCGCGAGGAAGTGAAGCGGATATTCGAGAGAAAGAAGAAGGAGAAGGGCGCGGGCGCCGAGATTGCTGCGCCGCTCGAAGCGGTTACCAGCTTCGAGATGCTCCACCGGCTCGCCGAGGAGCTGATCGTATTTCGCTGGATGGCGAGCCAGGCGAATAGCTGGCAATGGGGGACGGCGAAATGAGCGAGACTACCTGCAAAATACGCGGCATCGACCCGCTGCTGTTTCGCGATGGCCGGCCGTTTACCACGGACGCCGGGGGCCGTGCGGACACGCTGCCGCTGCCGTTCCCTTCGACGATCGCGGGCTTCCTGCGCACCAAGTATGGGCGCGCACGTCTTGGCAATGACTGCGACTGGCCCGCCGTGTCCGCCGCGATCCGGCTCCGCGGTCCCCTGCTCGCGCGGGGCGAAGGCGTGCTCTTTCCCGCGCCCGCCGACGCACTCGTCCACCGGCCGGATCGGGACAGCAAGGCGATCGCCGTAACGCGCCTCCTGCCGCGCGCGCCCGACCCGGACGTGGGAACGGACATCTGCGGCGCGATGAGGCCAATGGACGTGACCGTCGAGGCCAAGCCGGCGCGCGGCTACGAAACCTGGCCGGCCGCTGCGATGATGGCCTGGCTCGATGGGAATCCCGTCGATGGCTGCGATCTGGAGGCGGACATCGGTCTTCCCAGGCAGCACCGCGTCCACATCGAGATGCGCGGCGACACGGGCACGACGGAGGAGGGCCGGCTCTTCTCGACAAGCATGGTCGGATTCGAGCACCACGCCTGGCCGGACGATGGCCCTGCTGACTCGGCCGAGTTCGTCCTGCTCTGCCGCGTCGCCGGCGCGGAAGATGCGGCGGCGCTCCGCGGCCCCGGGACGCTGGGCGGCGAGAACCGGTGCGCCGTCGTCGAGCCGGAGCCGGATTCTCTCTGGCCCGATTGCCCGTCTCCACTCGCCGAGGCCCTCCGGGGCGCGAAGCGAGTGCGGATGATCCTCGCGACGCCGGCCATCTTCGAGCGCGGCTGGATCCCGAAGTGGCTGGATAACACCACCAAGACCGGTCCCCCGCCCGGCCTGGAAGGCAGGCTCGCGCTCAAGCTGGTCGCCGCCGCCGTGCCTCGCCGGGTCGCCGTCAGCGGCTGGGACTATACGACAAACCGCCCGAAGCCTGTTCGCTGGTGCGCGCCCGCCGGCTCGACCTACTTCTTCGAGGTCGAGAGCGGCGACCCGGGGCTGCTCGGCGGCGAGGCCTGGCTGGCGCCGGTCAGCGACGACGAGTGCGAGAAGACGCCGGGCCGGACACTCGACAAGAACCGCTCGGACGGCTTCGGCCTCGCATTATGGGGCATCTGGGCCGAGCAGGACGATCGAAAGAAAGGGCTGCACGCACAATGAACGAGAGCAGACGCATCTATCTACACGCGCTCACGCCGGTGCACTCCGGCACGGGCCAATCGGCCGCGATCGTCGACCTGCCGATCGCGCGCGAGAAGGCGACCGGCTGGCCCGTGCTGCCGGGCAGCGGCCTGAAGGGCGTATTGCGCGCCCGCTGCCTGCTCAGTAGGGGCGAAGAGGCCGCGAAGGCGCTCTTTGGCAGCGCGGATCGCGCGGGAGCGGTTACGCTCACCGACATGCGCATCCTCTGCCTGCCCGTGCGCAGCTTCTTCGGGACCTTCGCATGGGTCACCTCGCCGCTCGCCCTCCACCGCTTCGCGCGGGATGCGAAGGCGCTCGGCAAGCCGGTGGATTCCACGCTGCCCCCGGCAGAGGCTGTCGCCCTCGCGGCCGGGCCCGATATCCTAGACGGCGCACGGTCAAAGATCTGTCTCGAAGACCTGGACATGGACGCGCGAGTGAGCCCTGAGGCCCGTGCTGTGGCCGAGAAGATCGGCGCAGAGCTGTTCGGAGACGGCGATACGACCCTGGCGGAGCGCTTCGTCATCGTCCCGGACAACGTTTTCAACTTCCTGTGCGAAACGGCCACGGAGGTGATCGGCCGCACCGCCATCGAGGACTCGACGGGAACCGCGAAGGACGGCAGCCTGCGGTACGAAGAGGCGGTTCCGGCCGAGGCCATCTTCTGCGGCTGGGCAGTCGCCGCCAGGCCGGACAACGCGACGGATGCCTGGGAGTTCCTCGCCACGGTCGGCACGCTCCAGCTTGGCGGCGGCACGACTATCGGTCGCGGTCTCTGCAGATTGGCGGTGCAGTGATGAAGATCAAGTCACGGGCGCAGGCGGATATGGCGCTGGCAGCCAGCCGCATGACCGAGATAATGTCCGACGAATCGAAGAGGACGTGGAAGGACGACTACGGCCGGATCTGCCACAACTTTCCCGTCATGGTGCTCACGTGCGGCCTCTGCCAGGCCGTGGCGTTCTCCGAGGCGAAGGGGGTTGACGACGGCAAGGGAGACAAGCGCAAACGGGAGGCTCACAACCGTATTCTCGACGACGTGAAGGCGATCACCGGAGCGGATGCCAGGGCCATCGCGATCTGCGATGCGCCCGAGTATATCCAGCACACACGGCGCGTTCTCGCGGCCTGGAGCTACTACAAGCGGTTCGCCGTTTCTATCCTCAAGGTGAAGGAGGGCGGCGGTGATGAGCGTTAGCGCACGGCGCCCCCTGCATGCGAGCCTGCCCGCGCCGCGGCGCGCCGTCCCCGGAAGAGGGATGCGCGCCGGCGAGGCGCTTCCGGCCCGGGCAACGGGACACGATGGAGACGGCTTACGCGAAGGGAGGCGGCCATGACCGCATGCAGATCAGGGCTGGAGAGGCTCCAGCCGAAATCGGATTCGCACGCCGGCCTGCTGCGCGATCGCCGGCTGATCGATCACAAGGAGACTCCGAAGGAGCAGCTTCTGAATGCATTGATGAATATCCGGCCGTCCGCTGTCTATTGCCGGGCGTTCGCCCGCTGGCGAGCCACCGCTGAGACACGCGGCTGCCTCACGCTGACCGCCGAGACCGCCGGCTCGCTGGCGGTGGGATTGGGCAACGCCTCACCGCTGGAGAACGGCCTGTCCATCCATCACACGTATGGCATGCCCGCCCTCCCCGGCTCCAGCATCAAGGGCGTACTGCGCCGCGCCGCGGAGCGAGGGGGCATAAAGTCCTCCTCGCCGGAATTCGGCGCACTGTTCGGCGTCCCACCGCCGCGGGCAGCGCGCGCAGCGGCGGACGGCGACCCGGAGCCTGTGAGCGCCGGCGAGAGCGAGGCTGTACGCGGCACGCCGGCACGCAAGGGCGGGAGCGCCGGCGCGGCCATCTTCTGGGACGCCTGGTTCGATCCCCATTCATTCGATCGCGATCCAAAGGTCGGGCCGTTCCACCGGGACGTGATCACTGTTCACCATCAGAAGTACTACGGCAGCCGGGGCGCGGGCGAGAACTGGCCGACCGATTTCGACAATCCGGTCCCGGTGCCATTCCTCGTCGTCCCGCCCGGCGCGAAGTTCCTCTTCGCCGTCGAGTGCCCGGCGCCGGAGTGGCGCGCGCTTGTGTGGGAGATGCTCGTCTACGCCTTGACGGAGTTCGGCTTGGGCGGGAAGACGAACGCCGGCTACGGGCGATTCCGCGTGGAGGACGAGTCCGGCCCGGCGGCCTCCGCGAGTCCGAGTGCAGCGCGCGCGCCCGCGGGCCGGACTGCGGCTGTGGCTCCGCAGGGCGCCGCTGCGCCGGCCATGGTTACCTGGGAGAAGGCCAGCGTCTTGCGAAACGCCGGCACGGGTAAGCTCATCGCGACGAACCTGGACGATCGGCGCCAGACCGCGATGGCGGAGGGCCAGGAGGCACCGCGCATCCTCAAGACTTTGAACGAGGATGCTGCCGCGCGACTCAAGAAGAAGGCAATCGAGGCGGAGGTCGATTGCAAGCCGGTTGGCAACGGCTTCCAGCTGATGGAGGTTCGGCCTAAGTGATCGATACTGCGGGCGTCGCCGCCTGCCAGGAGAGGAGTTAGCCCATGCGCATACTTATGCTGACAGTTGGCGGCAGCCATGAGCCGCTTGTCCGCAGCATTCAGGATACCAGGCCGGATGAGATCGTCTTCCTCTGCTCGCGAGAGTCGAGTGTCGTCGTCGCCGGTGAAGGGAAAGTAAACAAGAGCAATCGCGCTCTTCCTAGCCCGGATTTGCCCGCCGTGCCTGTTCTACTCAACCTCGATAAGGACAGATACTCGGTTACTATCCTGACCGATTGTGATGATCTGTCATCGTGCTATCTCGAAAGTTCAGACGCGCTTCGCAGCTCCCTTGCGAAGCATGCCGGTGCGGACGTGATCGTCGACTACACGGGCGGGACCAAGACCCTGACTGCCGCTCTCGCGATGGCGGGATGCGACGAACCACGCTGCCGATTGCAGCTGGTAGTCGGCAGACGGCCGGACCTGCAGCAGGTGCAGAGCTCCACCGAGTTTGCGGTCCCCGTCGAGGTCTATCGGCTTCGCGCCGAGCGGGGATTCGCAACAGCCGAGCAGATCCTCCGAACCTACGCTTACGGCGCCGCGGCCGCATTCCTGCGGGAGAGTGCGGCGGCGTTCGCCGCACCCGGCCTCCGCGACCGGTTTCAACAGAGAATACAGTTCTGCGAGGCGATGGACGCATGGGACCGATTCGATCACGAGGCAGCTCGCGATCGAATGCGCGGTTTGCCGGGATTGGAGCCGTATTCACAGTGGCTCGGTCTCACCCTGTCCGGCAAAGGGCACGGATTCGAGTTGGTTGAGGACCTTGTGCTGAATGCGGAACGCCGCGCGTCGCAGGGACGATATGATGACGCGTTCGGCCGGCTCTATCGCGCCGTCGAGCTGACCGCTCAGAAACGCCTTTCGGCCGTCCATCAGATCGACACCGGAAACGTGGATTGCGGACGGCTGCCAGAGCCAATCGGCGCGAAGATGGCCAGCAAGCGCTCGGCAAATGGCAAGGTTCAGGTAGGACTCGTCGACGCATGGGAGATCCTGGCGAGTCTCGAAGACAGCTCTATTGTCCAGCGGTACCGTACGGTGAGTGACCGATTGAAGACGTTCCTCACGGTGAGAAACAGCTCGCTGTTCGCTCACGGGGACCGCCCGGTCACGAAGGTGGACGCCGACAAGTGGGTTCCGCTTGTCGCGAGCTTCCTCCGGCACTGCGTCGAGAGCGCGGCTAGGGATCACAAAGGACCCACGGCAGGACCCCTGGCGCAGCTCCCCACCGCTTGGCCGGAAACGTAAGCTCGCGCTTGCAGCAGGTCATAGCGAACCATGCTCGCGAAGTTGCTCGAAGTGGCCGCAGCGCGAGCCCGGAACAAGGGCAACAGCGCAACCGCCGACGTGCTCGTGGAGCCCATCGGGCGGAGCTACAGGCTGGTCGACATTCTGCCTCTAGAGGAGCGCTGACCCATGCACCATACGTACGTCGTCAGCACGGTCGGCACCAGCCTGCTTACCAACGGAGCGGACGAGCAGACCCGCAGGCTGCTCTGGAAGACCGCCAACCTGCGCGAGCCGGAATACGCCGAGGCCGATCGGCTGGCGGTGCAGGAGCGCGCGCATGCGGTCCGCGCGCGGCTGGAGGCCGCCTCGGACGCGGAGGCGCAAAAGCTAAGCGCCGAGCTCAATGGAGCGCTGACCCGCCGTGCGGCCGGCCCGGAATACTCGCACTATCTCCTTGCCACAGATACCCACCAGGGCGCGCTGACGGCCGAGCTCGTTCGGGACCGCCTGCGCGCGGCGGGCTGTCGCGAGGTGACGATCGTCCCGCTGGAGCGGCTGAACACCCGATCGCAGCAGGATTTCAGCCGCGGGATCGATCGTGTGCTCGAATGGTGCGACCAGACGCTCCCTGCCCTTCGAGAACAGGGCGGCCGGATCGTCTTCAATCTTGCGGGCAGCTTCAAAAGTCTGCAGGCCTACGCGCAGACCATCGGCATGATCTACGCCGACGAAACGGTATACATCTTCGAGGGCGGCGATCTGCTGACGATACCGCGCCTGCCCATCGCGTTCGATACGGCCCCGATGCGCCGCCATGCCGGCCTGCTTGCGCGCCTGGCGCAGTACGACGTTGTCGCGGCAGCGGAGGCGGCCGATCTGCCCGACGCCTACCTGGACCGCGACGGCGACCAGGTATGCCTGAGCGCCTGGGGAACGCTCGCATGGAATGCGAACAAGCGCGAAATCCTCGGCGGTGCGCTCGCCGCGCAGCCGGGCATCGCCTATCTCCCATCGTTTCAGGCCGACTTCCAGCGGCTCCTCCCCGCCGCCCGCGCAGCGTGCCAGGAGGCGATCGCAAGGGCGGCCCGGCTCTATGCCGAAGGCGGCGTGGCGAAGCTGCGCGCCGACGGCAGTCTGCGGTACTCCGCCATGAAGGGCCACGCCGGCATCGACCACTTCCGCGTGGATCGCGGCGACCGGATCACCTGCACGGCAACGGCGGCCGGACTGGAGCTTCGCCACTGCGGGCGGCACGGCATCGAGCAAAGGCCCTGACGCAGGCGCGCGGCGCAGCGCGAAGGCCTAGGCGCGGCGACGCCGACCGCCCGGCGCACGGCCGGCGGCGATGCGGCCAACGAACAGCCCGCCCGCTTCCGCGAACCCCAAGTGATGGCGGGCTGAGAGGGGGGTTCGCGCAGCGCAGCGAGATCAAATCGGAGTGTTCCCATTGCAAGTCGTGCGATCTTCAATACGAAGGAGGAAACTCACGGTCCCGCGCAGAAGACC
>Ga0070735_10001167_pt1 | contig 25996 bp, 25 predicted proteins | sample Coa_R1_FD_66443 | JGI IMG/M metagenome (GOLD analysis project Ga0070735, IMG submission 66443) | Surface soil microbial communities from Centralia Pennsylvania, which are recovering from an underground coalmine fire - Coalmine... | ecosystem: Environmental > Terrestrial > Soil > Unclassified ...
CACGGTGACGCACCAGGTGCTGGCGGTCTACCGCATGGGAGAGACCCCATGAGCGGTTACCGCTTGGCCGCACCCGCCGGAATTTGGGTGGAACGCGCGCGCTCCGTGCGCTTCGAATTCAACGGCCGCCGGCTCAGCGGCCTGCGCGGCGACACGCTGGCATCGGCGCTCATTGCGAACGGTGTGCGGCTGGTTGGCCGCAGCTTCAAGCTCCATCGCCCTCGCGGGATCTGGTCGTGCGGTCTCGAGGAGCCGAGCAGCCTGGTGGACGTCGGCAGTGGCGCCCGCCACACGGCCAATGTGCGCGCGACGCTCCTGCCGCTGTACGAAGGCTTGAGCGCGCGCAGCGTCAACTGCTGGCCGGGTGTCGGCTTCGACCTCGGCGCGCTCACGGGCCTCTTTGCCGCCCTGATGCCGGCCGGCTTCTACTACAAGACCTTCAAGTGGCCGAGCTGGCGCTGGTACGAGTGGGCGATCCGGCGCATGGCGGGCATGGGGCGCGCTCCGCTCGAGGCGGACGCGGATCGCTACGAGGAGGTCGCCGGGCGGGCCGACGTGCTCGTGGTCGGCGCGGGGATCACCGGGCTTGCGGCTGCGGTAGCCGCGGCGCGCGCCGGTGCCGACACGATGCTGCTCTCGCGCGGCGAGCGAACCGGCGGCGGACTCGCGTGGCGCGACAACGCCGCAGTGCGTGAGCTGACAGCCCGGGCACTGGCGCTCGGGGTGCGTGTTCTCACCAACACGGTCGCTTTCGGAATCTACGATCACAACCTCGTATGCGCGTGTGAGACCCTGATTGCCGATGGCGCTGCCGCACCACAGCGGTTGCGCGAGCGTCTGTGGAAGATCCGGGCGCGCTCGGTGATTGCCGCCACCGGAGCCTTCGAGCGGCCGCTGCTGTTTCCCGACAATGATCGTCCCGGCGTGATGCTGGCGGGGGCGGCGGAGAAGTACGCGCGCGCCTTCGGCGTCGCCTGCGGCCGGCGCGCCGTGATGGTCGCCGGGTGCGACAACGCTTACGCGGTGGCCGCCGGGCTCAGTGCCGCGGGCGTCGAGATCGCCGCGCTCATCGACCGCCGGGGACCGTCGCAGGCGAGTGAGGCTGCGCGTTTTCGCGTCGTGACGTCGGCTTCCGTGGCCGGCATCGCCGGTGGCCGTGCGGTGCGCGCTTGCACCGTGGCATCGGAGCGAGGTGGGCGAACCGAGCGCATCGACTGCGACCTGATCCTGAATGCCGGCGGATTTGCGCCGGCCGTGCATCTTCATACCCAGGCGGGCGGACGGCTGCGCTGGCTGGAGGAGGGGGCGATGTTCGTGCCCGACGGCACGGCACCGGGAGTGGTGAGCGTCGGCGCCTGTGCGGGCGCCTTCGTACGCGCGGCTGCCGTGAGCCATGCGGCACAAGCCGGAGAAGCGCTTGCCGCGGGGCGCGACGCTCCGCCGGCGCCATTGGGCGGAGTCGGCCGGTGCAGCCCTGCCGCGCCCTCGCGCCGCTTTCGGGGCAGGCACTTCGTCGATCTGCAGAACGATGTATCGATGGGCGACCTCGCTCTGGCCGCCCGGGAGAACTATCGCTCGGTCGAGCATCTCAAGCGCTATACCACCACCGGGATGGGGACGGATCAGGGCAAGACCAGCAACATCAACGCGCTCGCCGTGCTCGGCGAGCTGACCGGGCAGTCGCCCGGCGCGGTGGGCACGACGCGCTTTCGCCCGCCGTTCGCGCCGGTTTCCCTCGGGGCCATCGCCGGGCGGCGCGTCGGGAATCTCTACCGCCCTCTCAAGCACCTTGCCGCGCACGACTGGCATGCCGCACACGGCGCACTGTTCGAGAGCTTCGGCGACTGGTGTCGGCCGGCGGCCTACCCGAGGGACGGAGAATCGCTCGAGGCCGCGGCGCAGCGCGAGGCGCGTGCCGTGCGCGCGAGCGCCGGACTTCTCGATGGCTCACCTCTCGGCAAGCTCGAGGTCTTCGGCGCCGATGCCGCGCGCTTTCTCGATCTCATGTACGTCGGCACGATGTCGACCCTCGCGCCGGGGCAGGCGCGCTACGGCGTGCTGCTGAATGAGAACGGTACCCTGGTCGATGACGGCATCGTCGCCTGCCTCGGACCCGGTCACTATTGGGTGAACACCACGAGCGCCGGCGCTGAGCGCACGACGGGCGCGTTCGAGGAGTGGTTGCAGTGCGAGCTCACCGATCTCGAGGTACTCGTGACCCCGGTCACCTCGCGTTGGGCCAACGTCACGGTCGCGGGCCCCCGCGCCTGGGAGTGGCTGGCGCGCGCGGGCTTCGACGCGGCGCTCGCGCCGACGGCGATGAAGCACATGAGGCTGCGCGACAGCACCCTCCGGGGCGTGCCGCTCAGGATCCTGCGCGCCAGCTTCAGCGGCGAGCTTGGCTACGAGGTGAACCTTCCCGCCGAGGAGGCCGCGGCGCTCCTCGAGCAGCTGTGGTCCCTCGCTCCCGAGGTTGGGGGAGTGCTGTACGGAATCGAAGCGCTGCAGATTCTGCGGGTGGAAAAGGGCTTCATTCACATCGGCACGGACACCGACGGGACGACCCTCCCGGGGGATGTGGGCCTCGCGCGCGGCCTCGGGCGCAAGGGAGCCAATTTCGTGGGCCGCCGCTCGCTCGACCGCCCGGCAGCTCGCGACGCCGATCGACTCCAGCTCGTAGGGCTCACGCCGGCGGACGGCCGCACGGTGCTGCCGGTCGGCGCGCAGATAGCCGCGCACCGGCCACCCGCCACGGCCGAAGGCCGTGTGACCTCGAGCTTCATGAGCCCCGAGCTCGGCTTCCCGGTGGCGCTCGGGCTTCTGACACGCGGCGCACGGCGCGCCGGCGAGCTGCTGCGCATCTATCACCTTGGACAGGAGATCGAGGTGCGGGTCGTCCGGCTTCCCTTCATCGATCCCGAGGGAGCGCGTGTCCATGGCTGACGCGGCGGGTATCGCGGTCGCGGTGGTGAGACCCCTGCATGCTGCGACGCTGCGCTACTTCGAGCCCGGCGGGCCGTTTGCGACCGCCGCGGCGAACCTCGTGGGCACGCCACTCCCCGCGCCGCTGACGGCGCTGCAGAGTGGCTCCGAAGTGATCCTCGCCTGGCTGCGGCCGACGGAGACGCTGCTGCTGAGTGAGACGGATGCACCACTGAGGGAGCTCGGGGAGCGCCTTGCGAACGTTGCGGGGGGCCACCTCGTAGACCTCACCGGCGGAGTTGAGGCGCTGCGGCTGCATGGCGCTCGCGTGAGCGAGCTCCTCGACCGGCTCGGGAGCGTCGCGATGGCTCTGCCGCTCAATGGCGCCCGGCGCGGGCGTCTTGCGGATGTACCGGTGCTCGCGCTCAGCGTGCGCACGGGCGAGGTGTGGCTGGCGGTCGAGCGCTCGTATGCCAGGCATCTGTGCGCCTGGATAGACGCGACGCTCGCCGACTTTGCTCCATCGATGGCGCACGAGCCGATTCTCGGCGACCATGAGGCTCATGGATAAGAAAGCAATCGACCGGCGCTGGCTGCCCCTCAATGCGTTGCGCGCCTTCGAGGGAGTGGCGAAGCACGGCAGCTTCACAGCGGCGGCCAATGCGCTGCTCATCTCCCAGAGTGCGCTCTCGCGGCACGTGATCGCGCTCGAGCGACTCACCGGCGTGCCGCTGTTCGAGCGCAGGCCGCATGCATTGACTCTCACCAAGGCAGGGCTTCACCTGCTGCCGGCGGTGGCCAAGTCCTTCGACAGGCTCGAGTATGCGCTCGATGACATCCGCAACGAGGGCGCCCCGGTGCAACGGACGCTGCGGGTGCAGATGCCTCCGAGCTTCGCCGCGCAGCTCGCCGTGCCGATCCTGCAGGACTTCCGCCGCGCGAGTACCGAAGTCGACATCGACCTCGTCAGCGCCTACGGCGTCGGGCCGCCGCTCGGTGACGTCGACGTCGCGGTGGTCTATTCCCGGCCCCGGGTCACCGACCTGGTCAGCGATCTTCTGTGGCAGGTGCGCCAGTCGATCCTCTGTCACCCCAACATCGCCGCCGCGCACCGTGGCAAGGATCTTGCGGAGTTCATAAAGAGTAACGAGCTGATCCACGTGAGGGTCGCCGATGCCCCGCGGCATCATTTCTGGACGGAATTCTCCCGGCAGAACGCACTGTCCGGCCTCGTCGACGTCGAGCGGGGAATGGTGTTCGATACCGCAGTCCTCGCGGCGCAGTACGCGCTCGGCGGCCAGGGTATTGCGGTTCTCGACACCAATCTCTTCGCCGACGAGATCCGCACGGGACGGCTGGCGAAACCCTTCGAAGCCTTCCTCGATGACGGCTTCGGCTACTACCTGATCACACAGCCGGAAGGCCTGTCCGATACCGCGATCGCCCTGTTCCGCTCCTGGCTCATCGAGCGCTTCGGCAGCCGGGGCGGCGGCGCGGCGCCACCGGTGCAGCTGGCCGTATCGAACGAATGAATTGAAAGTGGAGGCGATGTGAGGGACAGCGCACGAGTGGTGGTGATTGGTGGCGGCGTGGTGGGGGCGAGCGTGCTCTACCATCTGACCAGGGCGGGCTGGAAGGACGTGCTGCTGATCGAGCGCGGCGAGCTCACCTGCGGCTCGACCTGGCATGCCGCCGGGGGCATGCACACCATCAACGGCGACCCGAACGTCGCGAAGCTGCAGCAGTACACCATCAACCTCTACAAGGAGATCGAGCAGATCTCCGGCCAGTCCTGTGGCATGCACGTGACCGGAGGCATCATGCTCGCGGGCACCCGCGAGCGTCTCGACTGGCTGAAGATGACTAAGGCGCGCGGCCGCTATCTCGGCATGGAGCTGGAGATCATCTCGGTCGATGAGGCGGCCAGGCTCTTCCCGCTGATCAACAAGCAGCACTTCGTCGGCGCGCTCTACGACCCGATCGAAGGGCACGTCGACCCTTATGGCGTCACGCATGCCTACGCGAAGGCGGCGCAGATGGGCGGCGCCGAGGTCGTGCGGCACACGCGCGTCACCGGGCTCGAAGCGCGCGCCGATGGCTCCTGGAACGTCCTCACCGAGCGCGGCAATGTGCACGCCGAGCACGTGGTGAATGCGGGCGGCCTCTGGGCCCGCGAAGTCGGCCGCATGGTGGGTCTCGAGCTGCCGATCCTCGCGATGGAGCACCAGTACCTGATCACGGAGGATCTGCCCGAGCTCAAGGGACAGAAGGAGGCGCTCCACTGCATCGACTTCGAGGGTGAGATCTACACGCGCCAGGAGCGCGGCGGCATGCTGCTCGGCACTTACGAGCGCGCGGGGGTCCCCTGGTCGCCGCGGGAGACGCCCTGGGATTTCACCCACAGCCTGCTGCCGAACGACCTGGAGCGCATCGCCCCGAGTCTCGAGGTGGGCTTCGAGCACTTCCCCGCGCTCGGGCGAGTCGGCATCCGCAAGGTGGTGAACGGCCCCTTCACTTTCGCTCCCGACGGCAATCCACTGGTGGGGCCGGTACGGGGCCTGAGGAATTTCTGGGTGGCGTGCGGCGTCATGGCCGGATTCAGCCAGGGGGGCGGGGTGGGACTCGCGCTGTCGCGGTGGATGGTCGACGGCGACCCGGGGGCTGACGTGTGGGCGATGGACGTTGCGCGCTTCGGCGATTGGGCGACGCTGGCCTACACCAACGCCAAGGTGCGCGAGAATTACTCGCGGCGCTTTCGCATCCGCTTCCCGAATGAGGAGCTCTCCGCGGCGCGTCCGCTGCGCACCACGCCGATCTACGAGCGGCTCGAGTCCGAGCACGCGGTATTCGGCGACTATTGCGGCCTCGAGCACGCGCTCTGGTTCGCGCCGAGCGCCGCGGAGGCGACCGAAGAGGTGACCTTCCGTCGCTCCAACGCGCACCTTCATGTGACCGCCGAATGTCAGGCGGTGCGCGAACGGGTCGGACTGCTGGAGATCTCCAACTACGGGAAGTTCGAGGTGACCGGAGGGGGCGCGGAGGAGTGGCTCTCGCACGTCATGGCCAACCGCGTGCCACGCGTCGGACGCATCGCTCTGACGCCGATGCTGAATGAGCGGGGACGCCTGATCGGCGACTTCACCATGGCGCGCCTCGCACCCGACAGGGTTTTTCTCGTGTGCACCTATGCTGCCGAGGACTATTACCGGCGCTGGTTCGAGCGTCACGCCCCGCCGGCCGGCGTCAGCGTGCGGCCATGCGCCATGCAGTACACGGGGCTCTCGGTAGCCGGTCCCTTGTCGCGCGGCTTGCTGCAGGGCCTCGTTCGTGAGGACCTCTCCAGCGCGGCATTTCCCTTTCTGAGCTTCGCCCGGATGGACGTCGGGATGATTCCGGCGCTCGTCGGCCGCATCAGCTTCACCGGCGATCTCGGCTACGAGATCTGGGTGACGAGCGAATATCAGCGCGCCCTGTACGACCTGCTGATCGCGGCGGGATCGGCCCATGGACTGAAGCTCTTTGGCGGCCGTGCCCTCAATTCCATGCGTCTCGAGAAGAGCTTCGGCACCTGGGCGCGAGAGTACCGGCCGATTTACGGGCCGTACGAGGCAGGCCTCGGCCGCTTCGTGGACCTGAAGAAGGACAGCTTCATCGGCCGGTCCGCGGCACTCGAGGAGAAGGAGAGCGGCGGGAAGCTGCGACTGGTCGGCTTCTCGGTCGAGACACGCGATGCCGATGCGCTCGGGGATGAGCCGATCTGGCACGACGGTCGCGTGATCGGCTGGGTTACTTCCGGCGGCTACGGGTACAGCGTGCAGCGCTCGCTGGCGCTCGGCTATGTGCCACGGGATTACGCCGAGCTGACGAGCGGATTCGAGATCGAGATTCTGGGCGAGCGCTGCAAGGCCACTCGCCAGGCGGCAGCCGCCTTCGATCCCGACGGCGCGCGCATGAGAACCTAGAAGCGCAGCCGGCAAAAGCCACGCCTTTTGCCGGCGGTTTGCGGAGTAATGTCCGGAAAATCGCCGCAGGCGATCTTCCCAATCAGGCCAGAAACATCGCCAGCGCGCTCGCGGTGAGCGCGGGCTTGCTCTCGCCTTCGATCTCGATCGTGTTCTCGGTCGTTACCAGGTAGCGGCCCGTGCCCTTGCTTTCGACCGCAGCGATCCTGATGTGGTTACGCACGCGCTGGCCCGAGCGCACCGGTGCTACGAAGCGCACCTTCTCGAGGCCGTAGTTCACGACCGACTTCGGCGTGATCCTCTCGAGCAGTACTTCGAAGCTGGTCGGAGCGATCAGCGAGAGCGTGAGGAACCCGTGGGCGATGGTGCCGCCGAAGGGGCCTTCGCGAGCGGCCCGCTCCGCGTCGAGGTGAATCCACTGCTTGTCGCCCGTGCAATGGGCGAACTCGTTGATGCGCGCCTGGTCAAGAAGGATCCAGGAGGAGACGCCGATCTCCTCGCCGACATGCTTGACCAGGTCTCCGACGGGCATCTTGTTCGCGGGCATCGCGACATCTTATCAACCGCCGCGGCTCGGGGTCCGGCATCTGTAACCTGACTGTATGCGATGCACAAGAACGCTTCGTCTCAGGGTGGGCATAGACGCAAAAAATACAATAAATCAAGCAATACGGAAGCTCGGCTGTTCGCGCATCTGGGCTATTGCAATGCATACACGCCTGCGTACAATGCTCGCGAACCCACCCTGAACTGCACTCGGAGGAGCTCTCATGACGGACCGTTTCGATTTCGACGCCTGGATGGAGAATTACAAGGACACCTTCACGTCCTTCACGAAAGCTCAGCAGGAGGGTTTCAGGACTCTCGAGCGCTTTGCGCGCTTCAACTACTCCGTGGCAGGCGACTGCCTGGAGGCCGGTCTCGCTCAGGTGAGAGCGGTCCTCAGCGCGCGCGCCTCTGTCGGCACGCAGGTCGTCGCTGATCTGCTCTCGAGACAGGCCGAGCTCAGCAAGGAGCTGAGCGAGAAGCTGCGTGCCCGCACGCAGGAGTTCTCGACCCTCGCTTCCGAGGTACAGGAGTCGGTCAGCAATTTCGCCGCCGACGCCGCCGGCCGCGCCGCCTCCGGGCCCCGCAAGGCCGCCGAGAAGCACTGACCCTCAAATCAGCTGACAGATCGGAGGGCGACCCCTTTGGGTCGCCCTTTTTTTGTGCCCGCGTTGGACCGCTCGGCGGCTCTGCGGCAGCATGGCGGCCGTGTCCAGCACCGATCTGCGCGCCGCGCTCATTCTTCCCTGCCTGCTCGCGGTGCCGGCAGTGGAGCCGCTGAACGCGGCCGAATCGGCGAGTGAGGCGCAGGGCGGCGGCATGTCGGGCCTTTACGGGGCCTACGATATGCAGCGCGAGGCTTCCGGAACCAGCTGGCAGCCGGACACGACGCCGATGTCGGGAATCCATGCGATGCGGGGCGAATGGACGACCATGCTCCACGGCTTCGTTGACGCGATCTACGACGATCAGGGAGGGCCGCGCGGGGCAGCGCAGAGCTTCTCCAGCAGCATGCTCATGTTCGTGGCGCGCCGCGACCTCGCCGCCGGCGCCTTCGGTGTACACCTCATGCTGTCCGGTGACCCTCTCATGGGGGCGAGCGGTTATCCGCTGCTGTTTCAGACGGGGGAGACCGCCGACGGGCGCCGACCCCTCATCGATCGCCAGCATCCTCACAATCTCTTGATGGAGGCGGCGGCGACCTGGAGCCGCGACTTCGACCTCGCCTCGGTGTTTCTATATGCGGGGCCGGCGGGTGAGCCGGCGCTCGGGCCGACCGCGTTCATGCACCGCCTGTCGGCACTGGATAACCCGGAGGCGCCGATCACGCATCACTGGCTCGATTCGACGCATGTGTCCTACGGAGTGGTCACTGCGGGGATCGTCTGGAGGACCTTCAAGCTCGACGCCTCCGCTTTCAACGGCCGCGAGCCCGATCAGCATCGCTACGACGTCGAGTTGCGCGGGCTCGATTCGTACTCGGCGCGCCTCACCTGGAATGCGACCGCCACACTCTCGATGCAGGCGAGCTCCGGGCGGCTCGCGGCGCCGGAGCAACTCGAGCCCGGCATCGACGTGCGGCGTACCACCGCTTCGGTGACTTACAACGCGCCTCTTGTCGCCGACTGGTGGCAGACGACCGTCGCCTGGGGCCGCAACGCGCCCTCGCAGGGTCCGGCGAGCGAGGGCTGGCTGCTGGAGTCGGCACTGAAGCTCGGTGCCGACCACACTGTGTTCGCACGTGCCGAGCGCGTGGCGAAGGACGACTTGTTTCTCAGCGGTGCGCCGCTCTATGGCGAGACCTTCACGGTCAACAAGCTGACGGTTGGATACGTCTTCGACTTCGCGCGCTTCGGCGCGGCGAGCTTTGGGGTCGGGGCGCTGCTGAGCGAATACAGCTATGCGCAAACCCTCAATTCCATCTACGGAACCCGTCCCACCTCTTTCATGCTATTCGCGCGCATGAAGCTGTGAGGCCGCCTGGGTGACCCCAGCCCGGGGCCACCCAGGCCTAACCGTGGCTCGTCAGCCGCGCTGCAGGTGAGCCGCGTACAAGGCGGCGAGCCTGGGACTGTCCACGCTCTGCACGGCGCGTGCGATCGCCTGCTCGCGGCAGGCCTCGATGGCGGGACGTGCCCGCAGATCGCGAATGTCCTCCGCCGCGCACACCGCGCGCGCCGCCGAAGCGATGCGCGCGTAGAGCGCCTGCGAGCCCTGCTCGGTCGAGAGATTGAGGTCCTGATAACTGACTTTCACGCTGGGCTCGGCCGCTCGGGCGGTGCCGAGGGTGCCGATGGCAAGGCACGCGGCGATGACAGTCAGCATGGGGGCGGCGCGCAGGCGCGCGCCGATGGTCAGCGTCTGTGAGGTCATGGGCTTCTCCTGTGAGTACATGAGCCTTCGGGTCCCTGTAGTGCGTCACGACCTTCGCGACGCTGACGATGAGAGTCGCAGGCACGGGGTAGCGTTTAAAGCCGCGCACCACGCGCTGATCCCTGCGGTTCACGCGTTGGTACCGTCCGCTCGCGCAGCCCGAACGCACGGATCCACGCGCGCCGGAGCGGGCGCCGTCGCGCGGCGGATTCGTCCCGCGCACCGACGGACTCGTCCCTTCGTGGTGGCGCGCAGCGCTGGTGCGGCGGCGGGCGTAGGCTATGCTCCCGCAAATGAGCGTCTCCCCACTCGAACGAATCACTCCCGCAGTCCTCGGCGTCGCCCGCGAGGGCGATGCCGCCGGGGAACGCCAGGCGGCGCGCGCACGGCGCAATTTCTGGCCGCAGCTCGCGGTGCTCACCGGGTTCTGGATCTACGTCGCGCTCTCGAACCTCATGTACGCCAACACCATGGGGCAGAGTCTCAAGGCGCTGAACGTCACGGATTTCTTCGCGCCCGCGGACGCGCGGCTGCTGCAGCATCTGCTGCTCTATCCGCTCTTCATCCTTTGCGCGTGGACCTCGCTGCGCATCGGCTGGCGGCCGCTGTGGCGCACGCTCCCGATCCAGCTTTCCTGTGCGCTCGGCTTCGCCGTCCTGGCCGCGCCCGCACTGGTGGCGGGCGAGGCGCTCGTGGGCGAATGGAACGGAACGATCGGCATCACGCACCAGCACTCGCAGGGCTATGCGAACTGGGCCGAGTTCTTTGCGGGCCCCGCCGTTCCCACCTGGATCGCGAGTGCCACCAGCTTCCTCGTGACCTACGGCTTCGGACTCGCGCTGATCACCGGCTTTGGTTTCTATCAGAGCCTGCGCGACGCGCAGCTGCGCTCGGCGGCGCTCGAGCGGGCGCTCGCCGCCGCGCACCTTGCGGCGCTGCGCATGCAGCTCTCACCGCATACGCTCTTCAACCTGTTGCACACCATCCGCGGCCAGATCGGCTGGGACCCGTCTGCGGCGCAGGCGATGGTGGTGCAGCTCGCCGACCTGCTGCGCCGGCTGCTGACCGCGGGCGAGCGGGAATTTTCGCGCCTCACCGACGAGCTGCAGTTCGTGCAGCTGTACCTGCAGCTGCAGCAGCGCCGCTTCACCGATCGCCTCACGGTCACCGTGCCCGACCGCGAGGCGGCCCCGCTCGCCTGGGTGCCGAGCCTGATCCTGCAGCCGCTGGTCGAGAATGCCGTGGTGCACGGCCTCGCCGGCCACGAGGGTCCGGTGAGCGTGCGGGTCGAGACCGCGGTGCTGCAGGAGACGCTCACGCTGCGGGTGGTCAACAACATGACCCGCGCCTGGCAGGGGATGCATGGATCGGGAATCGGCCTCGCCAATGTGCGCGAGCGGCTGGCGGTGCAGTTTGGCGAGCGCGCGAGCTTCACGGCCGGCCCGTCGGGTGAGGGGGAGTGGCTCGCAGAGATTCGCATGCCGCTGCTGCGCGACGGACCGGAGAGCTGAAGCGTGGTGATGGACGTGATCATCGTCGATGACGAGCCGGCGGCACGTCGCACGGTGCGCGAGTGCTGCGAGCGCGAGGGCGACCTGCAGGTGGTCGGCGAGTTCGGCGACAGCCGCGCCGCGCTCGAGGCGATCCGTGCGCGGCCGCCGCACGTACTGTTCCTCGACATTCAGATGGACTCGATGAACGGCATGGCGCTGGCACGGGCGCTGGATCCCGAGACGCTGCCGCTCATCGTGTTCGTCACCGCTTTCGATCACTACGCGCTCGAGGCCTTCGAGGTGAGCGCGGTGGACTACCTGCTCAAGCCTTTCGATGACGCGCGCTTTCACGCGACCGCGGCCCGCGTGCGGCGCCAGCGCGAGGCGCAGAACGGCGCCGAGCGACAGCTGGCGCTCGAGTCGCTCCTCGAGCACCTCGAGCGCGGGACGCGCGGCCGCGCCGATGCCCAGCCGCGGGTGCTGGCCGAAGCGGGCAGCCGCATGCACATGCTGGACGTGACCCAGGTCGAGGTGGTCGAGGCCGACCGCAACTATGTTCGCCTGATGGTCGGGCGCGAGACCTTCCATGCGCGCAGCACGCTGCAGCAGGCAGAGAAGTCCTTTCGTACGCAGCCGATGCTGCGCATCAGCCGCTCCTGCCTCGTGAACATGAGCCACGTGCGCGAGGTGAGCCGCACACCGCGCGGCGACTTCATCCTGGTGGTGGCCGGGGGGACTACGGTCACGAGCAGCGAGGGCTTCCGCGATCCGGTGCGCCAGTACCTCGAGCGGTTGAAAATCGCTCCGGCCTAGGGCCGGTACGCTAAAGTCCTGCGCGGGCCATCGCGAGGAGTCAGCCTTGAGTACCGCTCAACCGACGGTGCGCGCTGCCAATCGCGCGCTCGTCGTTCTCACCGCGATCAATCTGCTGAACTATCTCGACCGCTACCTGGTTCCGCCGCTGGTGACGCCGCTGAAGGGGGCGATGTCACTCTCCGATGAGCAGGTGGGCTGGCTGTGGCCGGCGTTCATGCTGGTGTACATGATCGCCGCGCCGGCTTTCGGCGCCTGGGGCGACCGCGCCTCGCGGCGCCGGCCGATCACCATCGGCGTTTTGATCTGGAGCCTCGCGACACTGCTCACCGGGCTGGCACGCAGCTACCCGCAACTGCTCGGTGCGCGCGCCCTCGTGGGCATCGGCGAAGCCGCCTACGTCGCGATCGCGCCCGCGCTGCTGGCCGACTGCTTCGCCCGCAGCGCCCGTGGGCGCGTGTTCGCGGTGCTCAACATGGCGATCCCCGTGGGTGCGGCGCTCGGCTACATCCTGGGGGGCCTCATGGGTGCGCACTTCGGCTGGCGCGCCGCCTTCTTCCTGTGCGGTGGCCCTGGCGCGCTTCTCGCACTCGCGGTGCTCGCCATTCCCGATCCGCCGCGCGGCGCGCAGGACGGCGTGGCGTCAGCCCCGCCCGCCCCGGCGGGCGGGGCAGTGGCGACCTACCTGAGTCTCCTGCGCCGCGGGCCATACATGTGGGTGGTGCTCGGATACGCCGCCTATACCTTCGGCCTCGGCGGACTCGGTTTCTGGATGCCTGCCTTTCTCGAGCGCGTGCGCGGCGTGGCCGCGAGCGTTGCGACGCGGGATTTCGGCTATGTGGTGGTGGCCACCGGCATCGTCGGTACGCTCGTGGGCGGCTGGCTCGGGGACTGGTGCCTGAAGCGCTCGCGGCAGGGGTACCTGTGGTTCTCGGGAATCGTGACGCTGGCGGCGGTGCCGTGCGCCGTCGTGGCCCTCAGTGCAGCCGCGCCGCTCGCCTATTATCCGGCGGTCATCGCCGCGGAGCTGCTGCTCTTCATGTCCACCGGGCCGATCAATGCGGCGATCGCCAACATCGTCTCGCCGTTCGAGCGCGCCACGGCGATGGCTCTCAGCATGTTCCTGATTCACCTCCTGGGAGATGTGCCTTCACCGCCTCTCATCGGGCACCTGTCCGATGCCAGCTCGCTCGGGCAGGCGGTGCTCGTGGTACCGATCGCGCTGGCGATCGGCGGGATCATCTGGTTGGGCGCGGCCCGGGCAGGGGCGCGCGCGCCCCTGCCCGGCGGAGCATGAGAGCGGCGGGAGACCCCCCGCCCGGCTTCGATGCCGCGCTCGCCCCGACGGCTCGGCCGCTCGCGCAGCGTGCGCCCGCTGAGCTCGCCACGTTGCTCGCGGCGGCACTGCGCGCCGGCGACGGTGCGGCCGGAGCGCACTGCATCCACGAGATGTGGATGCGCGGGGAGCTGGGCTCGCGCATCGAGGCGGCGCTCGATGCCTTGTGGAAGCGCGCGAGCGGCTCGATTCCCGAATGGCTGCCGATGCGCTACATCGACTGGCTGCCGACCGTCTATGAGGTTGCGCTCGGCTTCAGTGGCGCGCGCCGCGGCCGCTCGAATCTGTATCTGGTGCTGCTCGACTTCTCCGATCGCACCCGCGGCCCCCTCGGGATCTACGTTGGCATGAGTCGCTACACGCCGGCGCAGCGCTTCGATCAGCACAAGGCCGGCATTCATGCCGCCGGCAGCGTGCTGAAGCGCGGGCTCGAGGTGCTGACGGGCCCGACCCTGCACCTGCAGCGCCTGGGGCGCCTCGAGGCGCTGCGCATCGAAGCGCAGCTCGCCGAGGCGCTAGGCGATGCGGGGCTGCTCGTCGAAGGTGGGCACTAGGAGCGCGGTCGATCGACGAAGGCGCGCTCGATCACATAGTCGCCGGGCTCGCCGCTGCGGGGAGAGACATGGAAGCCGCGTGAGTCGAGGAGTCGCGCCGTATCGGCGAGCATCGCGGGGCTGCCGCACACCATGACACGATCGCTCGCGGGATCGAGCGGCGGCAGTGCGAGGTCGCGTGCCAGCCGGCCGGACTCGATGAGCGTCGTGAGACGGCCGCGGTGCACGTAGGGCTCACGGGTGACGGTCGGGTAGTAGCGCAGCTGGGCGCGCACCTGCGGTCCGAGGAGCTCGTGGCCGCGCAAGGTCTCGATTCGATCGCGCACCACGGCGCTCTCGCGAGCCCAGCGCACCCCGTGCACCAGCACCACGACCTTGAAGCGTTCGTAGACTTCGGGATCGCTGATGAGGCTGAGGAATGGGGCCGCGCCCGTGCCGGTACTGAGGAGGTACAGCCGCTCTCCGGGCCTGAGGTCGTGCAGTACCAGAGTTCCGGTCGGCTTGCGGCTGACGAGCACGATGTCGCCGGGACGGACGTGCTGCAGGCGCGAGGTGAGCGGGCCGTCGGGGACCTTGATGCTGAGGAAGTCCAGATGATCCTCGTGGTTGGCGCTCGCGATGCTGTAGGCGCGCAGCAGTGGCCGCTCCCCGAGCGGCAGCCCGACCATGACGAACTGCCCGTTCTCGAAGCGCAGGCCGCGGTCACGCGTGGTAGTGAAGGAGAACTGAGTGTCGGTCCAGTGCCGCACTGTGAGCACGCGCTCGCTGCCGATGGTCGCCAAGATGCCTGCCTGCAGGTTGGAAGTTCCTGGCGGGAATGTTACCGGGCCGCAGCCAGCGCGCTCTGCGTATTTCTACTCATGGCGCCAGAAGCGCCGGTTATGAGGGCACTCGAGCGGTGCCTACAACTTCTGCACGATCACGCGCCCGGCGGAATCCACGTAGACGTGATAGCGGTTGCCGTCGCGACAGGTCGCGGTGTAATCGCTGTCGGCGTTGCGCTTGGCGTCGATCACCGCATCGCACGGCTGCCCATGCAGGACGATGGTGGCCGTCAGGTCTTTGCCGAAGGATGCATCAGCGGCCGCGCCCACGCCCGCCAGAGCACTCAACGCGCCAGCGGATAACAGAGACGCCAGTGTCGCGGGTTTCATGGGCTTGCTCCTGTCGTGCTAGAGGTTGTTGAAGCTGCTGCGGTTGCTGAGGATGCCCCAGATGGCTTCCCGCGAGGAGGAGACCGCGCTCGCCAGTCCCGGATCGTCGTCCTGCAGCAGCGTCACTACTCTCATGAGCAACAGCTCGTAGGTTCGCCGCAGCTCTGCGAGCGTCAGCTGGCCCTTGCCGGCATAGAAGTCGCGAAACTGCGCGAGGAGGTCATCCACCTGATTCTTGAGAGAGAGCTTGGTGAAGACGCCGATCGCGTGAGTATCGCGCAGCCGCTGTTCGAGGGAAGCGAGGTTGAGCGCTGGGGAAGCGGCTGAGACTGCGGGCGGCGCCGCCGGGGCTGCGGGCGCGGTCGAAGCAGCGGCACCGGTACCCGGGGAGCCGACGCTCGGCGGACGCCTGGGTGGCGCGGTATGCGCAGGCGGCCCCGCAGCGGCGCGCGTGCTCGCGGGCGCTGCCGCGGAGGGCGATGCGGGGGCGCCCGGCGCAGGCGTGGGGCTGGCCGCCGCGGTGCGCGGTGGCGCGGGAGTCGAGGCCGCCGCGCTCGGGGCCGGCGGTACGGCCGCAGCCGTCGGTGGGGATGGCGCGGGCGGCGTCGGCCGATGCGCGCAGCCGCAGAGGACTGCGAGTGCCAGGGGAGCGAGGCTCGCGGGCGCGTGCCGGGACATGTTGCGGGAGGGGGCCATGCGCTCCCGTTATCATGCCGCAACCATGCGATCGCTGCAGGACGCCTACGACGAGCTGCGCTGCTACACGCTCGAGCTGCACGATGCGGCCTTCGTGCATCAGCACGTAGTCGACGCATTCACCGCGCAGAATGCGGATGCGCACACCAGACCCATCGCGCTCACCTTTGCGCTGGTCGGGCTGTATCTGGCGGTGGAGAGACAATTCTCCGGCCGCGCCGTTCAGCGCGTGCACATGGAGCTCGCGAAGAGAAGGCAGGTCTGGCCGGTGCTCCCGCTGCCGGCGCAACGCGGGCATCTGACCGTGGCCGACGTCCTCGGTGCGCCGCCCGGCGCGCCACGCGCTGCAGCCATTCACGACTGGTGCGGGTGCGTGTGGCAGTCTTTCCAGGATTGCCGGCAGGCGGTCACGCAGCTGCTGCGCGAGCGCGGGATTTCCTAGGACATTCCGAGCAGGCGCGCCTTGTTGAGCGCCCAGGCGCAGCCCCACACGCACACCAGCCCCAACACGAGGAAGGTCCAGGCTCGCAGCCGCTCGCGCCGCTCGAGGCCTTGCGGACTCAGGGGAGCGATCAGGTAGGGCCGTCCGTCGGCGGGCTCGGAGATGACGCTCACCCGCGCGATGTCGCTCGAGAGCTTCTGCGACTCGCACTCCTGCGCCGCCGCGGTGCGCGCCGCTTCCCACTCGGCGGCGTTGAGCTGTCCGTCGTGGTCGGCGTCGAAGCGCGCGAGCAGCCGCTGCGGGTCCTGTTTCCACTCGTGGAGCTTCGCGGCAAGAGCGGCGGCGAGATCGCCCGTCTCGCTGCGCGAGCGCAGCTCCCCGATCACGCACAGGGGCGCCCCCACCTCGATCAGCCTCTCCGTATAGCGATACGGTCCCGCGAGCAGCGCGACGTTGACGGGCGGCGGCCCGCTCAGCGGGCGCGATTCGCCGCCGTACCAGGTGTTGTGGACGCTGGGGGTGACCTCGGCCCGCACCGGACCGATCAGGCATTCGGCATCATCGTCCGCCAGCACGAAGGTCTCGACGCTGGTGGCGGTCTCGACCGTGTGCCACTCGACCCGGCCGCGCGAATCGCGCTCCTCCCGCGCCACCTTGAAATCCCACCACACGCAGGCACGGCCGCTGAGAGGGGCGACCGTCGGCGTGGCACTGGCCGCGCGGGCGTGGCCCGTGACTTTCACGTAGCCCTGGGCGGCGGAGCGGATGTGCACCAGAGGAGTGTCCGCGAGCAGCCGGTCGCGTCGCAGGGCGCGGAAGAAGAGGTAGAGACAGAGGAGGGCGCCGCCGCCGGCGACGGCTGCGATCAGCTGATAGTGCTGGGCGGCGGTGTCAACAGCCATGGCGCAGGGGCCACGCGCGGCGGGAGGGCGGCAGCCGCGCCACCCTCAGGCCGAGAACGCCGCCTTGAGGTCGACGTCGGTCTTCTCGTCGGTCTGGAAGTGCAGCAGCTGCGCGGAGGGGAAGTCGCCGAGCCCGGCGATCAGTACGCCGGGGAAGCTGGCGATGCGCACGTTGTTGGTGTTGACCGCATCGTTATAGACCTCGCGCCGGTCCGCGATCGCGGTTTCAAGGCCGCTGATGCGCTGCTGCAGGTGACGGAACGGCTCGCTCGCCTTGAGATCCGGGTAGTTCTCGGCCACCGCATACAAGCCGGTGAGCCCCGAGCGCAGCTCCCGCTCCGCCGACCCCAGCGCCGCGACGTTGCCGGAAACACGGGCGGTGTCGACCCCGGTGCGGGCGCGCATCACGCGCTCCAGCGTCGCGGGCTCGTACTGCATGTACTGCTTGCACACCTCGACGAGCTTGGGGAGCTCATCGTGGCGCTGCACCAGCAGCACGTCGATGTTGGACCACGCGAGCTTCACGCCGGCGCGCACCTGTACCAGGCCGTTATAGGCGCCGATCAGGTATCCGACGAGAACGATGAAGAGAAACAACACGACGAGCAGCGCGAGCATGATCGACTCCCTGCAATCGGCCTTGCCGGCCAACGTCGGGGCGCAGCATACCCGTTACAAGGCTGCCGCAGTGTGAGGGGGTCGGCAGGGGCGCAGGACGTGAGCTGCGTCACAGGTCCGGGCGGCGCCCGGAGGCGGTCCGCCGCGCAGCGGGGGCATCGGCGGCCGTGAGCCGCAGCGCGAGATCGATACCGGCGAGCTCGTAGCCCTTGCGGAAGTCGCGGATGTGGCGGGCCATCCAGTCGTGGGCGGCCGGCGCATCGCGTGCCTCGATCGCCTCCGACAGGCGCCGCTGGGCGGTGGCGATGCGGCTGCGCGCCTGGGGAAGCTTATCGATCATGACGCCGAGGGAGGGCGCGAGCAGCTGCAGCAGCGGCTCCTGGGCGAGCCCGAGCACCGGGTTATGGGTGCTGCGCCCGAGACAGCGGAAGAATTCGGCGCTGCGCGCGGCCGCCTGGGCGCTGAGCTCGCTCGCGGCGCTGAAGGCCGTGGCGGCGGCGGCGATGCTGCTGAGGTCCTGCGCGCTGCGCTCGCGCGCCGCCACCTCGGCGAGCGGCGGCTCGAGGATGGTGAGCGCCTCCCAGACATCGCGCACGGTCACATCGTGCAGCAGCAGCGCGTCGCTGACGCCGGCGGCGACTGCCGCATGGTGCGGCCGGCTCACCGACATGAGCTTCGAGCCGGGGCGCCGGCGCACCAGCCCGCGGCTCTCGAGCTCGCGCATGGCTTCGCGCACCGTGGAGCGGTTCACGCCGAATTGCCGCGCCAGCTCCGTTTCAGACGGCAGACGGTCACCCTCGCGCAAGGTGCGCGCGCGGATTCGCTCGGCGATGCGCACCGCGACCTTGCGGTAGGCGGGCTCGAGCAGCAGCGGGGCGAATTCCACGCTCATGCAGCCGCCTCGAACAGTTCCCGCCCTATGAGCATGCGGCGGATCTCCTGCGTGCCGGCGCCGATCTCGTACAGCTTGGCATCCCGCAGCAGTCGGCCGGCGGCGTACTCATTGGTGTAGCCGTTGCCGCCCAGCGCCTGGATGGCATCGAGCGCGGCGAGTGTGGCGCGTTCGGCGGCAAAGAGGATGCAGCTCGCCGCGTCGCGGCGGCGCACGCTGCGCGAGTCGCAGGCGCGTGCCACGCAGTAGACGTAGGCGCGCGCCGCGTTGAGTGAGGCATACATGTCGGCGATCTTGCCCTGCATCAGCTCGAAGGTTCCGATCGGCTGTCCGAACTGACGGCGTTCGCGCACGTAAGGCAACACCACGTCCAGCGCCGCCGCCAGCAGTCCAAGCGATCCGCCGGCGAGCACCACCCGCTCGTAGTCGAGGCCGCTCATCAGCACCTGCACACCGCCGTTCTCGGTGCCGAGCAGGTTGGCGGCGGGGACGCGGCACTCGTCGAACACGAGCTCCGAGGTGCCCGAGCCACGCATGCCGAGCTTGTCGAGCTTCTGCGCGCTGGCGAAACCCGGGGTGCCGCGCTCGACGATGAAGGCGCTGATCCCGCGCGAGCCCGCGGCGGGGTCGGTCTTGGCGTACACCACGACCACGTCCGCGTCCGGGCCGTTGGTGATCCACATCTTGCGCCCGTTGAGCAGGTAAGCAGCGCCCTGGCGCGTAGCCCTGAGCTGCATCGACACGACGTCCGAGCCCGAGCCGGGCTCCGACATGGCGAGCGCTCCGACGTGCTCGCCGCTCACGAGCTTAGGCAGGTAGCGCGCGCACTGCTCATCGCTCCCGTTGAGGCGCAACTGGTTGACGCAGAGGTTGGAATGAGCGCCATAGGAGAGGCCGACGGCGCCCGAGGCACGCGAGATCTCTTCCATGACGATGACGTGGGCGAGATAACCGAGCCCGGCGCCTCCGAAGCGCTCGGGCACGGTGATGCCGAGCAGTCCCTGCGCCCCCAGGGCGGGCCACAGCTCACGCGGAAACTCGTTGCTGCGATCGATGCCGGCGGCGAGTGGCGCGATCTTCTCGGCGGCAAAGCGCCGCACCTCGCGGCGGATCTCCTCGAGCTCGGGGGGGAGTCCGAAATCGCTGTCGGTGCAGTCGAGGGGGCTCATGCGGGCTTGCCTCTCCTTGGACGAGATCGTATGATTGTCCGACAAACCGGCAATCATGGCAAGTGCCCCATGCCCCGAATCGCGACCCGGGTGAACCTTCAGTCCGAGGAGTACCGCAGCAACGAGCGCGCCATGCGGGCCCTCGGCGAGAACCTCCGCCATGAGGTGGCGCGCGCCGCGCGCGGCGGCTCGAAAGCGGCGGTCGACCGGCACCGCGCCGCCGGCAAGCTCAGCGCCCGCGAGCGGGTGCGCGTGCTGCTCGATACCGGCAGTCCCTTTCTCGAGCTCTCGCAGCTCGCCGCCCACGGCATGTACGGCGGCGACATCGCCTGCGCCGGGATCGTGACCGGGATCGGCCGGGTGGCGGGACGCGAGTGCGTCATCGTCGCCAACGATCCGACCGTCAAGGGCGGCACTTGCTACCCGATCACGGTGAAAAAGCACCTGCGCGCCCAGGAGATCGCGCGCGAGAATCGCCTCCCATGCGTGTATCTGGTCGAGAGCGGCGGGGCATTCCTCCCGGCGCAGGACGAGGTGTTCCCCGACCGCGAGCATTTCGGACGTATCTTCTATAACCAGGCGACGCTGTCGGGATTGGGCGTGGCGCAGGTCTCGGTGGTGCATGGCTCCTGTACGGCGGGAGGCGCCTATGTGCCGGCGATGTCCGATGAGAATGTCATCGTGCGCAACGCCGGCCGGGTATTCCTCGGCGGACCGCCGCTGGTGAAGGCGGCGACGGGCGAGGACATAGACGCCGAGACCCTGGGCGGAGCGGACGTGCATTGCCGCGAGTCCGGCGTGTGCGACCACTACGCCGAGAACGACACGCATGCCCTCGCGATCGCCCGCCGCATCGTTGCGCGGCTCAAGGCGCCGGCCGACACCGCCCCGCCGCTCGCGCCACGCGAGCCGCGCTACGAGGCGGGCGAGCTCTACGGCGTAGTGCCGGCGAGCCTGCGCAAGCCCTACGACGTGCGCGAGGTGATCGCGCGGCTGGTCGACGATTCCGAGCTCGACGAATTCAAGGAGCTCTACGGTACGACGCTGGTCTGCGGCTTCGCGCATCTCGGCGGCTATCCGCTCGGCATCCTCGCCAACAACGGCGTGCTCTTCTCGGAAAGCGCGCTCAAGGGTACGCACTTCATCGAGCTGTGCACGCGCGAGGCGATACCGCTGCTGTTCCTGCAGAACATCACCGGCTTCATGGTGGGACGCCGCGCCGAAGCCGGCGGCATCGCCAAGGACGGCGCCAAGCTGGTCACCGCGGTCGCGTGCGCGCCGGTGCCGAAGCTCACCGTCATCATCGGTGGCAGCTACGGCGCCGGCAATTACGCGATGTGCGGGCGCGCCTATGCGCCGCGGCTGCTCTTCCAGTGGCCCAACGCCCGCATCTCGGTCATGGGGGGCGAGCAGGCGGCGAGTGTCCTCGCGACGGTGAAGCGCGACCAGCTCGCCCGAGGCGGCGAGCAGTGGCCGAAGGAGGCGGAGGAGGCCTTCAAGGAGCCGATCCGCGAGCAGTACGAGCGCCAGGGGCACCCGTACTATTCCTCCGCGCGGCTTTGGGACGACGGGGTGATCGATCCGCTCGAGACGAGGCGGGTGCTGGCGCTGTCGCTCGCCGCCGTGCGGCATGCGCCGCTCGAGCCGGCGCACTTCGGCGTGTACCGGATGTAGCCGTGGCGCGCACCCTCCTGGTCGCAAATCGCGGCGAGATCGCCTGCCGCATCTTTCGCACGGCGCGCCGGCTGGGCTGGCGCACGCTCGCCGTGTTTTCCGACGCCGACGCGGGCGCGCGCCATACACGCGAGGCGGACGAAGCCCTGTGGATCGGCCCGGCGACGGCGCGCGAGAGCTACCTGAGCGGCGAGCGGATCATCGCCGCGGCCCGCGCGGGCGGCGCGACCGCCGTTCACCCGGGCTACGGATTCCTGTCCGAGAACGCGCACTTTGCTCAGGCCGTGACGGAGGCGGGCCTCACCTTCGTCGGGCCGCCCGCGAGCGCCATCGCCGCCATGGGCTCGAAGATCGTCGCCAAGAACCGCCTGCGCGAGGCCGGTGTCCCGGTGCTGCCGGGCTACGCAGGTCCCGAGCAGGATCTCAAGCAGCTCGCCGCGGCGGCCCACACGGTCGGCCTGCCCTTGATCATCAAGCCGGCCGCGGGCGGCGGCGGCAAAGGCATGCAGATCGTGCGCCACGAATCGGAGCTCACCGCCGCGCTGGCGGCCGCTCGCCGCCTGGCCGAGAGCGCCTTCGGCGACGGGTCGCTCCTCCTCGAGCGCTTTCTCGTCGCGCCGCGCCATCTCGAGGTGCAGGTGTTCGCCGACCAGCACGGCAATTTCGTCCATCTCGGCGATCGCGACTGCTCCATCCAGCGCCGTCACCAGAAGCTCATCGAAGAGGCGCCCGCGCCCGCGGTGCCCGATGCGGTGCGTGCCCGCTTGCGCGCCGCCGCCCTCACCGTGGCGCGCGAAATCGGCTATCAGAGCGCCGGTACCGTGGAGTTCCTCTATGAGGGGCGCGAGTTTTACTTCATGGAGATGAACACGCGCCTTCAGGTCGAGCACACGGTCACCGAGGCGATCACGGGCCTCGACCTGGTCGAGTGGCAGCTGCGCGTGGCCGAAGGCGAGCCGCTGCCGCTCACGCAGGAGGCGATCCGCTTCGATGGGCACGCGATCGAAGCGCGCGTCTGCGCCGAGGATCCCGACCGCGGTTTCCTCCCGAGCGCGGGACACCTGGCGCTCATGGAGTGGCCGGCGCTGGAAGCGGTGCGGGTGGACGCGGGCTTCGCGAGCGGCGACACGGTGCCGGACTGTTACGACTCACTGCTCGGCAAGGTGATCGCCTGGGCACCCGAGCGCGCCGGCGCCGCGGAGCGGCTGGTGCGCGCTCTCAGCCATACCTACTGCGCCGGGGTTCACAGCAACGAGCGCTGGCTGGCGCGCATCGTGGGCTCACGGCGCTTCCTCGACGTGCGCCACAACATTGCGCTCCTCGACAAGAGCGCGGCCGAATACGCCGGGCCCGGCGCCGTGGCGCCCGAGACACTGATACTCGCAGCGCTCGCGGTGCACGCTGCCGCAGGCGCAGGTGCCAGTCCCTGGGCGGCGCGCGATGGCTTCGTGCCGAATCTGCCGGCGGTGGTCGGCTGCACGCTCTCGTGGCGCGGCCACGTGCACACGGTGGAGCTCGCCTTCAGCGGCGGCCGGCCCGTCACGGCGAGCGTGGATGCGCGCACGGAGCTTCCGGTCGCCGACGTGAGCTACCAGGCCGCCGCCGGGGCTGCCGGCACCATCGCCGCGCGTCTGGTCCAGCGAGGGCGCCGCGCTCGCTGCCTGGTGGAGGCCACGCGCGTCACGCTCTGGGAAGAGGATGCGCAGTACGAGCTTGCGATCGAGGATCCGCGCACCCGGGAATTCTCCGTGAGCGCAAGCTCCGGCGGGCTCACCACTCCGCTCCCCGGCGTCGTGGTGTCGGTCCCGGTGTCGGTGGGCCAGAAGGTCGCGGTCGGGGAAGTCCTGATGGTCATCGAGGCGATGAAGATGGAGCACACGATCAGCGCGCCCCATGCCGGCACGGTGCTCGCCATTCACTTCGCGCGCGGCGATCGGGTGCCCGAGGGGAGTCAGCTTCTCGAGCTGGCGCGCGCCGAGGGCTGATCCGGTAAAATCTGCCGATGGCAGCGCGTGCTCTACATGCGCACGGACAGGGAGGCAGGATGAACAAGTCGCTGATGACGGGTGTGCTGATCGGGGCGGCGGTCGCCGCGGGGGCCGGGGCGGTCGGGGGACTGAAGCTGATCAACAGGACCCCGCAATACGCCGAGGTCCTGAAGGTGACTCCGGTGATGAAGACGATTCGTACGCCGCGGCAGGAGTGTCACGAGGAGCAGGTGACACGTCAGGCGCCGGTGAAGGATGAGCACCAGGTGATCGGAACGCTCGCGGGCGCCGTGATCGGCGGAGTCATCGGGCACCAGATCGGGGGCGGCAGCGGGCGTGACATCGCGACCGTTGCTGGCGCCGCGGGGGGCGGCTACGCGGGCAACCGCGTGCAGAAAAATCTGCAGGACCGCGACACCGTCACGAGCACTGAGCAGAAATGCGACACGGTGTTCGACAGCTCCGAGAGGATCACCGGCTATCACGTGCGCTATCGCCTCAATGGCAAAGAGGCGACCGTGATCATGGATCACGATCCGGGGACGCGCATTGGGCTGCACGACGGGCAGCTCGACCTGACGGCTCCCCCCGCCAAACGCACTTGAGAGCGGCGCGGGCGCCGCTCAACGGTGCCCGCGCCCGGTCGCCGGCGGCGCGGGAGTACCCTGATCGCGACGGACCCTGGCGATCATCTGGTCGGCATGCGCCAGGAGCTCCCGGAAGGTCTGTTCCTCATCCGCCGCCTCGCCGGGGCTCAGCAGCACGTAACGGCCGTTGATCTCGAGTGTCGGCACCGCATCGACCTGGTAGTCCTCGACCAGCTGATCGGCCTGGACCGTCTGGTTGTTGATGCCGAAGGAGGCGTAGGCATTGGTGAACTTGTCGGCGTCGCCCCCAAGCTTCCCGATCCAGTCGGAGATCGACTGCGCGTCGAAAAGCTGCAGATGCTCATCGTGGATCGCGTGGAAGAGGGGGCCATCGAACCTCGCGAGCTGGCCGGTCGCCTCGAGCGCATAGTAGGCGCGCGCCAGGTTGGTCCAGGCGGGCCGGCCGTAACTCACCGCTACGCGCTTGAACGCCACGTCCTTGGGCAGCTTCGCGGCCCAGGCACTCACCAGCGGATAGAACTTGGCGCAGTGCGGGCATCCGTACGAGAAGAACTCCAGCACCTCGATCTTCCCCGGACTCGAGGTCGGGTGGGGCGGGGACATCCGCCGATAGTCGGCACCCTCGACCAGCTGCGCGGTCGCGCGGGCGGAGGCGAGCAGGCCTGAGACGGCACACAACATCAGCGCTGCAAGAGTCAGGGAACGGCTGCGGCTGGACATTCGGTCGGTCTCCGTCGGGAAGTTGAAACGTAGCACGAAGCACGGTCGAAGAACCGCCAGGGGCGTTGTGCCCAGGCGCCCGCGTATGCGACCCCGATGCGCGTGCTGCGCCCGAGCGCCACGCGCACCGCGCGCCGTGGCCGCTCGATCCACAGCTCCTCGCCCCGCAGATCGATGCCGTTCATGCGCCGGTCGACATGCATCGCGCGACACAGCAGGCCCGGACCCCAGGTCTTGTCGGTGAGCCCCGCAACGGGCTCGAGCGCACGTAACAGCACCGCGTGCGGGACGCCCTCACCGGCGGTGACCACGTTCAGGCAGTTCCAGAAGCCATAGATGAAATAGACATACGCATGTCCGGCGGGCCCGAACATCACCTCTGTGCGTCGGGTGCGGCCCCGCGAGGAGTGCGCGGCGCGATCCGCGGGGCCCTGGTAGGCCTCGGTCTCGACGATGCGCCCGCGCCGCACGCACCTCCCATCGTCATGCACCAGATGCATGCCGATCAGCTCGCGGGCCACCGGGACGGCGTTGCGGGCGAAAAAGCTGCGGGGAGGCTTGGTGAAATCGGTCACGGTGTGATGCTAAAGGAACCCGGCGGGCGACGCTGCAGTCACACAAAGTGCCTTTCTATAGTAAAATCAAGCACCAATGAGTTACGAACGCACGCTCCATCATCTTGGCCTGTGGTGCGCGGCGTTGCTCGCGTCGCCTGCGGGCGCCAGCGTCTATCCACTACCCGCGGACGGATCCGCGGTGGTCGGCACGGATGAGGCAGTGACCACCGTCTACCAGGACACGCTCCCGGACCTGGCACATCGTTACAGCCTCGGCTACTACGAGATCATCCGCGCCAATCCCGGCGTGGATGTGTGGTTGCCGGGCGCGGGCAAGACGGTGGTGCTCCCGGGCCGGCGGATTCTGCCGACCGCGCCGCACGAGGGCATCGTCATCAACCTGCCCGAGCATCGGCTCTATTACTACCCCAAGCCGCACAGCGCCCACGAGCAGCGCGTGGTCATCACCTATCCGATCAGCATCGGCAAGATGGACTGGCGCACGCCGCTCGGCGAGACGCGGGTCATACAGAAGATCCGCCACCCCGCGTGGTATCCGCCCGAGTCGATCCGCAAG
>Ga0070735_10001169_pt1 | contig 25990 bp, 26 predicted proteins | sample Coa_R1_FD_66443 | JGI IMG/M metagenome (GOLD analysis project Ga0070735, IMG submission 66443) | Surface soil microbial communities from Centralia Pennsylvania, which are recovering from an underground coalmine fire - Coalmine... | ecosystem: Environmental > Terrestrial > Soil > Unclassified ...
CACCGTCTTGCGGCCGGCATTGAGTTCGATCTCGCCGTCCTTGATGAAGAGTTCGCCGGGAATCATTTTTGTCTCTCCTATCTGATCGGCTCATGCACGGTGACAAGCTTGGTGCCGTCGGGAAATGTCGCTTCCACCTGGATGTCGTGAATCATCTCGGCGATGCCGTCCATCACTTGCGCGCGGGTCAAAACCTGCGCGCCGGCCTGCATCAATTCAGCCACCGTGCGGCCGTCGCGCGCGCCCTCGACGATGAAATCCGAAATGATGGCAATCGCCTCCGGATGGTTGAGCTTGACACCGCGCTCAAGGCGCCGGCGCGCCACCATGGCCGCCATGGAGATCAGGAGTTTGTCCTTTTCGCGGGGAGAGAGATTCATGCGCGCACTCTGTTTAAAAAATTAGTTAAGCCATAGCCTCGGCAATGCCGAAGCGCTGGCGCGACCGAGAACAGCCATCATATCGGCACGCAGCCGCCCCGCATCTTGGGCACAGAAGCGCGCCATTGCAAATCCATTCCACGCGGAGAGGCCGACCTCACCGCCAAATGTCTCCGACAGCTCGCGAATGCGCTCCACCAGCGCCTCGTCGCCGGGGACGATCAGCGCGGTGCCGATGGCCGCGCCGCCTTTGGCAACCGCCGGTTTTGCAAGTTTTCCGCCGATATCGCCGTCGAGCCTGATATTCTCGGCAAAAATCAGCTTGCCGCCGCGGGACAGCCGCCAGCGATCGGAAAATTCGCCCTCCCGCATGCGTTCGCCCATCGCGAGGCGGCCGAACACCACAATTTCACAGAGCAGCAGCGAAGCGTCTTCCGACAGATCAATGTCGAAGCAACGGCGAATCCGCGCCCGGTCGAACAGGATCGTTTCCTGCGGCAACCAAGAGAGATGCGCGCGGCCTTCGGCCTTCAAGGCGATATGCAATTCGGCGGGCGGTCCTTGTGTCCGGTAGATTTTTTCCGCCGCGGCGGTGGTGACCGTCAGGCGCGTTGCTTCGCCGGCGGCGACCTCGACATCGAAGCGATCGCCTCCGGCGAGGCCGCCCGCCGTGTTCACCAGCACCGCCGAAAGACCCTCATCCTCGGGTGAGGGAAAGCGCACACGCAGCGAGCCTGATTCATGAAGGTGGTGGCGTCGCGTCATGCCCTCGATATGACGCACGTCGAATTTCACGACCCCGTGGGCGCGATTGGCGGCAAAAATCGCCGAGCTCTGCCTCGTCATATCGGTCCGCATTCGTCCCAACTCACTCCATCAGGCCGCAACGCCGAAGGGCTGCGCCGCGCTCCCTTACAAGGCCATCTGGCGGCTGATCTCGCTTGCGTCGAGATGGCTTCGATCGCAAGTGAATTTCACCGCGCCACGGTCCATGACCGCGAAATTGTCGCCGAGCTCGCAGGCAAAGTCGAGATATTGTTCGACCAGGACGATCGCGATATGACCCAGGCTGCGAAGATAAATAATCGCGCGCGCGATGTCCTTGATGATGGAGGGTTGAATGCCCTCGGTCGGCTCGTCGAGGAGCAACAATTTCGGCCGCATCACGAGCGCCCGCCCGATCGCCAATTGCTGTTGTTGCCCGCCAGAGAGGTCGCCGCCGCGGCGCGAAAGCATGGTCTGCAAAACCGGAAACAAAGAGAACACGTCATCGGGAATATTGCGGTCCCGGCGCGGCAACGGTCCAAAGCCGGTCTTGAGATTTTCTTCCACCGTCAGCAGCGGAAAAATCTCTCGGCCCTGCGGCACGAAACCAATGCCTTTGCGGGCCCGCTCATAGGGCTTGAGGCCGGTGATGTCGGCCTCGTCGAAGGAGATCGATCCACTGGCAATCGGATATTGTCCGACCAAGGCGCGCAGCAGGCTTGTCTTGCCGACGCCATTGCGCCCGAGCACGCACGTCACCTTGCCGGCTTCGGCCGCGATCGATACGCCGCGCAGCGCCTGCGCCGCGCCGTAATAGAGATTGATGTTGTCGACCTTCAGCACGCGCAGCCTCCTGCCGTCGCCAAACGAGTAGCGAATGGCGAATAGCGAATAGTAAGAACTGCCGTACTCATAATCCTCTGTACTTCCCTATTCGCTACTCGCCATTCGTCATTCGCTCATCTACCCAGATACACTTCAACCACGCGCTCATTCGCCGAGACCTGGTCGATCGTGCCTTCGGCGAGCACGCTGCCCTCATGCAAACACGTTACCTTGACGCCGAGTTCGCGCACGAAGGCCATGTCGTGCTCGACCACCATGACGGTCTTGTCCTTGTTGATTTCCTTCAAGAGCTCAGCGGTCTGGTGCGTCTCGACATCGCTCATGCCCGCGACCGGCTCGTCGACCAAGAGCAATTTGGGATCCTGCGCCAACAGCATCCCGATCTCGAGCCACTGCTTCTGGCCGTGCGAGAGGCTTCCCGCCAGCCGGCGCCGCGCGTCCTTTAGGCGGATGGTCTCCAACACCCGTTCGATCCGCTCGATTTCCGCCCCGCTCGCGCGCCAGAACAGCGTGCCTTTGACGCTGTGATCGGCATTGAGCGCGAGCAGCAGATTATCCTCCACGGATTGGCTCTCGAACACGGTCGGCTTCTGAAATTTGCGGCCGATCCCAAGTTCGGCAATGCGGGTCTCGTCGAGCCTTGTCAGATCCGTCACGCCGTCGAACAAAACCGCGCCCTGGTCCGGTTTGGTCTTGCCGGTGATGATGTCCATCATCGTGGTCTTGCCGGCGCCGTTGGGGCCGATAATGGCGCGCATTTCGCCGGGCTCCAGCGTGAGCGAGAGATTGTTGATGGCACGAAATCCGTCGAACGACACATGCACGCCGTCGAGATAAAGCAGCGAGGAGGTGGCCCTGACATCCATGACGTTCATGCGCGTTCACTCCGCCCTTTGGGCTCACTGGTAGCACTTGCGCGCGCGGCACTTTCGGCGTTTTCGATCGCACGCCGCGCGCTCCGCGACTCCCGCCATGAGTTGAACGTGCCGGCGACGCCTTTCGGCAGCAGCAACGTCACCAAAATGAACAGGGCTCCCAGCATGAACAGCCAATAGGGCGCAAGCGGCCCCGAGGTGAAGTAGGTCTTGACATAATTCACGACGACCGCGCCAAGCGCCGCGCCAATCAGCGTGCCGCGGCCGCCGACGGCGACCCAAATCACGGCTTCGATGGAATTTCCCGGCGCGAACTCGGATGGATTGATGATGCCTACCTGCGGTACGTAAAGCGCGCCGGCCACGCCCGCCATGCAGGCCGACAACGTGAACACGAACAGCTTGTAGGTTTCGACGCGGTAACCGAGGAAACGTGTGCGGGATTCGGCGTCGCGGATGGCAATCAACACTTTGCCGAGTTTGGAAGTCACCACTGCCCGGCAAATCAGGAACGCAACGATCACGGCAACGCAGCTCAAAGCCAACAGGGCGGCGCGGGTGCCGTCGGCCTGGACATTGAAGCCGAGAATATCCTTGAAATCGGTCAGGCCGTTATTGCCGCCGAAGCCGAAATCGTTGCGAAAGAACGCCAGCAACAGCGCATAGGTCATCGCTTGCGTAATGATCGAAAGATAAACGCCGGTCACACGCGAGCGGAACGCGAGCCATCCGAAACAAAAAGCAAGCAGGCCCGGCACCACAACGACCATCAGCGCCGCGAACCAAAACATGTCAAAGCCGTGCCAATACCAGGGCAATTTCGGATAGTTCAAAAACACCATGAAATCCGGCAAAATCGGATTGCCATAGACACCGCGGCTACCGATCTGGCGCATCAGATACATGCCCATGGCGTAGCCGCCGAGCGCAAAGAAGGCGCCATGGCCGAGCGAAAGGATGCCGCAATACCCCCAGATCAAATCGATCGAAAGCGCCAGCACGGCGTAGCAGGCATATTTGCCGAACAGCGCCACCAGATAGGTCGGCACCTGCAACATGGCGCTTGCCGGCAACAGCAGGTTCGACAATGGAATCAGCACGCCGCAAGCCGCGACCACGATCAGGAAAAGCGTCGCGCTGCGGTCGAACGAGCGCGTCAGCACGTGCCGCATCATGCTTCCACCGCCCGCCCCTTGAGCGCGAACAGACCGCGCGGGCGCTTCTGGATGAACAGAATGATCAGCACCAAAATGGCAATCTTGCCGAGCACGGCGCCCGCGATCGGCTCCAGGAATTTGTTGGCGACGCCGAGCGTGAAAGCACCGACCAGCGTGCCCCACAAATTACCGACGCCGCCGAACACCACGACCATGAAAGAATCGATGATGTAGCTCTGACCGAGATTGGGGCTGACATTGTCGATTTGCGACAGCGCCACGCCGGCCATTCCAGCAATTCCCGAGCCGAGCCCGAAGGTCAAGGCATCGACCCGCGAGGTCGCGATCCCCATCGATGCCGCCATGCGGCGGTTCTGTGTCACCGCCCGCATCTCAAGCCCGAGCGAGGTGTAACGCAACATCGCCAGCAGGATCGCAAACACGGCCATTGTGAAGCAGAGAATCCACAGCCGGTTATAGGTGATCGTCATCTGCCCGAGCTCGAAGGCGCCACTCATCCAGGAGGGATTGCCGACCTCGCGGTTGGTCGGCCCAAAAGCGGTGCGCACCCCCTGTTGCAGCACGAGCGACAATCCCCAGGTCGCAAGCAAGGTTTCGAGCGGGCGGCCGTAGAGAAAACGAATGATGGTGCGTTCGATCGCAACCCCGATCAGGCCCGCAACCATGAAGGCCGAGGGCACGGCGATCAGAAGCGAGTAATCGAACAAACCAGGATAGCCCGTGCGAATGATCTCCTGCACCACGAAAGTGGTGTAGGCCCCGAGCATCACCATCTCGCCATGGGCCATATTGATGACGCCCATGACACCGAAAGTGATCGCCAGCCCGATCGCCGCGAGTAACAGGACCGAACCGAGCGAAATGCCGTACCAGGCATTCTGCACCGCCGACCAAATCGCAAGTGTGCCTTGGATCGAGGCCATCGCGCTCGCCACCGCCTTCGCGATCGCGGGAGATTGATCGGCAAGGCCGGTCAAAAGCGCCAGTGCTTCCTGATCACCGCGCGCCTTGATCGTGGCGATGGCTTCGAGTTTTTCAGCATCGCCGGCGTCGGATTTATAAAGCAGGATCGCGGCGCGGGCCTCGGTAAAGGCAGCCTTGGCGGCCCTATTGGTTTCATTGGCAAGCGCGCTATCGATGGCCGGCAATGCACTTTCTTCATGCGACTTGAAAACCGATTGCGCGGCGGCGATCCGCTTGGCCGAATCGGGCGATTGGAGGGTCAGACTGCCGAGCGCGGCCTCCACCGTGCGGCGCAGACGGTTGTTGAGGCGGACGGCGGCGGCGTTATCTGGCAATCTATCGACGGCGGCGCCCGTCACCGCGTCGATGATCTTGCCATCCGCCTGGGTAATATAGACCTTCTTGGTGTCAGGGTCGGCCGACAACCGGCCGTCCTGGAGCGCGCTGATGATGGGAAAAGCAAGTGGATTACCGGAGGCCGTGACCGCGCCGATTGCCTCGTCGGTATCGGAAAAGTCGTCATTGGCGAATTTGGCGACCGCGTCTTCGAACGGGCCGGCAAGAGCGGGCAGGGCAAAAGCAAGGATCAGAACAATCGATAGAACGAACGTGCGAACACGCTCATGAAAACTGGCAACCACTGGATGACCCCGGCAAAAATCGCAGAGTAGGCGGCGGCATCGCCGCCTACTCTTTCCCGTGAATGGGCTTTTACCATGATGCCGGCACGAAAGCCTCGCGTTTATGCCCGCAGAAAGACGGCTCTTTGCCGGATCGGCCTTTTCGACATCAGGAGCCCTGACCGCCGCATTTATTGGTCTTGGTGTTGTAATTGCCGCACTTCTTGCCAACCCAATCGCCGATCAGATCCTTGGAGCCGTCGAGCTCTTTCGACCAGGCATCGCCGGCAACCAGGCCCGGCGTCTTCCACACCACGTCGAATTGGCCGTTACCTTTGATCTCGCCGATGAAGACAGGTTTCGTGATGTGGTGGTTCGGAAGCATCTTGGAGACGCCGCCGGTCAGGTTTGCCGCTTCGATGCCGGGCAGTGCGTCGATGACCTTGTCGGGATCGGTCGACTTCACCTTCTCGACCGCCTTCACCCACATGTTGAAGCCGATCACATGCGCTTCCATCGGGTCGTTGGTGACGCGCTTCGGATTCTTGGTGTAGGCCTGCCAGTCCTTGATGAATTTTTCATTGGCCGGCGTCTTGATCGATTCGAAATAATTCCAGGCGGCGAGATGGCCGAGCAACGGCTTGGTATCGATGCCGGCGAGTTCTTCTTCGCCGACCGAAAACGCGACCACCGGAATATCGGTCGCCTTGATGCCCTGGTTGCCGAGCTCCTTGTAGAAAGGAACGTTGGCATCTCCATTGATGGTGGAGACCACCGCGGTCTTCTTGCCCGCCGAGCCGAATTTCTTGATGTCGGCCACGATCGTCTGCCAGTCGCTATGCCCAAATGGCGTGTAGTTGATCATGATGTCTTCTTGGGCGACGCCCTTGGATTTGAGATAGGCCTCCAAAATCTTGTTGGTGGTGCGCGGATAGACATAGTCGGTGCCGGCAAGCACCCAACGCTTCACCTTCTCGTCCTTCATCAGGTAATCGACGGCTGGAATCGCCTGCTGGTTCGGCGCCGCCCCGGTGTAGAACACGTTGCGCTCGCTCTCTTCGCCCTCATACTGCACCGGGTAGAACAGAATGCTGTTCAGCTCCTTGAACACGGGAAGCACGGATTTGCGCGAAACCGAAGTCCAGCAGCCGAACACCACCGCGACCTTGTCCTTGGTGATCAGCTCGCGCGCCTTTTCTGCGAACAGCGGCCAATTGGAGGCGGGATCGACCACGACAGCTTCGAGCTTCTTGCCGAGCACGCCGCCCTTCTTGTTCTGCTCGTCGATCAGGAAGAGGACCGTGTCCTTCAGCGTGGTTTCGCTGATGGCCATGGTGCCGGAGAGCGAATGGAGAACACCGATTTTGATGGTGTCGTCGGCGGCTTTCGCGGTCGAGAACGCGGCCAGACCCAAAACCAGGCCTGCGGTGGCCGCAAGCCACCAGCGGCGGCTTAGTCTCGCTTCATGATGAATGCGGTGTGTAAGCATGGAATGTCTCTCCCTGGACGCAGGCGTAAAACGCTTGCGAAGCGGCCCCATGGCCGCTTGCGTTAACGGAATCGCAAGAACCATGCCACGACCCTATATCGACTTAAGATATTGTTTCTGTTTTATTATTTTTAATTTTAAGCCGCCTGAGGCGCGTCCAAGACCAAATTTTAAGCTAGAAAAATGGATGCTTTCTCCGCAAACAGTCTAATTTATAGGCAATTTTGATATCCAACCCAACGTTCGGCACAAATTTTCAGCAACAGCTTTTATCCGCTCTTGCGTCCCCTGCATGGCAACAAGCCGTGCCCACCTTGAAAGCGCCGCCTTCCTGTTCCATATGAGTGCCACGGCTCGCGAATCATGAGCCACCGCAGGCCGCGTGTTCTTGAGCTTGGCAGTATTTAAATCTGCAACAGCTTTTGGCTTGCCCTCCTAGCTAGATAACACCGACGCCCCAACACGCGGGTGTCACGCACAGTCAGCGCGGTCCCGGCGAATAGGCTGGGAGCCTGCGCTTTACAATGGAAAGCACCCTCCTTTTGACCTCCTTTCAGGATTTCGGCCTTGCCGATCCCATCTCGCGTGCGCTCAAAGAAGAAAACTATCTGACGCCCACACCCATCCAGGCTCAAACCATTCCCCTCGCATTGTCAGGCCGTGACGTGGTCGGCATCGCCCAGACCGGCACCGGCAAGACCGCCGCGTTCGCGCTGCCGATCCTGCACCGGATTCTGGCCAACCGGATCAAGCCGCAGCCCAAGAGCTGCCGCGTGCTGGTGCTGAGCCCAACGCGTGAATTGTCGGGACAGATCCTCGACAGTTTCAATGCCTATGGCCGGCATATGCGCCTGACTTCGGCGCTGGCCATCGGCGGCGTTCCGATGGGGCGCCAGGTCCGCTCGGTGATGCCAGGCGTCGAGATCATGGTGGCCACCCCCGGCCGCCTGCTCGATCTCGTGCAAAGCAACGGACTCAAGCTCGGCCAGGTCGAATTCCTGGTGCTCGACGAGGCCGACCGCATGCTCGACATGGGCTTCATCAACGACATCAGGAAGATCGTCGCCAAATTGCCGGTCAAGCGGCAAACGCTGTTCTTCTCGGCAACGATGCCCAAGGATATCGCCGAACTGGCGGAAGCCATGTTGCGCGACCCAGCACGGGTCGCGGTGACGCCGGTGGCTTCGACGGTCGAACGCATCACCCAGCGCATCATCCAGGTCGATCACGCGGCCAAACCTGCATTTCTGGCCGAGCTTCTCAAGCAAGAGCCGGTCGATCGCGCGCTGGTTTTCACGCGGACCAAGCATGGCGCCGACAAGGTGGTGAAGGGCCTCGCGAGGGCCGGCATCGCCGCCGACGCCATCCACGGCAACAAGTCGCAAAATCACCGCGAGAGGGTGCTCGCCGCGTTCCGCTCCGGCGAAATCCGCACGCTGGTCGCCACCGACATTGCCGCCCGCGGCATCGATGTCGATGGCATCTCGCATGTGGTGAATTTCGATCTTCCCAACATTCCCGAAACCTATGTCCATCGCATCGGCCGTACCGCGCGCGCCGGCGCCGAAGGGATCGCGATCTCGCTGGTCGCCGGTGGTGAGGAATTGGCCTATCTGCGTGACATCGAAAAACTGATCCGCATCGCGCTGCCGAGAGAGGACCGCCGCACGCCGGGCCATCGCGAGGCGACGCCGGCCTCCGCGCCGCATCGCGGCGCGCGGTCTGCGCCTCGCGCGCATGGGGCACGCGCAAATGATGCTGGAGGGGGAGCGAAAGGCCCTCGCCGACACCACCGTCCTGGTGGTAATAATGGCGCCTCAAAAACCAACCGGAACGAGGTCGGCCGGCAGGAGCCGAACCGTTCCGTCCAGGGCGGCAAGACGGAGGGGCTGCAAGGGGTTTCGTTCTTGTATCGCGAGAGCCGCCCAAACACCCAACCCAACCGCACCCAACGGCCACGCTAATTGTTGGTCGATCTGGAGACACATATGGCTAAAGAAGAGCTGATCCAGTTCGAAGGACTGGTCACCGAAATCCTCCCCGACGCCCGCTACCGCGTCCAGCTCGATGCGGGACACGAGATCGTCGCCTATACCGCCGGCAAGATGAAAAAGAACCGGATCAAGACCCTGGCCGGCGACCGGGTTACCATCGAAATGTCGCCTTACGATCTGGAAAAGGGCCGGCTGATCTTCCGTCACAAGGATGAACGTCCGGGAGGCGGGGCACCTGGCGGCGGGGCCTCACGCGGCGCGCCGCAGCGCGGTCAATTCCGCCGCAGGTAAAGCACGGGCATATGACAAGATCATGCCCGCCGGTACACTTAGCGGCGGGCATGCCTTTGCCGATGCTAAAAAAACAAGCGGCCCAGGATTGTTTTAGGGGCCGTTTTGGAATAATATGAGCTAATCGATTTTCGGCCGGACGACATTAGCTATCCACCGGTACAGCCGGTTTAAGCGCTGACGACCCTTCCAAAAATTCGATCTCACCAGCCTGCGCGAGCAGGCTTTACTATATCTGTTTGAGAAGGGACTAACCCGTGAGCATGGGAACCGTGAAGTGGTTCAACGCAACCAAGGGCTACGGCTTCATCCAGCCGGATGACGGCGGAAACGACGTATTTGTGCACATCAGCGCGGTCGAACGCGCCGGGCTTGGCACACTGCGCGAAGGCCAGAAGATCAGCTACGAGATCGTGGCCGATCGCCGGTCCGGAAAGTCTTCGGCCGACAATCTGCGCGCCGCTGGCTAGGGTGTGATCCGGACCCGAAGGGCCGCGTCAGCGCGAAGTGTGAAGCGGTTTTCCGAAAGATCAGGCTCTATCAAATAATTAAAGCGCGATGACGATTCATCGGAATCTCATCGCGCTTTAGGCTGAGCTCAACGGCTGACAAAAATTGCGGTCGCGATATCAAGCTTTGTTATCGCAACACATTAAGTTTTTTGGATTTCGGCAACGAAAAGCCGCGCTCACCGCGCGGCATTTTTGTTTCGTTTCGAAAGACCGTGACAGGCCTTAAGTCAACGGGCAACTATTATTGGCGGGAAGGTTATTATAGTCCAAGCATGTTGCTTGGCGCGGACGGCTATAAGCCACATCGGCCAATGTCACGCCATCCTTGGCCATGACGTAGCCGACTGTAGGCGTATAAAGATAATTTATCTCGCTAAAGATCAAATAGGTTGATTTCTGCAGCAACGCTGGCGGCACGATGTTCGTCACAACGTCACCCGAATTGCGGCTCGACGCTACCAGCGTCGCCTTTGTGGCGCCGGACGCGAACGTCGCGGCCCTGCTCCACTGAATTTTCGCAACGCCCGTGGAATCGACATAGATTTCCGAAACAATGGCCTTTGCAGGTGTCGAATCATAGGGCTGCAAAATGGCGATGCCGGCCGTGAAGGCGTTCTGTAAATAAGTATCCGTCACAACAGCATATTGAGGCGTTGAGGCTTGCGCTTGGGACGTAATATCGGAGATCGTCCTCGCCATCAGCGTGACTTTCCGATCGACCGCCACACCGGACGAGAACTCCACCGTGCCGAAAAACATCACGAGCATGATGGGAACGATTACGGCAAATTCCGTCGCCGCGAGGCCGCGGCAATCCTTAAACATCGCCAGAACAACGCGCGGCATATAAGATTTGGACCACAACATCGGGGAAGCCTTCATTACTGATAAGGCTCATTTTGGAATGCGGCGGTTGCAATCAGAAGCCGCTGATGACCGTTCAAGTTTGAGATATTGTAGCCGAGCCCGGTGACGATTAGCGGCCACTGATAGAAGAGTTGTACAACGACCGTGCTTCCAGGACCTCCGGGATTATACCCAAGGCCGCTGGGGTCGAAATTGCCATTATTGACGTGGTTGGTGAGAACCACGTTCGAGAACGCAGGATAACTTTCCACATCGACGGAAATATTGGCACAGGTGAGCAGCGCCGGAATTTGGGGGCAGACAACATTATCCCTGAAATTCGACCAGCTCTGATAGTTCGCGCCCTGCGCTTGGCCGGTCAATATCTGACGGGCGGATTCCTGGGTCACGGTTTCAAGCACCTGACTCGCAAAGAACATGATGCCGGTCTCGATAATCGCAAACAGCAGGGCGAAGAAAAGCGGCGCGACCAGCGCGAATTCAACGGCGGCCGACCCTCGGCGATTTCGGCCGAAGCGGCGAAAAAAGCTCTTGGCAGGAGGCATAGGAGCGGCGAGCGATGGCATCACGAAATCCCGAATGGACGACAATTGGCCGGCCATCGAGCATTAGCGGAAAGTGATTGTGGAAGTGTTTCACGGAAACAAGGCAGGGCGCCACGCTTCGTTAACCGGACCTTGACCATCTTCAAAGCGGCGATACATCGATATGACCAGCGGCTCGATGCACCGTGGGCCACCCGCGCGCTTAGCCGGCCGGTATCTGGTCGCCGCGCTGCCGCTCGCCTGGCTGAAGCGAGTAACGGCCTGGTCCATCGCCGACTTGAGGTAAGTCAGCGGACCACGCAAACCGGACTGCAACTATACGTCTGCCGATCGGTGCCGCGGAACACGGTCACCAAGGACTGATCATCTATTTTCACGTCGGCGGTCCTGGCATCGGCGATGCTTCGTAACGCGAGGGTCAGCGTACCCATCTGGCGGGCGCGGGCGAGCATTTCGGCCTGTCCAGGTTTCAGCTCAAGCGTGGCGGTCCTACCTATAAGGTTGGTCTGCCCATCCTTTTCCTTTGGTGCCTGGTCGATCGCGAGTACGCGCACATTGGGCAGGATCACCTCGGAAACAACACTCTCCGGCATGGAGGGGTTTTCGGGATGCTTCTCGCGCCGCGAGAGGATCACGTCAACATGGTCGTTAGGCAGGATGAAACCGCCGGCACCCGTTTCCGGAGAAATTTCGGTCGAGATCGCGCGTGCGCCACTCGGCAAGATGGCGGCCATGAAGCCCGAACCCGGGTTTTTCACGAGCTTCTGCTCCCGGATCGGTTCGCCCGCGATAAAAGGCACACGCGCGATAGACCCAGCCATCTGGGTCGGCGCGTCGGGACTGTTGGTGCGGCGAATGAAGCTATTGCTGGCGATCGCCGACGGCCAAGTCTGCCATTCGAAGTCCTCAGGCTTGACGGTCTGGCCGAGACCGATCTCCGATTTCGCCACCAGCACATCCACGGTCGCTACCGCCGCAACCGGCTCGACCGAAGCCGGCTTGCCGTTATCGGAGCCGCTCGCAAGCCAAGCAGCGGCGGCCCCGGCGGCGAGAGCGATACCCAGAACAATGATACGTGCGCTCTTCATACGCTTTTACTCTTCCGCGCCGCTATTTTTGGCCAAGGCGATACGCAGCGGAACCCGCGCCCGACGAGGCAAATCTGACCTCAATTAGTGAATGAACTGCAAATAGATGCTGGATTCTCGGGACCCCACACGCCGTTACTGACGAAAAGGGTAAGCAAGTTGCCCAACAATTTCACTCGGCATGTGCGCATCGTCGGCACCGTAGCTTTGCGGCATTTGGTTTTCCGGCATCCGGAACGTGCCGAAGAGAATATCCCAGAGCGGAAATGTGCCCGCGAAATTGGTGTTGCCGCCTTCTTCGAGCGAGGTGTGATGCCAGCGGTGAAACACCGGCGTCGCCAGCACATATTTGAACGGCCCCAGCGTCCAATTCAGATTGGCGTGGACGAAGGCGGAATGGAAGGTCGTGAACGGCCCGACCCAAAGCATCACGTTTGGCGAAATTCCCGCCATCAGCAGGATGACATCGACGCCGATGGTTCCGAGGAAAAGATTCACCGGATGGAAGCGCGCGGCCGAAATCCAATCAAGTTCCTCCGAAGAATGATGGATGGCGTGGTACTTCCAGAACCCGCCGCCATGAAACAACCGGTGCAGCCAATACAGCATGAAATCGGCCAGCACCACGAACAACAATCCCTGCAACCAAAGCGGCAAGGCGGCCAGGGGACCGTGTCCGTTATCGTAAAATGCGATCAGATCATCGGCCTCGTGAATATTGAAGATCACGCTCGCACCGAGCACGAGCAGCCCGATCCGCAATATCCGCGCAAATACCGGAACAAAGAACCAATAGCAGATGTCGGTGACGAGCTCCCGCTTGCGCCACCACGGCGTACCGGGATTGCAGGCCCAAAAATGCGCCAATACCGAAAACACCAACGCCAGCCCGATCGTGATCGGCACGACTTTGTCGATCGTCTGCCCGAGCATCTCAACGATTTCCAGCGCTAAGTTGGGCATGACGGCCTCATCCGATCGGTTAGCTATTCAAGGGCTACGCCTCGCCACTTAAGGAGCCGTAAACTAGGCGCTCCGACCAACCGAACAACGATACCTTGTCCAACCGGGCCACGGAAAAATCTCGCCGCCAAATCGGCGGAAAATTTTTAACGGACGGCTTAATTCCAAATTTACTCTGCCCACGAACAGCCCGCTGAGGCCGAGTTTCCGCGGTCGAATTAACCCTGCCGAAATTTGTCCGCACGTAGGGTACGTCATGGTCACGGTGCTGAGAACGCCGGCGAGACCACATGAAAGTTCGACCAGCCACGTGTTCACATGGAGTTATCTAATGAAGAATCTGATTTCGCGTTTTGTGAAGGATGAGTCCGGCGCCACCGCCATTGAATACGGCCTCATCGCGGCCGGCATCTCGCTCGCGATTATCGCGGCCGTCAACGGCCTCGGCACCAAGTTGAGCACCAATTTCACCAACATCAACAACTCGCTGAAATAAGCAAGGTTCGATTTTTCGCGAATTCAAGGGCCTCGGATCATCCGAGGCCCTTTTTTCATCCGATAAACCGATAGCGTAAGATGATGCATATCATTTCGATGGCGTCTCGCCAGGTCGCGCGGCCCGTCGCAGCGGACGGGAAAACCATCGCGCCGGCGGCAATCGTCTGCCTGGCGCTTATGCTCGCGCTTTTCTTTCTGATTTGCCGAATCGCCGTCGTCTGCTGGTAGACTTCTCGTATTTTCCGATTGTTCACCTATCGAGGATAGCTTCCCTAAATTCGCCGCCCGCGGCGCGGGAACTTCCCTCAAGACCGGGCCAATTCATGATCCTCGACCTTGTTCGCCTGCTGTTTTTCCCGGCGCTGATGGCGTTTGCGGCCGCGAGCGATCTTTTTACGATGACCATTTCAAATCGCGTATCGCTGGCGTTGGTGGCGGGTTTTCTTGCGCTGGCGCTTGCAAGCGGTATGGCGCCGTCCGGCATCGCGATGCATGTCGCGGCCGGGTTGACCGTGCTCACGGCGGCCTTTGGTTGTTTTGCGTGCGGCTGGATCGGCGGCGGCGACGCCAAGGTGGCGGCTTCGGCGGCACTTTGGTTCGGCTTTGGCGATCTGCTGAACTATCTGGTTTATGCCTCGTTGTTTGGCGGCGTCCTGACGCTTGTGCTGCTTCAGTTCCGGCAATGGCCCCTGCCCTATCCGCTCGCCGGACAAGCATGGCTGCTCAGGCTGCACGCCAAGGAGAGCGGAATCCCCTACGGCATCGCGCTCGCCATTGGAGCTCTGGTGGTCTATCCGGAAACGGATTGGATTCGCGCCATAGACCTGACGCACTTCACCGCTCGCTGATCGCCCACTTTCCGAAGTTCCTGAACGGATTTAGCCGCTTGCGGCGCAGGGACTTCAAATAGGAGCCGCCACGCTAGAGGTAAACTCTCATTAAGGCGATTTAGATACGCCTCATTAACCATGCTTTGACGAATAGCTGGTCAACTCCAATTACAGCGGCGGCAACGTCGCAGAGTAATGTGGAAAGTGAAGCGTATGAATAGGGCACGCATTGTCGTCCTGACCATCGCGATCGGCGCTGGCGGTGTCGCTGCCTACCTCGCGAGCGGAACGGACAGCGCGCCGCCATCCGCGGCTGCGCCGGTCACACAATTGCCGACCGTCGAGGTTCTCCTCGCCAAGGCCGATATCGGCCTCGGCGAGAGCGTCACGCCCGGCGACATGCAGTGGCGGACTTGGCCCGCCGCCTCGGTCAGCCATTCTTTCATTCGCCGCAGCGAGCGCCCCGACGCGACCACCCAGATCACCGGCTCGATCATGCGCGCCCCCTTCATCGCGGGCGAGCCGATCCGCGATCCGGAACTGGTCAAGGCCAACGGACCGGGCTTCATGGCCTCGATCCCGCCCGCCGGCATAGCGGCATCAAAGCGGCTCGTTACGGCCTCGCCAATGCCACGGCGATACAAAAGTGACCAGAGGGCTTGACGCGATGAAATACGGGGGAAATCAGCTTCCAAAGCGGGCCCTTTTGGTCCGCGCCCTGTCGTTTTCGGCCGCCGCGGCGATGGTGCTCAATCCCGCTCTGGTTCCGGCCATGGCCGGCGATTACCGGCCTATTCCGCCAGTCGCCGCTGACGGGCAAATGAATGCGCGCTTTCTCTCGCTTGGCATCGGCAAGTCGATCGTGGTGGATTTGCCGCGCGAGATCAAGGACGTCCTGGTTGCCGATCCAAAGATCGCCAACGCCGTCGTGCGTTCGGCGCAGCGCGCTTATATTATCGGCGCGGCGATCGGCCAGACCAATATCGTGTTTTTCGATTCCGCAGGTCAACAGATCGCGGCTTATGATATTGCCGTCAAACGCGATCTCAACGGCGCGCGAGCGACGCTCAAGCAGATTTTACCGAATTCCGACATTCAGATCGAGGGTCTCGGCGACAGCATCATTCTGACTGGCACTGCGGCAAATCCGGTCGAAGCGCAGCAGGCCGGCGACCTCGCCGCGCGGCTCGCGGGCGGCGCCGACAAAATCGTCAACTCGATCGTGGTGCGCGGCCGCGATCAGGTGATGCTGAAGGTAACGGTTGCCGAAGTCGCGCGCTCGATCATCAAGCAATTGGGCATCGACCTCAGCGGCAAGCTCAATTACGGCACGGCGGTGGTGAATTTCAATAACAGCAATCCGTTTACGGTGACGGGTCAACCGCTGGTCGCGGGTAATGCCATCACCACGTCCTTTGGGTCGACCCCCTCGGTTAGCGCCACCATCCGCGCCATGGAAAGTGCCGGCGTGGTGCGAACCTTGGCCGAACCGAATCTGACAGCGATTACCGGTGAGTCCGCCACCTTCATCTCCGGCGGCGAATTTCCAATCTCGACCGGCGTGACCTGCCAAACCACCGCGGCCGGCGCCGTCGGGCAGTGCGCACCTTCGATCGCGTTCAAGAAATTCGGTATTTCGCTCAACTTCACCCCAGTGGTGCTCACTGAAGGCCGCATTAGCCTGCGAGTGATGACGGAAGTGTCGGAGGTTTCCAACGAAAATTCGATCAACGTCACGGGAATTACGGTTCCCTCGATCAAAACCCGCCGCGCCGAGACCACGCTGGAAATTCCCTCAGGCGGATCGATGGCGATGGCCGGCCTGATTCAGGATCAGACCAAACAGGCCATCAACGGCTTACCCGGGCTTTCGCAATTGCCGGTTTTGGGCGCGCTGTTCCGCAGCCGGGATTACATCAACAACCAAACCGAGCTGATGGTGCTGGTGACGCCCTACATCGTTCGCGCGGTCGCGCAAAAGGACCTGTCGCGCCCGGATGACGGCTTTGCGTCCGCTTCCGATCCGCAATCCGACCTTCTCGGCAACATCAACCGCATTTACGGCGCGCCCGGCCGCGTCGAGCCGGCGCGGAATTATCGCGGTGCCTATGGCTTTATCACGGACTGAGACGGGACAGGGACGAAGACCATGACAGCCAGCATACCCGTCGAATCCAGGCGAGTCCTTTGCGTTGCGGGCGCGCGAGTGCCCACTTTCCGAAGTTCGTGCTACGCCGCAGCACCCACCTTTCACGAACTTCGGAAAGTTATGGGCACTGGCAAATTTATGATTCTAGTACCGCTTTTCCATTTGAAGTTCCTGGACGGAATTCGCCGCTTGCGGTGCAGGAACTTCAAATGGGCGGCAATAGTCGGTCTTGCGGTGACGCTCGGCGCCTGCACACATACCGACGAGGTGGCGACGACGGCGAGCGTTCCCGACGATTATCGCCTGCGGCACCCGATCGCGATTCGCGAAGCCAATCGCTCCGTTGTGATCTTTGTCGGTCAAGCACGCGGCGGATTGTCGGCCGAACAACGCGCCGACGTGATGGGATTGGCGCAAGTATGGCTGCAAGAGGGCACTGGTGCCATCGTGGCCGACGTCCCGGTCGGTACGCCGAACGCGCGGGCGGCGGGGGAAGCCTTCCGCGAGGCCAATGCCCTGTTGTCGGCCGCCGGCGTGCCGCCGCGCGGCATCTTGATGCATCAATACCACCCCGACGACCCGCGCCAATTGGCGACACTGCGGCTGAGCTATCCCAAAATTACCGCCGATGCGGGGCCGTGCGGCCTGTGGCCGGAAGATCTCGGCCCTTCGATCAAGGACAAGGGATATTTGGAGAACAAGCCGTACTATAATTTCGGCTGTGCCTATCAACGCAACATGGCAGCGATGGTCGATAATCCCGCGGACCTCGTGCAGCCGCGTTCCGAAACCCCCCCCTACACCATTCGGCGCACGGAAGGCTTCGAGAAATATCGCAAGGGTACGACCACCACGACCACCTACCCTGAAGCCGATAAGGCCAAACTCAGCGATACAGGCAAATGATCAGTTCCGCGCGCCAGGATTCCGAAGCACCGCCTGAGACCGCTCCGCCGCCGGCGGAAGATCACATCGCGCCCGCGCCGCGGGTGTCGGTGCAGGCGTTCTGCGAGACGGTGGAGACCGCCGCCGCGGTGCAGTCGGCGGGCGAAGACCGGCGGCTCGGCAAAGCCCATCTTAAGATTCAAATGGGCGGCATGGCGGCGGCGATCGAAGCCTATCGAACCGCACCCACGCCCAACGTGATCGTTCTGGAAACCGAAGGCCGCAACGACATCCTGATGGGCCTCGACCAGCTCGCAACCGTGTGCGATTCCGGGACGCGGGTGATCGTGATCGGCCGCATCAACGACGTCATGCTGTATCGCGAGCTGGTGCGCCGCGGCGTCAGCGATTACGTGATCGCTCCCGTCAATACGCTGGACGTGGTGCGGTCGATCTGCGGACTGTTTTCCTCGCCGGAAGCCAAAGCGGTCGGCCGCATCATCGCCATCGTCGGCGCCAAGGGCGGCGTCGGCGCCTCGACCGTCGCGCATAACGTGGCTTGGGCCATCGCACGCAACCTGACGCTCGACTCGGTGGTGGCCGATCTCGACCTCGCATTCGGAACGGCCGGTCTCGACTACAATCAGGATCCGCCGCAGGGCATCGCGGACGCGGTATTCTCGCCCGATCGGGTCGATACCGCCTTTATCGACCGCCTGCTGTCGAAATGTACCGACCATCTCAGCTTGCTGGCCGCGCCGGCGACGCTCGATCGCGTCTACGATTTCGGGGTCGAGGCTTTCGATGCCATCTTCGACACGCTTCGCACCACCATGCCATGCATCGTGCTCGATGTTCCCCATCAATGGGCCGGCTGGACCAAACGTGCGTTGGTCGCCGCCGACGACATCCTGATCGTCGCCACACCCGACCTTGCCAATCTGCGCAACACCAAGAACATCTTCGATTTCTTGAAAGCAGCCCGGCCCAACGACCGCCTTCCGCTTTACTGCTTGAACCAGGTCGGCATTCCCAAGCGGCCGGAAATCAACGCGAGCGAATTCGCCAAGGCGATCGAGAGCGATCCCGTCGTTTCGATTCCGTTCGATCCTCAAATGTTCGGCGCGGCCGCCAATAATGGCCAGATGATCGCGGAAATCTCCGAAAGTCATCGAAGCACGGAAATGTTCTTGCAAATCGCGCAACGGCTGACTGGACGCGGCGAGACCAAAAAGCCGCGGGGTTCGTTTCTGTCACCTCTGATCGAGAAGTTGCGGGCAAAGTAACCTGACCTGTCTGGAGTCATCGTCGTGTTTGGTAAGCGTAGCGGAACAGAGGGCGACCAGCGAACCATGCGGCCTGCTCCGGCCGTAGCAGCGGAGCCGCCGGTCGCGGCGCCCGCGCCCGCGGTTGCGTCTCCACCGCTGGCTCCGGCGAAAGCGCCGCCGCCGGCGCCCGCCGCCGAAGCCCGCCGTTCCGACACTTATTACCAGGTCAAGGCCACGATTTTCGGAGCCTTGATCGAGGCGATCGACCTTGCCCAACTCGCCAAGCTTGACGGCGAATCGGCGCGCGAGGAAATCCGCGATATCGTCAACGAGATCATCGCGATCAAGAACATCGTCATGTCGATCGCCGAGCAGGAAGAATTGCTCGACGATATCTGCAACGACGTTCTCGGTTATGGCCCGCTCGAACCGCTACTGGCGCGCGATGATATCGCCGATATCATGGTCAACGGCGCCGGCACGGTCTATATCGAAGTCGCCGGACGAATCCAGCGTACCGGAATTCGTTTTCGCGACAATCAGCAGCTCCTCAATATCTGCCAGCGAATCGTCAGTCAGGTCGGCCGGCGCGTCGACGAATCCTCACCGATCTGCGACGCGCGGCTGGCCGACGGATCTCGCGTCAACGCCATCGTCCCGCCGCTGGCGCTTGACGGTCCGGCGCTGACGATCCGCAAATTCAAAAAAGACAAATTGACGCTCGACCAGTTGGTCAAATTCGGCGCGATCTCGCCGGAGGGGGCGGCAATCCTCCAGATTATCGGCCGCTGCCGCGCCAATGTGCTGATTTCCGGCGGAACCGGCTCAGGCAAGACGACGCTTCTCAACTGCCTGACCAACTACATCGACGACGAAGAACGCGTCATTACCTGCGAGGACGCCGCCGAGCTTCAATTGCAGCAGCCGCATGTGGTGCGGCTGGAAACCCGTCCGCCCAATATCGAGGGCGAAGGCCAGATCACCATGCGCGAACTGGTCCGCAACTGCCTGCGTATGCGCCCCGAACGGATCATCGTCGGCGAAGTCCGCGGACCGGAGGCATTCGACCTGCTGCAAGCCATGAACACCGGTCACGACGGCTCGATGGGCACGCTGCATGCCAACAATCCCCGCGAAGCCTTGTCCCGCTGTGAATCGATGATCACCATGGGCGGCTTTTCGCTGCCCTCACGCACCATTCGCGAAATGATCTGTGCTTCGATCGACATCATCATCCAGGCCGCACGTTTACGCGACGGTTCCCGGCGCATCACCCACATCACCGAGGTGATGGGCATGGAAGGCGACACCATCATCACCCAGGACATCTTCCTGTACGACATGATCGGCGAGGACGCCAACGGCAAGATCATCGGCCGGCACCGATCAACCGGAATCGGCCGGCCGCGTTTTTGGGATCGCGCGCGTTATTATGGCGAAGAGAAGCGGCTTGCCGCCGCCCTCGATGCCGCCGAAGCCGCCGAAGCGAGCTAGAGCATGATACGGAAAAGCGTCTAGGGACAAACGATCATGAAAATGCAAACACTCGCGCTCGCTTTTCTCGCCGCCGCGGCGGTTGGCGGCATCGCCTGGGTTTTCCTTTATCCGCTGCTTTCCGGACAGAAGAATGCCGAAACCCGGCGGGCTTCAGTAGCCAAGGCAGAACCGGTGACGGCACGCCAGACGCAAAAAGATCAGCGCTCCCGCCGCGAACAAATCGAAGGATCGTTGAAGGAGGTCGAGGCCAGGCGCCAGAAAGACAGAAAGGTCGCACTCGCCACCCGCCTCACTCAGGCGGGCCTCGACTGGACTCCACGGAAATTCATGATTGCTTCCGCCATTCTGGCCGCGATCGGCTTTGCCATCGCGATGTTCGCCGGCGGCGGACCGCTTGCGGCGATCGGCCTGGCTTTTGCCGCCGGCTTCGGCCTGCCGCGCTGGCTGTTGAGCTTTCTCAAGAAACGGCGCGAGAAGGCTTTCCTGCGCGCGTTGCCGGATGCGGTCGATGTGATCGTTCGCGGTATCAAGGCCGGCCTGCCATTATTCGATTCGCTCAAGGTGGTCGCGGCCGATTCAGCGGAGCCGCTTCGCAGCGAATTCATGGCCATTGTCGAAACTCAAGCCATCGGCATGCCGCTCGGCGAGGCTTGCGGGCGCCTCTATGAACGAATGCCGGTACCGGAAGCCAATTTCTTCGGCATTGTCATCGCGATCCAACAGAAGTCGGGCGGCAACCTGTCCGAGGCGCTCGGCAACCTGTCCAAAGTGCTTCGCGACCGTAAAAAGATGGCCGAAAAAATTCAAGCCATGTCGATGGAAGCCAAGGCTTCGGCGGGCATCATCGGTTCGCTGCCGCCGATCGTCATGCTGCTCGTCTATCTGTCGACGCCCGACTACATCTCGCTATTATGGACGCACCCGACGGGCCAATTGATGCTCGTCGGGTGCGTTATCTGGATGTCGATGGGAATTCTCGTCATGAAGAAAATGATCAACTTCGATTTCTAACGGTGCCGCATGATTAGTTTTTTGATCGACAAACTTCACGACGCGCGGTTTATGACCATGCTGCTCGCGGCCATCGCCGCAAGCGCGACGGCCTACACGTTGATCATACCGTTGCTTGCGAGCGAAGGCCTGGCAAAACGCATGAAGGCGGTCGCCAGCGAGCGCGAGCGGATCCGCGCGCGCGAACGTGAACGCCTCAACACCAACGAAAAAGTTTCGTTGCGCCAGACCCCGAAGCAAATCGTCTCCAAGGTCGTGGAAGACTTTAACCTCGGAAAATGGCTGGCGCAGGAAACGGCGCGTGAAAAACTCACCATGGCCGGTTTTCGTGGTCAGGCGCCCTATATCACGTTCCTGTTTTTCCGCATGGTTTCGCCCATTCTGCTGTTCCTGACCGCGATCCTCTATGTTTTCGTGATCTCTCATATGCAGCAATCCACTCCGATCAAGATCGGCATCTGTGTCGGCGCCGCCTATCTCGGTTTGCAGGCTCCGATGCTGTTCCTGCGCAACGCGATTGCCAAGCGCCAGCTTTCGATCCGGCGCGCTTTTCCGGATGCGCTCGATCTGCTTCTGATCTGCATCGAGTCCGGCATGTCGGTCGAAGCCGCGTTCCGCAAAGTCAGCGTCGAAATCGGGTCGCAATCGGTGGCGCTCGCCGAGGAATTTACGCTGACCACCGCCGAGCTGTCGTATCTGCAAGACCGCAAAACCGCCTATGAAAATCTCGCCAAGCGTACCGGCCTCGAAGGCGTCAAATCGGTCTGCCTCGCGCTGCAGCAAGCGGAACGGTACGGAACGCCGCTCGGCCAAAGCCTGCGGGTGATGGCGCAGGAAAATCGCGATATGCGCATGAACGAGGCTGAGAAGAAGGCCGCCGCGCTACCGCCGAAGCTGACGGTGCCCATGATCCTGTTCTTCCTGCCCGTATTGTTCGTGGTCATTCTCGGGCCGACCGGAATCAAGATCGCCGCCATGCAGTGAGCGCCATCGGATCGCGACACGGTTCGAACCGCGTCGTCACTCTGGACGGTTGAGCGAGGCCATCGGCATTTTCGCCGCACCACGTCCCGTGCGCGGATCGTCCTTGCGGTTGAGCATCTGCTTGAGATAGGCGACATTCGCCGCCGCCTCTTCCGCGGGAAGGTCGGCGCGGACGATCTGCTCGGCCTCGGCAAAGCGGCCTTGCAGGCCGACCACCAATGCCAAATTCTGCCGCACCCGCGCGTCCGCGCGGCCGCCGGCATAGGCTTGGCGAAGCGCCTCCTCCGCTTTCGGCAAATCCTTCGAAAGCATGTAGGAGAGGCCGAGATTGGAGAGCACCGCCGGCTCGTCGGGAACGATCTTCAAGGCGCTCGCATAATAGCTGCGGGCTTCCTCGTGACGGCCGAGTTGATCGAGCGCGGCACCCTGCACCGACAGAATCCGCCAATCCGGGTTGTCCGGCGCGTGCGCGCGGCTGAGAACGTCGAACGCCTGCTGGGAATTGCCATTATCGGCGAGTGCCCTTCCATAGGCCGCAAGCAGTGCCTTGTCGCTGGGATGGGCAATCGTGGCCTGTTCAAGCAAGGCTGCGGCTTGGCTGCGTTGTCCATTGGCCCGTAACGCCTGGCCATACGCCAAGGCCGCTTCGGCGTTTTTGGGATCGGCGCGGTAGCGCTCGCCGGTGATTTCCACGGCCCGGCGCGGATCGGTGTCGGGACTCGTTGGCGGTTTGGACGACAACGATCCCGTGACGTCGGACATGGTCTGACAGCCGGCAAGCCCAGCGGTCAAAATCGCCGCCAACGCCGCGGACGCAAGAAGCCGGGAGAAGTGGGATCGTTGACGCATGGCACATTGACTCACAGTATCGGGTGGCCGAGCACGCCGAATATGCCTCAGCAATAGTCTGTTAACCCTAACACCGGGTTAATAGAGCCGGCCGTATGGCTTTGCCGATGCAGCGTGGATTCGCCCGCACCAACAACCCCCATCGCTCGCGTCATTTGGGCTCGTGCATGATCCGGAAACTTCAACGGGCGACACTGGTTTGACCCTCCATGCCATTGTAGAACTTTGAAAAGCGCGCGCGACCGCTTTGCCCATCGCTTCAACCCCAAGACCGCCGAAGACCGCCAATGCATTCCGCGTTTGAGACCGATCCGGCCAAGCCGGCCATTCCCATCACGCTTGTCACCCAGACGACGTGGGAGGCGCTCACCGCCGATCTTCCCGCGCCCGCCCGGCAATTTGCCCTCGCCAATGGATTTAAAGCCAAGCCGGGCGCCTGCCTTATCTTGCCCGAGGCCAATGGCGAGATCGCGCAGGTGCTCTTCGGGTTGGATGGCGAGAGCGCGAAATTCCGCGACCCGTTCCGAGCCGGTCAATTGCCGGGCTTGCTGCCGCCGGGCGTTTATCGCTTCGCCAATGTCGCCTCAAGGGAGGCGCATCTGGCCACACTGGCTTTCGCGCTCGGCAGCTATCGGTTTGGCCGCTACCGGAAATCCGATACGCTCGAGGTGAAATTGGCGCCGCCTGATGGCATCGACATCGCCGATATCGCGCGGATCGCGAATGCCACCGCATTCGCCCGCGATCTCATCAATACGCCGGCCAATGATATGGGCCCGGAGGAATTGACGCTGGCCGCGCGCGAACTCGCCCAGCGCTTCGGCGCCGACTTCAATTGCGTGGTCGGCGACGACCTGGCGCGGCGGAATTTTCCGCTGATTCACGCGGTCGGCATGGCGTCGCCGCGCGCGCCACGGCTGATTGATTTGACCTGGGGCAATCCCTCCCACCCCAAAGTAACGCTGGTGGGCAAGGGCGTCTGCTTCGATACCGGCGGGCTCGACCTCAAACCCTCCAGCAGCATGCTGATCATGAAGAAGGACATGGGTGGGGCCGCCAATGTGCTGGCTTTGGCGCAGATGGTGATGGACGCAAGGCTCAAGCTGCGGCTGCGGGTGTTGATTCCGGCGGTGGAGAATGCGGTCGCCGGCAACGCGTTTCGTCCGCTCGACATCTTCACCTCGCGCAAGGGCCTCACGGTGGAAATCGGCAATACCGACGCGGAAGGACGCCTGGTGCTGGCCGACGCGCTCGCCCTCGCCGATGAAGAGACGCCTGATCTATTGATCGACCTCGGCACACTGACCGGCGCCGCGCGCGTGGCGCTCGGTCCCGATTTGCCGCCGTTCTATACCGACGACGAAACGCTGGCCGAGGCGCTCGCAGCTTGCGCGAAACGAGAGAACGATCCGCTGTGGCGGCTGCCGCTTTGGCCGCCTTACGATAGTTGGCTCGATTCGAAAATGGCCCACATCAACAACGCGCCGTCGGGTGGCTTTGCCGGCTCCATCACCTGCGCACTGTTTCTCCAGCGTTTTGTCGAGGCCGCTAAAAGCTGGCTGCATGTCGATATTTACGGCTGGACGCCATCGGCGAAACCGGCGCGCCCCGAAGGCGGCGAGTGCCAGGCCGCGCGCGCGATTTACCGGCTGTTGAGCGACCGCTATGGATGATCCGCGCCTGACCCCCATGAGAGGCGACATCGCCGCCAAGCATCTCGAAGGCAAGGTCAAGGCCAAGCGCTTTGTCGTGGGCGAAGAATTCGAAATAGCGGAGGCCCTCGCGCCCATACGAAACACGCCATTCGCCGATTCCGAACTTGCGACCCAGGCACTCAAGGGCGAGCGCGTCACGATCTATGAGCGCAACGGTGAAGGCTGGGCCTGGGGCCAACTCAAAGGCGATGGCTATGTCGGATGGCTGCCCGACCGGGTGCTGAAACCGCCGGCCGCGCCCGCGACCCACACGATCACAGCGTTGCGGAGCTTCGCTTTTCCGGGCCCCTCGATCAAGCTGCCGCCGATCGAGACGTTGGTGATGGGCACCTTGCTGACGGTTTCGCGCGAGGAAAATTCCTTCGCCGTAACACGCGAAGGTTGGTACGTGCCATGGCGGCATCTCGGTCCGGTCGGTGAGCATGCCGCGGATTTCGTCGAGGTCGCCGAGCGCTTCATTGGCACGCCCTATCTGTGGGGCGGCAAGAGCAGCCTTGGAATCGATTGTTCGGGCCTCGTCCAAATTTCCTTGAACGCGGCGGGCACCGCCTGCCCGCGCGACAGCGACATGCAGCAGAACGGACTCGGTCGAGCGCTCAATCCACGCGAGACAAAAAAATTCAAACGCGGCGATCTGATATTCTGGAATGGGCATGTCGCGATCGCCCGCGACGCCGGCACCATCGTTCATGCCAACGCCCATCACATGGCTACCGTCATCGAGCCCGCAAATGAGGCGATCGCGCGCATTGCGGCTACCGGCAACGACATCACCGCGCTCAGACGATTGGGTGAGACCGCGCCAATCATCTTGGCAGGCCATCGATGAGGATCATCGCGATTTCCGGCAGCCTTCGCGCCGCCTCGCACAATAGAGCGGTGCTTGAGGCCGCGCGCCGAATTGCGCCTCCCGGCGTCGTCATCGAGC
>Ga0070735_10001170_pt1 | contig 25982 bp, 25 predicted proteins | sample Coa_R1_FD_66443 | JGI IMG/M metagenome (GOLD analysis project Ga0070735, IMG submission 66443) | Surface soil microbial communities from Centralia Pennsylvania, which are recovering from an underground coalmine fire - Coalmine... | ecosystem: Environmental > Terrestrial > Soil > Unclassified ...
TCTGCTCGAGGGAGTGCGGCGAGGCTGCCATACTTGAATTTAAATCCTCTGTGTCCCCTGTGCCCTCTGTGTTAAAAGCCTTTCACTCCACCACATCCGCATCCAGCACTCTCGGCTGTTCCAGATAGTGCGAAACCGCATACTGCGCGAGGAGCGGCGTCTGCTCAAGGGAGTGCGGCGAGGCTGCCATACTTGAATTTAAATCCTCTGTGTCCCCTGTGCCCTCTGTGTTAAAAGCCTTTCACTCCACCACATCCGCATCCAGTACTCTCGGCTGTTCCAGGTAGTGCGAAACCGCATACTGCGCTAGAAGCGGCGTCTGCAGCCGGATTTCCGCGCCGATCCATTCTCCCTTGTTATGCGGACCGTTTGCCGGATGATTGCACCTTCCACCGCTGCCGAATTGCGGCCCGAAGTCCGCGCTCTGAATCTGCTCGAACGGCTGAATCTCCCGCCAGGCCTCGTCGCCCACCGTACCAGAAACGTCGATCTTGAGTCTCACGATGGCCATAAGGTCAAATTGCCAATGGTCAATTGCCAATCGTCAATTCAGATCACGCCGCAAAAAGTTTATACAGCATGAAATAAATCACCACACCGGTTACCGACACATACAGCCAGAGCGGAAATGTCCAGCGCGCAATCGCCTGGTGCTTGTCAAAGCGCAAACGCAGCGCCCGGCTCAGTGTGATGATGATCATGGGCACGATCACGGCGGCGAGGATCGTATGCGTGATCAAGATGCCGAAATAAACCGGCCGTACCCAGCCCTGTCCCTGAAAGTGCACCGAGCCGACGTGCCAGTGATAGTACAAATAGCTCGCCAGAAATAAGCTCGACGAAACCAACGCCGCGATCATAACGGGGCGGTGCGCCGCCATTTGTCCATGCTTGATGAAGCGTCGCCCCACGAGCAGCAGCACAGCGCTGGTGCCATTCAGGCTGGCGTCAATGACCGGATAGATCGCGAACTGCTCCGGAACTTGCATCAGGCAGCAGGCCTCGTCGTCCGGCGGTTCACCATGATGAAGCACAATCCGAACATCGCCAGCGTGAACAATATCAGCGCCGCCATTGATGTCGATAGGGAAGTCACCGTCGGGGCGGCCGGATACAACAATCCGCGCAGGGCTTCGACCCCGTAGGTCAATGGATTGATCCGCATCAGTAAGCGCAACCATCCCGAGGCACCTGACAAAGGAAACAGCGCCCCGGAAACCAGCCATAACGGAATCAGGAACAGATTGATGATCGCGTGAAAGGCCTGCGTCGAGTCCATCGGCCATGCGATCGCAAAACCCAGGCCGGTTAGCGCGAACGAAACCAGGAATACGACCAACACCACCAACAAGAAATCACTCACTCCCATTCGCACTCCAACCAGCGGCGCGAAGGCGAGAAAAATTAACCCTTGAATCGCCGACAGTGTCGTTCCGCCGAGCACTTTGCCCAGCACGATCGCGGACCTTGGCACCGGTGCCACCATCACCGACAACAAAAATCCTTCTTTGCGGTCCTCGATCACCGACATCATCGTGAATATCGAAGTAAACAGCACGATCATGATCAGCGCGCCGGGATAAAAGTAGTCCAAATAGTGCTCTTGCCCGGGAGCATTGCCCGACCGGAAAGACGTTCCGAAGCCTGATCCGATCACCAGCCAAAACAGCAACGGCGATGCGATCACGCCGACGACCCGCGAGCGCTGGCGATAGAAGCGCACAATCTCGCGCCACCATAGTGTGTAGGCCGGGAGTATTACGCCGGCCGATGTCGGTCTAGGAAAAGTTGCAGCCTGAGTTGCCATTTTGTTGATCTTCTTTGCGTTCTTTGCGAATCCTCAGCGCGCTTTGCGGTAAGCTTTTAACCGCAAAGGCCGCAAAGAGTTCGCGAAGAGCGCAAGACTACTTATCGTTCCCTTGCTCGCCTTCCTTCCAGAACCTGTGTCCCGTGCGGTGAATGAACACGTCTTCGAGTGTGGGCTTACTCACCGACAACGCCTCAATCTCTCCTGGAAATTCCTCTACGACCTCCGGAACAAATTGATGCCCATTCTCTCGCTCAATGCGCACCTGTCCTTGCAAAACCTGGGCATCGACCCCGAATCGTGCACGGATTCGCTCGGCCAACGAATCCGGATTCTTGGTATCGAGCAGGATCACGTCGCCACCGATCTCATGTTTCAACTCATCCGGCGTTCCCAAGGCGACTACTTTGCCTTCATTCAAAATCGCCAGACGATCGCAGCGTTCAGCCTCTTCCATCAGGTGAGTAGTCACGATCACCGTTACGTGCTCTTCATCTCGCAGGATGGCCAGGTACTGCCACAAATCGCGCCGCGCGCCCGGATCAAGGCCGGTGGTTGGCTCATCCAGCAAGAGCACCGACGGATGATGCAGCAGTCCCTTGCCCAGTTCCAGGCGTCGCTGCATGCCGCCAGAAAACGTCTCAGCTTTTTCATTGGCTCGATCCGCCAAGCCTACCCGCTGCAGAATCTCTCCGATTCGCTCCTGCAGAGCCTTCCCGCGCCAGCCGTAAAGATGCCCCTGGTGCCTCAGATTTTCCGCTGCAGTCAGCTTGATATCGATGCTTTGCGCCTGGAACACCACGCCGATCTGCCGACGTACCGCATTCGGATCGCGTGCCACGTCATTGCCCATGATCAAGGCGCGTCCGCCGACCGGAACCATCAATGTTGAGAGGATTCGGAATAGGGTCGTCTTGCCGCTGCCGTTCGGGCCAAGTAGACCGAACAACTCCGCGCCCTGCACATCGAACGACACGCCATCGAGGGCCGTCCGCTCCTCATAACGATGCACGACATTCTGAACGGAAATGACCGCCGATTCGGTGGGAGTCGCGCCCGGATCGGGCGCTTCGACGGCATAGGCAGGAGTTTTCGAAGCCACAGGCTATTTTACGACGAGTGCGGGCTGAGTCATAACAACGATCGCCATCACGCCGGCACTGGCCTTTGTTCTCTTGCGGTTACTCGCTCTTCAAATGAAATCGGCACATGGCGCCACACTTGAATCGCCAGAACTACCGTGGTCGCCAGCAGTAGCGCGCCGACGGCAACATGCGCCACCGTCGAGCTCACCATCGCCAACTCGGGCTGCACTGCATCGCGTCCCCATGCAACCCGCGTCATGAACGCCAGGAACCCGAGACAAAGTTGCGTGATAAGCAGCGCCAGCACCAGGATTGCCGGCCGCCGCACCGCTTCGATTTTGGAATAAAGCGAAAGCGCGCGAATTGCCGTCCACGTGAGTACGAGTGCGACAACGGGCGCATTCAGCGCATGCGGCCACCAGCTCAAACCATGATGCCGGAACATTGCGCCCAGCAGAAGCTGCACATAAAGGATGAAGATGGAGAGCACCGTTAACGTGATGAGAGCCGGCCGCTGGCGGTCCAATTCAACTTGCGGTACTTCTTCGACCCACTTTCGCCCAGTGAACACCGCAATGGCGACCGCGAGAACAAAGAACGTCTGCCCTAACGCAGCGTGCGCAGAAGAAATCGGCGGAGGAAGGTAAAACAACACCGTCAACCCTCCGAGCACTCCTTGTGCGATCACGGTGCCGAGCGTCGCCCATCCCATCATTCGCATCCAGCGCCGTTTCTCGACGCGTTGCATCCAGACCGCAAGAATGATCGTCAGCAATCCCGCCATCTGCGCGATCATGCGGTGGGTGTGCTCGAAACGCACGCCGCCCACCATGTGAGGAATTCGATAGAGCGATCCGAAAGACGTGGGCCAGTCAGGAACCGACAATCCCGCGTCGTTGCTGGTGACCAGAGCTCCAGCAATGATCAGCAGGAAGACCCACGTTGCGAGAAACACAGCGAACCTGTGCAGCGCGCGATTGTAGGGTGTAGCGAGGCCCTTCAGAGTTGACTCCTGATTCGCGGGACGATGGAAGGACGGGCCAGATTGCCCGTCCCCCATCCACAAAGCTTACTGCTGCTTGAAGCTCTGGTCTACGGTCTTGCTGTCCTTTGCAGCCAGCGTGACCTTCTGGTCCTGTTCGCCCAGCTTCTCTTGAACGAACGCGAGAGTGTAGTCGCCCGGCGGCAGGCCCTTGATTTCGTACTTGCCCTTTTCGTCAGTTACCGCATAGAACGGGCTCTTTACCACGTTGATGTACATCCTCATCCACGGATGCTGGTTACACTTCACGGGCAGCATGATCTCTTCGCGCGCGAAGCTCTTCTCGATCGGAGCAGCGGCCGGCGGTTGCGACTCGTTCCATTCACGATTTGCCTGCGGCGTCGGGTGAATGTTGTGCGTGGTCTGGTCATCGTTCTTGATGTCGATGTTCTGGCCGGCCATCACGCCCAGCACGTGCGGATGGTATTTGCAGCCCTGCTGATCGATGGTCACCGCTGTGGTGGGCACGTCAAACGTCCGGCTGCCGAGCCCGTCCTTCACGTAAACGAAAACATTGGCGAGGTTGCCGCCGTCGGTGACGACCGTCTCGGCGGTGTTGGTGCCCTTGCAGGCTGCGTCCTGGCTCATGTCGATCTTGCCCGGCTTGGGCGCCGCGCCATCGAACTTCACCGTCCCGCTGACGCTGGCAACGGTGGCGGGATCAATCGGAGTGGCCGCTGGAGCCGGCGCTGCTGCTTTCTGTTCTGCTGTGTTCGATGACTGCTCAGTGTTTTCCTTTTTGCTGCACCCGGTCAGCAGCACGAACCCCATGCAGAGCAGCCCGAGTATTGCCAATAGCGCTTTCTTATTCATCATTTCGCCCTTTCGAGAGGAATTGAGTCGTTCTGAAAACTGTTCACGATATGACGTCGTCCAGGGCGGCTTTACGCCGCGAAGGATCTAGCGTGGATTGTTACGACATAGGACGACGCCGCTGCTGTAGCGCCACAAACTTATTTATGGAACCCAATATTCTACCGCGAACCGTCCCAGCCTGCAGGCGAGGTCGCGCTAGTGCGTTCCGCCAGCCGATTTCTGCTTGGCCGTCGCCTGGTTCGTCGCCGTGCTCCGTCCCATCGATGCTGCCACTCGCCGCTGTTCTTCCGGCGTGAGTTGGAAGATGTAGTCCACCAGCAGCTTCGAGTGGTCCTTGTCGTAGCCCTGGAACGACGGCGGTGTCGGCCCGGCAAATACCCACTGCGTCCCGTTCTTGCGGAACAGGCCCGAAGGCATCGAAGTGCCCGGGCTGATCGCCTGCGGGTCGAGTACCCAGCGCTCGGCCCAATCGGGCTTCAGACGTTCCTTCGCGAGCAGGAAGTTCGGAGCCGTGGCGATCTGGTCGTGCTTCGGATCGCCGGTCGCGTGGCACTTCAAGCAAGGCGCCGCCGTGCTTGAGAACAAGCTGCGGGCCATGTCCGTTTCCTTCGCCGTCAACACCGGAACTTCTTCCGGAATATAAGGCATCGGCTGCTGCGAGAGCGCCTGGAAGAATCGCACCAGCTTGCGCAGTTCGTTATCCGAGAACGAGAAGGTGGGCATGCGCACTTTCAAGTACGGCCGGACGCCGTTCCGATTCGTGTCGGTCGTGCTTAGCGATGGATTCGACAGGAACTTCCGCAGCCACTCAGGATCGACACGCGCGCCTTCCGTCAAAAGCTTCGGTGGCAACTGTTCTGGATTTTCCCGATACTGCGGCAGCCCCATCAGAATCGTCTTCTGGCCCGGGATGAACTGATGACATCCCATGCAGTTATATTTCTTAACCACCCACCAGCCTTCCTGGATGTCGTGCCGAGCATCGCCCGGCTTGTACTGGTAGCTCGCGGGCAGGGAAGTCTCTTCGCTGCCGAGCAAGAATGTGGTCAGCGCCCGAATCTGCTCCTGGTCCAGGTGCAAATTCGGCATGCGTAGAGCTTCCGTCTCCGACTTCACCTTGCCCTGATCGAAGACATTCGGCTCAGCGAGCTTATGTTCGAAGAAGCCTTTGTGGTCGTACCACGGTCCGGTCGCAGGGCCCTCTGGCAGGCGCGCCAGATCTTCCTGGTTGGTGATCGGTTCCTTCCCGCCACGCTGCGCAACTTCGGTGAACAGCGCAAAATCCAGACGCTCGATCGGCTTGCTGCCCTCAAACGTCAACTCCGTCCCGATGCGTCCCTCATCTTCCATGCCCGAGATTTCGTGGCAGCCCGCGCAGCCATAATGACGAATCCACTTCTTGCCCTCGTCCTTAAGGGCGGCGTCGGTCATGTACGGCGCAGCGGGATAAGCGCTCGGCTCCTCATGTTTCTGCGTCATCAGGAAGCTGGCAATATCTTGCGCGTCTTCTTCGCTCAGACGCAGGCTGGGCATCACGGTCATGTTCTGCACTTGCAGTTCGTGACCATCATTCGGACAACGGCTGTGATCGAGATCGAACTTGTAGGGAAGTCCTTTCTTCGCGTAATCCTCGGGACCAATGTCTTTTTTCTCGTATGGACAATAGGGCCGCGTGCGCTCCCGCGCGTTATGAATCCAGCGCACCAGGTAGTCGTAGTTGGCTTTTTCGCCCTCCCGCGAGAGATTGGCAGCGAACGTTCCGCCCATGAGTTGACTCCCCTCGCCAACCGAATGGCAGGCGAGACAGCCCCTCGTCGTGAACAACTCTTTTCCGTGATCGACGTTGCCGGGCTTTTGCTTCGGCAACTCATCCGTGAAGGCCGACTGCCACAGGTACGCTGAAATTGCCTGGATCTGGTGATCGCTCAGGCGGAAGTTCGGCATCTTCGTTGTCGGACGGAAATCGGTCGGCTTCTTGAGCCACACCGGAATCCAATTCTGGTTCAGCTTCAGCCGGACGTCTTTCAAATTCGGACCGACCTTCTTCTGGTCCTGCATTAAGCTGTGCGACTGGAAGTCGAGCTGCTGAATGCGGCCGTCCATCTTGCTGTTCGAGACCTTCAACGCCACAGCTTCGTCGTTCAGCCGGTTGGCTTCTTCGTTGCTCTCGGCCGCGTCGGCCTGCTTCATCAAAGCCGCCGCATTTTTCAGGTTGTCGATCTTCGACTGCTCGAGTTGCTTGATCTGCTGGCTGACGGTATTCAGATCCTCGGGCTCCTTGTCATAGCCCTCATAGCGATGGCAGCCCATGCAGCCTTTTTGGCGGAACAGGTCTTTCCCTTCGTCGATAACTCTCCACTCCAGCCCGCCGCTGGCTAGCATCATGTCGGACGAGTGGCATGTCTGGCATCCGGCTTCGACGTTTTCCTTCGGAAACAGTGGCCAGAGCCAGTGCTCGTAATTGCCGTGAGCTTTTTCAACGCTGGTGGTCGCCCGGCCATTGCCTCCGTGGCACGGCGAGCACCCGAACTTATCGGGATCGTGAATCTTGAACAGTTCCGGCTCCGGATGGCTGGTGAACGCCTGGGCGTACTCATCAGGCTTTTTCGCGCCCTTCGCCGACATCGAAACTGCTGTCAGCTTTAATGGCTCGCGAATTCCCATGTGGCATGACTCGCAGCGGTCCACGATATTGGCGTCGGCGACATTGACCTGGACGATAGCCGAATCCCAATCGGCCGTCTTCTTTTTGAGGCCGTCGATCTGCGTCGGCGTCAGATCAACCATGTGCTCGTTGATATAAGCCGACATCTTGTTGTTGGCTTCCGTCACCGGCTTCAGCACATCGCCAAGTTCCGAGTTCAGCTTGGTCCGTTCGTCTTTCAGCGAGTTGTACTTCTCCTCAAGCTGGCCGAAGTTAAACTTCTCCCGATGGCCGTCGGGAAACTCGACCGTTGCAATCTTTTCCTTGTATTCTTTGATCTCATTCTGCTTGCCCTGCTTGCCGGACGCGCTGGTGTCAGTTTCCATTTCATAGGTCAGCGCATTCACGTACGCCCGCCGGTCGGTGAACACGTTCTGTACCGCGATGATTTGCGCGTTCAGATCGGTAATCCTCTTCTGCAATTCCTCGCGCCGTGGCTGGGCCGCCTTGTACGCCTGCTGGTAGTCGTCTTCCAGTTTCTTGTAGTCGGCACTCTGCTCGACGCTCTTCTGCGAGGTTTCCGACTTCGACTCAGCCGTCTTTAGGAACGCGGTGTAGCGGTCCTTCCACTCGCGCTGAAAGGCCTTCCACGGCCGCTGCCCGAAAGACTCATCCCATAGCGCCCAGAACAGCGTAGCCATAAGGATGACCATCGCCAGCACATAGTGCAGCGCGTACGATTTTGTGACTACCGGATCCTGCTCGGGAATTGGTTGATCAGGCAACGCTTCCTCCAACCGTCGTTTGTCGGCAGTCGTCCGTCGTCCCCACTTTGTCGTTGCTGCTGAGGCGATAAGCCAACGACCGACGACCAACGACCGACGACGATCTCACACGTTAAACCACGGCGTGATCCACACGTACTTGATGTGGAACGCGAGCCGCAACGCCATCTTGATGGGCAGCGCGACCATGCTCAGCAAGAAAATCTGCATGATCGAGTACTGCAGGAAACTCATCCGCTTGTAATCTTTCGGGTTGTAGCGGCGGAACAACGCGTGAACGACATATCCGCCGATCAGGAAATATCCCCCGACGACGATAGCCCCGAAAATTCCTTTTGCCAGGTTCGAGGTGATTCCGAAGATATCCGGCAAGTCGCGGTTGACCTCGTAAATCAATCGGTTGTGGTCCCACGTTTGCCCCGGCCAGAACCACTGCCAACCCGGCCCCCGGATGAACGTCCCGATGATGATCATCGCAACCCAAAGCACGATAAAGCCGAACAGAAATGTTCCAATCGCAAATTTTCGCTGCTTCCACGTGTAATAACCACTGCCCAGCGGATTGGTGTCAATGTAAGGAATCACCATCAGGCCGACGATGATGAGCGTCGGCATAACGACGCCCGCGATCCACGGATCGAAGTACACCAGCATTTCCTGCAACCCGAGAAAGTACCAGGGCGCTTTTGCAGGATTCATCGTGAGATTGGGATTTGCAGGTTCTTCGAGCGGCGCGCTGAGCGTGATCGACCAGACCATCAGGATGATGGTGACGATGATGGCCGCGAGAAATTCCACGCGCAGCAGAAACGGCCAGACGTGGATCTCCTTTTGCCAACCGGGACGGAACGGCCACGCCTTGCGATGGTGCGTCTTCGCCATCGCCGGACTGGTTTCCAGTTCGCCGATCAATTCATCGTTGGCCTTGGCCTGCTTCCACGCCAGGTAACAATAAAAAATGAGCAGCGGAATCAGGCCCACGATCGGCACGTTATCCGGCGCCGAAACTATCTCCCAAAGCTGATGCCAATCCATAAAGTCTCCACCACTTACGTAGGGCCGGACCTCTCGTCCGCCCGGTCGAGCGAAGCTCGACGGTTTCCAGGCAAGGCGGAGCTATGCTCCGCCGGGCAGGTGAGGACACCTGCCGCTACACAGTCCTTCTCGGCTTATCCGCTTCTTCCGTTAGCATCACCGGCGCAGGTCCCGAGATTCCGCCGTCTTTCCTCACGCGCCAGAAGTGCACGATCATCAGGATCGAAGCCACAATCGGAATGCCGATGCAATGCCAGATGTAAGACCGCAGCAGCGCGTTCGCATCCACGATCGATCCGCCAAGCAATCCAAACCGCACGTCGTTATATGGCGTCATGCCGAGCTGATGGCCGAATGGTCCCTCATGCCCGAGCAACGGCGTGGCGCGAGCCATGTTTGTTCCTACCGTGACCGCCCAGAACCCCAATTGATCGTCAGGCAGCAAGTATCCGGTGAAGGAAAGCAGCAGCGTGAACACGAGCAACAGCACGCCGATGTTCCAGTTAAATTCGCGCGGCTTCTTGTACGAGCCCGTCAGGAACACGCGGAACATGTGCAGCCAAACGCCGATCACCATCAGGTGCGCGGCCCAGCGATGCATGTTGCGCAGCAGCTTTCCGAACGGAACATCGTGCTCCAGGTAGAGAACATCGCGAAACGCCTGAACCTTTGACGGGTGGTAATAGAACATCAGCAGCACGCCGGTGAAGGTCAGAACAATAAACAGATAGAAAGTGATCCCGCCCATGCCCCACGTGTAGCTGTAGCGCACCGCATCACGATTGATCTTCGCTGGATGCAGGTGCAGAAACACGTTCGATAGCACACCCAGCGCGCGATTTCGCGGCGTATCGTCGTGCTTGTGTCGAAAGATCGAGGTGTAGACCTGGGTCTTGGTCGGATCCTTCAGCCCCTCGATCTGTTCCTTCACTTTGACCGGCATGTCGGTCTTGAGCGAGCTGACATCTTCCTTGACGCCGGCCTTCACTCGTTCCAGCAGGCCGACCCGATTGCCGTTCTTTCCGTTCCCGTTTTCTTCAGGCATGGTTCCTCATTGTTGTAGCGCCGGCATGTTGCCGGCTGTCGTGAGGGCGTCTCGCCCTCGCTGAAGCCGCGTGACGGCGGCGCTCCTCTGACCTACGCTCTCAAAAATGCTCCGTCATCGTTGAACTGGCTCGGTTGTCCCTTCGGCCATTGATACAGCTTCGAGACATCCACCAGAATTTGCCCGTCAGGAGCGACCTCGACGTGCGCACGATCCATCGGCCGCGGCGCAGGCCCTTCAAAGTTGATGCCTTCGCTGTCGTATCCACTGCCGTGGCACGGGCACTTGAACTTGTTCTCGCTTGGCTTCCAGTCCGGCGTGCAGCCCAGATGCGTGCACCGGGCGTAAATAACAAAGATACGGTCCGGTGTGCGGTCGACCCAGATGCGATATTTCTGCTGCCACTTGGTATCGACACCTAGCCCGTACTCTTCCGGATATCCGACCTTGAAGCTGGTCGCGGGCTCAAAAAGCGTTCTCGGCAAGAAGAAGCGGAAAAATGCCAGGAGCCAGGCTGTCAGGAATGCCGTCACCGCAGCCCATACCATTCGCCGCCGTGCCCGGTTGATTTCGTTGTCTTCGGGCCCAACCGCCGCAACGCCGCCCGCCGCCGCTGCCTTCGAGGTTCCGACTGCGGGAGTTCCGACATAGCGATTGGCTTCGCCGCCGCGTGCGACCGAGGCTGCCGCCGAAGCCGCCACTGCCGGGGCGGCGGGTCGCGGAACTGCGGCTCCTGCCACTGGAACTGCTGCTGCTGCCGCTGGGGCTGGTGCTTCCGCGGGTTCGCCAAGCAGCGCAGTGATCTCGGCATCGTTGAGGGGAGGCAGATTCTTACGTCCGCGCCGCGCTTGCTCGGCGGCGATCGCCGACTTGCTCCATTTCTTGCCTTGCGCCACCCACTTCGCGACTTCCTCGCTGATGTTGCCGACCGCCTGCGTTGTCGCTGCCGGCGCGACTGGCGCGGCTGGAGGAGCAGCAGCCTGGGTCGCAGGTGCCGCAGGTGCGGCCGCCGCGGAAGCCCCGTCCCCGCTCTCCCACGCCATCGGTTGTCCCGCTTTCAGTGCTTCGATATCGGCATCGCTTAGCAGCGGTAGCCCTTTGCGCTGGCGATAAGCCTGTTCCATCCCGATGACGGAATTATTCAGCGCCGCCCGCGGCCACGGCGGTAAGTGCCCCAGGATGCCTTTCTCGTCTGCCATCCCACCTCACCCCTTCTTCTTTATTACTTCCACCCCACGCAGAACTTTAATCGGCGGCAACGGCCATCGCGGTGCCGCTTTCAACGCCGAGAGCGCTGCACACCAGATCAGCCAGTGCCGCAATAAACGTCGGTGAATTATTCAAGCCTTCCATCATTTCGAATCGCGTGATGCCAAGCTCATAAGCGATTTCCCGCGCCTCATGATCGATTTCGCCCAGCGTTTCCACATGGTCCGACACAAACGAGATCGGAACGACACACACTTCGCGTAAGCTTTCTGAAGCCAGGTCGTGCAAAGTCTTCCGCAATGACGGCTGCAGCCACTTGCTCGCGCCAACTTTGCTTTGATAGCAGAGCCGGTGATGATTCCGCCAGCCACCCCGCTGCATTAGAAGCTCAACCGTTTCTTCGATCTGCTGCTGGTAGGGATCGCCGTTTTCGATCACCGCAACCGGCACGCTGTGCGCGCTGAACACAATGTCGGGCTTCGACGGGTCAGGGAATCGCGCCAGCGCCTCGTTCACTTTCTCCACCAGCGACTCCAGATAAAGCTCGTGACGATAGAAAGGCTCGATGGTCCGCGCCGGAATGTTCCCCCTGAACCGTCTCGACCATTCATTCAAACTGCTTCCCGTCGTTGTGGTGGAATATTGCGGATACATCGGCAGCAGCACGACTTCTTCGCATTGTGCAGCGTGCAGTTGCTCAACGGCTTCGCCGGTAAACGGATGCCAGTAGCGCATCGCCACAAAGCAATGCGCGTCGATCCCAAATTCCACCAGCTTGCGCTGCAATGCCAGCGCCTGCTGTTCGGTAAACCGGCGGATCGGCGAACCTCCGCCAATCACAGAATAATGATGTTGCACTTTTCGAGCGCGAGTGCTGGAAATCAGCTTGGCGAGCGGCTTTCGGCCGATTCGCGCAAAAGGAAAGTCAATGATGTCAGGGTCGCAAAACAGATTAAAAAGGAAAGGCTCAATCGCTTCCAGCGTGTCGGGACCGCCTAGCTGGAAAAGAACCACACCAATACGCCGAGTTGAGTTCGCCATCCCCCTGGAATCCTTGAAGCACAAGGATGTTACTCAATATGAAACACGTTCGTCAACGCGAACTCCACACAAAATTTGTAATTTGATTGCCTCTGTGGGAACGCATGTCGAAGAAACGCAACTCCGACTTTGACGGTGTAATCTGTTATGGCCATTCGAGCAGCTGTTATCCCGTCGGGAGTGAAGTATGAAAACCCGCCTCGTTGCCGCACTCTTCCTGGCATTTCTGTTGATGGCGACGATCTTGTTCGCCGCGGCACAGTCGGCTTTGCCGCCAACGTATTTTCTTCCGGTCCAGTCGAAAAATCCCGCCGGTCTCGGCCTTGGAAAAGTGTTGGTCGCGAGCCGCGAACTCGGCGATCCCAACTTCCTCCAAACCGTCGTCCTGCTGGTGCGCTACGACGCGCAAGGTGTCGTGGGATTGGTTCTCAACCGCAGATCAACTGTTCCAATTTCACGCGTGCTCGACAGTCTCAAAGGATCGAAGGACCGCTCCGATCCCGTATATCTCGGAGGCCCGGTTCAGACTGCATTGGCCTTCGGCCTGGTCCAATCGTCGGCGAAGGTCGAAGGGGCCGAGCAAGTCTTTGGTGAAGTTTATCTGCTTTCCGCGAAGACAAGCTTTGAACAGACGATTTCCACGAAACCGGATCCCAAGGTTTTCCATGCTTACCTGGGTTATGCCGGATGGAGTGAAAAGCAGTTGCGCATGGAAGTGGAACTAGGTTCGTGGTTCATCTTTCCGGCCGACGCCAGCACGGTCTTTACTTCTGATCCGGATTCGTTGTGGTCAGAGATGATTCGCAGAACGGAGTTGAAGGTGGCCCTGAACGCGCCTAACTCCGCACCGGTTCGACTGTCGCTGTTTCCATCGCTTCAATAATCGAATCGGCAAACTCGGACGTCCCCGCCCGCCCGCCAACATCGCGGGTCAGTTTTTCGCGTGTGCGATAGACATATTCCAAAGCATTTCGAATCTTGAGGGCCGCATCGAATTCGCCGAGATGCCGCAACATGAGCAGGGAACAACGAATGACAGCTGTGGGATTCGCCAGGTTCTTCCCTGCGATATCGGGCGCAGATCCGTGCACGGCTTCGAAAATCGCGCAGTGCTCGCCAAAGTTGGCGCTTGGCACCATGCCCAGGCCGCCGACGAATGCGGCGCACAGATCAGAAATGATGTCGCCGTACAAGTTTTCCATCAGCAGCATGTCGTATTGATAAGGATTCATCACCAGCTGCATGCAGGTGTTATCGACGATGTGCTCGGCGTAGGCAATTTCCGGGTATTCCCTGGCGATCTGCCGCGAGCAGCGCAGGAAAAGCCCATCCGACATCTTCATGATGTTGGCTTTGTGGATGGCGTGAATCTTCTTGCGCTGATTGTTGCGGGCGTATTCGAATGCAAAACGCGAAATGCGCAGGCACGCCTTCTCCGTCATGATCTTCAGGCTCTCGACCACGCCGGGCACAACTTCATGCTCAATTCCTGAGTACAAGCCCTCGGTGTTCTCTCGAATAATAATCAGATCGACCTCAGGGTAGCGCGTCGGAATGTGTGGCAGATTGCGGATAGGCCGGAAGTTGGCGTAGAGCTCAAACTTCTTCCGTAGCTCGACGTTGATGCTGGAAAATCCGCCGCCGATCGGCGTCGTGATCGGCCCTTTCAGCGCCACATGCGTACGCTCGATCGACTCAACCAGCGCTTTGGGAATGTACTCCTTGTACTTCTCGTAAGCGTCGGCGCCGGCGGCAAACGACTCCCACTCGAACTTCAAGCCCGTAGCTTCGAGGATGCGCACTGCGGCCTGCGTAACCTCAGGCCCAATGCCATCGCCGGGAATCAGGGTGATTTTGTAAGCCATGCGGAACACGTAGGCCCAGACGTCCTCGTCGGAGCGGGCGAGCGCAGCTCGCCGGTGCTGTTCTTCTACTGCGGTTTCCCCGCGCCCTTCACTCGAACTTCAGCCGCATCTTTGGTTTTCACCAGATCCTTCAACTCGGCCATGAACTCCTGCACGTCCTTGAAATCGAGATAAACCGAGGCAAACCGAACGTAGGCTACTTTGTCATATCGCCGCAGGCGGCTCATGATCAGCTCACCAATCTCGCTGGTTTTCCGCTCGCGTTCCGGCGACTCCATGACAAAGCCTTCGGCCTCGTTCACAATCTGTTCGAGTTTGCTGATCGGCACCGGCCGCTTCTCGCAAGCCCGCATCAGCCCGTTCAGGACTTTCTGCCGGTCGAACCGTTCCCGCCTGCCATCTTTTTTCACCACCATGTATGGGATCTCGTCGATGCGCTCGTAGGTCGTAAAGCGCTTCTCGCACTTCAGACACTCGCGGCGGCGGCGAATCGAATCCGCTTCCTTGCTCTCCCGCGAATCCACGACTTTATCGTTTGCAAACCCGCAGAAAGGACACTTCATGGCAGTTGAGGCGAAATTTGATTGTAGCAGGATGGAATTGCTCGCCGCAGGACGCAAGCGGCTGAATGCTGAGCGCTGATGGCTAAGTGCTTGCTTCCGCTTCCGCCTGTTCGCTCTCTTCCACGACTTTTCTCAGCGACAATCGCTCGCGATGGGCCAGCAGCAATCCAAACGGCACGATCGCAATAAAGCTCACGAGCCAGAGAAGAATTCCGCAACTGACCGCGATCTCCCGCGGCACCCCAAATACTTTGTCGAGCACTTCAATCGTCGCCAACTGCGATCCGCCCCCCACGCCCGGCAGCTGCAGCATTGATCCGACCATGCTCGAGCCCATTAGCAGCAACACCCGAGTCACGCTCATCTCCTGCATCGACGCTCCGTAGGCATGGGTTACTTCTTTGTATCCGACCGCGATCAGCCACCACATTGCAATCGACAGTGCGGCCACTTGAATGAACGACCAGGGACCGTGAATCGTGTTCAAGCCCCCTGCAAACTCGCGCACCCGCTGCGCGACGCGATGCCCGAGATTCCTGGCCCAATGCGAAAATTCACGTTCCACCCAATTTGCAATGGCAGGACCTTTGTAGTTGACCGCCATCGCGATGGTGAACAGTCCCAACACCAGCCCGCTCAGCAGATATCCCGCGAAATGCAGCCAGTGAAAGTAAACCGGATTCTCTGCCGCAAATGCGCGCAACTTCGACGGCAGGAAGATCGCCGACACCATGATGACGGTGAATGCGCCGAGGTCGAAAATCCGCTCGACCGCCCAGACTGCCATCTGCGACGAAAAAGTCAGGTTCAATCGCCGAGCGATCAGATAAGGACGAACCAGTTCTCCGGGCCTTCCCAGCAATGCCAGTCCGGTGAATCCCACAATTGTTGGTGAAAGCAGTTGACGCGCAGATACGTCTTTACGCACGGGGCGCAAAAAAATCTTCCATCGAATCGCGCGGATCCCATAACCGATGAAAGTCAAAATGATGCCGTGAATCACATGCTTCCAACGGACGTCGCGCGTGTTCTCGACAAAACGGCCCCAGTCGAACGTGCGCCAGTGCTGGAACTGCAGGTACACCAGCGTCGCCAGGACGGCCAGCACGAGCCCGTATATGACCGCCTGCTTTTTATTCATTCAATGACAAGAGAAGTTCCGAAAACCCGAGACGCGTTTCGGCCACGTTGAGACTAACGGAGAGAACACCGGGGGTCAATGCGCAGTGGACTTCGGGGCGGTTGCTATTACCTTTCCAATTCAGTCTTTTTCGTCAGCGCGGCCTGCTTTACTTCTTTCTGGGATCGTTTCTTCAGGGCCGCGGCTTTCTGCTCGGCTAACTTCTTGCGGTTGAAGTCGCGCACCACCTTTGCCACATAGGCTTGAGTCTCCCGATAGGGAGGAACGCCATGATACTGCTCGACGCGCCCGGGTCCGGCGTTGTAAGCGGCCAGAGCTTTCACCATGTCGAAGTTGTACTTCTCGAGCAGTTCGCGCAGATATCGCGTGCCCCCGTCGACATTGCCGGCCGGATCGAACGCATCTGCTACTCCCAAACGTGACGCGGTCGGCGGCATTAACTGCATCAAGCCTTGCGCTCCCTTAGGCGACACGGCTCTCGGATTGAATCCGCTCTCTGCGTGAATCACGCTGTTCACCAGGTCGGGATCGAGATGGTATCGCCCGCTCGCCGTGTTGACCACGTCCGGCAGCGTGGTGGGTTGCGTAGCGATCACCGGCGTCACGTCTTTTTCGAAGCGGTCAATGTCGCCCGTCGGAACGTCCACGTAGCCGGCTTCACGCGAACTCAAATACAAGCGCGTCACTGATCCGACGACCTCGCGCCGCTCGTGACGAATCGAAAATCCGTTGCGCAGCACCGCCAAATCAGCCGCCTGACCCACGGCTGCCGTTGCGATGATGATCGCCGCGACCCCGAATTTTCTCAGATTCAGCACGCTTTAAACGCTCACTCTCCAGCCAAAAGCCTGTTCAATCGCGGCCGCCACACCGTTTTCATGATTCCCCAGCGTGACCGCCCAGCCTCTCCCCCTTAACTCTTCCGATGCTTGTCCCATGATAAAGGGCAGTCCGGCAAACTCAAGCATTTCCACGTCGTTGTAATTGTCACCGATGGCCATGACCTGTTCGCGCGCGATGCCGCGGTATTTGGCCCATCTTTCCAGGGCATGTCCCTTAGAACACCCCTGGTTCAGGACATCGACGATCGACAAATCGCGCACAGGGTACTCTGTTCTTAAGACCGTAATCATTTGTGCAACACCACAAGCTGCCAGGCCTGCCAGCGCCTGCTGCATGCGCTCGATCCGCCCACAGAACATCGCCTGTACCGGGTCCGTCACCAGCGATTTTTCGATTGGCACCACGAAATCGATGTATTCCGTGTTCTTTTCGAGCCACCGCTGGATGCTGTTGGTCAATTCACTGCCGATACTCTCCACGACCACCGCGCCTTTGCCCTCTACGTCAAAGGTTAGAACGGTATTTCCGCGAAATTCTTGCATCGCTCTGCAAAGCTCGTAACACGTTGCCGCAGGCAACAGGTCGCGATGAAATGTCTCGCCCGAGAGCGATCGCGTCACCGCACCATTCGAACTGATCAGCCATGAATCAAATCCAAGTTGCTTCGCGATCGGCAAGGCAAATGTGTGTCGACGTCCCGTTACCAGAATGACTTCGACGCCCTCTTCATGGGCGCGCCGCAGCGCGGCCAGGTCGGCCGGAGAAATTTGAAATTGTGGATTGAGCACGGTGCCGTCAATATCGGCAGCCAGCAGACGAATGGAAGGCGTCACCACAGGAGATTCTACCAGTTCTCGGCCGGGAAACCGGGCGACAATACCTATCTCGCCCCGCTTGCAAATCGATGACTAACCCTGGAATCGAAGATTTCCTTGCAGCAGGGTCCCGGCACCAGCGCAGGTACCACTTCAGTTCGGACGTTACACCATTATGCCCGTCCCGTCTCTTGGTGGCTCAATCTGCTATAGTCCGATCACGCCATGGGATCACTCGTTTTTCTGTTCTTCCCTTGGGGACTCATCCTCCAGGCGGTGGCGATCGTCCACTTCATTCGTCGCCGCCCTGATGGCTATTGGCTTTGGATCATCATCTTCCTTGGCGGTCTGGGCGCGCTCATTTATATCGCTGCCGAAATGGTTCCCGATGCCGGCCTGTTGCGGCAGGAATTCAAAGTTTTCCCGCGGCGCCGCCGCATTCACGAACTGGAAGTCGCGATTCGCGACAATCCCTCCCCGGGCAACTATGAAGAGCTCGGCGAGCTTTACTTAGAGGAAGGGAACGACTCCCGTGCTCGCCAGTGTTTCGACAAATCGATTTCGGCTCGCACCGATTCTCCGGATCCGTTCTACAAGCGGGGAATCGCCGAAATCGGACTGGGCGATTTTCCTGCGGCAATTACCGATCTCGAGCGCGTCGTGACCAAGGATCCAAAGTACGATTTCCATCGCGCCCCCGCGTTACTAGCCCACGCGTACGCCAATACCGGACAGCCAGGGAAAGCCGAGGCGCTGTTTCAGGAAGTCACGAAAATTTCCACCTCATCGGAAACCTATTACAACTACGCAACCTTCCTCGCCTCTCAGAATCGCATAGCTGAGGCCCGGCAATGGGCACAGCATATTCTTGATAAAAAACCCACAATGCCCGGCTATTTGCGTAGAAGAGAGCGGCCGTGGTTCCGCAAGGCCAGTGCTTTACTGCTGCGGCTGCGAATGTGAGATTGGTTTTTTGGACGGGACGGATGGCGTGGCGCAGTCTGGCATCGTTCGACTTCGACGGACACCCAAGACGAGGAAACGATAAAAACTCGTGCCGCCATCGTCCCCGCATTTCTAAATTTAAAGAATCGTAACTGTGCCGGGATATCAGGTGGGTTACTTAGTAGGATTGAAAAAAACACTCAGAAGTCTTTTCGGTTGAGCAGTATAGAAGACCACAAAACAAATGAAAATTGGGGTTTGAGCGCCTCCAAAAATACAGTATGTCCCCGATGGCGGGCAATCCGCTCATCAATTATCACTATCTTACCCCAACGCGAAGGAGACGGAAGGCAGGCGTTGGTTTTTACCTCCCCTATATAATTTCCGGCGCCTGCCGCCTCCCTAAACCGCGTGAAACTCCCAAAAACCTCCCACTAGTTTGTTTGACCGTGGCTGCACGCTCTACCCCTTCACAGTTCTGAAAGACCAAATAATGCGACCAGCCGAAATTTAGAATTTCCGTGTCTCGAAGCCAGTCACGGAAGCCTTGGGGGCCCCTGAGCAAAATAATCCTGGCTGAATTGGAAGCGTTCTTTGGAAGGAACTAAGCTCGAGTTGGCTTAATGAGCGGCCATGCGATCGACCCGCTGGGGAACGATTGCACGATCAAGTATTTCGGGGGTATTGAAGCACATGATGGGAACCACCTCCACTCCGTGAAGTGGATCGAACGTCAATGTCATGGAAGACGAGCATGCGCCACAAAGCCAGAAGTGCGTGAGGCCGCGCGATACTTTCTTCGTCTTTGCTTCTTGGTTCGCGCTGAAACTGGTGGTCTTAACCTCGAACTGGAATAGTCGCCCTTCCCGCAGATACCTTAGAGGGACCGAGCAGTTCGGGTTTGCGCATTGGTTAATCATCAGTTCCGGTTACAGGGTTAAAGGGTTAAAAGGACGTTGACAGTGAAGAAAGTCTTGCAGTTGCGTAGGCCTAAAGTCTCATAAAGGCTACGCTTCTGCGAATACGGTGAATCCTGTATTTTTTGGCTGGGAAACCTCTTAAGCCCTTCTAGTACTTACGAGCCTTGTGCAGGTGAGTCTAGTGATCCGGGCTGCTGGGGTGGGCCGGGATAGCGGGAAACGCGATATTCGATCTCGTGCTTCAAATCATCTTGCTCGACGCGCAGCAGGACCAGCATGCGGTCCACCAGGTTTCGCAGCTCGGCTGGGTCCTTCTCCTCCAGCGCCTTGCGCGCCAGTAAACGAAATGGCGAGAGATCCAACACGGCTTGGCAATCCAACCCTTCATGTTGCGCCCGTCGCTGCTCAATGTCCATCGGGGGAATGCTGTAAAAGCATCCGAAGGTGTCATTTTCGATTACAGCCGATTACGAGCACGCGTTGGGGATGGATTTTTGGCCGTGGAAAAAAGTCCCGCCGTTCAGCACGGTCTCGATAGCGTCCACCAGGTCGCGGCCAGCCTCGCTCTTGCTGACGGCACCGCGAATGGTGCCACCCTTGAAGGTGTTCATCAACGCGTCGGAAAGATGCAGTGAGAAAAGGATGATCGGAATCTCCGGGTGGGACGCGGCAATCTGGCCCGCCGCCTCGAGACCATTCATGGTCGGCATCGTGATATCGAGAATCACGAGATCGGGGCAATGCCGCACCGTTTCATCCACAGCTTCGAGTCCATTGCTGGCCTCGGCGCAAACTTTCCAGTTCGAGCGAGCTTCCACCAGATTGCGGATGCCCAGCCTCATCACCTCATGATCGTCGGCTACCACGATCCTCACTGTGCCGGTTTCCAATGCCTTTTCAACTTCAGTGTTCACCATAGATCTCCTGCCTTATACGGTGGATATGGATTGAGATTTTTGTCTTCGACAGTTGTGACGGCAATGTTGGCCAGAGGATGTCTACGGCAAACCGCGAATTCTGTCACTTCACTCTGTGTCAGCTTGTATTTGAATGACATTATTAGAGCGTCTTCCGTGAACCAGCAATAGCCCCGCTGTGTGATGCGTTAGCACCAAAGTTGTAAGGGAACCTGATCCCGCAATTCGGATTAACTTCCGAGAAACGCTGCCTTCGCCATCGCTTGTCCAGCTGTTGCCTCGCCGATATCGGGGCCGATGCTCACCATCGCCTGTGCGCCCAGCCTCTGCTCCAGTCTCAAACTCTTTCCCTTCGACGCATCACCTGGCGCGGCGGGTTCCTCGCGCGTGCGTCGTATGCCGACCGCGCGATTTCTTCCTTGCTTCTTGGCTTCGTAGAGCGCGCTGTCTGCCATTTGCAATATCTCGTTGTAGCTGACCGACTCCGGCGCATTCACGTGCCACGGAAATGCCGCCCAGCCTATCGAGCATGTACAGGACACCTGCACCTCGGCGGTCAAAGCGAACGGCTGACTCCCCACCGACTTCAATACTCTTTCTGCCAGAATGTGCGCCACATTTCGGTCGGTGTAACGCGAAACCACCAGGAATTCATCGCCACCCCAGCGGATGAGAACATCCGAGTGGCGAATCGCGGAACTGATTCGCCGTGCCAGTTCCACCAGCATGATGTCGCCCATCGCGTGACCATGACGATCGTTGACCGCTTTGAATGAGTCTGCGTCAATCAGGTAAAAAACTAAATCGCGGTTGTGCGCGCCTGATTCACTCGCTGCCCCGGAGTAAGCTCTGATGACTTGCCGCACATCGCCATCGATCGTGCTGTCGAGAAACCGGCGGTTTCTGGCTCCCGTCAGCGAATCCGTGAGTGAGTCTTCGCGTAGATCCTGGCTGGCTCGCCGCAGTTCTCGATCCAGCTGAAACTGCTTGATCCACACCAGCGTGCCCATCACCAGCATCGTCGCCAGTGTCAACACTAATCGAAAGCTCCGAACCCTGGGCGGAGCGTAGCTGAAATAGGCTGACCAGCCTGCCATCAACGGAAGCGAGAGAATGGCGACCATCACCAACCCCGATACCCAGATGGCGTCTTTTTCCTGCACGGGTGCTGGTTCTGTCCGCAACGTCATCTTCCGTGCCACCAATCCCATCGATGCGAACCACGCCATCGCCACGATCAGCGGCGCATCGAAGACGCTGCCCGTGTAGTACCGGCCGAGGTCGATGGCCACACTCGCGCTGATCGAAGCCATGGCGTAGAGGATGCTTGCCCCGAACAGGTGGCCATACACGGTTTTCCATGCACCGCGACTACGCGACCACACCGCGGCTGCACACACCAGAACCACGAAGTGTTCTCCCATGTAGAGGGCGTCAAAGCCTCGTCCGTACTGCCCTGGATCCGGGCTTACGTACTGCCAGGGGATTACGACGTACAAATAAAGATAGAGCCACCACAGCAACAGCAAGACAAAATCGATTGCTCCTGGGCGGTTTATTTGTTTTCCCCGCTCATGATCGGGACGCACCGCGATCGCTCCCATCATCGGCACCAGATGCAGGAACAGAATCACGTCGCCCACGAATGGATTGGGAACTTCGCGTCGCAGGAAGACTTCAAAGTAGGTCCACAACGCCTGGGCTACCAGCCACAGCACTGCGCCCAACGAGATCAGGCTCCAAAACAGCTTCGAGCGCTGCTCTCCGCTTCCGATGTTCGCGACGGCACAGGCCAGCACGACAGCCAGCAGTAAGCACTGTGTGATGTCGCCAATCGCTGTCAGCAGGTAACCGCGGGAGATCGTGAGAGAAAGAACGATGTCAAGAAACACTAGCTGGCAGGCAAACATCCACAGTTTATCCCGCCCTATCAGTCGAAGTCCCACGGGCTAATTCTAGGGGGGCAAGTCATCGCTGCCATGTTACCGAAGTCACGAGCCACGACATGAAATTTGGCCTTCAGTAGGGACGCGCAGAATATAGGCCTACGGGTAACGAGAACATCGAAGAGCGGTCAAGGGAAGAACTATCGAATGCGAGGCTAGCGCGCCAGGCTGACGCTCTCGGCTCGCCGTGGTGGCGGAACTATTTTGGGAACTTCCCGAACATCATCATTCCCCAATCGGCTCGTCCACAGCAGTCCCATGAAAAGAGTCACTACCCCACATCCGATCCAGGCTTCAATCAACATCTTTAAAAAATGCATTTGCGCCCCGCTGAGTCAAGAAAGTGAATGGATTATAGGAAATTTTCACTGCCCTGGGAATAATGCAAAAGTTTTCCTATAAGTAGAAAGTTCACGTTACTGAAAAGCTACCCTTTGTACTTTTCTCTCGTCTATTCGTGGAGGTATCCGGGCTGTTTCGGCACATAAACCCTTGGGAAACCAGCACTCACCCTGTCGCGTATAGTGAACTAAGATCATGCGCGTGCTGCTCGAAATCTTCGGTCAGACTCTGAGCACGCTATGGGCCCACAAGTTACGCTCGTTTCTGACGATGTTCGGCATTGCATGGGGCATTGGTTCGCTGCTCCTGCTGGTTGGATTGGGCGAGGGTTTTCGCACCGGGCAGCGCAAGCAGTTTGACGAACTCGGCGAGAACGTCATGTTCATCTGGGGCGGCCGAGCGCCCGCAGTCAACGGCAGCTTCACCAGCATGCGCCAGTATTTTCTGACCGACAGGGACTATCGCGACATCTTGGCCGAGTGTCCCGACGTTGCCGCTGCTGCGCCGATCATCCAACGCAGCGACATTCGTGCGGTCAGCGACTTCTATCAGTCAAGTGGCCAGATTCTCGGCACCGAGCCGCACTTCAACCGGATCCGTTACATGCCGATGTCCGAGGGGCGATGGCTCAATCAGCTCGACAATGCTCAGAAGCGCCGCGTTATTGTTCTCGGCGATGAAACGCGTCGCCAGTTATTTCCCGGCCGTCCATCGGTCGGCAGCACGATTCTTTTGAACGGAGTTCGCTTCGAAGTCATCGGGACACTCAAGCGCATCGGCCACGGTGATAACACCAATCAGAATCTTAAGAACTTTGTGCCTTACACCACGATGCACGAGAATTTTCCGCCGCTGAATGTGGGAGATATTCCCGACGCGATCTCGGTGATCGATTACCAGCCCACATCGCGCCAAACCCATGAACTCGCCAAACAGGAAATTCACAAGGTGCTCGGGCGCAATCACGGGTTCGATTACCACAACCTCGATGCCTTCGACGAGTGGGATACGGTGAAGACCGTCGATCAGATCGGCATGATCTTCAACGTGATGGATTACTTCCTGGGCAGTGTTGGCCTGGTAACCCTCGCCCTGGGCGCCATCGGCATCATCAATATCATGTTGGTCTCGGTGGCCGACCGCACTCGCGAAATCGGTCTGCGAAAAGCGTTGGGTGCAACCAATCGCAGCATTCTCTTCCAGTTTTTTACCGAAGGCGCATTTCTCACTTTGCTGAGCGGGGGAATCGGCATGGCTGGAGCTGCCGGACTCATGGCTGCGCTCTCCACTTTGCCGTCGCCTCCCGGTTGGGACACACCGAAGCTGGTTCCTGTCACCGCCGCATTGGCTATTGCATCGTTAGCGATCGCTGGAACCGCTGCCGGTCTCTATCCCGCACGCAAAGCTGCCATGCTGCAACCTGTGGAGGCGCTTCGCCGCGAATAAGTATGAAGCGCGATCTTTTCCAGCAGGCGTATCAGGCCATGCGCCACGATCTCCGCAAGACCGTGCTTACCATGCTCGGCATGGCGTGGGGGATCGCGACGGTGGTGATTCTGCTCGCTTATGGCGACGGTTTCGCCCGGGCCATCAACAACATTTTCGAAAGCTTTGGCGCGACCGCGGTCGGCATATTTCCCAACCGCACCTCAGAACAAGCCGGAGGCACCAAGGCTGGCGTCCAGGTTCGCTTCACCAACGACGATGTCGAACGCCTGCGCAACGTCGTGCCGCTCGTTCGTCATGTTTCGCGTCACTCCAACAAGCAAAGTGTTGTGCAGTTTGGGCCCCGTTCATACAGCCTCCCCGTGCTCGGCATCGATCCGCCCATCTACGACATCTGGAATCTCCAGGTGGCCAACGGCCGTTTCCTCAATGATCAAGACAACATGACCCATGGGCTCTACGCCGTCATCGGCTCGGAAGCCAAGGACAAGTTGTTTTCCGGTATGCCGGCGCTGGGAGAGAGTATTCGCGTCGACGGTGTGAGTTTTCAGATCGTCGGCGTGCTCTCTGCGCGCATGCAGGAAGGCGATGACGACGACAATCGCACCATCTACATCCCATTCAACTCCATGGACGTCTTGCGCGACACCCACTATCTCGACGGCATCTGGCTCGACTCGCAGGGGCTAAGTCACGAAAAATTGACCCGTACGATCCGAGAGTCACTCGCTCTGGCGCATAACTTCAAAGCGAATGACGAACGTGCCCTCTTCATCTTCGATGCGCAAAAGCAGCTTTCCCAATTCGCGATCATAAGCTTGGGTCTCAAAATCCTTATGGGATTCATCGGTACCATCACACTGGGAATTGGAGGCATCGGCTTGATGAACATCATGCTGGTGTCTGTAACCCAGCGGACCCGGGAGATCGGCGTCGAAAAAGCCTTAGGGGCGCGAAAAGGAGACATCCTGTTCCAGTTCCTCGCTGAAGCCATGGTGATCACCGCAGTCGGCGGCGTGCTGGGGATACTGCTCTCGTACGCCATTTCTCTTTCCGTCGGGACTCTTACGCTCTACAGCGCGATGGCGAGCCACGCCTCCGCCGGAGATATTCAGTTGACCGTGGCGCCCAGGACTCTGTTCGTTGCCACCATCATTCTGGCCTTCGTTGGCATCTGCAGCGGTATGTTTCCCGCAGTGCGCGCCGCCAATCTCGATCCCATCGAAGCCCTCCGCTACGAATGATCTAAGTACGAGCGTCCGAATATTTGGGCAAATATACTTGACAAAATAATCCTGATTGGCAACCCATGATTTTCTTCAAAAGTCTCGCGGGCGGGATTGTAGCTACTACCCTTGCGTGGGTAGTACTGATTTACATAGCGATGCGTCGCTTGGAGCACCTAAGCCGGGAGCATGGCGGGGGCAAGATGGAGTTATATGCTCCGTTCTCCACAGATTGTTGTGATTCTCACGCTCGCATTCGGCATCGGCTTGTATCTCACGGCCCGATGGTCTTCAAACTGAATCCGTTTTACCAAGTATATTATTGCCAATATTTGCGCGCGGACAGGCGCCCTCGGCTGTCCGGCCGAACGTAACTCGGCAGCGTTCCCACTCTTGTTGTCAGCGGTGCTAAACTCCCGCCATGCAAAACGACCTCGCCACCCTCCGCGCTGCCGACCGCGCCTGGCTCAAGGCTTGCTCCACCAAGGACGTCGCCAAATCCGT
>Ga0070735_10001171_pt1 | contig 25982 bp, 20 predicted proteins | sample Coa_R1_FD_66443 | JGI IMG/M metagenome (GOLD analysis project Ga0070735, IMG submission 66443) | Surface soil microbial communities from Centralia Pennsylvania, which are recovering from an underground coalmine fire - Coalmine... | ecosystem: Environmental > Terrestrial > Soil > Unclassified ...
AACCTCCAAGACCTGCTTGTGGGAATGCGGCTGGCCGAACTGAACCGAGAATTGACAATTTGGGCACTGCGAACAAAAAGAACGTGGTTCGCGTTGCTGTGGCAAGCTGCCAGTGAGTTTTTCCCGCCCGCAGTTGTGGGCATTCCGGAACAGATGCAGCCGGTTCGCTGGTTGAACAGAACGTTTGTTACCCGCCGATGGCACGCTCTATCCGGCTACTCTTCAAGAAAAACACTCTTCGGCCCTTTGCCCAGTTTTCAAGAAAACTCCAGGACCCTCGACGTACTGCGCCGGCAACTGGCCTGCACTTCGCTGCCTTTCGAACCGCCGTATGAGAAGCGCTATCCCTACCTCGATCGTGAGCTGTTGAGCTTTCTGTTCGCAATTCCACCGCATCAATTGGTCCGCCCTGCCCAAAGTCGTTCACTCATGCGGCGTGCGTTAAGAGAAGTCGTTCCGGACGAAATCTTGAACAGGAAGGCGAAAGCATTTGTTTGCCGTGCTCCCCTTCTGGCGATTTCGAAGAATTGGTCCACGTTGACGCGGATGACACAGGCCATGAGGAGCGATTTTCTAGGACTGGTCGACCCAACCCGTTTCTCTGAAGCACTGCTAAAAGCTCGCTCTGGCGAACAGGTCCCGATCATCGCGTTGCTGCGCACGATTCATCTCGAACGATGGCTGACGGAGCTTGATCGCTTGGGCACCGTAAATCTCCGTGTGGCGCGGCAAGCGACGCCGGCGCAGTAGAAGTTGGAGGGCAGGATCAAATGAGCGCACAGTTCGGGATATGGTACTTCGATGGTCGACCAGTTCCCGAGGAACATGTCGATCGGGGCAGGTCAGCCTTGGCCCCATATGGGCCCGATACGGATGAAAAATATTCGGGGGAAGGAATAACGATTCTGTACCGCGCCTTCCGCACAACTAAAGAATCGTACTTCGAAGTACAACCGCATACCTCATCCAACGGCGACGTGGTCACCTGGGATGGGCGACTCGACAACCGCAAACAACTCATAGAGCAATTGAACGGTCGCGTGACCGTCGAATCGACCGACGTCGCCGTGGTCGCGGCAGCGTACGGACAATGGGGTGGCAAGTGTCTCGCTATGTTAATGGGAGATTGGGCGCTTTCGATCTGGAAACCCAAACAGCGCGTCCTGATCCTGGCCAAGGATCCCGTGGGTACGCGTCATCTTTATTATTCGATCGAGCCGGATTCCGTTACCTGGAGCACTGTTCTAGTGTAGTGCGTCATGCAGGATGACGTTTATTCAAGGCGCTGCGAGCGCGCTTGACCTTTTCCAAGATGTCGGTGGCGCGGGCCGTCCAAATGAACGGTTTGGGGTTCTGGTTGTGGCGGTCGATGTAGTTTCCGATGGCGAAGATGAGTTCTTCGAGATCGCGAAACACTCCGCGTCGCAGCCGGTTCTGGGTGAGGTCGCGGAAGAAACGCTCCACCATGTTGAGCCACGACGCGCTGGTCGGAGTGAAGTGCATGTGGAATCGCGGATGGCGCGCGAACCAGCGCTGTACTTTGGGATGCTTATGGGTGGCGTAGTTGTCGGCGATCAAGTGTAAGTCGAGATGCGCGGGCATGGCTTGATCGAGCAGACGCAGAAACTTGAGCCACTCTTGATGTCGATGCCGTTCTTGACAGAGGCCATACACCTCGCCGTTGGCGGCATTGAGGGCGGCAAACAGAGTCGCGGTGCCATTGCGTTTGTAATCGTGGGTCAGGGTTTGACTGCGACCGCGCTTCAGGGGCAATCCAGGTTGAGTGCGATCCAGAGCTTGGATTTGGCTTTTCTCGTCCACGCACAGCACCAGCGCGTGTTCGGGTGGGTTCAGATACAGGCCGACGATGTCGTGCAGTTTTTCTGCAAACTCGGGGTCGTTGCTGATCTTGAAGCTCTCGACGCGATGTGGTTTCAGCCCATGACTGTGCCAGATGCGACGCACGCTGGCTTCGCTGATTCCCGCCGCTTGGGCCATGCTGCGCGTGCTCCAGTGGGTCGCGTTGGGCGGCTTCTGCTGCGTCGTCCGATCCACCACACGCCGAATCAAACTGGCCGGGATCGTGGGCGTGCGGCCCGGCCGGGGGGCATCTTGTTCCAGACCTGCCAAGCCCAACGTCAGAAACCGTTTCCGCCAACGCGACGCCTTCTTCTCGGTGATCTTCATCGCAGCCGCAATTTCCTTGTCTTGCTGGCCTGCGGCGGCACGCAGCACAATGCGCGCACGCTCGATGACTCGAAGCGGAAGCAGTCTACTGCGCGCCCATTGTTCCAAGGTGGCTTGCTGGTCCGAACTCAAGGTAATGGCTGGAGCGATCCGCATCCCTCAGTCTCCTGATCATTAGACGGGAGCAGATCGATAATGGTTGTTACTTATGACGCACTACACTAGATCCGTTGGTTCAACAGCCCGGGAAAACATTTGAAATCTGTGATGAATATATTGCTGGATGGCTCTCATCTTTTCCGGCCGCGCGTTTGACGCCCTACGTCGGCATACTTGCAGTCGAACCCTCCTCGTTCGTGGTGCTCGAGCATCGAGATGCCGCGGTCAAGCAGACCAAAACGAAATATTGGGACTTTCCTCCAGGCAACAGAATCCGCTATCGCAGTGATGCCGAATACGAAGAACAATTTCTTTCTCTTCTTTTCAAGGCCGTCGAGCGGAGACTTCGTTCGGACCATCCTGTCCTCTGCGAACTGAGTGGAGGCATGGACTCCTCTTCCATTGTTTGTGTAGCAGACAAGATCCTCGCCAGGGGCAATAGCGATTGTCCGCAAGTCGACACTATCTCGTGGTTCGACGATACCTATGATGATGTTGAACCGGACACTAACGAACTCCACTGGATCGAGAAAGTCGAACAGAAACGATCGAGAACCGGTCACCACCTGGACTTCGGAAAGATCAACGCATCGGCCAATCGTCCACGCGAAGCATTGAGCTCAGATTTCGGGAGCAAAGACCTCCCGACAATCCCGGAGCCGATCGGGTCAGCTACTGCTTTTATCAAGCAATATGCGGCATTCCTTGGAAGGGAGCATCGTGTCACTCTCAGTGGAATCGGAGGCAGTGAGTTCACTGGTGGAGGAGTGCCAACACCGGTTCTTGAACTTCAAGATCTTATTTCCAGGGCCCACTTCCTTAAGTTCTTTCGCCAATTGGAAGCGTGGAGTCTCAAAACGCAACAGAAGAAGATCAGGATTCTTTGGCGAGTCGTCCGGGGCTTCCTCCCTCTCAACTTTGTGCCAGCGAAAGATGCGACATCCATGCCCTGGCTAAATCCCGACTTCGCCCGCGGAAATCAGACAGCTCTCCAGGGTTATCCCGTTCGAACCAGATTGTATGCCCCATTAGCGAGCTTTCAGGATTGCATCTCTACGCTAGATGCTGTGCGAAGACTCCTATCTTCCTGCCGGCTCCGACCCGATTTGCTCCGCGAAGCGCGATTTCCGTATCTTGACGTCGAGTTGTTGGAGTTTTTGTTTGCGATACCGAGGGAGCAAATCGTCGGAGTTGGCCGCCGTCGCCACCTGGTGCGCCGCGCGCTCAAACACGTCGTCCCGAAGGAGATCCTCAGCCGGAGAAGGAAGCGATTCCTTCCATCGGACCGCTGCAGGAGTGATTCCGCCCAGATACTCGAGGAGTTTCAACAAATTCGAACGATGGCCAGCTGCTCACTGGGATTTGTCGACCGAGGACGGCTTCAACAAGCCGTGCAACGACTGGAACTGGGCGAGCAAACCCACATCGGTGCCTTGCAGAAAATTCTGAGCCTCGAGTTCTGGTTACAGCGCCTTCTTTCAGCCGGGATCATCAAGACAACGTCATCACTCAACCAGGGAGTCTCTGGTTACAAGACCCAAATCCGGGGCGGTTGTTCCTCATCGGTGACGTCGGAAGTGAAACGACAGTCAACCCCTGTTAGCGACGAGATTTCAGCTGGCTAGCTGTGTCTGTGAAATCACGATAGAAAGGAGGTGAGAACAATGAAATACGACAGTCCAGAAATTACGGCGTTGGGCCCAGCGACTGAAGCAGTTGAAGGAAGCCCGAAGCTGCAGCGTTCCGTGATTGACTCTCCGTCGTTCAAGGAACCAAACGCTGCGTATGAAGACTGGGAGGAGTGAAACGACCGCCTGCCGGAGCACTTGCGAATCGGAGTGCTCCGGCAAGGCATTCTCATGTCATTTATCCGAAGTCATCTCAGACCTGCACGTCTAGAATGGGGCCTTCACAACGCTTGAGCGCTGCTCGTGGGATTCCATTGACCTCAAACGCCGCCAGCGGGCATATTGCTTCGCTTTTCCTGGCTCAGCGTCCTGATAGCCCTGCAGCCAAAACCGGAACCAATCAACCGACCCACCCTGCGAGGCGAGTCGCGCTGCCGGGTTGGTAAGTATGTGTTCGTGAGCGTGTAACATAATCAACTCGACAGGCTTGTGCAGAACGCGGAGACCGGCATATGTCTCCCACATAAGCAGCACACTAAGGCGATCGTTACCCACTACCATGACGGGCGTATTCACTTTATCGAGATTGAAGCCAGGAGAGTTTTTCAGCCATTGCTCGAGTCCCTTACCGAACGGGGCAGCGCCAATCTCCGCATCAAACAATTCCTTCATCACCTCGTCACTGTGCTGCAAATATTGAAAATATCCTCCCATTTCGCCTTCCGTAATAGATGCGGCCCTGAGGTGGAAATGACTCATGGTCAGCGCCTGCATCACGTAATAACAGGTATGACTGAATCCAATTATTCCGATCTTCCCGGGATCGACCAGGCCCTGGGAAACAAGTTGGCCGGCGATAATCTCATAGTTGCTCACGGCTCGCGGCGCGTCTTCCGGTGATAGACCGAAATCCATGCTGTGCTCTGCCACTTGAACGACAATGATCCCGGCCGCAGCTAATTCTCTCGCCGCGAAAGCTGTCGGGTAGAGGCCAGAGGGCAGAAACTGAGATTCGACAAACCCATGCGTTTGTATCACCAAGGGATACCGTGCTCCGGCCTTGTAGTTGCTCGGCCTGTACAGGCCCGCTTTCCACTCCCGGCCTTCCTTGTCCTTCCATGTGTAGACACTTGCCTGCCCCAAATCAAAGTCACTCAGTTGCGGATTCGGGTCCCAGAGGATACGGGAACCATGCGAGTTCGCAACCATCAGAACCGGAGGCTCGTTCAGGCCTTGGTGAATCTCTGCTTTGAGTCCATTCACGAGAGCCAGCAAATCACCCTTGCGTTCCGCCTCAATCTGCCATACCCCATTCGAACTGCATCGGTACTCTTTGATTCCAGCGTCACCATAAAGGGTCCTGTCGTATGCAACGATGACACGCTTCGGTTCGCCTTCTAGAAAACGGACCGCGGTGACGTAGTGGAAATCGTCGTCTTGGTTGCCACTCCCAGAATGTTGCTTTTTCAATTTCTCTACGCAAGTGCCGGTATTCGAGGTCAGATCGAAAGCGACGACACACGGAGCCGGCAATAATTTCCCGCCTTCGCGGATAAACGTACCCGGCAGGAGAAGTGCGCGGCCATTGCTTGACCATGTAGGAGCAGCAGGAGTAAGGGCCCATTCGCCCTCCGGAACAAGGGCGCGAGCATCATCGCTAATGGGAGTGTTGGTTAAAGCCCGGACCAAACCTGTTCGCAGGTCGATCAGCACATACTCATGCACGGGCCCATGACCGCTGTCCACGTGAAACCACTTATTCCAGGACTGTGGCACTTCTGGAACTGTTATTTTTGTGACTAAAGCATTGCCATCCGGAGAAAGGGCCAACGCGCCCTCCGGAACAACTGGCCTGCCTTGATGTTTTATCTGGACACGCCTGCCGCCGATTACTGCCCACAAATAGTTTGCTGGGGGAGAAATCTCTTTTCGCACGCGTGGATTACGCGGAAAAATCAGCTCCCAGAGCGAATGACCGGTTCCGACCTCACTCGCTGTGCGTTCCCCGCTTTCCGGCGAACGGGGCGGCAGCGCGCTGTAGACATAATGATCCGAAGCTCTCACGTCGAAATCTACGATATCCTGATTCGCTGGCGTCAAGCACTTGACTGTCTTGCTACGATGATCGACCAGGAGTAACTGCCTGTTCCCACTGTCCGCAGGTTCAAGGAGAGCCACGGCGCCGGAGTCGGCGAGCCATCTCCAGCCACTCTCGACCTCATTTTTGGTCAGGATGTTTGCGATCCAAAACGGGGAAGGCGGATCGTCAGTCTGGGAGGCTCTGAGGAACTTCCGGATATCTTCGGTCCGGTAAAAGCGGAGTGAATTTTCTATTTTGTTCAGATCCAACCGACCTCGTTCGGCGACAACGAGCAAGTAGTTGCCATCAGGAGAAAACTGCACGGCTGCTGTTCTTTCCGTATTCGGATGGCCAAAGCTTGTCAAGCGGATCTCGTCAGCAACGGTGAAGGGCTTCTTCGCCTTGATGGCGGAGCATGTCGCGGGGGCAGGTCCAAGTGCCAATACTGCGAGAACGGCGTTCATCACGCAAATTGTTTTCGGCTTCTGTCGCATCGGTCCTGCATTTCCCAGCCGCACACGGAGTGCGAGTTCAATCGTGATGAGCACTTGGAAACAAGTGATCCATCAAGGTTTGTTATGAGAGGCGTCCGCCGTGGCAGACCCGGAAGGAGCCGGTCCTCAGAAAACCAATTTGAAGGCGAACTGCAGGGAGCGCGGTCCACCCATCTGATAAAGAGGGCTCAGGACTCCGAGAGAATTGGCGAGAGTGGCTGTGGCTTGTCCGAACTGCGGGTTTGTGCAGCCTGGAACACCGGGTGTGCCGAGGCAGGTTCCGCTGATGGTTCCAAAATTAGGATGATTAAAAACATTGAATGCTTCTGCCCTGAACTGCAACTTCAACGTTTCACCCAGCGGGAAGTCTCGACGGACGGCGAGATCCATCTGCCATGCGCCGAAAAGCCGTGCGAAGTTTCGGGGCGTGTTGCCCAAACCGGAATTTACGGGTGTAAATGCCGCAGGGTTGATGGCCCGGCCTCCCGGGCATCGTTGTCCAGAAGAAAGGTCCCCTAATTGTTGAAGGATGGACGCGCAGTTCTGACCGTAAACATATACCGGTTGCCCTGGCACAAAACTCAGGCCTCCATCAAACAGGCGGCCATCCGGTTGCGGAAGCAGGTTTCCCGCTAGAGTGATCGGAAAGGCCGTACGAACAGTAACGCGATTGTCGAGGCCCCAACCACTCAGAATGCTCGCGAGCCGTCGTGACCCTGCGTGCGGGACATCGTAGGAGAATGCAGATGAGAAGTTATGGCGAACGTCAAAGTCGCAGTTCCCGCGCTGATATCCAAAGCTGAAATTCTCCGAGCCGTAATCCAGACAATGCGACCAGGTGTAAGACGCCAGTGCTGTCAGCCCGTGGCTTAGCTTTCGCCGGAATTGTGCCTGCAGGGAGCCATAGTCCGATGTGAGGCCATTTTCAAAATAGGTAGCAACCTGGATGTTCGGGTTATTGGGAACAAAGACATTTTCTTGCAGCAACCTTGCAGCATGCGATGCGACATACGACACGCTAACCGTTTGTGACTGTCCTATGGCTTGTTGAACACTGACGTTCCATTGCAAGGTGAATGGTAATTGCAAGTGTGGTTCAAAGCCAAAGACCTGGCTATACGGAGGCACCGGCGGATTCTCGAGCGCTGGTATCAGCGCAATCTCGGGAAACTGACCTGATTGAAACCCCGTTGTCGCAACGAATCCCGGGCCGTTAAAGCCCCACGATCCCACTTGTTGTCCGGTGTCGAAAAACACTCCTGCACCGCCCCGCACAACCGTTTCCCAACCCTGGGCTTCCTGGACCACGTAAGCCAGTCCCATACGAGGTGCAAAGTTGTACCAAGTTGTCCTCCAAAGCCGTGTCCCCTGGGGGGCAAGAGACCAAGTAGCAGGGTCTGTTCCCTCTACCGTATAAGGCTGCAGTCCCCGCGTAACAGTCGGTGCGGGGTTTACCTCCCAGCGCAATCCTAGTGAGAGGTTCAAATGCGGCGTCAACTTCCAATCGTCGGCACCGAATGCCGAGAAGTTTTTATAGAGTGGATAAGCCGGCGCAAACGAGTTCACAAGTGCCAACGCGCTGTTGCTCGCCACCGCACTCTCATCGGAATAAAAGTAGGTCGCAGATGGCGTCGGTACGGTTACGAATGGTGCGAGTCTGCGATAGTCGACTCCGAACTTGAATTGGTGATGCCCCAAGGAGAGACTGGTGGTGTTCACGAAATTCCACTGTGCTTGTCCGCCGAGCGCCTGTTGCTGGTAAAGATAAGCCCCCGAGGATCCCGCATAGAGAAGGATCACTTCAGCCACAGAGCCAGGCCCCAGGCCCGTCGCCCGGGCTAGATCGAGAGGAGTCGCCCCGCCAAAGCCATCGAGCGCAACGCTACTTTTTGTGGTGTTGGTGGTGTAATTCAGGCGCAAGTCGTTGGTAAAACGAGGGGTGAAGATGCTACTGGCGCCGACGGTATACGTCCTCAAGGTATACGTCAGCGGCTCATACATGCTAGGCGTTCCTGAGTTCGCCGCATTTCCTCGCGTCGACGAAACCGAACCCGTATCGCTGAAACGAAAGAATAACTTCAGTTTGTCATTGAAGAACTGATCGAAGCGGACACTCGAGGAGTTCAGCGAAGCAGGATTGATCCAGCTCGCTACGAACTGTGCGATTCCATTCCCGAAATCCAACCCGTTGGGACTGGGAGCCGGGAATGCTTTCAAGGCAGGCTGCAGTGCAGGTGGCGCGGGAGAAGCGGATCCGACGCAAGCCCCCTGGCCGCGCAAGCAGAGATCCGGAACATAATTAACCGTAGCCGCTTGTGGCGCACCCAACCTCAATCCCTCATACGAGACGAAGAAGAACGTCCGGTCTTTTCCCCGATACAAGCGAGGAATCTCGACTCGGCCCCCGAATGTTCCGCCGAAGTCATTTTGCCGCAGATCGGGTTGCGCAACACCAAAGTAGTCGTTAAACCAGTCATTCGCGTCAAAAATTCCATTGCGTATATAGTCGTACGCCGTACCGTGGAATTGGTTGGTACCGGATTTCGTCTCGAACGCAAATTGTCCGCCGGGATTGCGGCCGTACTCGGCTGAGTAAGTCGAGCTTTGGACCCTGAACTCCTGCAAATCATCCACCGATACCAGGGCCTGAGTTGTGCCTAACGCGGTCGATGCTGCGATAGAACCGCTGAGGCCCGCACCGAAAGTGGCGGGCTCACCGCTGGCAGTTCCTACATTTGCACTCACCCCGTCTACGGTGTAGTAATTCGATTCGGTCCGCTGCCCGTTCACGCTGAACTCCCCCGTCAGCCCCAGGCCCGTATTGCCAAGTCCTGTGACCTGCGGGGTTTGTGTCTCAATCCCTGGCGTCAGGAGGATCAAATCTTGAAAACTGCGGCCATTCAACGGCATGTTCTTTACATAGTTTTGGTCGACCACCGTACTTACAGCTGCCGATTCGGTATTCACTAGCGGCGCGCCGCCCTGCACAGTCAAGACTTCGAAAGTCGCTCCAACGGGCAGCGTGAAATTGATCGACAACGCGTCCTGAACACTTACGACGATGTCGGGTTTTATGAGCGTCTTGAACCCGGCTTTGGAAACCTGTATGCGGTAAGGTCCCGGAGGCAGATTCGGCAAAACGTAAATGCCTTCACCATTGGTTTTCGTGGTGTACTGCACTCCGGTTGCATCATTGACGGCTACGATCTCGGCACCTCCGACTGCAGCGCTAGAGGAGTCCGAGACCGAGCCGTTAATGTTTGCGTTGGGGGATTGAGCCAACACGGGAAGCGTGCTCACTGCCACGAAAACGAAAAGAGGAACAAAACGGGAGAAATGCATGTCGGCTCTCCAGCGAGCAACGGATATCCAGCCACTCCTCCATTGATTCGCAGGATGGTCCGCGTGGGTACCACGTGAGTTTCATTCTAGGACGGCGGAATGAGAGAGGTTGGCGACCAGTGAACATCTTGTCCGGGATCCGGACACGACTCAGGAGATGTACGGCCCACCAGGACTCCAGGCCCTTGAACCGTGACTCTGGGACGCAACGGCGATGTGTGAATCTGTTCTCTGCACCATCGTCGCAATCCCGCAATCCTTCGGCTGCCTCCGAAGAATGTCTCACGAAGCCGAACGCGAAGTAGGTCTCTGCAGGGACATGGCCATCACAATTCACCCGAGCATCACCTACAGAAGGTACGCTTAGAATCCAGTAACGCCTGAACCCCAGCTCTAAGGATGATTCGGATTGACTTTCAAGTAAGCGAAAAGGAGGGGCTTGCTGCTTGGTTTGTGGCTGCCGCCGTTGGGCTCGATCGTCACGAATACCGCGTCGATCTGTGCGAGTGTTTTGGGGTCGTCACACTTTAAAATCCAACGCTTTCTGGAGGCGTTGTCCTCGTAAAAAATGCCAAGGTTGATCGACTGCTGCCGATCCGGTCCCCGTCGCCCCCAAGCTTGAAATGCGCTGGCCTTTTTCAGCTCGGGATCCTGGTCAAGATCGTATGCGTAAAAGATGAGCGACTTCCCTTTCGTATAGAAAACGCGACCATAGGGTTTTTTCGTTTCTCCCGTTCCAGCAACGTCGTAGACTTCAGCAATGTAGAGGTCACGAGCCCCCATCAGTTCGCGGATATCACGGTCGTGGGCCAGCAGTTCATCCTGTTGTTCAAGGTTGGCCTCGCGTTGCTGAAGAAGTCGGGTTAAGTCGTTGATCTTGGCTTCTGATGCTTTAAGCTGGTCGCTATCTCGTACAGATTGCTCGGCGAGCGTATCGAGTTTTTGTTGAAGAGCTTGCGAGCCAACTTGGGCGGAATCCAGTTTTTGAGCGAGTTCAGCCCGTTGTTGGGTGAGATCCTGCCGACTTGCATCTCCCGCCCGCAGGTCACTATCTAATTTTTCCTGCGCCGCCTTCATCTGGTTGATCTCCGCTGCCTGTTGATTCAATTGCCGGTGAAGAGTGGCGATGATCTTGTCGCGTTCGGAGATTTCTGCTCGGGCGACTTCGCGGTCGTGGCCAGCATCGCTCAGCTGTTCTTCGAGGGAAGCCTGGCCCGAAGGCGCTTGCGTCGATGCGGGTACAGTCGGCGGAGGGGAAGCGACCTTGGCGCTCTCACTCCCGCGCCGGATTCCAATGCGATAGGCAAAGAAACTTAGGGCAACAAACAGAAGAACACCCGCGGCATAGAGGGTCCAGACATCTCGCCAGGCGGAATCACTCGATAAGGGGGGAATCGGGCGGGGAAGATGAGGGCTATAGAGTCTCTTCGCTTCCCGGTTCGGCCGTCCCCTTTCGGCGCGCGCCAACCGATCGAACAGTTCCCTCTCCGCCCGGTCCTGGGACCAAGCGTGATCCCGCTCTTCTTCCGGTGAATCATGTTCCGGTAAATCATGCTTTTCACTGGCCGCGAGGGCCGGAATGGCCTGATCGACTACCGATTGATACTGATGGAGTGCTTCCCGGCAAGACGAGCAAACAGCGAGGTGCTCCTGTAGCTTCTTCTGTTCCTCTTCGGTCAGTTCCCCGGAGGTGGAAACGGCACAGAGTTCCAGGAACTCGTCATGGGGTTCGGTTTGAGGCAACGCCCCTGCTCCCAGATGGACGAAATCCTCTATCATACTGCTCTCGGTTCCGCCAATTTGCTACTGAAAATGTGTTTTCGTAAGCGCTCAAGGCCGCGAAAGTAGTGATGCTTGATGTTGCCTCGCGATTGCCCCAGCTTTTCCGCAATTTCATCGAAAGTGTAGCCTTCCACGAAGAACAGTAGCAGCGTTTGGCGCTGGTTTTCGGAGAGCTCCTCGAACGCCTTCTTCAGGCTGCCCTTCCCTGCCCTCGCCTCGGTGGACAGTTCTATTCCGGTTGTGAGGGACCGGTGGTCCACCAGTTCATTTTCTGCATCGTCGAGACCTACGTTGTTATAAAAGTGACGCGTCGTCAGATAGCGACGCCGGGAGATGGAGCGACGGTACGTCATTTGAAGAATCCAGAAACGGGCAGAGCCCTTGGAGCTGTCAAATCTTCCACAAAGGCGATGAACGAGTAAGAAAATGTCCTGGAGCAGATCGTCCGCTTCGGATGTATCCCGCAGGACTCGGTAGGCCACACCCCTCACAACTGCCGCATAGCGGTGAAAAAGAATCGCCAACGCTTCCCTGCTGCCATTGCAAACTTTGGTCAACAACTCTTCATCGGACAGCTCCTTTGCAGAGATTTGCGCGGGCAGTGCTTCGGGAGGAGATTCGTCCTTAGTCCGATTATCAGTCCTATCATCGTTAACCCCGTTCAGGGCGGCAGGCAAACGGATTGAGACTGCACTCTGCATAAACTAATAATTTTTCAATAGATTGCAAGAACCCCAGCGAACAGCACACGGGTCAACACATGGAAACGATTCAGATTCAACGTGATACAACCTTAATCTGTGAGCGGACTCAGTCTTACCTTGCTTGTTTTCCTTTAGTCCCGAGAACCCGTGCCGCTGCATCGCAGTGCATTATCTTGCTCAGTGGTAGCATAAAAGCGGTGGCCAAAAAGGATCACATTCCTTCCAGGCGCAACGGCCAAGGGCCACTCGGAGCAAAAGTGTTCTCCTACTACACCCAGGAAGAACGGCGACTCATCGAAAAGGCTGCCAAGCGTGAGCATCGGAGCCTTAGCAGTTTTGTCGCAATTGCAGCCGTAGAACGCGCGCAACGAGTGCTCGGCCGGAACTAAGCGCCATTGCAAATGCCACTGGCAATTCCTCTCGAACTAATACTACCGTTATCTAGTGTTAGTCAAACGAAATTTCGTGACACATTTTTCTTTGCTAGGCATTTCCGAGCAATGCTGCTTCTACCTTCGCGGCAGCATCAGCTTGCATGTGAGGAAGCACGTGTGAATAAACATCCAGTGTGAACGCAGCACTTGTGTGTCCCAGTTGCTCTGAGACTACCTTCGGTGAAACGCCTACTGTCAGCGCCAAGGTTGCCGCCGTATGCCGCAGGTCATAGAGTCTGATGTTCGGCAGACCGGCTCTCTTCAAGATCGGTTTGAAGTGCTTGTAGACCAGGCTATTCACGTTCACTGGCCGTCCGAATTCCGTAACAAAGATCAGGTCAATGGCTTCTGGCCATTCTTCAGGGTCAACAACCGGATGTGCCGATTGGAATTCCCTCAATTGTTTCAGTCGCGCGAGAACCCAATTCTGTAATCTGATCAGCCTTCGACTGCCGGCACGCTTTGTCTCACCATACTCCCACTGCCCCGTGGGCCCTTTCCGAAGCATCCTTTTAACACTCACCGTTGCCCGTTCCCAATCGATGTCCTGCCACTTGAGGCCGATGCATTCGCTTGGCCGCATCCCCGTTGTAATCAAAACGGCGAATAGACTCCCGTACATCGTTGGCAATGCGAATTTCAAGAATGTCTTTGCCTCCTCGATACTGAGCACCCGCATTTCGCGCCTTCGGATACGAGGAAGCTTCAGCCCCTTTGTGGGAACTTCCAAGATCATTTCCCAGCGCAACGCCTGTCTGAACGCGGCGTTTAGAACCCAATGAGCACCTTGGACGGTCCTCGGCGAGAGTCCACGATCCGACATCGCTTGATAGACGCCTTGGACCTCTAACGGTCTGATACCCACAAGAGCCTTCTTGCCGAGGGACGGGCGAATATATTTTGCGAGCAGACTCTCGTAGCTTTCATAAGTCTTGCTGCAAATCTGCGATTTGACCGCCCTGAGCCACTGATCGAGGTACTGGTCCAAGCGAATCTTCGCGCCGTCGTGCTCAATATAGGCTCCGAGTTCATTGACCTTCTTTCCTAGAAACTTTTGTGCCTGCCGCAGAGAGCCATGAACAGTACGGTTGTAATAGTTGCGCCGTTTGGTTTCAGGATCGCGACCAATCGGAATGCGAATCATCCAAGTGTTTTCGCGAACTGCGACGATCTGACCCAGTTTGCGAGTCATGAAGTAACCTCCTCTCTCTGTCCGGGTGCTCAGAGTGACAGTCCTGCTGATTTGTTGTTGAAGAGATCTGACTAGAGCGAGAGATCGTTCATTAAAGCCGCTTCCATCTTGGCAGCGGCTTCATCCTGCATGTGCGGGAGCACATGGGAGTAGGTATCAAGCGTGAAAGCGGCGCTGGCGTGTCCGAGTTGCTCGGACACGACCTTAGGCGCCACTCCGACCGTGAGGGCAAGAGTGGCTGATGTGTGACGCAGATCGTAGAGCCGGATATTTGGCAAACCGGTTTCCCGGAGGAGTGGTTTGAAATACTTTTTGACGAGGTATTCCTCATTGATTGGTTCGCCATGAGCCGTGGTGAAAATCAGATCGGCGAATCCTGGGGCGCAGGACACTGCCTCATTCCTCGATCTTCGCAACTTCCGGAGTAGTTCGACGACCCACGTTTGCAGTTTGACAATTCGGCGACTGTGGACTCTTTTCGTGTCAGCAAATATCCATTGCCCTTCATGCTTGTGGATAGTTCGAACAATGCTGACGGTCCCACGATCCCAGTCGATGTCTCGCCAGCAAAGGCCGAGGTACTCGCTTGGGCGCATGCCGGTTGTGAGGGCCACAGCGAAGATGCATGCTTGTGGGGATAGCGACGCAGCTTTGAGAAACGTCCGAGCCTGCTCTGTCGTCAGTACAGACATTTCTCTACACTGCGGTCTTGGAAGTTGAACTCCCTGCGTCGGATCTGTGAGGAGCAACTGCCAACGTATGGCCTGCCTGATTGCAGCACGTAAGACGGAATGTGCGTATCGTGTCGTCCTTGCCGAGAGTTTCCGATCAATCATGGCCTGATAAGCGGCCTGGATCTCAAGGGGCGAGAGCGAGGCCAACATTTTTGTGCCGATTGCCGGGCGGATGTATCTGCGAAGCACGCCTGCGTAGTCACTGTACGTTTTCCCTCGGACTTTGGGCTTGACCGCCGTTTTGAGCCAGTGATCCAAAAATTCGTCTACAGTGATTTGAAGCCCTTCCACGCCGCGGGACAGGTCGCGTTCATGCAACCTTCTCGTCAGGTATGCCTGGGCGTGCCGTAGCGAACCGTAGATTGTTCGATTGTGGTAGATGCGCTTGCGCGTTTCGCGATCGCGCCCCAGGTAAACGCGAACGAGCCAACGACGCTCGCCTCGCGCAATGATCTGGCCAACTTTGCGGGACATGGATATTCCTCCTTTCTCCTCCGGATGAGGCACCGTGCGATACATTGCGAATTCCGGCTTGTCAGGGGTGAAGTTGGTGAGTCCGCGATGACTGCCAAACATCGTGTTTTCAATTGCTTAGGGGAGCCGACAGCGGAAATAAGAGTCGCAGTTTTGCATGCATTCAAATATGGATGTATAATACTCCATAAATGGAGGACGTATGCCTGCGGGAGTAATGACTACTCGACAAGGGCCGATCGCGGGATTCTCTTGGGACGTTCCAGTCGATCTGTCAAGTAAAGAGGTTCAGGCGCGTCTGAGTCCGTCGGCCATCAAAGGATTCTTCAAGCTCACACGCTCCTGGAATCTCCGAGACGAGGATGCCCGGCATCTCTTGGGGGGAATTTCAAATGGAGCCTTTTATCACCTCAAGGGGGGCAAAACAAAAAAGCTCGACCAGGACCAGCTCACGCGAGTTTCTCTGATCCTTGGAATATTCAAGGCATTGAATATCCTCTACAGCGAACGGTTGGCCGACGCGTGGATATCATTGCCGAATACCAATCCCATATTCAGTGGAGAAACGCCGCTAACGTACATGACAAAAGGTGGCGTTCCCGCTATGGTGCGAGTGCGTCAACTCCTCGACGCACGTAGAGGCGGTCGTTGAAGCTGCCCGGCACGACAGCACTGCGACGGGACGATACCCATCGCCTAATTCCAACCAAATACGTGGGCGAGGGCGAGAGCGTCTTGACCCGCCTGACCGCCAACGGCAGCGATCTGGATCGCCTACTCGAGCTTGAGGGTGCGACCAACGATCGATTGCTCGGTGAAGCGGGTCTGCTGCCGGGCATCAGTGTTCATGAACTTGTATTTGGCATATCCTACGCGCACATCGTTAACGCTGCCTTCACTCACGCACACCCTATGGGCAGCCGATTCAATCTGCCAGACCGTGGGGCATGGTACGCAGCCTTCGATCTGGAAACTTCTCAGGCTGAGGTGGCTTTTCACAAAGTCCAGGAATTGCGGGAGATCAATTGGCAGGACGAGGAGGTTGTGACCTATGCGGATTATCTTGCTGATTTCCGAGCTGACTTTCATGACATTCGAGATGAGAGCGAATTTGCGAAGTGCCTCGATCCGGAGAGCTATCAGATTTCGCAGCGCTTAGCGCGAGAGCTGCTGGAAGCGGGTTCTTCCGGTATTGTCTATCCGAGCGTTCGGCACAAGGGTGGTACTTGCTTGGCGTGTTTCCGACCCGCACTGGTTATTAATGTTCGCAGAGGACCAACCGTTGCCCTCACCTTCAGGGATGCCATGCTTGCTCGCATAACGGTAGAGGCAGTGTGAACAAGTCAGCGGTCCGCCGACCCGCGCGGCCGGAGCACACCTCTAGCACACAAAGTGAAAACTGAAATCCGGAAAGGCGTGCGTTTGGGCTTTCCGACAGTCAGTCATTTATGGGACGAGAGGGTAACGACCTAGATGGTGAGAGTGGAATGACGATGCCTTTCCTCAGTTTAATTGTCGTCACGATTCTCTATCCTTCAATTCCAAGTCGAGCTTCAGAGACATACCGAGACCGTCGAGGCCGGGGAATAGTGAAGCTCGATGAATGTTCATCGCACGTAGACGCTTGAGGAATTTGATCCGCAGATCACTCCCGATGTCGAGTTTTCTGATTACGGGTTTGGCCGTAAATGTTGGATACATCACCATCGTCATCAAGAGTTGTGAGACCGATGCCTGCTCGATGAGTTTGCAGAGAAACAGCCCTTGTTGAGCGAACAACCGAGGATTGGACATCGCCGGGTTAATCCTCAGAACGAGGGGTGCTTCCGTCCCTCTGAGCAAACGGTTGGTGTCTGTATGAAGTGAGATGGGCGCACGTTGTTCGACTAGAGCCGATTTAATTTCTTTCTGTTCTAAAAGCTCTCTTCCTCTTTCTTCCAACCAACCCGAGTCAATCGCCCAAACAGCACAATGACTGCCTGCTGCGCGGTTCTCGACTGCGAAATACAGGCCGACGTACGGTGACTCTGTCCAATCGAGTAACGGAGTTGGAGCGCAGTAATGTTGCATCAGGGCGTACCAGCTACTCAGGTCATCCGTCGCTGGGACATGCGGAAGGTACGTGTGAGCGTACTGCTGAAATCGATAGAGCAAACTCTGCATCTCCGTCTTTCGGTTCAGGTGATAGAGAGTTGAACTATGTGGGGAGAACTTTTCTCGCGTCACACCACGGTCGAGAGAAGTATCAAGACCCCAAGAGGCTTCACGTTGTCCACGAAAACAACAGCACCCGTCCAACTCGTCGATCCATCGTAGGAAAGAGTCCCACGATTCGGCTTTCTCGACGACGACAAAGTGCTCAAACGGATTGTCGCCGAGATACTCATGGCCGATATACTCTCGGTTGTCAGACTTCCGTTTCCACTCGGTGACGAACGCCGCCAAGTTCTGGGACCAATCGGGCGGTATAGGCATATCGTTTCTGCACCAACCTCACTCACGATTTCGGAGTGTTCGGAACAGATTGTCAGGGGCAAAAGCCTGGACGAAATGATCGCACATAGATTTCACCGTACTCTGAGGAACTCGTGAGCAGAAGTCTCGAATCATTTGTGCCGCAGTGCGACAAGACCACTCGGCGACTGCTTTCGTCTCGAAAAGAAATGTCCACGTTCCAGCGCTCCCCCGTGCGTCCTCGGCAAGAATGTTCTTGTTCTTGAACTTATTGAAAAGCTCCTTATGAACCTCTTCGGGAGGAACGCTCTGTTCAAACGCCGGATTCGCCTTGAAGTGCAATAGCGTGTTGCGGAGATGTATCAGCAGACCGAAGTCCTGGTATGCCTGCATTCCTTTGTCCAGCCGTTCTCCTGACAGAATCCAGTTTCCGAGCAGAAATTTGGATTGCAGAGATGCGTGAGAGTTTTCAGCCTCGCTCATGCAATCACCGAACACCGAGATCGCCGGAGGGTCTGTCTGGGGAGGATAATTCTTGGTATCAAGAGCCAGTTCGGTCAACTCATTCATGAATGCTTCGAGTGCAACGACCGAGAAGACAATGCTGATAAGCGCAGGCTTCTGCCCACCATGTCGAGCGGGAGTCTTAATGCTTCTCGCTGCATCCAATGCGACGCCCATGAGCGACCCGGTCTCGAAAATTCTCGTCGGCATTGGCCCATTTTCGCATAAACCAGATAGCGAATCAAAGGCGAAAGGTGTACCATGCTGCGATGGACGAGGGTAGAAAACGAGTTCTTTTGATCGCTGCGAGCATTCTCGCTGTCCGACGGCTTTCGAACTGGGACGGTCGTCCCTCGCCTGCGTTCGAGTCTGCCATCGCCGATGCGATCACGATTGCCGACCGAATCATGTCGAGGATTGACGCTCGATGGCCGGTCAAACCGGGCGAAAGACTTCCCAGACCAGTCGAAGACCGGCGATAAGGCACTCAAAGAGTACGATCTACCTGGGTGCAAATGCTGGGGGGGTGGACTTGTGTTAGCTGATGTGTTCGACAAGATCAGGTCGACGATAGTGGCCTTTGCGTCACGAGTGGTTGTGACTGCGCCGGGTAACCAACCACAATTTCCAGGGATCATTGGAACCGGATTCATTGTGGACAGTAGAGGAATCGTCGTCACCAACGCTCATGTAATCGAAGGCCTTCAAAAACTTCCGAAGCATCCGACCCGATCCGAATCTCCTGCGCTTGCGATACTAATGACCGAGGTCGAACACAAGGACGGGACACACCACTTAGGGACTCTGTTTACGAGCATATTGAGCTACAACCTCTCGAATCATTTATTTCAGAAGGACCATTCTACGGAGAGAAGCTACCGGACTTCGGCTTTGTGCAACTCAACGCACGTGATGTCCCGTTTCTTCTTTTAGCTACCGAGCCGGGTGTGCTGCGAGCAGGCGTTGAGATCGCTACGGCGGGGTTTCCTTTGGGTACTGGCGCTCTTACTCCATTTCAGAAGATTTCTCAGCTAACACCCTTCCTCCGGCATGGCATCATCAGCAGCGTTCTACCATTTCCCTGTCCGCACCCGCATGGCTTCACGATTGACATAATGTCGCAAGGCGGAGCGAGCGGCTCTCCGATTTTTCTTCCACATGAGCCTAAGGCGGTTGGAATTCTTCACGCAGGATTTCCTGGATCAAACATCACATACGCAGTCCCCTCGGACATCGTGGCGAAAGGAATGGCCGCTGCCCTAGAGGCTGATCCGCCCCGGGTCGATTCCGTTCCAACACTTGCAGAATTGATCGCTCAAAGTGAGCGGAGCAGCGAATTGACATGGGAGTCCACTGTGATCCCAAAGCCAAAATCCTGAGCGGGCCTCGGCTGCCTATCTAGTCGCAAACTCGAACAGTTGCTCCCTAAGATTGACACTCGTGCTGGGGATTCCTCGACACGTTGCGTCTACTGGCAAATTCCTTCAAGCACGATCCGTTTGACAAGCCGAAAGCCATCCTGCTCAAACGCTTGGGGCTTCCGGGAAATATGAACTATGCCTCACTATCAGAAAGTGGGGCTGTGCGATTTGGCTTGGGGAGGGTTCTAGCTATCGGCGATGATGCGGAGTTCTCCGAATTGTGGATGCCGTCTACAAGTCTTGTGATCGACTCCTCTTTTTGCTACGGGCTGCGACTCCACTCCGATCATTTGAATACGAGCGAGTTTCCATGAACCCGGACACGTTTGAGCATTGAAAGACAACGGTCAACGAACCCAGACGCCCTGCTTCATTGAAGCAAGGCGAGGAATCTTTTCCGAACATCTGATGTATCTGGTCGCAAAGAGGCCGAATGATTTGATCCACGTCGAGAAAATTATCGCCTGTATGACGGGGAGCGGGTAACTTTCGGCAGGGATCGTTGCACCCGCCTCCTCCACTTGAGGCATTCCTGCCATTGGCTAAACAACCGCTATGATCCCAGTCTTAATGACTAAGCCTGCTCCGTCTTCATCTCTCATGCCGGAACTTCTACAACTTTGCTTGCTGAGGCCGCCTACCGGAAATCGGACGCTTCACCGTTTCTCTACGCTAAGATTAGTTTGGACCTAGATCCATGCGAATCAAGATTTACGCAAGCGTCAAAGCGGACGCTCCGACCCCGGGGCCGTACAAGGTCATCGATATCGTCGAGATGGAATCTCCGTACAAAGTCGTCGACGTGACTCACTACGGTGAAGTTATCCTGCTTATGCCGCCGGATGTGCTAGGGGATGATGTCGAACAGGGCGTAGTCGTCAAGCTCGATCCGGCGAGTCTGAATACTTGGTGTGAGGAAAGCGTGATGGAAAAACCGCCAACCTCATATGACAAGATTCACTTTACTCCTATTAACGCTGGCATCATCGGCTTGGATGAAGACCCGCTGGTCGGCCCGTATCAAGTTTTGCCAGCAGAAAATCTGACGATTGAGAACGTCTCGCACTTGATTACTGAGAAGACTTTTTCAGTGTGGAAGTCTGACTGCGGTGTATCGAGACGCACCGCAAACTCTCTTGAGTCCCTGAAGTTCGCAATTGTGCATCGTCGTTCGTCTTCCAGCCCGAGCGATGATGGTCTTTTAAGCCCATCGTTTTCTCTAGTTGGGTCTGCGGCCTCATGTTTGTCTTTGATTCGGCCAACGAGAAAGAGTCGTGTGAGGGACATCCGTGGCCTGATAAAAGCTGATGGCACTTTTGATGCGGTAGGGTTCGGGATGCTGGAAGACCTCGCAGATGTCCCTGAGATTCAAAAAATATTTGGAGTCAGAGAAAAAGATATTCATCTGCTCATCTCGATTCTTCCCGAGTTCATGCGACTTTATCAAACCGATGACGATGGCAAAATGTCCAACTACGAGCCCTTGCGAATCGCTGTGCAGCTATATGGCGAGGGCTATGCGCTCTCTTACTGGAAAGCCCGACATATCCTCTGGTGGTCTGCCATCGAGGCACTCTACGGGAGTAATGAGGTTGCAGCGATGGCGAGGATTTATGCGTTCTTTGGGAACAAGAATCTTCTCGACGGATACAATTGCCCGATTTACGAAAAGAGAGACATTCCGACGTATTTCTACGCCCAGCCCGACAGCCTGCATACGCTCGGTAAAATTGTGCCGCTGATCTACGAAGTACGCAACGAGTCGGCTCACGGCCAGAAAGTTTCCGACATACATTTCGTCCCAATTCCGCATCCCCTCGGGCAAGGGGTTGTCGGGCTTGAAGCCTTCGCTGAAGCCGCTACGTTCATCATCCGTAAGACAGTCATCGAGATTTTGAAGCGTGGTTGGCGGGAAAGGTTCACAAATCGTGGTACTCGGGACGACTTCTGGCTTTATGAGTATGGCCTTGACAGACACCAAAGCAAAAAGCGACTGCGGGAGTTAGAAGATTCTTTGAAGGCGGGCCATCCATGAAGGCGTATCAGCTAGACGAGGCTGAGAATGGTTGGAGAGGTTTTCTCTACGACAAAGATTCAGACTCGGAAGTGGTAAAGAAGTTTTTCCCCGACGGCGTGTTGACCACGGAGAAAGAGGATCGGGACACAGTGAAAGAGGCCCGAGATGAAGGCAAGACCGTCATAACCTCGAACGAAGGAGATTACATTCGATTCACGCTCGAAGCCCAGAACAGAAGCATCTTCCCACGATGTGAAGACTGCTGGGGATTGGTCATAATTCCCAACGCCGATCTCCAACGGCAGCGAGCGTTTGCGAAAGCGAAAATTCGGAGCGGCGTGCAAATTGGGGGAGAGAGGCTAGTTTGGAAAGCTGCGATGTGGGCGAATCTCTGCGTCAAAATCACGAGTGAAGGAAAGATGACCGTCAGAAAGTTCGAGCGATGTAAACATTGCCAGCGTGACCTGCCAATTGACGCCGACTGGTACAAGAACCTGCCCACGATTCGATGAATTACGGGCCGGACTATTCTGTCGGATCTTCCAGGCGAAGAAATCGACCTCCTGAGGCTGCCAGCCGGGTTCCTGAGCGGCGGTGAGTACGCCCCACTCAGCCGGTTCCGCTTGTCGCAGTGTGGGGTAGCGCGAGGCGTTCCACGGTATCATGACGGGCCGCGCGGTCGTGTCGAGCCCTAAAGAGCCTCGCTGGTTACAGTCAAGAGGCCGTCCTCCACGGGCCGAAGAGGCTTCAACGGATCACGCGGCCTCGACTATATGCCCGCATCACCCGAGCATCTTGGCCGGCCACATTGAGCGCAAAGTCGTCAACAATGTCTGCATCGTTGAGTGTGCTCACTGCCTCTGAGCGCGCGAGTTCGAAGCCGGCGGCATCCATCCATCTTATTGTGGAGTCCATCCGCATTGGAATCACGCCATAATGTCCGCGGCGCCCATCCGTTCCTGTCAACTCCGTCGCCTCTCCCGTTTGGTCTACAAGTGAAACCTCACGATGCGGCAACTCGCGGTGCCATTCCAGGTAAAGTCTGGGATCAATGCGGTCTTCCGGTGTGATCTCGGCGCGTCGTGCAGCGAGCCACGACTCGAACTCGGGTTTCCTCGCTACACCTTCGTTTCGGGTCCTAGCCAGTCCTTGCGCTAGAACAAACGCCACGAACGGCTCTAATGTCCCCCATCGCAATAGCTCGCGTGCCCAGAAGCCAAACCAAGGCAGACCAGAGGTCTCGCGCCATGCCTCTAGAGAAGGGACTGCAAGATTGCCAGCACCTCCTGCCCACGCCTGGGCGACGACCGCACCTATGGCAACGCCGAGCCTATATTCAAGGTTGTCAGCGACGAAACGCTGCCAAGCTCGGAGATCGTCAGGCTGAGGACTTTCCGCGTTCGGCGACTGCATCCACCAACCAAGCACATTGTTCCAGTTGGCCAGCAAAGCGCGGTCGGTCTCGGTTTGTCGGACCCGGAAACCGAATCCGCGATCGCTGGAAAGAAAGTCTCCGATGTCGACGAACGTTTCCAGACGTTCGGCCGCTTCCGCTGCACCATAACCGACCGCTCCGGAGATGACAGATCGGACGTCGCCTTCAATCTGCTCGAAACGTCGCCCCACGTGGGGGGTGAACCCGTAGCGGTAGAGTCGCTTACGCTCGTCCGGACTCGGATAGATGGTCTCGACAACTGCCCGGCCACGCTTAACGAATGCTTGTTCGAGCCAAGCCTCCTGAGCTGCGGCGACACGAGTAAATGAACGTTGCCACATATCTACCATCAAGGTCTCTGCCTCCGCTCCCACCAATACCCGAGCTTCGATCTGTGCAAGTTCTTCGATTGCAGACAGGAGTACGGAGTCTAGCTCGTCGAGAGTATCAGCAAGACGAGCCGAGGGAGACGCCATTGCCTTTCCGGCATCAACACTTATCTCGCCGGGCGTTGCGTGCTCCAACCAACTAAGGAATGGCTCCTGAGAAGTGCCGTTAAGATCAGACAAGAGCCTAGCGATCGTGTGGAGCAACAGCGCGAGTGAGCTCTCCGCTTGATCGGACTCCGATTCTTCACCAATGAGTGCATCCCGGAGCTGATCGTAGTCAAGTTCCAGTTCCCTGCGTTGCCGTCGCTGGGTCGTTTGTTGGCTCGCCGCAGTTGAACAGTTCGCCTGTGGGAGCGCAACGAGAGTCATGCCCTCAATCCCGTTAGTTGCGCCAGGCCTTCCCGCCCGCCCAGCCAGATTCCTGAACTCAGACGTAGACAGTGGAGCGAGTACAGGACGACCGGTCTCGGTGTCGAATGATCGACGCTTCAATGCTGTTACGAAAATAATGTCGAAGGGGAGATTCACGCCCTCCGTGAGCGTGGCCGTGGCAAGTGTAATGGGACAGACTCGGCGGTCTATCAGATCGGTCATCAGACGCCGCAGGCGCTGTGGCATCTGGCCGTGGTTCGTGGCGATCCCCCGATCAAGAAGGGCAAGCTCGTGGGAATCGGCGCCACAATAATCGATGCAAGCAGCTCGCGCTTCTTCAAAGCGCGCTTTGTCTGGCTCGTTCCCTGGTGGTTCAAAGGGCTCCAGGTTAGCCCAGTCCTCGAGATCGAGTGCCTCCCTGTACCAGCGCATAGTCTGTTCGGGTTGCTGGGCGACGGATATTAGGACACGGCGCTGCTCGTTCGCAAGGTGGAGCGCGGTCCAGAGCACAGTCACTTCGTTGAAGCGATAAATGCTATTCCGCATCGTTGCGGGGAGCTGCGGCATTGCGGGAGTCTGCAGTCGGATGTAGACAGGATCCTCGCGACCACGAACATACAGAGGTCGACCATTCATGATGTCGAGAAGTATGATCCCCGGTCGCTCCGGCCGCGTTTCGAAGACTCCGATCACCTGCCGAGTACTGCGGTAGTTCGTGCCGACAGCCTCAGCATCATTGCTTCCTGCCATCCAGCGTGCGACAGGCCGTGCCGCACCACCGGCAACTGCAGTGAGGGCGATGCGCACGACATTCGGTTTGCGGGCCAGTAGACGCGACACAAACCCCTCGATCCTGATTGCCCGGTTGCTATGCTCCGCGAATGAGTTTCGAGTTGTTTGGCTGTTCTCCGGGACAACCTGGTGGGCCTCATCAATAATCAGCAGTCTGAGTCGAGCGAGCAAGAGTGAGCCAAGATAGCGCATCAATGCATCGGCCTTCTCGACCGTGGCAATCAGGACAGTTGGCCGGTCTGCCTCGATCCAGTAGTCTGTGATCCCCCAATCTGTGCCTCCGTACAGTCCGGTCACAATAAGATCGTTGCCGAGCTCATTCTGGAGTTTCGCCTCAACTTCCCCAGCCAGCGCGCGTGAAGGAACCAGATAGAGGGCGAGCGGAGGAAGGCCGGTGACATCGGCGAGCAGTAGCTCCTTTATCAGAGCCAGGTTCGCGACCAGAGTCTTGCCCGATCCGGTTGGCGTACACAGAGCAAACGAGGAGTTCGCCAGTAGTCGGTCAAGTCCACGTTGTTGAGACGTCCACAATATTCCGCGGCCCCGGCTGTACTGCCCCCGAGCAAACGTGAATAGCCGCGGTTCGCGTGCAGGATTGATTTCGGCCAAGCGCCGAATGGGACGATAGATTGAAGCCTTGCCGAAGCTACGTGCTACATCCCGCATCAAGGTGATCAGCAGGGATGCATCGTCGCTCAACATGCGCGTTGCCCATCGTTCGAGCGCGTCGAGCTTGGCTAATGACTGGTCGAGCCGCGCATCTACTCCCGTGCGCAGCGAATCTGCAGCCAAACCGAGGCTTCGGACCAACTCCACCGTCATATTCCAGACAAGCCGGTCAGGATCGTCGCCGGCCAGAACTTGGGAGCTCGCATCGCGACCAGTCAGGCCAAAGTTTTCCCTCCAGAACTGGGTGGTGGACCGAAGCACTGCATCGAAATCAGCGCGTAGAAATGCGGCGTAGAGTCTCGGGCCAAACTCTTCCTCTGGTATTCGAGAGAGAAGACTGGCGGCCATAGCAGACAAACCGCCGAGTTGGAAAGCCGCAGCGGCGAAGAGTGCGATCGGCGCAACTTTCCCAAGTGGATCAAGGGCGCGCGAAAGCCATTCTAGAAGCTCTCCGGCGCGACGGTAGCAGCTTACGGCATTCGGAGACTGTTCGCCTTCCACTTGGTGAAAGATTTCCGCCGCGTGGAGCAGGCGGCGGGCATCGTCCAGTTGCTGGCGCGACTCTTGATCACCCCACCCGATTGGCGGTACCTGCCAGCTGATCTGCAGGCAACGCACGAACGACCGCGCTTGGGCTACCGATAGTTGATTCTCGACTGCAAGCGCCCGACGCATCGCTTCCGCAAGCGCCAGCCGCTCGGCGTCACGCGATGCCATGA